>ERZ778021.1736-NODE-1736-length-23164-cov-5.820200_pt1 | contig 23164 bp, 17 predicted proteins | sample MGYA00375751_ERZ778021 | MGnify/ENA primary metagenome ERZ778021 (study PRJEB29350, sample SAMN05389814) | bioreactor metagenome | isolation source: Thiocyanate stock bioreactor | place: South Africa: University of Cape Town | collected 2013-08-29 ... | reverse complement strand
GGACGGAAGTCGACACGTGGTCCTCGGCGATCACCGGGCAACCGAGCTGGGATCCGTTCGACGCGCCGGCCGGCGTCGCCGCCGTCACCGTCGTTCCGCTCGCCGACCTCGCGGTGCCCGATCCCGAGACGATCGCGGGGCGACAGCGCATCGATCGTCGTATCGGCGTCGTCGTCTCCGCGCCGGCGACCTGGAGCGGCTGGCCTCGCGGCTGGACCAGGTGGAGGCCATGCTGCCGCTCCAGACCCAGACCGTCAGCGTCCCCTACGAGTCCACGGCCGCGGGCTTCCAGCTCTTCACGCCCGGGAGCCAGTCGCTCGTCCCCGAGCTGATCGGCTTCGAGGGCTGCGACTTCATCACGGCTGGCGAGAAGGCGTCGACCTCGCTGCTCATCCACACCAAGCGGGTGAGCCTCCACGAGTCGCAGCTCGTGGCCGGGGGCGTGGCGCTCGTGGCGGCCGATCCGGCCCAGCCCAACGCCCCGGCCACCGTCGAGGTGGTGAGCCGCGACGTGCTGCGGGTCAAGATCCCCGGCACCGTCACGCCGACCCGATTGAAGCGCTGGAAGGAGGACGGCACCGAAGACATCGAGGACTATGTGGAGCTGTACCTCTCCACGCCGAACGGGATCTCCAACCGCCTCCTCATCCCCTACACCGACCCCGACAAGGCCAAGAAGCAGGCCGACGAGAAGAAGGCGGCCGAGGCCGCGGAGAAGGAGAAGGCCGCCGCCTACCGCCTGGAAGATCCGATCCTGCGAGTGGGATTCAAGGCGGTCGGCGATCAGCCGGGCACCCGGTACGTCGTGCCCGCCGCCCTGCCGAGCGTCCAGAGTGTTCGACTTCGGCTCGGCGAGCCGTCCGGCGTGATGCCGACCCGCCTGCGGGTCACGTTCAAGTTCGCCGCCGTGAAGGAGGAGCCCGGCCGGGGGCCGATCACCGTCCAGGCCGAGGCCCTCCCGGCCGGCGGCGGGTCGTCGGGCTTCTACGCGATCCGGGACGAAGACCTCGAAGGGCTGACCGCCCAGTTGGTCCGGCTCCGGCAGTCCGACCCCGGCTTCTTCGAAACGGTCGACGGCAAGACGAAGGCGGACGCGGAATCCCAGGAGATCCTGGTCACCCCGGTGTTCGGGCCGGACAAGGGCCTGGCGGGGGTGACGAAGACGGCGGCGAACAACCTGAAGGTCGTCTATATGAAGAAGATGAAGGCGGATTGAACGGGCGCGGGCCGTCCTCCGGCGACGGCGGATCTCTCGAAAGGATTTCGACATGAATCTCCGATATACGGTCGCGCCGCTGGCCCTGGCCGCCTTCGCCTGGGCGTTCGCCCCGCCGGCCCCCGCCGACTGGCCGTGGCATCCCAAGGCGTCGCCGTCGCAGCCGAACGACCCCGAGCAGATCGCGCGGTCGCTCGACGCCCTGGAATCCTCCCTGCTGACCCAGGGCGTCGTGGCCCTGAAGCGGCCCGACGTCTGGGGGCAGGACCGCATGACGCTCTACCGCCGCGACTTCGACGAGCAGATGAAAGTCGTGCTGGAGGAGACGATCCCGGGAGCGGACGGGAAGCCGGCCGGCAACCCGGAGTACTTCAACAGCGTTTTGTCGGCCCGGGTCGCCCGCAGCGAGCAGGCGGCGTTCAGCAGCCAGACGGCGCTGTCGGGCGTCCTCACGTCCCTGCCAGGCGAGGGCCGACGGCGGCGCACCTCGGCGTCGACGAATAACGTGGTGGTCAACGCGCCCGTCACAACTGGCGAGGCCATCGTCGGAGATCCCGCGCAGAAAAAGCTGGGGGAGGCCGGCTCGCTCCAGCAACGGCTGCTCGGGGTTCAGACGCCGGGGACGGAGCCCACCGTCGGTTCGGCCACCATCTTCGACGGTTCGCAGCAGTCGACGGACGTCGGCGGCGAGAAGGCCGTAGGGGCGGTCCAGGGCTCAGCCCCTTTCACAGAGGGGGGGACGACCAAGGACAAAAAGCCGGAACCCTTCTCGGCGTCGAACAAGGACGCCATGGCGATCGGCCTGGAGCCGACGGTGGTCCTGGACGAGCGCAAGCGATGGCTGGACCACCTGAGCGAGCTTCGCCGCGTCAACATGGGCGACGACGTGTCGGACATGGCAGGCTACGGGCTGTACCTCTTCCGCGCCCCGGCCTCGATCCAGCCGGGCGAGGCCACCCTGAGGGGGCACGGGGCCCTGGTCACGGTCCGGATGCGGCCCGAGTTCGGCCCCGGCTTCCTCCGCGACACGTTCCGACGCTTCGTGATCGCCGACGTCCTCGACCAGCTCGCGCCCGTCGTGTATGAGCTGGTCCGCAACCACACCGCCTACAAGTACGACGCCTACCTGGAGGCGCAGAAGCTTCGCGGCCAGCCCGACTACAAGCCGGAATACGACGATTGGGCCCCGTCGCAGCTGTGGGACGCCCTGCGCCAAGGCGGACGGCTGCCGGGGACGCGCACCGGCACCCGCAGCTACCCGATCGGCCCCGGCGAGGTCCCCCACGTCTTCATCTCCGAGAACCTCCTGGCGATCGCGCGGAACGTCTACCGCTCGCTCAACACGGAGACGCCGCAGGAGTCGGACGTGGTCGCCTACCTGCGGCACGAGCTAGGAACGGCCTACGACATGTACCCGCAGTACGAGGCGTTCGTCCCGACCGTGGCCGACCTCGTCGCGGCGCGCGAATACTCGGCCCTGAACGAGAAGGAATACCCCCGGCTCGTCGGGGCGCTCGCGGGGGACCTCCGAGGCGACACCAGGCGGATCCTGCCGGCGCTCTGCTGGGCGATCGCCGTCGACGCCGGGCTGCTCGACCGCCGCCTGAAGGAGGACATGCTCGCCACCGCCGGGGAGCATGGCTTCCAGCCCGGCGACCTCGACGCCCTCCAGTTCCACCCGTCGAGCCCCGACCCGGACTCCGAAGACGTCTTCCGCCGCTACGTCGCCGCCCGCTGGCCGATGGTGACCTTCGCCCTGGACCCGGTCGTCGACCAGCAGAACATCGCCGAGGCCGTCAGCCAGCGCCGGGACCTCCAACTGGCCGTCGCCTACTCGCTGGCCTCCGGCCGAATCTCGCTCACCCAGGCCCAGCAGTATTCGAAGCGGCTGGAGATGGACGCGGAGACGATCGCGCTGAACCGGACCGTCACCACCTTCGCCCACGGCTCCGACACCTTCGGTTGGAAGTTCTACCCGCGGTATCAGACGCCCCCCATCGAGGACAGCAACCTCCAGACCGTCGCCAACCTCGTCTGGCGCGGCGGACCCGGCCGGAACTACGGCGTCAAGAACAGCAAGCTGGAGCCCGGCCAGCGCGAGCTAACGGTCGTCGTGGTCATGCCGTCGTTCCTCCAGCGCGTCAAGTTCGAGGCCACCGGCAACTGGTTCCCGCTCCACGACCCCGACCACATGAAGGTCCACACCGCGAGGATGGTCGAGCAGGGCCGGCGGATGGCCGAGCTGCGCGACGCCTACGCCTGGGCCCGCCAGTGCGGCCACTATCGCGAGGGCGACCTCGAACGCCTGGGGGCCCGGCTGGACCAGGTCGAGGCGATGCTGCCGATGCAGACCCTCACCGTGGACGTCCCCTTCGAGACCTCCTCGGCCGGCTTCCAACTGTTCACCCCCGGCAGCCGTTCGCTGGCCCCCGAGCTGGTCGGCTTCCGGGGCGTCGCCCGGGTCCCGGAGAAGGGCGCGGTCCAGGTGCTGCTGGAGGCCCGCCACCTGAACATCGACGAGACCCGCGTGGTGGTGGGCGGCAAGCCGCTGAAGGACGAAGACGTCCGGATCGTCAGCCGAGACGTCATCCAGATCACCGTCCCCGAGGGGGCCGCCAGGACCAACTACCTCGCCCGGAACATGGCCGACGACCCGTCCAAGCCGAAACCGACTCCGGAGCAGGCCGTCGAGGTCTTCCTGGCCTCTCCGAACGGCGTGTCGAACCGGCTGATGATCCCGGCCGGCAACGCTCCCGGGAAGCCCAAGCCGCCGAAGTCCAAGTCGGCGGCGGCCGCCACCCCGGCCCCGGCGTCCGCGACCGCCGCCGCCACGACGTCGGGCTTCTCGTTCCATTCCCCGAAGATCCCGATGCGGGTCGGGGGGGGGTCCCCCCCGCCCCCGAGCGTCCGGATCGAGCTGGACGACCCGCGCGGCCTGGTGCCGACCAGCCTCCGGATCCGGTTCCTGTCCCCGTCGGCGGCGGGGTTCCTCGGCGACGAACTGCCGGCCCCGGTGGCGATGGAGGACGGCGCGGCGACCCTGAGCGACGCCGACGTCCGCTTCGTGCTCGGCCAGATCGAGTCGGCGCCGAAGCCCATCATCGACCCCAAAGCCGACGAACTCTCGCTGCGGGCGGTCGTCACTCCGGTGGGGCCGCAGGGGCCGCTCGCGCCCGTCCTGACGACGAACGATCTGAAAATCACGATCCTGCGCTGAGAGACCGCCCGATCGCGTGAGCGTTGCGAATTCCGGGGGGGGGGGCGTCGGGCCCCCCCGGGGCTCCTCGGCGGCCAGACTTTTTGACATCTTCCCGATCAGGCGCACAATTCCAACGAATCGCCTCGTCGTGGAGTCTCCCTCGACCGTCCCCACACCCGGGTTCGACATCAATGAATATCCTGGCCGTCGGCCTCGTCTGCGCGGGCCTCGCCGCCCAATCCTCGCAAATCCCGACCTCGGACCAAGCGGCCTCGCAGCCTGGGGCGGTGGAGGCGTTCCGGCCGGCCTCCGATGCGGGGGCCGGACTCCAGGCGGGCGACTCTGGAAGTCTTTCCCTCGCACCGCCGCTCAGCGAGGCCGTCTCCACGCTATATCCCGTCGCCCCCCCGATCCCGCGCGCGTTCCGGGTCGAGAAGCTCGGCGGGATCGGCTACGGGCTGCAACCGGCCGGCTCGCGGATCGGCTCGGCGGCCGATTACAACACCTCCCCATATGGCGGGGAGGAGGAGGCGATCCGCTGCTTCGCGGTGACCTTCCTCAAGCCGGACGGCGACTTCGGCATCGCCGCGACTCTGGGGGCCGTCAGGAATGTGATGGAAAAGCAGTTGAAATTCAACGGCAAGGACATGAACATCCAGTCCGGGCGGATCTTCCGGACCCGCATGTCCGAAGATCGCTGCATCATCCTCTGCTGCATCAACGACACACGATTTCGGTCGCCCGGCGATCCCGAACTGTTCTGCATCGTCGTCCGGCTGGCGAACGACCAGTTCATCCCCTACGGCGTCATGTCCTCGAACTCGAACGGCTCGATCCGGTTCCTCACCTGCGAGGACGATTGCGCCGACGCCTGCGAAGGCGAGACCTCGGCTGAAGGCGAGACCTCGGCTGAAGGCGAGGCCGTGGCTGAAGGCGAGGCCGTCGGCGAGGTCGTGGCCCAGGCCGAGTCCGTGGCCGATGGCGACCTGAGCGTGGTCCGGGCCGAGATCAAGACCGGCGGCTATTCCGTCGACGTCTTCGTGGAGAAGATGTCCGACGGCCAGGTCGGCTTCCGGTTCCTCAAGCCTCGCTGACGACCGCCCGGGTCCGGCCCGGTCGCAAGGACCGGGCCGGACCGGCCCGGTGGGCCGATCTCAGCGTCCGCCGAGGCGGACGGGGAGTAGGATCGGGTCGGCCGGTGCGCCAGTCGCGCCCTGGGCCCCCGCGAACGAGACGGCGAGGGTCGCGGCCTCGCGGCGGGTGAACGTGCCGCGAGGGAACGTCAGGACGAGGCTCCGCGCGGTGGATCGGCCCCTGGCCGGCGCGATCCGGACGGAGGCCGGCGCGACCGCGTGGCCGTCGGCCAGGCGGACCGAATACGACCCGGCGGACGTCAGGCCCACCGGGGTCGTCCCGTCGCCGACGCTGTAGGTCACCGTCACGCGGTCGGCGCCGGGGCGTCGGCCTGCGGCCAGGATGCGGGCGGGGTTCAGTTCCACGGCGATCGGACGGCTGCCGTTCAGGAGCGTCGGCGGCGAGGGGACGCCACCCGCCGGGGTCGACACGCCGTAGAGCAGGAACGCGCCTCCCATCGGCCCGACGGTCTGGCTCCACCGCCCCGAGGCGTCCGCGATCACGTCGGCGACGCCCACCGGATCGCCCCCGCCGAGCCTTCGCATCGTCAGCGCGACGATCGCCCCGGGCTCCGCCGTCCCGGACAGCACCGGCATGGTCTGATTCGTCACCGAGACCCCCGCCGCCGTCCCCACCAGGCTCCCGGAGTCCAGCCCGCCGGTGAAGGCGTAGGCCGTCATCGGGACCTTGGCGGTGATCGGCTCGCCGCCCCCCGCCTGCTCGACCCGGATCGTTACTGTGTACGGGCCCGCGGCGGTGTAGATGTGCGTCCCGTGGACCGTGAGGTAGGCCGGAGGCGCATCGGCGGTCGCCCCGGCGGTCGCCGCGATGGTCCCGGCGCCCGTCGTGCCGTCGCCCCAGTCGATGGTTGCTCCATAGTCCGACGCGGCTCCCGACTCGGGCGCGGAACTGAACCGCAGCAGCGGCCCGGTGAACGGCGAGCCCGCCGTGGCCGTGGCCGGCGTCGGCGTCGACGACCGGAGCGCGGCGGCGACTTGGGCCGCCGAGGTGGTCTGGGCGACGGCCCCGTCCCTCGTCCGCCGGATGGTCGTAACCACGAACTTCGGGCCGGTCGTCGCGTAGGTGAAATCCCCCTCGACGTGGAAGTTCCCGGCCGAGTCCGCCACCACGGTCCCCGCCGTGGCCGTGGACGTCGCGCCTTCCCATTGAATGGTCGCCGTGTAGTCGCTCGCCTTCGCGCCGGCGGTCGGGTCGGAGAACGTGGCCGCGGCGCCCCGGAACGGCTGGCCGACCACGGCGGCGATCGAGGTGGCGGTGGGGATCAGGTCGCCCGCGCCGACGGCGGGCGAGACGACGGCCTCCCCGGCCGCGGTCTTCGTCGAATCCGCCCCCCCCGTGACCGTCACCTTGACCGCGAAGGTGCCGGCGTTCGGGAAGGTCGTCGAGGCGATGACGCCGTAGGTGCTGCTCGTGATCGGGACGACGGAGGCGGGCCCGCTGCGGCCGTCGCCCCAATCGACCGCGGCCGTGGGGGAGACGGGCGCCGTCACGTCGCCCACCGCGAACTCGGCGATCCTCATGTTCAACTGGACGCCCGCGACCGCCGCGATCGGGTTGACGACGAGCGCGGGGACGGCCCGCGCCTCCAGGGTTTCGAACCGCAGGCGTCCCGGGACGTCTCGCCGCGGTCTTACGGTCTTCTGTCGCTCGGGGCGCATGGAGCGGCCTCGTCGCTAGGCGTTGGGGGGGGGGGTGGATCCGGCGGGGCCGGGGGGCGGTCAGCCCTTCTTCCGGCTAGCCCCGAAGTAGCCGTTGCGGACGATGGTCACGCCGTTGATCGTGGAGACCCGCGACGCCTCGACCGCGTCGTCCTGGGCCATCGACGCCAGGGCGATGGTCGTCTCGGAGGCGCCGGGGGCCGGGGTGGACGACGTGAGGGACGACTTCAGGGTCGTGGTCTGCCGCCCGGTCTCGGCGTCGGTCGAGGCGTCGCCCTTGATGCGGGCCACCATCAGGGGCAGGACGCTGGAGCCGTCGTTCCCGCGGCTGGAGCCCTTGGGATAGACCAGCATGCTGTTCGTGACCTGCTGGGCCAGCAGGTCCACCCGCTGCGCGACGTAGTCGTTGAAGGCCTTCCGGTCGGCGTCCGTCGCCGTCCCGGCCTGGACCGAGGCCAGGTAGGTCGAGCGGACCTGGCGGAACTGCTCCTGGAAGGAGTCGAAGGCCACGTCGACGAGCGACGAGACCGAGGGGCGGGCGGGCCTGACCACCCGGGAGGGGGTCCGGACGTTCCGGAGGAGGACGGAGCCCCCCATGGCCCCGCCCGCGCCGCCGCTGAGGACCACGCGGTCCTCCAGGCGGACGCCGGGGATGTCGGTCGGTCGGAAGGCGGTGCGTGAAGACATGTTCTACGAACCTCCATGCTCGTTCGAGATGATGTCGCCCCGAGTCGGCTGTCGAGGCAGGCGTCGATGCCTACCCGCCCACCTCGGTTGAATTCATAGAGAACTTATCACGACGCTTCTTTCGTCGGGCGGAATCCACACGTCGGCCCGAGCCGCTCGTGCGGGCCGAGCCGAATACGCCGGATGAAGCACCTTGATTCGGGCCGGGCGTCCGTTGCAAACACAGCCGGCGTCGTGCGGGCCGAGAGCCTTAAATAGGAATCGGAGAGTCGATGAGCCGCCGGATGGGAAGGTTCGATTCGCGGATCCGAGGGCGGAGGCGACGCCGACGCGACGTTACGGCCCGTTCGTCCAGGCCGCCGGCGTCCATCACAACCCCACGCCCGGCCCGGCCGGCTCGCCGCACCTGTACGGCCACGTCTTCGTCGTGATGGCGTTGCTCGTCGAGCATCAATCCTGGGGCGTGATCACTTTGCCTTTGCTGTCGCGGCTGTACGTGCGCGAGAAGGATCTGCCGTCGATCGACCCGAAGCATCGCCCCGATTTCCGCACCAAGCTCGTGATGGCCGTCGAGTTGTTGAGGTGGGCGAAGCGGTGGCTCGGCCTGCTGGGGCGGCCGATCCGGCTGGTCGCCGACGGCGCCTACGCCAAGAAGGACGTGCCGAAGGCGGCGAAGGAGATGGGGAGCCCGGTCGTCGGCCGGCTCCGCAAGGACGCGGCCCTGCGGACGCTCCCCGGCCCCAAGCCCGCCGGCCGACGCGGCCCCGCGCCGACCTACGGCGCCAGGGCGATCGACCTGGCCAAGCGGGCCGGCCAGAAACGAGGCTGGTCTCGCGGCCCCTTCGACCTGTACGACGGCACGGCCGTGATTCGATGGATCAGAGGTGGGGCGACCGGCCCGGTCGCCCCGAAACGGGCCTACTCCGCGCGGCCGGGCCGGCCGCCCCGCCCATCCTCCCACGGGCTCGTGCCGGATCAATCTCAAGGATCGAAAGCTCTACCCGGATTGGAGGACTCCATCACCGCGCCAGGACGGCCGAACGGCCGTCGTCGAACACGGTCCGCGGGTAGTCGGCGCGGATGTGGCCTTCGAGATAGGCGTGGGCCGCCCGGCCCTTGCGGGCGAGTTCGTCGGCAGGCCAGTCGGACCCGCTCGGGTCGGCCTTGGGGGAGGGGACGACGACGAGGACGGGCGGGTCCGCGAGGACGGCGTCCAGGTTGAGGCGGGCGTCGTCGGGGGCGTCGAACACCCCCGCATAATAGCCGTGCAGCCGGCCGCTCATGCGCCTCTCGGCGAGCGTCAGGAGCTGCGAGTCGAGCGGGAAGACGAGGATCGCGTCGCCGGGCGCGGAGTTCTCGCGCACGGCCTGGACGACGGCGAGGCCGGGGTGGTCGACGGCGGCCGTCGGATGCGCGAGCCGCTTCAACCGGGCGATCGGGTCGGGTCCGATGGGGACCAAATCCCAGCGCGCGAACGGGGTGAGGCCGTAGGTCGCATAGGCCAGGATGCCGGCCGAGGCGATCGCGAACGACCCGAAGGCCGCACGCGACGGGACGCCCCGCGAGGCGTCCCCGGCCGCTCGGCGGGCCGTGGCCAGGATCGCGAACGCCCCCGCGATCAGCGGCGGGACGACCTGGAGGAGATGCGCGGGGTCGCGGCGGTGCGTCGCCTGGTGGGCCGTCGCCAGCGCGACCAGGGCCGTCGCCAGCAGGTAGCGCGAGCCCGGCGACGCGTCCCCCCGCCACCACTGGACGACGCCGATCGTCGCGGAGAGCACCAGCACGGCCGAGGCGCAGGTGAAGCCGAGGATGATCGACGGCAGCGGGACCATCGGCGCGGCCATGCCCCGCGAAACCACCAGCGCCCCGTGGAACGACGACGACAGGAACGTCCACGGGGCCCCGATCCCCTCCGCCGCCGCGAGGTAGGCCGTCCAGGCGATCGGGAGCGCCGACGCCGCCGCGACGAAGACCGCCAGCGAGCCGGCGAGTCGCCGCGACGGCCGGCCGAATTCCGCCGCCGCGATCATCAGCCCGACCGCGACCGCGGCGAGCGTTCCCATGTCCAGGCGGTAGAGCCATCCCAGGCCCACGATCAGCCCGCAGGCCGCCAGCCACCGCCGCTTCCGGTCGTCGGCCGCGTCGATCCACCCCCGGAGGCCCCAGAGGGTCGCCAGCGGGATCAGCCAGACGTACCACTTGTAGTACCGCGCCATCAGCGCATAGCCGGCCGCCGCCGCCGCGAGCCCGGCCGTCCGCGACCAATCCCGCCGCGCCAGGACGTACAGCAGCGTGAAACAAAGTGCGTACCCGCCCGAGCAGAGGAGGGTCTCGCCCAGCAGCGACCCGGAGATCCGGAGTCCCAGCGCGCTCGTCAGCATGGCCATCGGCCCGTACACACAGACGATGTCCACGCCCGGCGTCGCCCCCTGCAAGACCTGCCCGCCGATGCCGACCTGATACCCGTGGTCGCGGCTGGTCAGGAAGTAGTCGAGCCCCGGCGCCCTCAGCAGCAGCAGGGCGAAGGAGCCCAGGAAGACCCCCGCGACCAGCGCGCGATCGAGGGCGGCCGGCGACCTCGACGCGACCGGCGAGGCGGCGGCCTCCGGGGTCGGCGCGCGGAAGGACCGCGAAGGGGACGCGGGGCGGGCGCTCGGCCCCGCCGACGGCGGTCGCGATTCGATCATGGACGGCCTCGGAGGCGCGAGGGACCGGGGATTCCGCACCGCGCGGGCGCGGGGTGCGGCCCGGTTCTTATCGCATGTCGGCCCGCGCGCCAACGGGAATGCCCGTCGCTCAGCGATCCTCCTCGATGGCCCGATCGGCGATCGCCCAGGTCCCCAACTCGCCCCGCTCGCCCTCGTGGAAGACGTCGATGCGGGCCGGCTTGCCGTCCCGGGCCGGGCGCAGGACGACGACGTACGAGGCGCCCCCGACCTGCCATCGCCCGGCCTTGAGGTCGACGATCAGGGCGGTCGCCTCGTCGATCGCGACGCCCGCCTTCAACGCGGGACGCTCGCCGACGACCCCCATCAGCCGGTTCAGTCGGCTCCGTCGCAGGGCGTGCTGGTCCACGACGACGTCGGGGAGGAACCCGAAGCCCTCGCCGACGCTCGCCTTCTCGGTCCCGCCCGTGATCATGACGCGCGTCATCAGGGCCGCCCCGGCCGACGTCCCCCCCAGCACGCCGCCGCGGGCGAGGACCCGCCGGAAGGCCGCGTCGGTGGCCGTGCCCAGGTACGCCTCGGTGACCCGCGACTGGTCGCCGCCGCTGAACCAGACGCCGTCGGTGTCGTCGAGCTGCGCGGCGAACGCCGGGTCGTCCGCCTTCGCGCGCGACCGCGTGTGCAGCAGCTTCGCCGAAGCGACCCCGCGCTTGCGCCAGGGTTCGAGGAACTCGTCCAGCTCCCGCGGGGGGCCGTCGGCGGACTCGCTGGCGGTGGGGACGACGACGATCCGGGCCTTCGCGCCGCCCGCCAGCTCGACGAAGCGATCGCGGACGGAGTCCGGGAGCCCTCCGCCGCCGCAGATCACCAGGTGGCCCGCCTCCTCCTCGGCCCGGGATGCGCCGGAGGACGACGCCAGGCACGCGAAGGAGAGCATGAACGCCGCGAGCGGGCGGAGCGAAATCATGGGCGACTCCTGGGTGGGAGATCACCCGGGCCGCCTTCGCTGGGGAGGATTGCGACTCCCTCGGCCCGGGGGCTGGGAAGGGAGCGATGAGAGGCGCCGCCGAGATTCGAACTCGGGGTGGAGGTTTTGCAGACCTCTGCCTTACCACTTGGCTACGGCGCCGACGTCGGGGAGGATTGGGTGAGGATCGCCCCCCCGTCACAGGGGCTCTAAACTACCCGAACCGCACGCCGAGGGCAAGCAGAGTTGCCGACGCGAGTGCGGGTTTCGTCGTGCGATCTCACCGTGCCAGGTCTTTATCGAGTTTCCGGAGCGAACCCTCCAGCATTTCCCGCCGGCCGGTCGGGATCGTCGCCGGATCGAGGCGATCCAGGGCGCCCGCCAGGCGCGCCCGGAAGGCTGGCAACCGGCCTCGATCGGCCCCCTCGGCGATGCGTCGCGTGAGGTCGCCGGGGAAGTCCGACCCGGGACGCCACGGGGCGACCGCGATCCGCCCCCACAGGTCGAGGGCGTCGTCGAAGCGATCCTCGCGGAGGAGGGCGGCGAGCCGGCCGAAGGCCGCCGTCTCGACGGCCCGCCACACGGTCGGGGTCCGCTCGCGGTCCGGGATTCGAAGCAATCGGTCGAGCAGCCCCGCCAGGTCCCCCGCCGCGAGGCAGCGGTCGACGAGCAGGGCGTCGAACCGGGCGCGGCGACCGGCGTCGAGCCGGCTCCGGTCCAGGTCGTCGAGCGCCTGGAGGACGTCGGGCGTCGCGGCCGTGCCGAGGGTCGCCGAGGCCAGCAGGGAGGCTTCGTAGCACCAGTCGAGCGTCCCGGCCGCATCCGGGGAGTCGGGCCGGGGGCGCGCCGCGAGGACGTTGACGCCGGGCGGGGACGCATCGGCGTGGGCCCGCCGGGGGCGGTCGCGGGCGCGGTCGGGATCGATCCGATAGAACGGGTCGCCGAGGTAGACCAGCCGCCAGGGAAAGCCGAATCCCTCGCCCGGCCCCTGCCGGAACGCCGCGCCCAGGGGGACCTCGGCGACCATGAGCTGGGCCAGGATGTACGGCACGCGGAAGCTGATCAGGTAGGGTTCGTTCATCGACCCGTAGTAGATGAACGCCCCGCGGTCCAGGAAACGGCCGGCGATGGTGTCCGGGTCGGTCGGGTCGGCGGCGGAGAAGCTGTGGATCAGGGAGACCGCCGACGTCCCGTCCAGGGGGACGTCGCCCGTCAAGCCCGGGCCGCCCGCGATCGTGAAGCGGACCGGCGAGCCCGAGGAATTCATCATCAGGAGGTCCCGCCCCCCCGGCCCCTCGATCGCCGCGCGCCAGGCGGCCAGGTCGGCCAGGCTCCCGGCGTGGGCCCGGACGTCGGCGGCCGGCCGGATCAGCCGGAGGATCGTCGCGGCCCCGGCCACGTCGTAGTCCGACCAGGGGTGGCCGCCGCCGTAGGTGTTCCAGAGCAGGGCCGATTCGGGCTGGAGGAAGAGCGCCGCCATCGCCCGGTAGACGGACGCCGGGGCGTCGCCGAGGAGGCGGCCGGTGTAGGCCCAGCGCCGTCGGGCCCCGTCCACGTCGGCCGTCCCGGGGGGCAACTCGCGGCCGAGCAGGTCGTCCACGGCCCGATCGCCCCGATTCATGCCGGAGCCCCGCCGCGAATCGTAGCGGAAGGGCCAGTCGCCGGCCAGCGTCAGGAAGTCGACGTCGTCGCCCAGGTCGCCGTACGACTTCGCGACCGAAGCGACGCGGGCCTCCACCCGCCGGGCGAAGGCGATCGCCTGCTCCTCGGTGAGGGTCGCGGCGAAGCCGAGCGGCTCCTCCCGCCGGTCCTCCGTCACGACCCGCCCGACCCGGACGAGGGGCTGGAATCGGCCCGCGGCCAGCGCGGCCGCCCCCGCCAGCGCCGGGCTGCCGGGGTGCGACAGGACGAGCCCGGGGGGCGTGCGGCCCAGGTCGCGAGGCCGCGCCCCGGGGGGCGGCAGGTCGACCTGGCCCGGCTCGTCCTCGACCCACGCCCGGCTCACGGCCTCGCCGGCCGCCCCCCATTCGTCCACCGGCCCCGACCCGACGCCCCGGGGGGTCGTCGGCCACCGCAGGATGCGCGAGGGCCGGAACGCCTCCGCGAACGGGAGGGTCCATCGCGGGTCGTCGATGAGGATCGGATAGAACGTCCGCCCGTCCCACGCGGCGAGGGCGGAGAAGAAGGTCGGGACGTCGGCGACCAGCACCAGTTGATCCACCACCTCCCGCCCCGGGCCTCGCATCTCCCGCCAGGTCCTCGCCGCGTCCAGGAGGTGGGCGATCCGCGGGTCGTCCATCGACTCCACGGGCGCGGCGGAGGCGGGCGCGGCGACGACGCCGGGCGGGTACGGATCGCGCGGCGAGCAGCCGCCCGGCAGGGCCAGGGCGACGGCCGCCGGCAGGATGCTGCGAAGTCTCGACCTGGGGGGTGACATCGCGCCTCGTCCGTCGCCGACGGGGATGGGGCCGGCCCGGGCGAGGCCGTTCGGGTGGAGCACGCCTATCCCAACCGTTATACTGGCGGCGTCGAGGGGGCTCCAATCCCCTCGGGTCGTGATGTCTTGCAAGGAGGACGGCCCGGCCCGCGTCGCCGATCGCGACGCCCGGTCGTCCTCGCGGTCGTTTCGAATCGAACGAAGGGGCTACCATGAAACGAGGCGGCATCCTCAACCCGGCGATCTGCTCGCTCCTCGCCGAGTTGGGCCAGACCGACGAACTCCTCATCGTGGACGCCGCCTACCCGCTCCCCAGCGACGCCCACGTCATCGACCTGACCCTCACGCCCGGCATCCCCCGCCTTCTGGACGTCGTCCGCGCCGTGGCCGAGGAGCTGGTGATCGACGCCATCGCCGTCCCCGTCGAGATCAAGGACCACAGCCCCCGGCTGTTCCAGGAGATCCTCAAGTGCGTCGGCGACGTCGACGTCGACGAACTCCCCTACCATGAGTTCAAGGAGCAGTCGCTGGACGTCAAGGGGGTCATCCGGACCGCCGAGTTCAGCCCCTACGCCAGCGTCCGGATCCTCGCCGGCAGCGCGTACTGACGCGACCCCCGCTCACAGGCTGGGGTTGGAGAATTCCTTCAGCGGCAGCGCCACCGGGACCTGGTGGCGCGAGCTGCGCGCGACGGCCTCCGTGAACTGCATGTAGCGGGCCCCGGTCGCGAAGTCGGTGTGCGTGACGGGCCGTTCGCCCCGGATCGCCGCGACGAAGTCGGCCTCGACGCGCCAGCCGCCGCGGAGGCCGTCGGGGATCGGCAGGGCCCGAGGGGCGTCCTCGCCCCGGCGCACGCCGCGAACCTCGTCCGTCAGCAGGTCGTAGAACAGCGAGCCCTCCGAGCCGTGCAGGGCCACGCCCATCGACCGGCCCCCCCACAACACCGCGCTCAGGCGGTACGTCCCGACCGAGCCGTCCTCGTGGGTCGTGAGCACCTGGACGCTGTCCGGCGTCCCCACGGCCTTGGTCCGGTTCGACTCCGGGTCGAAGCGCTCGGGGACGAGCTTGGAGGCATAAGCCAGGACGCGACGGGCCGGCGGGACCCAGCGCGAGACGGTCTCGTGGAGGATCCCCAGGGTCAGCATGTTGAAGCCCGAGTACCGGGTCTTCTGCCGCCATCCCATCGGGGTCGACGGGTCGGCGAGGTCTCCGGCCAGGCCGTCGACGTGGACCTCGCGGAGCGTCCCGAGGAATCCGTCGGCGATCAGCGACCGGACGAACGCCTCCCCGGCCAGGCCGTAGGGGCTGGGGACGACCATCGCCGCCTGCCCCGTCGCCTCCCGGGCCCGATCGAGCATGCGCTGGGCCTCGCGGGCGTTCATGGCCATCCGGGCCTGGGTCAGGACGTGCTTGCCGGCGTCGAGCGCCGCGAGCGTGACGGGGCAGTGCATGTAAGGCCACGCCCCGATCAGCACCGCGTCGACGCTCGGGTCCTGGATCACGTCCTCCCAGTTGCCGTAGGTCTTGGGGAGGCCCAATTCCCGAGCGGCCCGCGCGGAGGACTCCCGGCGACGGTTGCAGACGCCGACCAGCTCGACGCCGCGGATCGCCCGGAAGTTGGGGACGTGCTTCGAGCGCACGATCGCGCCGGCCCCGATGATCGCGATGCGAATCGTCCCCCGCGGCATGTCGATCCCCATCGGACGGTGGCGTGGGCCGGGCGAGCCGACCACGGCGCCGCCCGGGGGATTCTAGGGGGGCCGTCAAAAGGCGATCGGGAGCCCCAGCTTGCGACGCACCGCGACGAACTGCCCCGCGTGCAGGATCGGATGCGTGCCCGCCAGGTGCAGGAGCTGCCCGACCGTCGGCGCGAACGGCGGCAGCGGCCCGCCGGCCCCCTCGGTCGCGTCCAGCTCCTCGTCCGGCAGGGAGTCCAGCAGGGCCAGCGTGGCGGCCCGCTGCGTCTTCCACAGCGCGAGGTATTCCTCCGGCGACAGGAACTTCGCCGGGTCGTCCACGGACGTGTTCGAGGTGGCGTACGTCTCCTCGAAGCCCTCGGGGAGCGGCGGCGCGGATCCCGGGCGGATCATCTCCATCATCTTCCGCTCGCCGGCGATCAGGTGGCCGAGCTGCCAGGCGATGTGGTTCATCCCCGGCACGGCGCGGATGAGGAGGTCGTCCTTCTTCAGGCCGTCGAGGTAGCGGCCCATGACCAGCTCCGAGCCTCCGAACGCCTTGCGAATCAGTTCCTTGGCCGTCATCGAGATTCCTTTCGGGACCGGAAAGGGGATAGCCGGCGTGTCGCCGGCCGTCAGGGGTTGGCCGCCGCCTTCGGCTCGGGGGCGGGGTCGAGCGCGAAATCGGCGATGAAGAGCTGGCTGTTGCGGTCGGTGCCGCGGGCGTTCGACGTCCACATCAGCTTCTTGCCGTCGGGGCTGAAGACGGGGAGGCCGTCGAAGCCGTCGTGGTACGTCAGCCGTTCTTCGGCCTTCGTGTCCACGTTCATCAGGTAGACCTCGTAGTTCGAATGCCCGTGGCGGCTGGTGGAGTAGACGATGTGCTTCGAATCGGGGTGCCAGAACGGGCCCCAGTTGACCGACTCCTCGGAGGTGAGCGGGCGCTCGTCGGTCCCCTCGACGTTGTTGACGTAGAGCTGGAGCAGGTCGTCCCCCTTGCGGTCGCTGCGGTAGACGATCCGCCTGCCGTCGGGCGAGAAGAACGGGCCGCCGTCGTAGCCCTTGGAGTTCGTGATCCGGCGCGGATTCTTGCCGTCGGCGTCCATGACGTAGATCTCGCCGTCGCCGTCGCGGTGCGAGGTGAAGACGATGGACTTGCCGTCGGGCGAGAAGCTCCCCTCGGCGTCGTAGCCGTCGGCGTCGGTGAGCCGCGTCAGGCCCTTGCCGTCGAGGTCCGCCCGGAAGATGTCCATGCCGTCCGGGAAGCTCCAGCGGTAGCGGCTGCCGGTCCGGCTGTACGCGCTGCGGGGGGCGGAGGGGGACGGGTTCAGGTGGGTCGAGCCGAAGATGATCGACCTGCCGTCGGGCGCGAAGAACGCGCAGGTGCAGGCCCCCTCCCCCGTGCTGACCATCCTCGGCCTCGCGCCGGGCGTCAGGTCGGCGACGAAGATCTGGTACTCGTACTGGTTGGGCTTCGGCTCCAGGAAGATCGATTCCGGGAGGTTGGGGACGGCCTGGAAGACGATCCGCCCGCCGTCCGGGCTGAAGTATCCCTCGCCCGCGCGGAAGAACCCGAAGGTCGCCTGCCGGATGTTCGTCAGGTGCTTCGACTCCAGCTTGGCGACCTCCTCGGCCGAGAGCGGACGCTGGGCCCCGCCGCCATGCTGGCCGGCCAGGGCGACGCTCAGGATCAGGGCGGACGTGACGGTCGGAGTCATCGGCGGGGCCTCCGGTTCTTTCCTTGGTGGTGCTCGCTCGCCTAGTATAGGAGCGGCGTTTCGAGTTGACCATCGGGCGACGGGGCGGCGGCGACGTGAAGATCTACACGAAGACGGGTGACGCGGGGACGACCGGGATCCTCGGGAGCCGGCGGCTCCGCAAGGACGACGCGAGGATCGAAGCCTACGGGACCGTCGACGAGCTGAACGCCGCCCTCGGCGTGGCGCGGGCCTGCGGGCTGGAGGCGACCGAGGACGCGCTCGCCGCCCGGTTCCAGGACGAGCTGTTCACCCTGGGCGCGGCCCTGGCCGACCCCGACCCCGAGGGCCCGTTCCACAACCAGATCACCGACGCCCACGTCGAGGCCCTGGAGAAGGCCATCGACGAGCGGGTGGCGGAGCTGGCCCCCCAGCGCAGCTTCATCCTGCCCGGCGGGTCGCCCGGGGCGGCGCAGCTCCACCTGGCCCGAACCATCTGCCGGCGGGCGGAACGCCTGGTCGTCCACCTGGCCAACCTCCCCGACGAGCACGTCCCGACGCCGCTGCTGATCTACCTCAACCGCCTGAGCGACCTGCTGTTCGTCATGGCCCGGACCGTGAACCACCACGCCGGCGTGCCCGACGTCCCCTGGATCTTCAAGAAGTGACGGCGGCGGGGAAGGCCGTCCTCATCACCGGCGGCCGTCGGGTCGGGTCGGACCTGGCGCGGACGCTCGCCGCCCGGGGATGGCGGGTCGCCATGACCTACCGCACCAGCCGCGAGGCCATCGAGCGGGCCGTCGCCGACGTCGAGGCCGCCGGGGTCGAGGGCCTCGCCGTCCCGGCCGACCTGGCGGACCCCGCGCAGGCCGAGGCCGCCGTCGCCGCGGCCGTCGCCCGCTTCGGCCGGCTCGACGCCCTCGTCAACATGGCGAGCGTCTACCGGAAGACGCCGCTGGCCGACCTGACGCCGGCCGACTTCGACGAGATGGTCGCCGCCAACCTGGCCGCCCCCTATCACGCCGCGATCGCCACATCCCGCGCGATGCTCTCGCAGGAGCCGATCGACGGCATCCGGGGGAAGATCGTCTTCTTCGGCGACTGGGCCACCGAGCGGCCGTACAAGGGATACCTCCCCTACCTCGCCGCGAAGGGCGGGATGACCACGCTCGCGACCGCCCTGGCCGTCGAGCTGGCCCCGTCGATCCCCGTGGCGACGATCCAGCCCGCGATGATCGACGCCCCGCCCGACTTGTCGGAGGAGGACAGGCGGGCGGTTCTCGAAGCCACCCCGCTCCGACGGTTCGGCTCGCCCGCCGACGTCAACCGCCTGGTCGTCTACCTGCTCGACGAGACGGACTTCGTCACCGGGGCCTGCTACCGGGTCGACGGCGGCCGGTTCCTGGGCGACGGCTGAGCCCCCGATTCCTTGTGGAGCACGTCGCCGCGGCGTTAAACTCCATCGATCATCGGACTCGTCCCCTCCCGCGCCCCGCCGAGGAAATGGCATGAAGGTCCATCACCCCTGGTCGTCCCGGGTCGCCCGCACCGTCGCGGGCCTGTGCCTGGCCGTCCTCGTCGGCCCCCCCGCCGGGGCGGCGGAGCCGGCGGGGATCTGGAAGCTCGTCGTCCTGGGCGTCGGGGAAGACGACTTCGCCATCGTCGACCTGCACCGCCAGGACGGCAAGCCCCGCGGCGTCCTGCTCGACGGCCGCAAGGGGATGTTCGACAAGGCGAAGGTGGAGGACGTCAAGCTCGAAGACGGCAAGGCCGGATTCACCCTGAAGGCGCCGCCGCTCTCGATGAGCTTCGCCGGCGATCGGGCCGGCGACGGGCCGGAGGCGGGCCGGATCCTCGGGACGATCCGCTTCCAGGACAACGTCTTCCCCGCCCGGCTGGAGACGACGCGAGCGGAGCGGCTCGGCCCCCAGAAGCCGGGGATCATCGGCAAAGACTACTTCGAGGCCCGCCAGAAGACCGATCCCAAGGCCCGCGTCGAGGCGTTCCGGGCGATGGTCAAGAAGTTCGCCGGCTCGCCGGTCTGCTACGTCCCGTACACCGAGATCCTCGATTCCGCCGGCGCCGCCGGCCTCACGACGGCGGACGTCGACGCCCTGCTCTCCACCTGGCGCAAGGAGGCCGCGCCTTACGGCCCGGCCTGGCTCCGCGAGGTCGACGTCAAAGCCCTCGGCGCCCTGGCCCCCCAGAAGGCGTACGCCGCGACCGCCCTGAAGATCGGCCGCGACGTCGAGGCGGGCTTCGCCGCCGACGCGACCACCGAGGCCCGCCAGGCCGTCGCCCGGCTCGTCGCCGAGGCCGCCCGCAACGCCGGCGAGGCGGACGCCGCCGCCGAGGCCGAGGCCCGCGTGGCGAAGCTGGAAGCCCAGCTCGACGAGGAATACCACCACAAGGTCCCGCCCTTCGAGACCAAGGCTTACGCGGGCCGGAAGAAGCCCGACGCCGGCCGCCCGGCGGTCCTGGAGCTGTTCACCGGGGCGCAGTGCCCCCCCTGCGTCGCGGCCGACGTCGCCTTCGACGGCCTCCTGAAGACGTTCCAGCCGACCGAATTCCTCGGCCTCCAGTACCACCTGCACGTCCCCGGCCCCGACCCCCTGACGAACCCCGACGCGATCGCCCGCCAGCGCTACTACGGCGACGACGTCCGCGGCACCCCGGCCGTCTTCTTCAACGGCCGCCCCCAGGCCGGCGGCGGCGGCCCGATGGCCGCGTCCGAGTCGAAGTACCAGGACTATCGGCGCGTCATCGATCCCATCCTGGAGGAGAAGAAGCAGGTCGACGTCGCCGTCTCCGCCTCCCGGGCCGGCGACGAGATCGCCATCGTCGCCGAGGCCGCCCTCCCCTCCGCGTCCAGGGAGGGGGCCGTGAAGACCGGCAAGGCGTCCTCGATCAAGCTCCGACTGGCGCTCACCGAGGAGTCCATCCGCTACGTCGGCGGCAACCGGCTCCGATTCCACCACCACGTCGTCCGGGCGCTCCCGGGCGGGGCGGACGGGACGGCCCTCGTCGACGGCCGCGGCAAGGTCGAGGTCAAGGTGAACCTCGCCGAGCTGCGCAAGTCGCTGGAGAAGTACGTCGCCGAGCAGGCCGAGGAACGCCCCTTCTTCGGCGTCCTGCCCGACGTGGCGCTCAAGAACCTGTCCGTCGTCGCGTTCGTGCAAGACGATCTGGACAAGGTCATCCTCGGCGCGGCATCTGCATCGGCGACGACGGCGAACCCTTGAGGCTCAGGGCCCGGTCGGCCTTGGGGCCGGGCCGGGTGGGACACCGGCGGAAGGTCGCGGATACAGCGAGGGCCGAACATGGCGGGCGCGGCGTCGGACCAGGACGGGGCCCGAGGGGCCAGGTCGAAGGGCGTGCCGGTGGGCGTGGCGGTCTCGACCACCGCGGGGCCGGGCGGCGTCGTCACGGCCCGCAAGGCCGGCGAGCTGCGGGACATGGGACTGGAGGTCTCCCCGCGCAAGGTCGGCTTGCCGGCGGCCCTCCAGAACCTGGCCAAGGCGGTGAACATCGCCTTCCAGACCGATTACGGCGAGAACTACCTGGAGTCGGTCTACCAGGCGGCCATCGTCCGCCGGGGCGAGGTCGACATCATCCACCGCGAGTATTTCGGCTTCGGCGACTCGTGGTTCGGCCAGTTCGGCCGCCTGATCCGCTCGCTGGGGCTGAGCCTGGAGGGCCCCGACCCCGCCTCGCCGGAGGGGCAGGCCCGGATCCGCGAGCAGGGCGCGTCGTCGATCCGCGGCCTGTTCAGCCTCATCGGCCGCAAGCTCGACCTGGTCTCCGAGTACGAGGACCGCGTCCCGGCCTACGTCGAGCAGATGTTCGACCGACTCGAAGCGTCGGGGATCATCGTCGGCTGGGACCGCAACGACTGGGAGGTCTGGACGACCCGGATCGGCCTCGACATCCGGATCGCCCCGCGGGAGGCCGAGGCGTCCTGACCGGCCGTCGCGGGCCTCAGACGGGATCGGATCGACGCAGCGTCGCGCGGGCGACCGTGGGGGCGTGCGATTCCCTCTCGGCCGCGTCGATGCGCAGCCGGCGTCCGGACTCGCGGGCGGCGCGGCAGTCGGCGATCAGGTCCATGTACCGATGGACGTGCTCGCTCTCCGACCACGGCCCGATCCGCTGGGCGAACCCCCGCGCGGCCAGCTCGGCGCGGAGGTCTTCGTCGTGGACCATCCGTCGCATGGCGGTGAGCAGCTCCGAATCCGTCCGGTAGGCCAGGCCGCCGCCGCTCTCGGCCCCCGTCTCGCGGATCGCCCCCCCGCCCTCGTGGACGACGACGGGCGTCCCGGTGGCGAACGCCTCCAGCACGACGTACCCGAACGTCTCCGGGAACAGCGACGGCACCACCACCGCCCGCGCCCCGCGAAACAGCCGGGCCAGGCCGTCGCCGCCGAGCAGGCCCTCGAACCGCACGTTCGGCAGCCCCTCGGCCAGCCGCCGCAGCTCGGGCTCGTAGGGCCCGGTCCCGGCCAGGCGCAGGTCGACCTCCGGCAGGTGCTTCATCAGGGGGATGAGGCGCTGGAAGCCCTTCATCGCCACCAGCCGCCCGGCCGCGGCCACGTACGGGCGAGCGGTCGCCGCCGGCTCGTGGTCCTCGACGCCCCCCGACCAGTCGTCGGGGAGGAAGTACGGGACGTGGACCAGGGGTGCCCACCGATCCATCCCGCGCCGTCGGTGTTCCTCCAGGGCGTGCCGGCTGGGGAAGACGAGGGCGTCGAGGTGGCCGAGCGCCTTCGGGACGGCGTTGGTGTATCGCCAGGCTTGCGGGGGCCGCTTGCCGGCGATCGAGCACCGGAGGCAGGCGTCCTTGTCGCACGCCTTGCGGTCGTACTTCCAGAGCAAGTGCATCGGACAGATGAGCCAGTGCTCGTGGGCCGTCATGATCCGCACGGCGCGCCGGTTCGCGCCCAGCCCCAGCACGCCGGGGCCGCCGACCAGCGAGATGTTGTGGAAGTGGACGACGTCCAGGTCGTCCGCGTCCAGGACCTCGCGCAGAGCCTTCGACTTGAACAGCGGCAGGCCGGTCGCCTGGGTGGCCAGCGGCGAGAGGACGCCCCGGCCGCTCTCCAGGGGGTGCAGGTGGAGGCCCGCGGTCGGCGTGTATTGCCGCAGGGGATGGTCGCCGCGGACGGCGTTGAAGGCGTCCACGCAATGGAAGACGTGGACCTCGTGCCCGCGCCGGCAGAGGGCCTGGCAGAGGCGATCGACGTAGGCCGCGTCCCCCCCGAAGCTGTGGGCCCCGAAGAAGGTGGTGATCATGCAGAACTTCACGGTGTGACCTCCTGTCACGGCTGCGCGGGCGTCCCGCCCGGCGTGATCGTCTCGCTCGGTCAGAGAGTCGGCTCGGCCGCCTCCGCCTCGCGGGCGGAGACGTCGATCGGGTGGAACGCGACCCGCCAGTGCCTCGCCCGCTCCAGGCCGCCGGTCGCGACGATCGTCGCGGCGTAGGTGACGGCCCCGCCGAACACGGCCACAGCCACGCTCCACCGGACCAGGAACAGGCAGACGGGGACCATCGCCGCCGAGGCCAGCAGCGGGCGGCCCAGGTGGTGGTGCCACGCCGGCCGCCTCCCCTCCCGGGCGAGGCTGTGGAAGCCGGCCGCCACCAGCGCCAGGCCGATCAGCAGCACGGCCGCCGTCGCGCCGACGAGGCCGAACTGCAATCGCATCAGGTAGACGAGCGGGCCGATCACGATCGCCGCCAGGACAAGCGAGACCACGCCCGCCGTCTCGCGATTCAGGGCGATCAGCGTCGTCTGGTAGCAGAAGGCGATCG
>ERZ778021.1734-NODE-1734-length-23186-cov-4.291470_pt1 | contig 23186 bp, 23 predicted proteins | sample MGYA00375751_ERZ778021 | MGnify/ENA primary metagenome ERZ778021 (study PRJEB29350, sample SAMN05389814) | bioreactor metagenome | isolation source: Thiocyanate stock bioreactor | place: South Africa: University of Cape Town | collected 2013-08-29 ... | reverse complement strand
CCTGGCCGGTGATCCCATCCGTGACCCACACGAGCGGTTCCAGCCGCGTTCCCTGGTCGTACGGGGTGTGCCGGGGGCCGTAGCCGATGAGGTCGCCCACCTGGGTAGCGAACGACAGCAGCTTGGCGCCATCGGCGCGCAGCGCGTCAGCTCCCTGAACGTCGTCACGGGCCACGCTCAGCGCGAGGTCGACCGTGGATGCCGCAGCGCTCAGGCATGCCGTCCGCACGTCCAGCAGCCAGGCGCGGATGCGCTCGGGCGTGACGTCGACGATCGGGCGCGGGCACTTGTCCTTGATGCTCTCGGGCAGGGCCGCGTACTGGGCGGCGAGTTCCTGGGCTGTGGTGTTCATCGTCTCTCCTTCTTCTGGTTCCATTGTAACACTAATAACCCTATTACCGTCAACGGGTAGTTAGGCGGCGGCGTTGATCTGCGCCACCCGATCTACCTCGTCGAGTCGGAGGTCGCACCAGTGATCCTGTCCCGTGCCGTCCTCGACGACGACGATCGGGGCGACGCTGTAGCCGAGGTCACCAGTGACGTACTCGCGAGCGTCCGCGTTCTCGGGCTGACTGATATCAACCTCGTTGAAGGGGATGCCCTTGGCTTTCAGGGCGATCTTGGTCATCCGGCACTTCCCGCACGCCGGGCCGGTCGTGTAGATCGTGACTGCCAACATCTCTGAATCCTCCCACTCCACGTTTTTTTGCCGTGAAGGCACTGCAAGTGCCGCGAGGGAGCGCCGACCGGAGCACAAGGGACCGTGGAATACCGGACTGAGCGCAGCGAGGGAGGATATGCCGCGAAAGCCCTTGTGTGGAGGGTGGCCGACCGTATGCTGCCGAAGGCTTCACGGCGAAAAGACGAGGGCCGAAGGCCCATCAGCCGGCCGCTCGCGGCCGTCCGTCTGCCCTGGCGTGCTCCGTCACGCCTGGGCTGGGGGAGCGGGAGGGGGCGCGCCCCCTCACCGGCTCCACCGGAGCCGCCCTGACCGCTCACGTCGACGGCCAGTCGAAAAGGGCCGGGGTCGTGTCGGGCGATCGGGCGACCTGGGGGAGCCCTGCCGCTTCTCGTTCGGCGCACAGCGCCTCGAACGCGGCCGCGCGCTCGGCGTGCCAGGCGTCCGCATCGTGCCCGGAGGGACGATGGCAACGGCTCGCGGTCGAGCCGCACCGCGGGCACGGCGCCTCGCGGGCGCACGGCTCGACGGTGAAGTGCTGGCGGCCGCAGCTCGCGCAGTTCTCGAGGATTGCCGGGCGCCCGTGGGTGTCGATCATCCACGGCCGGATGGCCAGGTACTCGCCCAGCGTGGCGGGCCTGGCCATCGGCTGCCGAATCTCACTCGTCATCGTCGACCGTGCCGAAGGCGTCCGCCCAGCACGCCGGATGGATGCCGGATCGGATCAGCTCGCGCTCTGGCGCGGACCGGTTCGGCGCCGCGTCCTGGATCGGCGTCCCGGCGCGCAGCGCGGCGGCCTCGTCGCTGGTCAGCTCGACGACGCTGGTCCGCCCGCAGAGCATGCATGCCGGGGTGACGTGGTGCTCGGTTGTGGTGCTCATGGTGTCTCCAATGGGGTCAATAGGGGTAATGGGGTTATTGGGCGCTGAGGTCGTAGCCGCCGAGGGGGGAGCGGCCGGGAACGTGCCGCGTCCCGTACGGGCCGCGCTCGGTGAGGATCGGCACGCCGAGGCGCTGCCAGGCGGGCGGGTAGTTCTCCGCGATCCATGCGGCGACGGCGGCAATACGCTTCGGGCTGTCGAACCGGGCGAGCTTGCCGGGCAGGACCGGCAGCTCACGCCATCCGGGCATCGCGTGGTCGTGCCAGGCCTCGACGATCGCTCCCTCTGAGCGGTCGATCATGTGCCACCGGCACGCCGGGCAGATTCCCTGTGACGTGAGGTCGTCAGGGAGGGGCGCGGCGGTGTGGTCGTGGTCGCTCTCGCGGCATCGCGTGTCGGCGTGGAAGATGTGCAGCTCGTGGCCCTCGGTCACGGTGCGGTCGCCCTGGCCGGGGTAGGCCGGGTGCCACATGTGGCTACGGGGGATGCAGCCGAAGTCGCCGCGCTCGGCACGGTAGCGCTCGAACGCGGCGCGCAGCTCCTCGGGCGTGTAGTAGTCCGTCGTGTATGTGAGGGGCGCGCCGTGCCACGGCGTCGCCGCGACCGCCTCGCGCTCGAAGTCGGCCAGGTCGAACAGGGTGGGCTCTCCGTTCACGGCAATACCTCCAATAGGGTTATTCGGGTCAGGCGGCGGGCTCGACGGCCTCGGCGGCGAGCTCGGGCTCGGTGAGCGCGTCCGCGAGGGCGTGGGCTGCTCGCAGCACGTTCGCGGCGGTGGCCTTGATGGTGTCGGCGTCGCACTTGCTCCACCCGGCGACGTAGCCGACGCTGTAAGCGGTGGTGTCGAGCCCGAGAATCCCGGCGACGATGTAGGCGACGCTCTCGGCCTCGGTTTCCTTGACGCCCCGGTGCTCGACGTACTCGGCGTGATCCTCCTCGGCGTGCAGGATGACGTGCGCGGCCTCGTGCAGCGCGGTCTTGGCAGCCTGAGCGGGGGAGAGGTCCGCGTCGATCGCGACTCGGCGGGCCTCGGGGTCGGTGTAGCCGTGCGCAGCTCCCGCGATCGCCTCGCGCTCGACAGTCCAGCCCTCGCCGGTGAGGTAGTCGCTCACGGCGTCGTAGATGCCGGCGACGTCCTCGCCTGTGAGCGCTCGGGCGATATCGGCCGGGTCGCCGGCCTCCTCGTCGATGAGGTCGGTCTGTCCCATGTCGAACACGGACACGGGGAAGAACACGGTTCGGCGCTGCTCTTCCTCCTTGCCGGTGGCGGGGTTCTCGACCGTCTCGCGCACGTCGCGGCCGCCGAAGATGCGGATGCCACGCTCACCCTTGCGCACCTGGCGGTTGAGCTTCTGCCACGTCCGGTAACCGGCGACGCGCTCGGCCTCGGGACGCTGGGCGAAGATCAGCAGAAGGTTGTTGAGGCTGTAGCGGTGGAACGCGCGGGAAAAGTCCAGGAACCGCGCCCACGTCTCGGATTCGCGCAGCGCCTCGACCTGCTCCGCGATCGTGTTGTGCAGGGCCTCGGCCTCGGCGCGACGCTCCTCGGCGGTCTTGGTGCTGTTGATCTTGCGGGCCATCTCGCTATCTCCGACGACGGTAATAGGGTTATTAGGGTCTTTCGCCCTCCCTCCACGTTTTCTTGCCGTGAAGGCACGTAGTGCCATTCAGGGCAGAGGAGGAAGTGTCAACCCGGAGGGCGGTGGGGGAGAGAGTTTCGGCGCGATGTGAGGGAGCGCAGCGACCGCGTGCCGAAAGTCTCGGAGGAGCCGGCGGCGTAGCCGCTTGCGCGGACGACGGCGCCCGTAGAATGCCGCAGGCTTCACGGCAAGAAAACGAGCGCCGCAGGCGCGAGGAACTGTCGGCCGCTCGCGGCCGTCGTCTCGGCCTGGAAGGCCGCTCTGCGCTATCGGCGCAGGGATGCGCGGGTGACGCTGACCATCACGAGTGATGTGGTCACGAGCAGCAGCAGCAGGATCGCGCTGACGACGACGATGAGCCACGTCGAGCTGGCGATCGCGCCGAGGAGCATCGGGATGGCTATGGCAGCGCCGACGAGGAGGGCTCCCCATCCGAGGAGCAGTCGCGCGACGGCGGAGCGTCGGTCATCTCGCTCGGAAGTCTTGACGAACACGGTATCGCTGTCTCTGGCGGCTTGGGCAGCTCGTCCGTCCCCACTGGGTGCAGGCCAGCCGGCGGGAGCTGGGCTGTGCCCATTGGGGGCGGCGCCCGCTCAGGCGATCCGCTTCGCTCCGAGCAGCCGGCCCAGCATCTCGTCGAGCGGGTCGGGTGCGGGCAGGGGAGCGGCGGCGGTCGACGTCGGCGCGTCGCCGGCCAGCAGCGCTCGGGCGGCTCGGTAGTCGGCTCGGCCGTCGGGTGTGCGGGGGTGGGCGCCGTAGGCGTTCGTCCCCAGCTCGGGCAGCAGCGCGAGTTGTCCGGGGCCGGGCCGTCGACTCGGGTGTGTGCGCCTCGGGGCGCGCATCCACGTCTCCTCGGCCTGCCACCAGGCCCACAGCTCGCGCTCGACGGCGTAGCGGGTGGCGCGGGCGCTCAGCCGGCGGTCGACGTCGAGCTGCACCGCGGCGGCTCGACGGTGGTCGACGGCTCGGCGTCGCCAGCCGTGCCGGGAGCGCACGAGCACGCCTACGCGGGTGAGGCGGTCGAGGACGCGACGTGCCGTGTGTGTGGTCGAGCCGGTGGCGCGGGCGATCGCGTCGAGGGGGAGAGCTTCGCGTGTGGTGCGTGCGTAGACGTTGCCGGTGTGGAACCCGAGCCCCGGTCCCAGCGTGAACAGGTCGTGTGCAGCATCCGTTGTTCGCGTGGTGAGCGTTGCGAGGAGGGTGGATCGTTCTGCGGCCCCCGCCCCTGCGGGGCGCGGGTCCGCTTGTGACCGACCTGGACCGGGGGAGCTGGGGATAACCGACTGAGGGTCGATCGTCCAGTGCGCACCGTGGGGGCCATCGGCCGCGCGTGCGTGGCCGATCCATCCCTCGCCTGCGAGGCGCAGCAGCGCCGTGCGGGCCGTCTCCCGCCCGATGCCGGCTAGTAGAGCCAGGCGGCGGGTATCGGCCTCCACAGAGGCGCTGAGGGCCTGTAGGGCGAGGATGCACAGGACGTCGAGCACCCGGCGGTCGGCTGGGCCTCCTCCGTGGGTCCAGCGGCCGGCGGCGACGTCGGCGTGAGCTTGCAGCTCGCGCACGTGCGCGGCGATCGCGTCGGCGCGCACGTCGAACGTGGGATCGTCCCCGATCTGCCGGCTGGTGGTGGCCACGTAGCGCACGGCCTTGTCCCACTGTCGGCGGAGCGTGTGCGCGGCGCCTCCGCGGCCGCGCGGGCGCCGTTGGCCACGGTCGCGGTAGGTGCGCACGTGCTCCAGGCCGGGCGCCTCGTCGACGAGCGCGGCGATATCCGCGTGCCGCCACCTGGCGGCAGCGGCGCCGACGAGGACGCGCCAGAGGACCGCTGAGGCGTCTCCCGAGGCGGCATCCTCGCGCAGCGCGGCGGCGCTGCCGGCCGTGAGCACACGCCGCGGGCCGGGCAGGTAGAGCCGTCCGTGGTCGTCGAGGGGGATCGGGCGCTTGGGGTCGATCCTGCCGGCCGGCTCGGCGTCGTCGACGAGCTTGGCCAGGGACTCGACGACCGCGCGAACCTGCGTGAGCGTCGTCGTGGGCGCGGTGAGCGCGCGCAGCTCGCCGCGCAGCACCGTCGACCGGCCGCCGTCGCGGTGTGGCGCCCCTGGGGGCCGCACGCATCCCGTGTCCGGGTTGGCCAGCGGTGAGGTATCGAGAGTCGGGCACAGGTGGCGTGTGAGCCTGGCGAGCGTTGCGATCGTCTCGGGGTCGACGCTCTCGGCCAGGGCCGCCCAGACGTGGTGGCCGCCCGTGGGGCCGGACTGGCAGACGACGTGCTCGATGCCGGCCTCCGTGAGGAGTCCGGCGATCACGTCGGCGTCGCGCGCGGCCGCGGCCGCGGCGCCGTCCGTCTTGGCGTCGAGGTCGAAGCCGAGCAGCCGGAACCGGCGATCGGTGCCGGCGAGGTAGACAGCCCACGGGCGCGCGGGCTCGTCACCGCTGACCGGCTGATGGCCGGTGTAGCGGTTCACGACGTCGCCGTAGGCGTCGACGGCAGCCACGCGCACGCTCGGCCGCGGGCTGAGAGCGCGCGTGAGCGACCACGAATCGCCGATGCGACTATCCGTTACGGAAACGGTGGACCCTGCTACGATGGCAGCACCTTTCAGGATGCGGGTACGTCAAACCCCCGGCCAGATGGCCGGTTCTTGGAATTGCCTCGATCTACCCAGGTCGCCAAACTCAAGAAGATCAGGCACTCAGCTTCGGCCCCCGTCTCGCTAGAGGCGGGGGCTCGCTCGTTCTATGCGGCTCTCGTCGCGACCTCCTCGGGCAAGTCGAGCTGGTTCACGCGATCGCGCTTGGGTCGTTCAACGAGCGGCATGCCGCCGTTCTCGTCGACGAGCTTCGCGATCAGCGCTTCTAGGTAGTAGGCGACGGTGACGCCCGAGGCGGCAGCGGCCGCCTTGACCTCATCTCGCGTCTGAGGGGATACGCGGCCCTGTAGCAGAACAGTGGGCGCGTCGTCGGGCCTCCGCGCGCGTCGTCCGGTGTCCGTCATGGAAGCCATCCTGTCAGCACTATGCATACCAAGCGGCAGCGACTCGCCGTGTAGGGCTGAATGCTCACGGCGCCAGGCGGACGGTGCAGTCGACGTCTCCGAGCATGAGCGTGGTTCCGGGCTCGATGACGTAGGGGACGCCGGGATCGAGGCGGACGGGCGGATCGGTCTGCGTCTCGATGCCGTTGCCGCTGTGGTAGTCCGTGACGATGATGCGGCCGCCCTCGTCGACGTCGACGAGGGCGTGGGTGCGAGACACCATGCGCTCGGGGCTCTGCACGGGGACGGGTAGGCGTCCGTCGACGGGAGCCGGGTTGCGGCCGATGGCCGCGTTCTGGGCGACGTCGACCGGCCCCTGAGTGTTGAAGGTCAGACGTAGCGTCGGCCGCGGAGCGGGCGGGGGAGTACGTCGGACGAAGATCGTGTGGTCTACCTCGTCGTCGGCCTGGAAGGCGGCCGCCTCGGCGGCGACGGCCTCGACCGCGGCGGGGACGACGGCGTGCACGTCGATGGGCTCGGCCTCGACGCGGTGCGGCTCGGGGGTGTGGCACTGGACGCACACCGGTTCGGTGACGGCCTGTAGGCGCCGGCAGATGCGGCAGCGTCCCTCGTGGACGCTGAGGCCGTGTGCCGGCGGGATCATGCCGGCGTCGTCGACGAGCTGCACGATCCCCTCGGGGCGTACGGCGAGGTTCATCGTCTGGGGACCGTCGCTGACCGTGAGTCGCACGGGCCGGCGCAGTCGGATGGCGATCGCCACGCATCGGGCGATCATGCCGGTGCGCAGCGCCTCCACGCTCTCGGCCTCGCAGGCGCGCTCGGTGCCGTTGATCGTGAGGCTTCCGATCTGCACGGATGAGCCGTGCACGATGCGCGTACCGGCGCCGTGGAGCGCCGCGGCGATCCGTGGCCAGTCTGCGATCCGCTCGGGTTGACGTACAGCCTGGGTGGCGTTCATAGCCCGCGTGCGACGGCGGCCGCGGCGGCGAGCCACGCCCTCTGTGTCGTGGGTCGGAGGGAACCGTAGTTCAGCAGCCCGTCGACCATTGCAGGGTCGTACGGGATGGTGACGGCCTCGCGTGCGAGCTGGCCGTAGCCGGTCGCGACGCGCTGCACGTCGTCGCTGGCGGCCTTGGAGTCGGCCTGCGTGACGACGACAACGGCCTTGTCTGCGAGGCGCGCAGAGCGCTCGTCACGCTCTGCGAGAGCTTCCAGGAGGAGCGCGCCGGCCTCGGCGTGGTCGTCGCGGGTCGTGGTGGCCACCACGAGCTGGTCGGTCTGGTCGATCATCCGCAGCCACATCGGGTCCGACTCGTCGTTGCCGCTGTCGATGAAGATCAGCCGGTAATACTTGCTCGCGACGGCATGAATCGCGTCGACGTCGCTGGGCTCGACGCGCTGCTCGTGAGCGAGCGCCATCGGCTTTGACCGCAGGACGTCGAAGCGGTCGCGGGTCTGGTGGTGAACGTAGTGAGCGAGATCCGCGGACTGTGCGGACGCGCTCAGAAGCCGGTCGACCTGGGGCAACAGCTCGAGGAGAGTTGCGTCGTGAGGCCCCTTCTCGGTGCGCCATCCCAGCGTGCCGCGGGTCTGGTTGTTGTCCCACGCGAGCACGCCGGCACCGCCGTAGCGGGCGAACACGGCCGACAGAAGGACGGTCGTCGGCGTCTTGCCGGCGCCGCCCTTGCCGTTCACCACGGCGATCGTCCGCGGCCCCGGCCAGTGCTGGGACACCGCGAGCACGTCGGCGCGCTCGGCGCGCTCGACCTCGCTGGGGCTCATCCGCACGCCGACGCGCGTCGCGAGGCCCCGCCATCCCTTGGTGGCGGGCTCCTCGACCTGCTCCTGGACGAGGAACGACTGCCGGCGCTCACGCCGGGTCGGCCGCTCGTCGGTCGAGCTGGTCGGCGCGGCGGTGTCGGTCCATCGCCGCGTGGCGGGCTCGGTCGGCGCCGGGTTCGTTTCTGGCGTCGACTCGACGGGCGCGGGACGAGCGTCGCTCGTCGTGTCCTCCGTCACGGTGGCGTCGGGGTGGATGATGAGCGGCCATTCGCCGGACGGGTCGCGGCTGATGACGCGCAGTGGCCGGCCGAGCTGAGCGGCACGCTCAGCGACGATGCCGACGACCTGTGCTCGCGCGTCGTCGACGGTGCCCGCCTCGATGGGCGTCACCGATCCGCCGATGGAGACCTCGGCGGTTCCGTCCGCGCGCAGGGTCGCCTCGACGCGGGGCCAGGTGGCTGCTTCGTTCGTGGTGCTCATGGTGTGGGCAGTCCTTCCGCTCATCCGCCGATGGTGACGCCGACCGCCTTCATGAACGGCACGGGGTCGGTGGGGGAGTCGTTGATCATGCCCTGGAAGTGGAGGTGGCAGCCGGTCGAGTCGCCAGACGAGCCGATGAGGCCGATCTGCTGGCCGGCGGTCACCTTCTGACCGTCCTGCACGAGAATCCCGGAGGAGTACATGTGCAGGTAGACGGTCTGCACGCCGCCGCCGTGGTCGATGATGATCGTGCCGTTGCCGCCGTAGCCGACGTTGAAGCCGGTTGCGATGACCGTCCCGACCTGGGCGGCGTAGATGGGTGAGTCGCACGAGCCGGCGATATCGGTGCCGGCGTGCAGCTTCAGTACTCCGCTGACTGGGCTGACGCGCATCCCGAACGGGCTGCTGATCGACCCCTTAGCGGGCAGCGCCCAACCGAGGGGACTGACCTGGCCGGTGCCGAGCGCGGTGGAGGAGCACACCTGGTTCCCGGTGCCGGTGTTGAGGCCGGTCTTGACGCCGGTCAGGCCGTCGACGACGGCCACGGCGGCATCCCAGTACTTCTCGTAGTAGTACGGATCGGCGTTGATCTGCACCCGGTGGGCGACGATGGTCGGCGCGAGGGAGTCGCGGTCGGGGATCGTCGCGAGCTTCTTGAAGAAGTTGGTCGACGAGATGAACGGGTCCATCCGGTCGGCGTAGCTGCCCCATGCGCCGTTATCGCGCTGCTGGAACAGTCCGCGGCTGTCAGGGCCTACGGCGTCGCCGTAGTCGATGACGCGCAGCCCGGACTCGCCCATCGCGGTCATGACGCCGATGGTCTGGTCCCGCGCGCTGAGGTTGAGCGCCTTACCGGCCTGAATGACGTACGCGGCATTGACAAGCTGCTCGTGCCCGTAGCCGCTGATCGTTGTGTCCGGCACGCTGGCCGGGTCGATCGACACAGCCGCGGCCGCGCTGCCGGTCGGGTTGCAGCTAGCCGCAGCCGAGCTGGCCAGGAGGATGAAACTGAAAATCCCGGCCAGTACGACGACCGGGATCGCGATGATGGCGCCGACGCCGAGCTGCTTGCGATCCATCAGTGCGTTCCCTCGGGCGGCGTGAACCGCGCGGTGAGCCAGGGCGCGCCGCCGTTGATCCGCGTGAGCACGATGGTGTACATGCCGGCGTCGGAGGGGACGTCGACGGAGACGGCGTAACGGCTGCTGTCGTCGACGATCTTGCCGGCGCCGGTCACCTGGTGAGCGGGGATGTTCGCCGGGTCGACGTACTGGTAGTCCTGCTGGGCCTGGCTTGTGAGGAGCGGCGACAGGGCCGCCCACCAGTCGGCCGAGCTGAGGTCGGGGCGCGCGAAGGCCGTCAGCGCCTTCTCGGCCACGGCGATCGCCGCGGCGCGCTGCTCGGCATCCCAGGGCGGCGCCGGCTTCGGGTCAACCGTGGTCGCGCCGCCCTCCTCGTCGAGCGGAGTACCGCTGGGGGCGGTGGTGAACTGGTCGAGGTCCGGCATGGTGATGCCGGACGAGGAGGGCGTAGGGCTCGCTGTGGGGGTCGGTTCGCTCTGGCCTGTGCAGCCGGCGAGGACGATCGTGCTCGCCGTGGCGATCGTTGCCACGGCGAGTCCCAGCGTGCGCTTGCGCATGTCAGCTCTCCTTGCTCTCCTCGGTGTGCGTCGAGACGGCTCGCGGCCGCTGCGCGTTCGCTCCCGTCGCCATCGTCGCCTTCAGCTCGTCGCGCAGGACGCGCCACGTTGTCCCGAGCTTGTAGCCCGGAATCACGCCGTCTCGGAGCCACGCATAGACGTTCGTGCGCGTCACGTTCAGTACCTCCGCGACGTCTTCAACGCTGAGCACGTCGGGACGGCCAGCGAACAGCGCGTCAAGCGCCTGTTCCCTCTCACCGCTCACAGGGAGCACCCAAAGTTCCGGTCGCATGCATCCATCATGCAACGATCGACTAGAAACGGCAAGGATCGACTATATTCGGGCACATTCGACAACATCTTGCATCCTTTCACTATCCGTACGTAGGATGGCCTCGTTAGAGGCGCATCCTCATTATCGAGTGCAAGGGAGTGTGTCGTGAGTGACGGCATGAATCCGTGGATATCGCGGCCGACAGCACCGGAGCCGGTGTCGTCCGTCCCGAGCGCGGCTCCGCCCGCCCAGGCGACGGGGCCGCTGGTCCCTCAGCGTGGGGTGCCGGCGCCGGATCGCGTCGACCAGCTTCCGATCTACGACCGTCCGCAGGAGGCGCCGCTGTGGTGGCTCGGCACACACGGCGGAGCCGGTGAGTCCACGCTGGCCGCACTCGTACCCGCGTGGCTCGGTGCCGATCACGGGTGGCCGCGGCCGCCGCAGGGGCCGGCGCGCGTGGTGCTGGTGGCCCGCACCAACGCGCACGGTCTGCGCGCGGCGCAGGCCGCCGCCACGCAGTGGGCTGCCGGCCTGGTGCCGCACGTCGAGGTCGTCGGCCTCGTATTGATGGCGGACGCGCCTGGACGGCTCCCCAAGCCGCTGCGCGACCTGGCTCAGGTCGTCGGCGGCGGCGTGCCGCGCGTGTGGACCGTCCCCTGGATCGAATCTCTCCGACTGGGAGAATCGCTCACTCTTGCAGACCTCCCGCGGGATGCCCGTCGACTCGTCGACGAGCTGGCCGCTCTCCTCACACCTGGTGCGTCGAGCACCGCCAACCGAAAGGAACTCCGATGAGCACGCTTCACACGATCCTCACCGCGGCGAACGACTTCGTCGCGCTGGTCCCGATGGACATTCCGAACCCGGAGCCGGTTCAGCCTCCGGGCACGAACGGCTTCGTGACGATCATGGGCTGGGTCAAGTGGGTGGCCCTCGCGGTCTGCGTCATCGGCATCATCGTGGCCGGTGCCCTTATGGCCATCAACTCGCGTCGCGGTGAGGGCGGCGAGCACGCCGGCCGGATCGGCTTCGCGCTCGGTGGCGTCATCGTCATCTCGGCCGCGGCGAGCCTCGTCGGCTTCCTCGTCTCCTGATCGGAGGGAACGACATGGCCTCCGAGGACAACGAGAAGCAGAGCCCCTTCACGCGCCCCGGCTTCATCGCTGCGGCCGGCGTGGTCGCGCTGATCGTGGTCTGCGCGATCATCCTCGTCATCGTGAACCTGTCTCGGGGCAACCCCGAGCCGGGGCCGACGTCGACGAGCGAGCCCAGCTCGACCACGGCGCCGTCGACCCCGGCGGCCTCCGGTGACGAGAGCGTGTGCGGCCTCGGAGGCGTCGAGCTGTCGGGCAGCGTGACGACCGCCCCCGCTGCGACGTGGAAGTACGAGGGGACGACGGGCTATCCGACGTCGCCCACCTACGGACCGGGCAAGACCGACCCGGCAGGCTTCCGATATTGCTTCCAGCACTCACCAACCGGCGCGCTATTCATGGCTGCTAACGCTGTCGCTCTCGGCTCTGATGAGAGCGTCAAGACCGCATGGGGCGCGTACGTACTGGGTAACGGAAAGTTCCGCGATCAGCTTCTCGCACAGAAGCCCTCGAACAACACGGCGGCCGGAACCAGAATCCAGATCAGCGGATTCCGGGTTCTCAGCTACGACGGTAAGTCCGCCTCCGTTGACCTCGCGCTGACCTACTCGTCGGCAACAGGGACCCTCACCGTCAGCGGGGTCTACTCGCTCGTGTGGCAAGACGGCGACTGGAAGCTGAGTGCGGACACCATGACACCCCTCGACGTCGCACCGATTCCGAACGTCGCGGGCTACACCCCCTGGGGGGAGTGAACGATGGCAGATTGCGGCTTCCCACCCGACCCGATGTGCCTCGCGGGAAACGTTGCGTCGAGCGCGCTCGGGAACGCGATCGACAACATGGCGAAGGCTGTCCAGGAGGCCTTCGGGAAGGTAGTCGCGTCGCTCGGCACGATCTGGGTGAACATCGGCACCCCGAACCTCACGGGGTCGGGTGGCGATTCATCCCTCGCGGCCGGCAGCTCGGCGCCGAACTCGGGGAACATCACGACTGTGCTCGGCTACGCGACGTGGATCGCGCTGGCGATCTGCATCGTTTCGATCGTGATCCTCGGCGCGATCATCGCGACTCGGATGCGAGCTGGTGATGGCATTGCCGCAGTCGGTCGTGTGGGCCTGGTTCTCGCCGCGGCGGTGTTCATCTCGGGCGCGAGTGCGATCGTGACAGGCCTGATGCCGAGCGGGCCGACAGGTGCCGGCGGCGCTGTGGCCTTTCTGCAATCGGGCCTCTGGTGGTACATGGGCGCGGCCGCGGTCATATCGGTCATCATCGGCGCCGGCCGGATGGCGTGGGAACAGCGCGCCGAGCCCGGCCGGGAGACGATCAAGAGCCTGCTGACCCTTGTTGTAGTCGCGGGCGCTGGCGTGACGATCGTGGGGCTGCTGGTCGCCGCGGCCGACAGCTTCTCGGTATGGATCATCAACTCGTCGCTGGACTGCGACGTGACCGCGGACGGGTCGACGTGCTTCGGCACGAACATGCTGAACCTGCTCGCGTTGACGACGAATCCGGCGGCCGGCGGGCTCGGCTCGCTGCTCATCATCATCCTGGGCATCATCGCGATCCTGGCGTCCGCGTTCCAGATCGTGCTCATGGTCGCCCGCGGGGGCATGCTCGTCATTCTGACGGGCATCCTTCCGCTGTCGGCGTCGTTCACGAACACGGAGATGGGCAAGGGCTGGTTCCGCAAGAACGTCGGCTGGCTGGTCGCGTTCATCCTCTACAAGCCCGCCGCCGCGCTCGTCTACGCCGCGGCGTTCCGGCTCGTCGGCACCGACATCTTCAAGGACGACGGGACGGGCCTGCTGGCGGTGCTCACCGGCATCATGCTCATGATCATCGCCCTGTTCGCGATGCCGGCGCTGATGCGCTTCGTGACGCCGATGGTGGGTGCGATGGCCGGGGGCGCCGGGGGCGCTCTCGCGGTCGGCGCGATGGCGGCTCTGCCGTCTGGGGCCGTGGCGATGGGTCGCCTCGGCACGGGCGGCGGCTCGGGGTCGTCCGGTAGCGACGGCTCGTCGGGCTCGCAGGGGCCGACAGGGAACTCCGGTGGAGGCGGCGGGTCTACGACCTCGGCCGCGCAGAACGCCGGATCGCAGAGCGGCGCGGGAGCGGGGAGCGGCGCCGCGGCCAGCGGTGGAGCTGCGGCCGGCGGCGGCGCTGCTGCGGGTGGTGCGGCCGCGGGCGGTGCGGCCGCGGGTGGTGGTGCCGCGGCTGCGGGAGCGGCGGGCGGCCCGATCGGGCTCGCCGCGGGCGCCGCCCTCGAAGCGGGCAAGAAGGCAGGCCAGGCCGCCGCGGGTGCGGCGCGTGGCCTCGGAGAGCAATCGACAGGTGAGGGAGGCGGTCCTGATGGCAGCCGTTGACACAACCAATCGTGGGCCTCGGACCTACGGAAACTGGCGCAAGCCGACGTCGCCGGGCATCCTCGGCCTCGGTTCGGTCGGCACAGGCCTGCTGCTCGCGTCGCTCGTGGTGCTCGTCATCACGGTCATGGTGGCCGGCCTCTTGCAGGCCGTGATCCTCGCCGCGGTGCTGGGGATCGTGCTGCTGGCCGTGCTGACCAAGGACGCGCACGGCAAGAACGTGCTCAGCCGTGGCGGGGCGCGCATGGCGTGGTGGTCCGCGAAGTCGCGCGGGTCGAACATCTACCGGTCTGGTCCTCTCGGCCGGTCGCTGTGGGGCACGTACCAGCTCCCCGGTCTGGCGGCGCCGACGCGGCTGAGCGAGCACACGGACTCCTACGGACGCCCGTTCGCGCTGCTGTACACGCCCGCCACGGGCTCGTACAGCATCGTCATCGGCACTGAGCCCGATGGGGCCGCGCTCGTCGACCAGGAACAGATCGACGTGTGGGTGGCCGACTGGGGCCACTGGCTCGCGAACCTGGGCGACGAGCCCGGCATCGAGGCCGCCTCGGTCACGATCGAGACGGCTCCCGACTCGGGGACGCGGCTGCGGCGGGAGGTTCTGATGAACCTCGACGCCGAGGCTCCCGCGTTCGCTCAGGGGATGCTGCAAGAGGTCGTCGACCGCTACCCGGCGGGCTCGTCGACCGTGAAGGCGTTCGTCGCGATCACGTTCTCGGCGGTGAATCGGCAGGGCGGCAAGCGGCGCCAGCCGGACGAGATGGGCCGCGAGCTCGCGGCGCGTCTGCCCGGTCTGACGGCGAGCTTGCAGGCGACCGGGGCGGGTGCTGCGCGGCCTCTGTCCGCGCAGGAGCTGTGCGAGGCGATCCGTATCGCCTACGACCCGGCGGCCGCGCAGCTCATCGACGAGGCGCACGCTGCCGGCGAGACGCCCGAGCTGAGCTGGACCGACGTCGGCCCGTCCGCCGCTCAGGCGTCCTGGAGCGGCTACCGGCACGATTCCGCGTACTCGTGCACGTGGGCGATGACGCAGGCGCCGCGCGGAAACGTACAGTCGGGCGTGCTCGCGCGTCTCCTGGTTCCGCAGCGCGACATTGCGCGCAAGCGCGTGACGCTGCTGTACCGCCCCGTCGACGCGGCCAAGGCTGCGGCGATCGTCGAGGCCGATCTGCGAGCTGCGGAGTTCCGCATGACGGCCAGCAGCAAGCCTGCGGCGCGCGACAGTCTCGCTGTGCGCGCGGCCGCGGCCACCGCGGCGGAGGAGGCCAGCGGCGCCGGCCTGGTGCAGTTCGGGATGCTCGTCACGGCGACGGTCGCGGACCTCGACCGTGCGCCGGATGCGCGCGCGGCGATCGACAACCTCGCGGCCACGGCGCGGCTGAGAGTGCGGCCCGTCTACGGGTCGCAGGATTCCGCGTTTGCCGCGGCGCTGCCGCTGGGCCTGGTGCTCCCGAAGCACATCAAGATTCCGGCCGAGCTGAGGGACAAGCTGTGAGCGCCCCGGAGCTGCGCCGCACCGCGAAGGCCGAGCGTCGGGCCAAGCGCATGCAGAAGGTCGCCACCAAAGCCGAGAAGCCGAAGGAGCTGCGCCCTCAGCGCCCGCCGATGCGCGGGTGGCTGGGGCGCGGCCGCGGCTCGTCGAACTACGTTCAGGCGGCCGACGAGTGGCGCGGGACCACCGTGCAGGTGTGCGGCATGTGGCCGTTCGCGATCGGCACCGGGACGCCGATGGTCGGCGTCCCGCTGGGCCGTCATATCCACACCGGGGCGACGCTGTGCTGCGATCCCCTCTCGTGGTTCCAGCGCGCGAAGCTCATCAGCAACCCGTCCGCGTTCGTGCTCGGCAAGCCCGGACTCGGCAAGTCGACGATCGTCCGGCGGATGGCCCTCGGCCTCGCCGGCTACGGCGTCATGCCGCTGGTGCTCGGTGACTTGAAGCCGGACTACGTAGACCTCATCGAGGCCCTCGGCGGCCAGGTCATCACCCTCGGCCGTGGCCGCGGGTATCTGAACGTGCTGGACCCTGGCGAGGCGACGGAGGCCGCTGCGCGGCTGCGCGAGGCCGGCTTCGAGAAGGAGGCCACTCAGGTGCTCGCGGACGCTCACGGCCGCCGGCACACGATGGTGTCGGCTCTGCTGACGATCCTCCGCTCGGCGCCGCCCACCGACCGGGAGGAGACGATCATCGACCGCGCCTTGAAGTGGCTCGATGACAACTTCGACGGCGTGCCCGTGCTCGGTGATCTGCTCCGCGTCATCCAGGAGGGGCCGGCCGAGGTCCGCGCCGTGGCGCTGGACCGTGGCAACGATGAGCGTTACCAGTCGATCACCGAGGGCCTGGAAGCGAGCCTCATCGGCCTGGTCGGCGGCGGGCGTCTCGGGGAGACGTTCGCTCGGCAGACCACGAACCCGATGCGCCGCGACGCGCCCGTGGTCTACGACGTCTCCGCGATCGATGACTCCGAGATGGACTTGCAGGCGGCGACCCTGCTTGCCTGCTGGTCCGCCGGCTTCGGCACCGTCAACGTGGCGAACGCTCTCGCGGATGCCGGCCTCGAACCCCGTCGCCACTACTTCGTCGTCCTGGACGAGCTGTGGCGGGCGCTGCGCGCCGGCCGGGGCATGGTCGATCGCGTCGACGCGCTCACTCGCCTGAACCGGCAGCGCGGCGTCGGCATGGCGATGATTTCGCACACCATGAGCGACCTGCTGGCTCTCCCCACCGAGGAGGACCGGATGAAGGCGCGCGGCTTCGTCGAGCGCTCGGGCATGGTCATCTGCGGGGGCCTGCCGTCCGCGGAGATGCCTCAGCTCAGCGCCGCGGTGCCGTTCTCGCAGGCCGAGCAAGAGATGTTGATCGGCTGGCAGGACCCGCCCGCGTGGGACCCGTCGACGGGCCGGGAGGCCGAGCCCCCCGGCCGCGGCAAGTTCCTCGTGAAGGTCGGCGGCCGGCCCGGTATCCCGGTGAACGTGCAGCTGACCTCCGTGGAGCTGTCGATCAACGACACCAACAAGCTCTGGCACGAACAGTCGCGCGTCGGCCGCCGGCATCTGCGCGCCGTCGAGGAGGTACAGGGATGAGCACGCCGAACAACCGCCGCCGCGATCCGGGCGGCATGGGTGGCGAGGCCATCCTGCTTTGGGTCGGCATCATCGCCGTGGTGGTGCTCGTCGGCGCCGTCTACGGATCGGTCCGGCTCGGCCACGCGATCGCGGGCGACGGCGCCGAACTGCCGTCCGACCCGTTCGCGCTCGTGTTCGGCGTGTTCAGCGGCAACGTGAGCTGGCCCGCCGCGTCGTGGTGGGTGCTCGGCGGCATCCTCGCCGTCGCGATCGCGCTCGGTGTCCTGGTGGCGGTGTGGTTGCACCGCACCCGTCAGCGCCGCTCTCGCGTCGACCGGGCGGCCGCGTACATGGGCCGCGGTCGCGACGTCGCGGAGATGAGCCGTAAGAGCGCCCAGGAGAAGGCTCAGCGCCTCGGTGTGACCTCCTCGGCTGGTGTACCCATCGGCCGCACGGTCGCCGGTTCACAGCCGCTCTACGGCTCGTGGGAGGACATGCACGTGGACATCTGGGGGCCACGTACCGGCAAGACGACCTCGCGGGCGGTGCCGGCGATCATGGATGCGCCGGGCGCGGTCCTCGTGACGTCGAACAAGCGCGACGTCGTGGACGCGACCCGCGACCCGCGCGCGGCCAAGGGGCCGGTGTGGGTGTTCGATCCGCAGGCGATCGCGAACGAGGAGCCCACCTGGTGGTGGAACCCGCTCTCGTACGTCACTGACGAGGTTCGCGCGGCCAAGCTGGCTGAGCACTTCGCGGCCGGCTCGCGCGATCCGGGCGCCAAGACGGATGCGTACTTCGACTCGGCCGGCCAAGCCCTCCTGGCCGGCCTTCTGCTCGCCGCGGCGCTGGACAACCGCCCGATCACCGACGTGTACACGTGGCTGACGCGCCCGGCCGACGACACGGCGGTAGATATCCTTCGCCGGCATGAGTTCACGCTGACCGCCGATCAGGTGGCCGGCGTCGTCGACGCTCCCGATAAGCAGCGCGGCGGTGTGTTCGGCGCGGCCCAGCAGATGGCCTCGTGCCTCACCAACCGTCAGGTCGCGGCGTGGGTGACGCCCCTGCGCGGCCAGGTCGACAGCCGGCTCCAGTTCAGCCCGGAGGTGTTCGTGCGCGACGGCGGGACGCTCTACAGCCTGTCGAAGGAGGGCCGCGGCACGGCCGGCCCGCTCGTGACGGCGCTGACCGTCGCCGTTGTCGAGGCCGCCGAGGAGCTGGCCGCCCGGTCGGCCGGTGGCCGTCTCAGCACGCCGATGCTCGGGGTGCTCGACGAGGCCGCGAACGTGTGCCGGTGGCGTGAGCTGCCGAACCTCTACAGCCACTACGGCTCCCGCGGGATCGTGCTCATGACGATCTTGCAGAGCTGGTCGCAGGGCGTCGAGGTCTGGGGCGAGTCGGGCATGAAGAAGCTGTGGAGCGCATCGAACGTCAAGGTCTACGGCGGTGGCGTCTCCGAAGCGGCGTTCCTCGACGATCTGTCGAGGATCATCGGTGACTACGACCGGCTGTCCACGTCGACGTCGTACGGCCGCGGACAGCGCACCGTCTCCCAGCAGAACCACCGTGAGCGGATCATGGACGTGGCAGAGCTGGCAGCGATGCCGAAGGGCCGCGCCGTCGTGCTCGCGTCCGGCTCACGTCCGACGCTGATCCGCACTCAGCCGTGGATGACGTCGGCGTACGCCGACGACGTGCGCGCGTCGATCGCGGCGCACGATCCGCAGGCGCAGCGGACGATCCGTGAGGCTCAGGAGGAGCTTGCGACCGTCGAGGCCACGATCGGAGCGGAGGGCGCGTCATGAGCGATTGGGGCGACGACGAGCTGGACCCGGCCGAGGCCGATCCGATCCCCGTCGACCAGGCCTCGGGCGAGGTCGTCGACGAGGAGCCGGCGGCGGAGCCGAGCCTCTACTACGGCTCGGTCGACGAGTTCGTGCGCGAGGACCTGCGCAACGTCTACAAGCGCAAGATCGACGGCAAGTCTCGCGTGTGGGCGGCGCGTTGGTGGGAGTACGACGAGGCGGTGATCCGTCTCGAAGCGCTCTGGCGGGCGTGGGAGTTCCTGCGCCGCGATCCGGCCACGGGGATGAGCGTCTGGTGGCGTGCCCACGCCGACCATCACATGGGCGTCCTGATGGACCCGCAGGGGCCGTTCGCGGCCGCGGACGCGATGGCCACCGATAACCAGAGCGGGAAGGGCGAGCCGCTGCCGTACGCGGCTCCCCCCGAGGGCCTGTTTCCCGACGTGCGGCTGGCGGAGTGAGCCGCCGCCCGTCGGGCGCCGCCTGGGTCGCGGGTGCCGCGGCCGCCGTCGCGATCGCGGCCGCGGGCGTATCCGCCTACTTCGCCGCCAGACGATTGGCTTTGTCAACCCCATTTGGCCCAGCGCGGTCGGTCTGATCTGGCCCAAGCCAGCCGTGGCGTGGGTGCGGCGAGCCGTTCAAAGGTGAAGAGGGGGCTCCGGGCCAGTTCGCTCGTGGAGGTGGGGGCCGATCGTCCCGATGGCGTTACTTCTCGGCGTGGATCATCGCGCCGAGCATGATTACGCTGGTCCGCTGGATCCCCCAGCTCGCATCGCCGCAAGGCGTAGACGCAGCCGATCCGGGCGTCGGCATCCACACCTCTCAGCGTCGTCGTGTGTGTGGCAACGTCTTCCTGACGATTCACGAGCGTCCGCCGTTCCAGAGGCCGCTGGACCACCCGAGGGCGATGATGACATGTCCGAGGGCCACGACGATGACGTTCCTGCGGTATGCGCCGGTCCAGGCGAGCAACTGGCCGGCCAGCCGCACGGCTTGCGCCGAGGCGGGCATGTGCGTCAGCATGTACCGGCCACGGCGGGTCCTGCGCAGCCAGGTCAGGTCGCGCCGCATCAGTATCGTCGATGCGATCACAGGGGGCACGAGGCCTGCGGCCAGCGCGGCGGGCACTCGACGCTGCCAGAGCAGGGCGGTGGATGCTACATCGGCCGTCAGGTCTGTGGAGAGCTTGGCCGGATGCACCTGGTGCAGCAGGGCCGCCTCACGGTTCACCTCACCATTCTCCCGCCGCCTCGCCGTCCATCGCAGGCTCCGTTCACGAGCGGATCGGATCGATCTTTCGGAGCGCGCCGAGATGCTGCCGGCCGGCGACTCACGAAGACGCGTACGCGGCCCGCTAGCGCGATACTCTTCCCAGAATTTCGGCGCACCGGATTGGGGTATCTGGCGTCGACGGGTGCCGTATGGGTCCTATACTCGCTTTGTTAGGCGCTGATCGTTAGCTGAGGCTCCTTCATGAACACATGCCAGCGACCCCAAACGTCGAGAGACGCTCCGGGTCAGGACAGGCTTCCCCGGCTTAAGGGGTCGCCCCGATTGGCTCCCGGTTTCCGGGTGACGTCATGAAGTGCCAAAGGTCTTACGTGGATAGGTGAAGTCGACATCGACGAACCCGCAGGCGCGAGGTCACGACCTGGGAGGTGAGCGATGAGCGATCACGATAGTTGGGCGTTCCGCACGCCCCCCTTCGCCATCTAGGCGCCCGTTCCGGCTGCCTGGGCGGGTCTTGACCTGCCCGTCTTTACCTGTGCCTCTCGCGCGGTCGTGCTTTGTGTGACCGCACCCGGGGCTCCGCTTCCATGCCCACCCGACCCGGGGTGAGAAAGCGATGCATCATGACGTCCACCAACACTCCACCGACGCAGCAGCACGCGGTGCTCGACTCCGCTCACGTCGGCAACATCGAGGGCGCGTTCGGCACCATCCAGCTCGATGACAATGCGCCTCGCACGAAACTGTCCGCGAAGCTGCGCACCCTTGTGGCGATCGTCGGCCCGGGCCTGATCGTGATGGTCGGGGACAACGACGCCGGTGCGTTCGGCACGTACACCCAGGCGGGGCAGAACTACGGCACGTCGCTGCTGTGGGTGCTGCTGCTGCTGGTTCCCGTGCTGTATGTGAACCAGGAGATGGTGCTGCGCCTGGGCGCGGTGACCGGGGTCGGGCACGCTCGGCTGATCTTGGAGCGGTTCGGGAAGTTCTGGGGGGCGTTCAGCGTCATCGACCTGTTCATCCTGAACGCGCTGACGATCATCGCCGAGTTCATTGGCATCAGCCTCGGCCTGAGCTATCTGGGTCTTCCCGAGGTGCCCGGCGTGATCATCTCCGCGGTCGTGATCATCGGTGCGGTCAGCACCGGCTCGTTCCGGCGGTTCGAGCGGCTGTGCATGTTCCTCATCTTCGGGTCGCTCATCCTCGTCCCGCTCGCGTTCATGGCCCACCCCTCCGCGGCGGAGGTCGCGCGCGGGTTCATCCCCGGGTTCCCGCCGGGCGCGGAGCTGTCCACGGTGATGCTGCTGATCATCGGCATCGTCGGCACCACGGTCGCGCCGTGGCAGCTGTTCTTCCAGCAGTCCTACATCATCGACAAGCGGATCACCCCGCGGTTCATGAACTACGAGAAGGCCGATCTGTGGATCGGCATCGTCATCGTCATCGTGGGTGCGACGATCCTCATCGCGGTGCCCGCCGCGGTGTTCGCCGGGACCCCGGAGTTCGGGAACTTCACCGACGCCGGCGGGGTCGCGGCAGGCATCGGGAAGTACGTGGGCCGGATCGCCGGCATCCTGTTCGCGATCGCGCTGATCGACGCATCCATCATCGGGACCGCCGCGGTCGGCCTGTCCACCTCGTACGCGCTCGGCGACACGCTGGGCCTGAAGCACTCGCTGCACCGCAAGGTGTCCGACGCGAAGGGCTTCTACGCCGCGTTCGCCGGGCTGCTGCTCATCTCCGCGATCATCGTGATCATCCCGGGCAGCCCCCTCGGGCTGATCACGGTCGGGGTGCAGGTGCTCGCCGGGGTGCTGCTGCCCTCGGCCACGGTGTTCCTGCTGCTGCTGTGCAACGACAAGGAGGTGCTCGGCCCGTGGGTGAACGGGCGGTGGCTGAACATCTTCACCTCCGCGGTGATCGCGGTGCTCGTGATCCTGTCGCTGGTGCTGACCGCGAGTGTCATCTTCCCTGACATCACGAGCACTCAGATCATCCTGATCCTCGCGATCGGCGGCGGGCTTGCGCTGCTCACAATCCTCGTTTTCGGAGCCATCCGACTCCGACACCCCACCCCGAAAGACCCGGATGCGGGTCCGCGCAGTGAACGTTCGACGTGGCGGATGCCTCCCATCGCCCTGCTGAAGGCGCCGAAGCTGTCCACGGGCCGCCGGCTCGGGCTGAGCGTGCTGCGGATCTACCTGCTGATCGCGATGATCCTCGTCATCGTCCGCGTCATCCAGCTCGCCCTGGGGCACTGACCCCTCCGGTCTTGAAGAAACGGTAAGACAGATGAACGATGCAATCATGACCACCACCCGTCCCCGCCGGTACCTGTCCGAGATGCTGCGGCAGCCGATCCAGGACGCGAAGGGCAACCAGATCGGCGTGCTCGCCGACGTGATCGTCCGCCTCGGCCCCGAGGGATCCCCCACCGTCACCGGCCTTGTCGCCCGGGTCGGGTCGAACGCGTTCTTCGTGCCGGCCGCGAACATCGACGCCATCGACGAGGACCGGATCGTGCTCGGCAGCCCGACCCTGGACGTACGGCCGTTCGAGCGCCGCGAAGGGGAGGTCCTCCTGAAGGAAGCGGTCCTCGGGCACCGGCTCATCGACGTCGAGAACGCGAGGCTCGTCCGCGCGTACGACGTCACGATCGACGACATCCCCGGCGGATGGGTCGCCACCGGCCTGGACGTCCACGCCCGCCCCTGGTACTCGCGTAAGAGCCACGACCCCCACACCTTCCGGGACTGGAAGTCGTTCGAAGCCCTCATCGGCCACGAACAGTCCGCCGCGGCCCGCTCCCGCTTCAAGAGACTGCGCGGGCGGCGCCCCGCGCAGATCGCCGACCTCATCGAGGATGCCTCTGCGCAGGAGCGCGACGACCTGTTCGAGCACCTGCACACCGACCCCGAACTGGAAGCGGATGTCATCGAAGAGCTCGACGACAACGACCAGGCCCAGATCCTCAAAGCCCGCGACACCGCCGACATCGCCGCCGTGCTCAGCCGTATGCACGCCGACGACGTCGTCGACGCGATCCTCGACCTGCCGCAGGAACGCCGCCAGCCCGTCCTCGACGCGCTCCCCACGACGCAGCGGCAGGACGTGCTCCGCCTGATGACCTATCAGCACAAGACCGCCGGCGGTCTCATGGGCGTCGAATACCTGGCACTCGGCGAGCAGGTCACCGTCCAGGAAGCGAGGGATGCGGTCCGCGATGCGGATATGCAGCAGCCGCAATCGCTCGCC
>ERZ778021.1730-NODE-1730-length-23260-cov-5.239345_pt1 | contig 23260 bp, 22 predicted proteins | sample MGYA00375751_ERZ778021 | MGnify/ENA primary metagenome ERZ778021 (study PRJEB29350, sample SAMN05389814) | bioreactor metagenome | isolation source: Thiocyanate stock bioreactor | place: South Africa: University of Cape Town | collected 2013-08-29 ... | reverse complement strand
GGGATATCTGCCACCGACAGCGCCGTGTCCGAACCCGTTCCGCTTGATGGAATCGAACCCCCGGTAAACCGTCAATCCGTGCTCCTGAGCGGGGCGGAAGCGCTGTCGGGTCCGGATCCCGTCATCGATCGACCCCGGTACCGCGACCCTCGGGTCACCGAGCTCTGGTCATCTCGGCGGCGACGTCGAGGATCATGTCCTCCTGGCCCCCGACGATCCGCCGCCGGCCGAGCTCCAGCAGAATCTCGCCGACCGGGACGCCGAAGCGCTCGGATGCGCGCTCGGCATGGAGGAGGAAGGACGAGTAGACGCCGGCGTAGCCCACCGTGAGGCTGGTCGCGTCGTGGCGGGCGCGGACACCGAGCAGGTCGGAGACCTGGTCGGCTGCCGCGGCGAGGGCGAGGACGTCGAGGCCGGTGTCCAGGCCCGCGCGCTCCGCTGCCCCGGCGAAAAGCTCGGTCGCCATGTTGCCGGCCCCGGCGCCGAGGCCCGCGAGCGAGGCATCGACGACCGTCGCGCCGACCTCGATCGCCGCCAGCGTGTTGCCGACGCCGCAGCCGAGGTTGTCGTGGGCGTGGAAGCCGACGACGGTTGCCGGCTCCAGCGCAGCGCGGAGGGCGGCGACCCGGGCGGCGGCGGTCGAGGGCACGAGGTAGCCGGCCGAGTCGACGACGTAGACGGCGTCGGCGCCGTAGGACTCCATCAACCGCGCCTGCTCCGCCAGCTCCTGCGGCTCGCTCATGTGGCTCATCATCAGGAAGCCGTCGACCTCCATCCCGAGCTCGCGCCCACGCTCGACGTGCTGGGCGGCGATGTCGGCCTCGGTGCAGTGGATCGCGATCCGGACCAGGCGGACGCCGATCTCGAAGACCCGCTCGAGATCCTCGGCGAGGCCGATGCCAGGCAGCAGCAGCGTGGCCAGGGTCGAGTCCGGGGCCGCCGCGGCGACCGCCCGCATCAGGTCGAGCTCGGAGGTCGCCGACATCCCATAGTTGAAGGAGGAGCCGCCGAGGCCGTCGCCGTGGGCCACCTCGATCACCGATACGCCGCCCGCCGACAGGAGGGCGCCGATCGTCGATGCCTGTTCGACGGTGTAGCCGTGGCCGACACTGTGGGAGCCGTCCCGGAGGGTCGAGTCGGTGAGCCGGATCGCGCCGCTCATCGGAGCACCTCGCCCTGCAGCCGTTCGCCGACCCGCTCGCCGACCCGCACCGCGGCCGCGGTCATGATGTCGAGGTTGCCCGCGTAGACGGGTAGGTAGTCGCCGGCGCCGATGACCCGGAGCAGCACCGTAACCCGGGTCGTGGACTCGCCCCCGGGCGTGTTCCAGAACCCCTCGTCGAAGAGGACGTCCGCCTTCAGCTCGTAGCCGGGGACGTACTCGCGCACCCGCCTCACCATCTCGACCACCGCGGCCCGCACGGCGTCCTGGTCGACGTCGCCGGCGAGCGCCGCGTAGACGGTGTCGCGCATGATGATCGGCGGCTCGGCGGGGTTGAGGATGATGATCGCCTTGCCCACCGCGGCGCCACCGACCCGGGCGATCGCGCGCGAGGTCGTCTCGGTGAACTCGTCGATGTTGGCGCGGGTGCCGGGGCCCGCCGAGCGCGAGGCGATGGTGGCGACGATCTCGCCGTAGAGGACCGGATGGACCGAGGAGATCGCGGCGACGATCGGCACGGTGGCCTGGCCACCGCAGGTGACCATGTTCACGTTGGGGGCGTCGAGGTGCTGGTCGAGGTTGACCGTCGGCACCACATAAGGGCCGACCGCCGCCGGGGTCAGGTCGACGGCGCGGATCCCGGCCGCCTCGAGCCGCGGGGCCGCGGCCGCGTGGACCTTGGCCGCCGTCGCCTCGAAGGCGATCTGCGGCGGGTCGGGATGGGAGAGCAGCCAGTCGACGCCGTCGCTGGTGGTTTCCAGCCCGTGGTCGCGCGCCCGGGCGAGCCCCTGCGAGTCGGGGTCGATCCCGACCATCGCGGTCAGCTCGAGGACCTCGGAGCGGCGCAGCTTCTCCATCAGGTCGGTGCCGATGTTGCCGCTGCCGATCACCGCGCAGCTCACTCGAGGGGTCACGTCGCCTCCGTCCTGGTCAGTGGCAACGGACGGTCAAGGAGCCGATTGCCGGGTCGCTGAAGCTCGCTTCGATGCGGTCGCCCGCCGCCAGGGGGATCGAGGCGTGGAGGGCGCCTGCGAGGATCACCTGCCCGGGCAGGAGCGTCTCCCCGTACGCGGCGATCGTGTTCGCCACCCAGGCGACGGCGGCGAGCGGATCGCCGAGGACCGCCTTGCCGATGCCTTCCTCGACCTGCTCGCCGTTCCGCGAGACGGCGACGGCCACCGCGCCGAGATCCACCGCCGACAGCGGCACCTCGCCGCCGAGGACGAAGCCGGAGCAGCTGGCGTGATCGGCGATCGTGTCGGCGAGCTGGATCCGCCAGTCGACGACCCGCGAGTCGATCAGCTCGAGCGCCGGCAGGACGGTGTCGACCGCCGCGGCGACCGCCGCGACGTCGATGCCCGGGCCGCCGAGCTCGGCGCGCAGGCGGAAGGCGAGCTCCGCCTCGATCCGCGGCGAGATCAGGCCGCTGCGCTCGACCGTGGCGTCGGCGGAGACCTCCATCCGGTCGAGCAGCGGGCCGAAGTCCGGTTCGTCGACGCCGAGCTGGCGCTGCATCGCCTCCGAGGTGAGGCCGACCTTCCAGCCGACGATCGCGGCGCCGGCCGCCAGCCGACGGTCGATCCCCAGCGCCTGCACGGCGTAGGCATCGTCGACGTCGAACCCGGGCCAGGTCTCGGTCGGCGGCTCGATCGGCGTCGCCGTGGTTCGCGCCTCGTCGAGGGCGGCCGCCGCGGCCTCGCGCGCGGACTTGTCGATCATCGGAGCAGGAACTCCCGGTGGATGCGGTTGAACTCCTCGGGTCGCTCCCACTGCGGCCAGTGACCCGCTTCCGGCATCACGATCAGCTCGGAGCCGGGGATCCATCCGTGCAGGAGGTGTCCCTCCTCGACCGGGCCGGTCGGGTCGTGCTCGGTCCAGAGGATCAGCGTCGGCAACTCGATCCGGCCGCACCACTCCGGCGACCAGGTGTAGCGGCGGCGGATCTCGGGATCCTGCAGGGCGAGCACGTGCTCGACCGTCCGCGCCGCTCCCGGGCGGGTGTAGATGCGGTAGCGGACCTCGACCAGGTCGTCGCTCACCAGGTGGCGATTTTCGGGGGCGAACAACCACTCCATCCGCGTCCGCACGTTCTCGCGCGACGCCTCGACCACCGCCTTGCGGGTGCTCTCGCGGAGTTTTTCCATCGTCTCCGGCTTCGCCGTCACGTTGCCCGGCACCGAGAGGACGAGACGGTCGACCCGCTCCGGCGAATGGGACGCGTACCAAGCCGCCACCCAGCCGCCGAGCGACTCGCCGGAGAGGTGGCAGCGCTCGATCCCGAGCGTCGCCAGCACCTCCTCGAGGTGGCTCGCGTAGACGTCGAGCGTGTAGGGCATGTCCGGCGCGTCGCTCCAGCCATGGCCGATGAAGTCGAAGGCGATCAGGCGGAAATCGCGCGAGAGGTCGGGGAGGTTGCGCAGGTAGGCCTCGGCGTGACCGCCGGTGCCGTGCATCAGGACGAGGACGGGAAGACTCACGTCGCCCGCTTCCAGGACCCTGGTCTGGATGCCGCCGGCGTCGACGAACCGCTGCGAGAAGGGTAGGCCGGTCAGCTCCGACCATGAATTGACTGACTCGATCATGTGGACTCCCGCAGTGAAGCCCAGCGCGGAGCCCAGTTCAACGGTCGTTCGCCGTTCGCGAATGGCGGTCGGACACGACTACATCTCGGCGGCGCGCAGGTGCGAGGAGGCGAGCTCGGCGGTCGCCCTCACCTCGCGCAGGTAGCTCGGCCAGAAGCGCTCAAAGCGCTCGCTCCGCGCGCAGACGCTCATCGCCGCCATCACGTGTCCGCCGGGACCCTTGATCGGGGCGGCGATGCAGCGCACGCCTTCGATGGTCTCTTCGCGGTCGATCGCGTAGCCCTGCGCGATCGCGGTTTCCAGCTCCTCGGTCAGCGACCCCTCGGTCGTGATCGTCCGGGCGGTCAGCTTCGGCAGCCCCTGCTCGGCGATCAGGTCAACCAGGCGGCCCGCCGGAAGGTACGACAGCAGCACCTTGCCGACCGCGCTGCTGTGCCCGTACATCCGCACGCCGGTCTGCGTCGGCACGCCGGCGGCGTGCACGCCCTCGACCTTCTGGACGTAGACCACGCGGCCCCGGTCGAGGACGCCGAGATGCATGGTGTCGCCCCATTTGGTGGCGAAGGCGTGCATCTTCCGCACCACCGGGTTCCAGTACTCGAGCGAGCGGACCAGCTCGCGGCTCAGTACCAGCAGGCGCCAGCCGAGCCGGTAGCGCGAACTCGGCGTGCGCTCGAGCAAGCCGATGTCGACCAGCGTCGCGAACAGCGCGTGGGTGGCGCCGCGGGAGATCCCCAGCAGTTGGGCTGACTCGGCGATCCCCCGGTCGACGTGGTCGTCGTCGAAGAGGTCGAGGACCTGGCCGACCCGGCCCACCGACTCGACCCGCCTCCCACCGTCGAGGGCGGCCGGTGCCGGCGCGGTCTCCACCAAGACGCCCATCGTCAGGTCACCAGCGGCGAGCGATCCGCGGGTACGGGGCTCTGCTCGGCGCCCTCGGAGTCCGGGTCGGAGCCGGCGCCGAGATCGGCGCCCTTCTCCGCCCGCCGGAACCGCAGCCGGTCACTGGCCACGGCGACGACAAGGATGATCCCGGTGACGATGTTCTGCCAGTCGTTCGAGACGCCGGAGATCGCCAGCCGGTTGTCGAGCACGGCGATGAAGAGCACGCCGAGCGCCGTGCCGCCGACGCCGCCCGAGCCGCCGCTGAGCGCGGTCCCTCCGAGCAGCACGGCGGCGATCGCCTCCAGCGGCAGGGTGTTGTTGACCTGGGGCACGGCGGCGCCGATGCGCCCGACCGCGACCACGCCGGCCAGCCCCGCGCAGCCGCCCATCAGGGCGTAGATCGCAATCAGGGTGCCCGGCACCCGGATCCCGGCGAGCCGCGCCGCGACCGGGTTGCCGCCGATCGCATAGACGTCGCGGCCGAAGAACGTCCTGCTCTGCACGTAGAGCGCGGCGAGGAAGACGCCGGCCATGATCCAGATCGCGGTCGGGATGCCGAGGAAGTCGTCGGTGCCGATGATCTTGGCGACCGGCGCATAGACGTAGAACGATTCCGAGCTAGACCAGAGGTCGACGACGCCGCTCAGCGAGATCATGCTCGCCAGGGTGACCACGAACACCGAGAGTCCGCCGCGGCCGATCAACAGCCCGTTGACCAGCCCTCCGACCAGGACGCCGACGAGGACCGCGAGGACGAGGACGATCCCGCCGGGGATGCCCTGCTGGAGCATTTTCGCCATGAAGATCCCGGCGAGCGCCGCGATCGCGGCGACCGAGAGGTCGAAGCCGCCGCTCAGCAGGACGAAGGTCATGCCCATCGCGACGATCCAGAGGACGGCGCTGTTGACCAGCATGCTTTCCAGGTTCTGTTGGGTGAGGAAGGCACCCTGGAGGATCGCGAAGACCGGGATCATCACGATCAGCAGAAAGAGCACGGGGCGGAAGCGCCTCGTCCTCTCCCAGCCGTCTCGGATGAGATCGGGGAACGTGGTCATAGGTGTCCTCCTGCAATTCGTGCGAGGCGATCTTCGCTCGCTTGTTCGCGGTCGAGAAAGGCGACCTGGCGGCCCCGGAAGAGCACCAGGATGCGGTCGCAGAGTTCCCCCAGCTCGTCGATCTCGGATGAGCTGACCAGCAGCGCGAGCCCCTCGTCGGCGAGATCGCGCAGGCGCCGGTGGATCTCCCACTTGGCCGCGATGTCGACGCCGCGGGTCGGCTCGTCGAGGAGCAGCACCTTCCCCTCGACCGCGAGCCAGCGCCCGAGGGCGACCTTCTGCTGGTTGCCGCCGCTGAGGGCGCCGACGGGGGTCGCCAGCGAGGCGGTCTTCACGCCCATCGCCGACGCCGCCCGCCCGGCCACCTCGTTCTCCTGCCGCCGTCGCGGCGAGGCGAGGCGCAGGCGACCGAGGTTGTGGATCGCGGTGAGATTGTCGCGCACGCTCATCTGCAGGCTCAGCCCCGCGGTTTTCCGCTCGGGCGGGAGGTAGCCGATCCCGGCCCGGATCGACGCGCGCGGATCCTCGGGACGGAAGGGCTCGCCCTCGACCTCGACCGTGCCCGACGACGGGCGGACGCCGAAGAGGGCTTCGAGCAGCTCCGACCGTCCGGAGCCGGCCAGCCCGGCGACGCCGACGACCTCGCCGGCGTGGACGGTGAGATCGATCTCGCGCAGCAGCCCTTCGACGTCGAGGCCCTTGACCGAGAGCGCGACCCGATCGCGCGGGCCGCGGCGGCGGGCGGCGCCCCGCTTGGCCGCGACGGCACCCGCGTCGCCGATCATCTCGGCGACGATCCGGTCGGCGTCGAGCTCCTTCATCGGCGCCTCGCAGACGGTCTGCCCGTCGCGCAGCACGGTCGCCTCGTCGACGACCTCGAAGAGATCGTCGAGACGGTGGGAGACGAAGAGGATCGCCACCCCCTGCGCCTTCAACCGGCGGATGGTGGTGAACAGCCCGTCGACCTCGTCGTCGGTGAGCGAGCTGGTCGGCTCGTCGAGGATCAGGATCCTCGCCTCCATCGAGACCGCCCGCGCGATCTCGATCATCTGCCGCTGGTCCGGCCGCAGGTCGCGGACCAGGGCACCGGGGTCGTAGTCGAGGCCGAGGCCGTCGAGGATCTCGCGGGCCTTGGCGCGGCTCTTGCGGGGGCTCACCCCGGCGACGCGATCGCGCACCAGGCGGTGGCCGAGGAGCACGTTCTCGGCGATCGTCAGGTCGGGCGCCACCGCGATCTCCTGGGAGACCATCGCGATCCCCCGGGCGACCGCATCGACCGGGCTGCGGAAGCTGCACTGCTCACCCGCCATCTCGATCGTGCCGCCGTCCGGCCGGACGCTGCCGGCGAGCACCCCGAGCAGGCTGGACTTGCCCGATCCGTTCTCGCCGATCAGCGCGTGCACGACGCCGGGCTCGCGGATCGTCAGTTCGGCACCGCGCAGGGCGTGGACGCCGCCGTAGCGTTTCTCGATCCCGCGCATCCGCAGGACCGCGCCGCCCGCCTCCCCGTCGGCCGGCTTCTCGGTTCGGACTTTGCTCTCGGCTGATGACATCGGGCGGGGTCCAGGGGCGCCCGAAGGCGCCCCTGGGATCGGTCAGCCTTCGATGCTCGGTTGAACTTCGTCGGCGTTTTCGGCGGTGACGAGGACGCCTTCTTCCGGCAGCGGGCTCACGGTCCGTTCCGGCAGGGTTCCCTGTTTGGTCACCGCGTCGTAGGCACCGCGCACCATTTCCGCACCGAACCCGTGCCAAGGCGGGGCGTAGATGGAGAAGATGTGCCCGGCCTTGACCGCTTCGATGTCCGCCTGGCTGGCGCCGTTGCCGGCCGCGATCAGGACTTCCCGGCCCGACTGTTCGACCACGGTCGAGGTCGAGAGGCCGGCCAGATCGCTGTAGGTCGCGATCATCGTCGCTTCGGGGTACTTGCTGAGGATCGCGTTCGCGGCGGCCGCGTAGCCTTCCGGATCGTCTTCCTTGGTGTCGATCTCACCGAGGAATTCGAGCCCGAATTTTTCACCCCAGTATTTGAACCGCGAGACGTAGTATTCGAGCGATTCGACCGGCGCCGCCAGGCCCATCGTCACGAATTTGCCGCCCGGTTCCTTTTCCGACAGCGCTTTCATGTTTTCGTAGGCGACGAAGTCGTAGCCGTTGCTGACGTCGGCGCGGATGCCGGGCTCGAGCGGCTTCGTCGGATCGGCCTGCGAGGCGGTGAGGATCACCGGGATGCCGGCGGCTTCGGCCTTCGCCAGCTGCGGCGCCAGTGCTTTCGCGACCACCGGGTAGCCGACGATCACGTCGACCTTCTGCGCCAGCAGCTGTTCGAAGCCGGCCGCCTGTTTCTGCGGGTCGACTTCGGCGTCGACGCTGACCACCGAACCATCCAGGTTTTCGGCTTCTTCGATCGCGCCGCTTTCGATCGTCGCCAGCAGCGGGATCGAGCCGCTGATCTGCAGGTAGCCGACCTTGAACGGAGTGCCAGCCTTCTTCTGCGGGGTCGGGAACGGTTCGTAGAACTTGGTTTCGCTACCTGCGTACGAGGATTCGGAAGAAGATGATTCGGACGGTTCCGCGCTGGCGGCGGTGGAACCTCCGGTCGTCCCGCTGCTCGTTTCAGTACCGCTCGAGGACGACGACGAACCACACGCCGTAGCCATCAGTGACACCATTGCCAAACCGAAGAGTGCGAACCCAATCCGCAACCATCTCTTCCTACTCATCTAATCCTCCTCCTCTATGGGGTTGCGGCCGTGATCAGCCGACAATCCAGAATCTGCCTGTATGAATTGGCTCCGCAACGACGATGCACCTCCAGCGAGCTTTCCCTCTCGAGTCATCATTTGAGGCCGAGAAGGCGGTCGAACAAGCCAGCCGCATCCGCGGGCTCCCGGTCGTCGCTCCAGGCGACAAAAAGGTCAGGTCGACAAAGCACCAGCGATTTCGCGAAGCCGTCGGCGGGGATGGCGTCGGGCAGCTCGACCACGGTCAGGGGAACCGAGAGCCGCCCGGCGGCCTCGATCATCCGCGCCGCGTCGGGTGCGTCGGAGCCCGCCTTGATCAGGGTCCACTCGGGCCCGAGCAGATCGAAGATCGAGCTATCGTCGCGACGCCAGAAATGCGGCAGGCGCGCACCCGGATCGACCGACGGCATGTAGCGGTCGATCGCCGCGATCGCCTCGCCGTCACCGTTCGTCGACACGCCGGCGCTGATCCCCGGAGAGTCCCTGTAGCGGGTGCCGAACTGGACGCCCTGGCTGTGCCACTGCTGGCGGTCGGTTCGCTGGATCAGGTCGCCGGCGATCTGCCGCAGCTCCCGGCCGCGCTCACTGTCGGCGTGCAGCTCGGGATCGCGCCCGATCGTGCTCATGTCGGTGTCGATCTTCAGCGCCGCCCGCGAGGTCGCCTCGCCGACCGAGCGACGCTCGGTCTCGTAGTCGTCGAACAGTCGCTCCCCGCCCCAGCCCTGGAGGTTCGCGGCGAGGCGCCAGGAGAGCCCGATCGCGTCAGCGATCCCGGTGTTCATCCCGAAGCCGCCGAGCGGCAGCCAGACGTGGGCCGCATCGCCCGCCAACAGCACCCGACGGTCGCGGAAGTGGTCGGCGACCAGCCGGCGCGGGTCCCAGCGGACCACCTGGATCTTCTCGTGCTCGATCCGGCGGCCGATCGCCGCCTCGAGCACTTCGTCGGGGTCGACGTCGGCGGGATCGGTCCCGGCGGGCACCCGGGAGTGACAGAGGTAGAGGCTTTCGCCGTCGAGCTGGACGAAGGAGCCGCGCCAACGCGGCCCGTACCACCAGTACATCCAGCCCGGTCGCTCGCCCAGCAGCGGCGCCAACTCGTCGCTGCGGAAGTAGACCGAGACCCGACGCTCGGCGACCCGGGGGTCGCCCTCGAGCTTGGCGCCGATCGACCGCCGGACCGTACTGGCGGCGCCATCGCAGCCGACCAGGTAACGGGCCCGCAGGCGCCGCGTGACACCGGTCTCGACCTCGACCGCGGTGACCTCGACCTGATCGTCGTCCTGGGTCACCTCGGTGACCCGCATGCCGCGCCGCAGGGTCAGCAGCGGGTTCTCCTCGATCGCCGCGGCGAGGATCGGCTCGAGGAAGATCTGCGAGATCCGGTGCTGGGGCTCGGGCGTCGCCCACTCGTCGAACTCCGGCGCCGTGCGCTCGAGCACCTCGGCACTGGAGGAGAAGCAGAACCGGGTCAGCTCGTCGCCGTCGAGAGTGGTGGTGTAGACGACGTCGGTCGGATGGTCGGCAGGCAGACCCGCCCGGCGGATCCGGTCGGAGACGCCGAGGCGCCGGAAGTACTCCATCGAACGCGAGTTGGTGGTGTTGCAGCGAGGATTGTCGGTGGTCGTCTCACCGACCTCCAGGAGCATCGCCTCGACGCCCTGACGGGCAAGGTCGAGCGCCAGGGTCATCCCGACGGGGCCGGCCCCCGCGATCAGGACGGGGAGCACCTCCGCGTCAGCAGGCATCGGACAAGAGTGTTACTTCGACGAGCGACAAGGGACTGACACGGTGACGGACGTCACCGTGTCAGTCCAAGTCAACTTTCGAGAACCACAGATAGTCACATGACTATCTGTGGGTGAAAAGGTACTTTAGTCGATAGATTCGAGCACCAGCCCCGGCGCGGGATCGGCGGCGAATTTCGAGATTCGATCGTAGAGTTTCTGCTGCAGAGGGCTCAGGTGCTTGGCGCTGAGCTTGATGATGTAGAGCGAGTCGATCATCTCCGGGCCGTCGATCCGAATCTCCCGCAACCGTTGCTCGCGAAGGTCGTCGGCGACGGACGACTCCATCAGCAGCGCCACGCCGAGATGACCCAGCACCGCCTGTTTCATCGCCTCGGCGCTGCCCAGCTCGATGACGACGTTTCGTTTGGTGACGCCGAGCGCGGCCAAGGCCGAGTCCTGGCTGAGACGGATGGCCTGGTTGCGAGTCGGACAGACGAACGGCAGCTCGGCCAGCGTCTCGGTGTCGACCACGTCGGGGAGCGAGGGATCGGTCGGGGCCCCGACGAGGACGAAACGCTGCTTGGCGATCAACCGCGCCTCGAGCCGGTCGGTGTCGACGGACCCGAGTGAGGCGACCACGCAGAAGTCGGCCCGGCCGGCCTCGACCGCCTCGACGGCCAGCTCCGGTGCCGAGATCGAGAGGCTGATGCGGGCGCCCGGATGATCGCGTCGAAACTGCATCAGGATCTGCGGCAGCAGGTGGTTGCCCACCGACATGCTGGCGCTGAGGTTGACGGCGCCGGCCACTCCCTGGGTCATGTCCTCGAGCTCCTGGCAGAGGTCGTCGCGCCGCCGCAGGAGGTCCTCGGCCCAGGCATGGACGGCTTCGCCGGCCTCGGTCAGCTCGAGCCCGCGGCCGGCCCGTTGCAGCAGCGGCACCCCGACCCGCTCCTGCAGGGAATGCAGGTGCGCGCTGACCACGGGCTGGGTGACGAACAGCTTCTCCGCGGCGCGCGAGACGCTGCCCAGGCGGACTACGAGGCAGAACGTCTCCAGCTTCTGCAGCGAGATGCGGTTGTCCAAGGTGACTGTCACCCTTCCCTCCTCACCCATGATCTTAGGGCCCGGGGTGGAATTTCTCGACCAGCCCGACCGCCGCGGTGTCCCGCTCCTCGAGCACCTCCTCGAAGGTGCGGCCGTCGAGGATGGCGTCGGCCGCCTCGACCAGCAGCTCGCGGATCTCCGGCGTCATCGTCGGCGTGCCGAGATCGGCCCACCAACCGTCGATGGCCCCGGCGAAGGCGCCGACCACGCCCCGCATCCCGGCCGGGCCACCGGCCAGGGCCAGCGACGTCACCGCCCCGCCCTTGATCCAACGTGGGGTGACGCCGTAGACGACCGCGTCCTCGATCTCCTGTGGTCCGGCGACCCCCTCGGCGAGACAGTGGACCGCCTCGCGCAGGAGCGCGAAGGTGAGCCGGTTGGTCAGGTATCCGGGGATCTCGCGCCGCAGGACGACGACGTGCTTGCCGAGCTCCTCCAGGTGCTGCGCCGTCCGCTCGACGGCGGCGACCGAGGTCTCGCGGCCACCGAGCACCTCCACCAGCGGCAGCGCGTAGACAGGGCTCAGCGGATGGGCGACGACGAGGCGATCGGGGTGCTCCATCTCGGCCTGCAGATCGCTCGGCATCAGCCCGCCGCTGCTCGACAGGATCAGCAGGTCCGCCGCGGCGGCGGACTCGACCTGGGCGAAGACCGCGCGCTTCACCTCCACCGACTCGGGTCCGCTCTCGTGGACCATCTCCACCCCGGTGACCGCGTCGGCCGCACTGCCGAAGACGAGCCGGTCGCGGGGGACGGCATCGGGGGCCTGCGGCATCGTCCGCCGCACCATCGGCCAGACCCGGTCGAGGTAGGCGCGGGTGCGCGGCTCCGCCTCGTCGCTGGGGTCATGGGCGACGACGCTGTAGCCCTGCGCGAGGTAGGTCGCCGCCCAGCCCGAGCCGATCGTGCCGGTGCCGAGCAGGCCGACCCGTCGTTGCGGCGCCACTACGAAGGGCCCTGCTCGCCGAGCGCCGCCATCCCGAGCACCGGTCCGTGCCGGGTGATCAGCGCCCTGCGACGGAAGAACCGCAGCAGCGCGTTGGGGCCCATCCGCGAGCCACCGAGGCCCGAGTGGTTGTAGGACGTCTTCTCGACGTCGCTCATGATGTTGATCGTCAGCGAGGTGTCCTGAAGGCTGATCGCACCGGCATCGAGGCCGCGGGCGACTTCCGCCGCCTCCTCGGGAGAGCCGGCGATGACCGCGCCGGAGAGCCCGAACTCACTGTCGTTGGCCAGATCCAACCCTTCGGCGATGGTCTCGTAGGCCATCACCGGAACGACGGGCCCGAAGGTCTCCTCGCGCATGATCGCCATCGTGTGGTCGACCCCGGTCAGCACCGTCGCCTCCATGTAGCGGCCACCGCCGAGTTCCCGGCTGGGGCCACCGCACTCGAGTGTGGCACCGCGCTCGAGCGCGTCGGCGATGTGCCCGTCGACGATGTCGGCCTGACGGCGGAGGATGAAGGGGCCGATGTGCCCGGATTCGGCATCGGGGTAGGTGAGCTCGAGCGCGGTCGCCTGCCGGGTCAGCTCGGCGACGAACTCGTCGTGGATCGCGGCGTCGACGTAGACGCGCTCGGTGGCGAAGCAGATCTGGCCGGTGTTGTGGACACCGCCCTTCAGGACCGCCGCGGCGGCGGCCTCGACCTCGGCGCCGGCGGTGACGATCGCCGCGTCCTTGCCGCCCAGCTCGAGGAAGGCGGGGATGAAGCGTTCCGCGCACCGCACCGCCAGCTTGCGGCCGGTGGGGACGCTGCCGGTGAAGCAGAGCATGTCGATCTCCTCGACCAACGCCCCTCCGGTCTCCGCGCCGCCCAAGACGTAGGCGAAGACCGTGGCCAGCTCGGGAACCTCGGCGACCGTCGCCATCACCGGTGCGACGAAGCGCGGGGCGATCTCGCTCGGCTTGACGATCACCGCGCAACCGGCGAGCAGGGCAGGGATCGCGTCGAGGGTCGAGAGGAGGAAGGGGTGGTTCCAGGGACTGATGACCCCGAGTAGCTGGTAGGGGTCGAAGTCGGTGTCGTAGGTGACCGTGTCGGCGGTGCTCGAGGTCCCCTGCAGGCGGGCGCGCTCGAGGATCCCCGGCGCCTGGTCGCTCCAGCGGCGGATCGCGCCGGCGACCATCAGCGGCACTTCGTGCGAGAGCCGGTGGCGTCCGGTGTCGTTCTCCTCGGCGTCGCCGATCTCCTCGGCATGGGCCTCGATCGCTTCGGCCCAGCGCCGCATCGCCGCCGCCCGCCCCACGATTCCGAGCTCCACCCAAGCCGGTTGTCCGACCCGCAACCGCTGCGCCAGCGCGGCGATCTCGGGCGGCGTGGCCGGGTCGAACGAGTAGTCGGGCTCCCCGGTACGGGGGTTCAGGGCCTGCATCACAGCTTCGGCAACATCGGTCATGCCGCGAATCTAGAGGCGGCCGATGGGGAGGTCAAAGTGCTGATCCTCACTACCCGTATAGCCGGTTGGCAATGGAATGGCGCCGATCGAACCTATAGCGACGCGGCGATAGGTCGCCTGGGAAATTTCACTTGGACGCGGAAGGGCGCCTCGAATACGTTCAGCGCCCTCCGCCGGGAACTCGGAGGGACGTTCGGACCACTCTGAAGCCCTGAGGGAGGAGCAAGGTGAAATTTGGAGTTGTGATCGCGCCCAAGATCGATGACTGGGAGATCTTTAAATACGCCGAGGAACTCGGCTACGAAACGGCCTGGGCCTGCGATTCGCAGATGCTCTGGTCCGACTGTTACGCGACCCTGGCATTGGCCGCGGCGAACACCGAGCGGATCTGGCTCGGCCCCGGTGTGGCCGCCGCCGGGACGCGGATGGCGCCGGTGACGGCCCATTCGATCGCCTCGGTCTCGAAGCTGGCCCCGGGCCGCACGACGATCGCGGTCGGCACCGGCCACACCTCGATGCGGGTGATGGGCCAGAAGCCGATGAAGCAGCGTGACTTCGAACAGTACATCCGCGACCTGCAGGCGCTGCTCGCGGGCGAAGACGTCGAGGTCACGGTCGGCGGACGCACCGGCTACACCCATTTCCTCAACCGCGAGCAGGAATTCATCGATCTCGACCACAAGATCCCGATCGTGGTCAGCGCCAACGGGCCCCGGGCGCTGCGCTTCTCCGGCGCCGCCGGCGACGGGATGATGACGATCGCGGTGACCAGGCCGGACGACGTGCACTTCACCCGCGACCTGGTCGAGAGCGGCGCCACCGAGGCCGGTCGCACCCTGCCCGAGGCCTTCACCTTCACCTCGATGGTGAACGCCGTCGTGCTCGAGCCGGGCGAGTCGATCCAGTCCGACCGGGTCCTGGCGATGGCCGACTCCTGGATCGGCGGCGCAATCCACTTCGCCTACGAGCTCTGGCTGATCAACGAAGACGAAGCCGCCGTGCCGCCCCCCTTCCGTCCCTTCTGGGAGGAGTACTGCGCCTACGTCGACAGCATGCAGATGCCGGCCGACCGGCGCTACCTGCAGGTCCACGACGGCCACGCCACCTGGTTGCCGCAGGCCGAGCGCAGATTTCTCACCGAAGAGGCGATCCTCGCGACCACGATCGTCGGCACGGTCGAGGAGATCGTCGATCAGATCAAAGCAGCCGAAGCCGCCGGCGTCACCGAACTCGCTCTGCAGAGTCCGCTGGCGACCGCACGCGAGGTGATGAGGCAATTTGCCGAGGAGGTAAGACCGTGTCTTTAGAAGATCCGCTTCGCACGCTGTACGCCGGGTTCGCCCAACGGATGGACGACGATCCCGAGATGGCGGTCGACGCCATGCGCGACGTCTTCGAGCAGTGGCACCAGGGCACCGCCGAGCCGGATGACGTCACCTACCGCGAAGCGGTCGGTGCACCGGTGCCGGCGACGTGGTGCGTCCCGGTCGATGCCGACCGGACCCGCGCCATCGTCCACACCCACGGGGGCGGCTACATCGTCGGCTCGCGCAACAGCCACCGCAAGCTCGCCGGCCATCTGGCCACCTGGGCCGCGACGCCGGTCCTGCTCGTCGACTACCGCCGGACCCCGGAGAGCCCGTACCCCGCCCAGGTGGAAGACGACGTCGCGATCGTCAGGTGGCTGATCGAGAGCGAGGGACTCTCCCCCTCGCAGATCGCCCTCAGCGGCGACTCGGCGGGCGGCAACATCGCCGTCACCTCCGGGCTCCGACTGCAGGAGGAGGGCCTGGCGCCGGCGGCGATCGTGACCATGTCGCCATGGTTCGACCTCGAGAACTCCGGCCCCTCGCTCGACGAGAACGCCGAGCACGACGCGATGGTCAAGAAGCCGGTCCTCGAAATCATGAGCGGCCTCTACCTCAACGGCCTGGCAGCGGACTCCCCCGAGGCGAACCCCCTCCACGCGGACCTCTCCTCTCTACCTCCGATCCTGATCACCACCAGCACCCACGAGACCCTGCGCGACGACGCCACTCGGCTCGCCGCCAGGGCGGAGGAGGCCGGCCGCGACGTCACCCTCCACCTCGAGCCCGACGCCCAGCACGTCTTCCAGATGGGCGCCGGCAACTCCGAAGCGGCCGATCGTTCGTTGGCGACGATCGGGAAGTGGCTGCAGGAGAAGTTCGCCGACGCGGCCGTCGCCGGCTAAGAGTTACTCAGCCGGCCACTCGGCGTCCAGGTAGGGCGTCGAGAGCAGGAAGCCCGGGGTGGGTTTGCTTCCCCACCAGAAGCGCCCCCCCGGGATCGAGTTCAGCTGCTCCGGGGTCCAGGTCAGCGGCGGGCGGTCGAGGTCACGATGGATATCGCCGTTGAAGAACTCGACCCGGTTGCCGTCGGGGTCGAGGAAGTACATCGCCATCGCGTTGCTGACGCCGTGGCGGCCCGGACCGAACTGGAGTACGTCCCAGTAGCCGTAGTCGGCGAGCAGGTCGGCGGTCCGCAGGAGGCTGCCGGGGTCGGGAACGGTGTAGGCGAAGTGATGGCATCCGAGCTCCGCGGAGGCCAGGATGGCGACGTCGTGCGAGGCACGGGTCCGACGCAGCCAGGCCGCCTCGACCCTCCCCTCATGCGTGAGGCCCTGCTCGGAGATGCTGAACTCGAGCCCGTCGACGAAGTAGGCGACGGCCGCGTCGGCGTCGTCGACCCGCAGGTTGACGTGGTCGAGAGCGACCGGCGAGGGTCCGACGTGTACGCCCCGCCTGCGGGCCAGTGGCGTGATCGTGCCGCCCTCGCCGTAGACGTCGACCTCGTCGATCTCGTGGTGGAAGTCGATCGCGCAGCCCTCCTCGCGGAGGACCCGGAGCCCCACGCCGCGGCCGGGCTCGAAGCCCACCGGCAGCTTGGTGTGTTTCAGGCCAAGCCGATCGTGGAGGGCCTCGAGCTCGGTCAGGTCATCCGGGCTCGAGACGCGAAAGCCGATCGAGACCAGCCCGGGGCCGCCCCGGTCGGCCAACTTCAGCGACCACGAGTCGTACTCTTCGGCGGCGCGGAGGTAGAGCGCCTCCGCCGTTCGCTCGGCCTCGTGAAAGCCGAGCAGGTCACAGTAGAACTCGGCGGATTTCTGCAGGTCACTGACGCCCACCTCGACGTGGGCCAAGCGGATGATCATTCGAAGCCTTCCTCCAGCGGTTCGTCCAGGACCGAGCCCTCGGTCCTTGTCAAGGCGGCGACGCTACTCACACCCGGTGGCCAGTCAACGGGCTTTCGGCTAGACCGAACGCCACGGTCCGAGCTCGCGGGCTTCCCTATTCGCCCCTTCCGAATGGCCGTTGACACTCTTTTCGACCCTCGCGAGCCTGATGCGACCAACGCGCTCGACGAAAGGACGACCAGCATGCCCGACATACCAGAGACCCACCTCTACTGGTCTCCGGGTACCTGTGCCCGAGTTCCGTTCGTCGCGCTCGAGGAAGCCGGGGTCCCGTTCGAGCTGCACGTGATCAACCGTTACATCGGCGACCACCAGACCGAGGAGTACAAGCGGCTGAACCCGAAGCAGCGGGTCCCCACGCTCGTCCTCGACGACTGGGTGGTCACGGAGATCCCGGTGATGACGACGGTCCTGGATCAGACCTTCCCCGAGGGGAAGCTGCTGCCCGAGGGCGATCGGCGATCGACTGCCTACGTCCTCTCGACCATGGCCTGGTTCGCCAGCGGCATCCAGCCGGCCGTCGGACGGCAGCGCTTCCCGAAGGCATTCACCGATTCGGAAGACTGCACCGACAGCATCCGCGTGGCGGCCCGCCGCCAGCTGGAGGGGTCGTTCAGCATCCTCGAGGACCGCCTCGGCGGCAGGGATTGGCTCTTCGGCGACTGGTCGATCGTCGACGTCCACCTGCTCTGGCTCTGGTTCCGGGCGGTCGGCTCGGGGATGGAGGCGAGCCGCTTCCCCCGCTGCGCGGCCCATGCCGAGCGGACCGAGGCGCGGCCCAGCGTCGCCCGGGTCCTCGATCGCGAGGAAGAGGAGTTCGCCAGGTTCGAGGCCGCGGGCACGGTGCCCGACGACATCCCGCCGTTCCAGGTCGGGCGGACGCCGCCGTCCGCCTGAAGGATCTCGGCGCCTTCCCGCCGCGCTCGGTCGATGACCCACCCCGAGAATCCGAATCCTGTCCGCGAGTTCATCCGCGCCTTCAATGAGCGGGATCTCGACGGCTTCGTCGCCGTCCTCGACCCCGGGGTCGAGATCCACTCCAACCGAGGAACCCGCCGAGGCCTGGAGGCCGCGCGCGCGTGGGCGACGAGAGCACCGGGAGGCGCACAGCAGACGATCGTCCTGGAGACCGTCCACGAGTACGGGTCGGAGGCTGGCGCCGAGCGTGCCGTCGCCCTGATTCTGCGCCGATGGCACTGGGAAGACGGCGAGCCGGCCGGCGAGGAAGCGATGGCATGGGCGTTCGAGTTGCACGGGGACCGGGTGCTCTCGTGGCGTCCCTACGAGAGCCGCGACGAGGCCATGCTGGCGTTGGGTGGGCCCGCCTCACCACCTGCCGTCCCAACCGACGCACGATCTCGCCATCCCGATTGACCCGCGCGAGGATCAGCGCCCCCTCGATCGCGCTGAGGATGGCCTCCGCCTGGGCGTCGACCTCTGCGCCCGCGCCCGCCACGAGGCCGTCGGCAAAGACCGACAAGGGCGGTCTCCGGGTCGGGGTTCGCCGCGATGATCGCGGCGATCTGGTCGCCGACCCGGGCAGCTGATCCAGCGCTCGAAGATGATGAAACGGCCAGGCTGACCTTCGACCTCGTGGGCCTCGTATTCGACGTTGCCCGGGTCGTTGCGCGAGGGAGTGACGGCGGCGGTCATGAACGCCTTCATGTCGTCCTCTTTGCCGGCCCTGGCCTGCGCCTCCCAGAGGACGGTGACGACCCCCCTTGGTGCATCGGACATGCTGATTCCTTTCGATGGGTGGACGGAGGTCAGGCCCTCACCACGGTACGACGCCGTCACGATCGGTGAAGGTGCCGGTCGGGGTCGAGTCACCGAGGGTCGCGATCGCGACGACGGCGTCGGTGCCCTGCTCGATCGGCTGGCCGGCGTGTCCGGTGAAGTCGGTCGCCGTCTGACCCGGGTCGACGGCGTTGAACTTGATCTCGGGCAGTGACTTGGCGTACTGCATGGTCAGCATCGTCACCGCGGACTTCGACGAGCAGTAGGGGACCAGCGGGAACTGGGACTCGACCCGTTCGGGGTCACTGGTCAGCGCGAAGGACCCGAGGCCGCTGGTCAGGTTGACGACCGAGGGCGAGCTCGCGGCGCGCAGCAACGGCAGGAAGGCCTGGGTGACGCGGACGATGCCGAAGACGTTGGTGTCGTAGGCGTCCTGCATATCCTGCACCGTCACCTCGTCGGCGGCGACGGGGCTGCCGAGGATTCCGGCGTTGTTGATCAGTACGTCGAGGTGCCCGGCCTCCTCGCCCAGGGTGGCCGCCGCGGCGGCCACCGAGGCATCGTCGGTCACGTCGAGCTGCACGAACCGCGCCCCCAACTCCTTGGCCGCGATGCGCCCTCGCGCCGGATCTCGGGCTCCGGTCCAGACCTCGTGGCCGGCCTCGATGAGGCGGCGCGCCGTTTCGTATCCCAGTCCTCGATTTGCTCCGCTGATGAAGGTGTTGGTCATGCGGCCACGGTAGGGAGGCCGCGACCGGTGCAAAAGAGGCGGCTTGTTCCGTAGGAATGGCAGTACCACCCAGGCGCGCGGGCCTCGGCTGCATACTTTCCGCAATGGCGGCGAACACGGAACTTGGAGACGCGATACGGGCGTGGCGCGAGCGCCTCAGCCCGAGCGAGGCCGGACTCTCGGAGGGCGAGGACCGCCGGGTGCCCGGCCTACGTCGCGAGGAGGTCGCGCTCATCGCGGGCATCTCCGTCGATTATCTGGTCAGGCTGGAGCAGGGCCGCTCCTCTCATCCGTCGGGTCAGGTCCTGGCGTCGTTGGCGAGGGCGCTGCGCCTCGATCACGGCGAGCGGGGCCTCCTCTACCGCGCCGCGGGCGCGACGCCACCACCGTCCGGAGAGGTGCCCCGGGAGGTGCCGCGAAGCATCCGCGCATTGATCGACCGGATGGCCGACACGCCGATCGCGGTCTTCTCGGCGGCGTGGGACATGGTCGAGTGCAACGCGATGTGGGAAGCGCTTTTCGGGATGTCGGTCGAGCAGGACCACAGTGGACCGATCAACCTGATCTGGTGGCACTTCGGGGCGGGTGTGGACGATCAGGCCAGGCCGCCGGCCCCGGTCGTCCGCGACCCGGAGGAGACCGACTCCTTCGAGCGCCAGATCGTCTCCGACCTACGCCGGGCGGCCGATCGCTACCCCGACGACCGCGCGGTCGAGGAGCTCGTCGATGGGCTTCGCGAAGCCAACCCTCGTTTCGCTGAACTCTGGTCTCGATACGAAGTCGCGCCCTGCTCGCAGGGTCTCAAGACGGTCCTCCACCCCCAGTTGGGACCCATCGACTTCGAGGGAGACGTCCTAACGGTGGACGGAAGTGACCTCCGCGTCGTCATCTGCACTACCGTGCCGGGGACCCCCGATGGGGACGCATTCGACGTCCTCCGAGAGGCGATGCAATCGGCGGCTGACTGGCAAGCGCCGTCTTCGGCCGGACTCCGCTTGCCCCATCGCCAACTCGACATCAGCATGACGCGGACTCGGCCATTGACCGGACGGCCGACCAGTCGACCGCAGATGGAGAATAGTCGCGGAAGCTTTCGACGTGCCTGACAGCCCACCGGGAGAAACGTCGTACCGAGCGCCGTCCAGGAGACGAGCGTCTGGCCCGCGGCGGTGATCCTCTCTCCTCGACGTCCTCGATCAGGCAGCCGAGGTCCTCCCGGAGATCCTGGAGGAGCCAGGAACGCCGGGCGGCGTCGAGGCGCGGCGCCTCGCCCGGCCGGTCGACCATGCCCGGCGCGAGGCGCTCCGCCGAGCGCCGCAGGCACGCCGGGATCCAGGCGGCAGGCCGGCCCCGGTGGATCATCGTCATGGTTCGCCTTCCCTTCCGCCGGCGGCGCGGCGTGAACGTGCAGGGCGGGAGGGCCGTTCTCAAGGCTTCGGGACACCAGTTTTCGACCTCACCGTGCCCCAGGGCGTGCCCCACGGCCCTTTTCGGCGGTCAAGCGTCCTCTCCCGAAAGCCGCAAACCCGCTTCCCAGGCGGGTTTGCGCGAATGCGCCCGACTGGATTCGAACCAGTGACCTTCGGTTTCGTAGACCGGGCGACCGTGGCTTGTCAGAGCGGATAGGCGTTCGGATGCGACCGGAATGCGACACGGAAGGCGGGACCGAGTCGCCAGCCGGTGGCGCAGCAGGCCGGTACCCTGTCCCAGGTGACGACTCGCGAGAAAGTCGAGAAGCTGCTCGATCGGCTCTCCGAGGAGGAGCTTGCAGCCGAGTATCAGCGCCTGCGACAGACCGTCGAGGGCGAGCGGATCCCCGACGACCTGGGCGAGCTTGAGCAGTTCAGCGCCCGTGCTTCGCGCGGTGTCCTCCGGCACATGACCGAGGACGAAGAAAAAGCTGGTCTTTCCTGGGAGGAGTTCAGGCCGCAGTGAAGCGGGGCGAGGTCTGGTGGCATGAGCCCCCAGACGAAAAGGCGCGACCCGTCCTCGTCCTCACGCGCGACGACGTGATCGATCGTGCGCTCGATGTCGTGGCGATGCCCGCGAGCAGGACGGCGCACGACTGGTTGACGGAGGTCGAAGTTGGGCCGGAGGACGGAATGCCAACGGTCTCCTTCCTAATCGCCGAGAACACGCTCTCGGCAGAGAAGATCTATCTGACCCAGCGCATCACCGAGCTGGACGGATCGAAGATGGGGGCGGTGTGTCACGCGCTGGCGATCGCCACCAGCTGCCGCTGATCGGCCGGCGCTCTCGCGCCGAGGCCCTCGACCTGGAGACGCCTTACGGATAGGCCGCGGCCTCGACTTGATCGAGTAGCCGGGCAAGCTTTTCGACGTGGCCGAAAGCAGCCTCTCGCGTCAGCACCCATTTTTCACTGCTACCTAGATCCCAAACCTCGATATCAACGCAGGTCTCCTCACCGAGCTCACGATCTATAAGAAGCGCGGCGGGCGCCGCCAGGGTATCGGCGACTCCCTCAGATACCCCCGCGCGATCCCAGTTCAAGATCCGCCCGCTGTACCCGACATCTGCGAAGACCACGACATCAATCGTCGTTTGGACACGATGGGAGCCGACATCTACTTCCTCGGCCAAAGTCAGCTCAGCCACCGGTCGAGCGTCCCGTTTGTCGAGTTTCACATACCGCGCGAATCCATCACGGGCTCTCTGACCTTGTTTCGCGTATTTGCCTTTTGGCCCAAAGCTTCCAGAAAGCCCGCGACTTCCATCTGGATGTTTACCTTCGAGGTAAGCCAAAGCATCAGCGTAAGACTCGTCGTGGTAGACGCATATCGCCTTTCGGCGAACCGCCGACGGAACGACCGGTCGAGATTTCGGGTTCGGCGGCCTCCACCGCACGCCTTGGCGACCAATGTCCCGCAGTTCACCGAACGTGACCCGCACCGATTAGCCCAAGAACATCTTCGAAATGGGGTGAGCTTCAAGCACTGACAGCGCCTGCGCCGCCCAGCGGCGGTAGAGATCCCGGGCTCCTACTGGAGTGAGCATCTGTCCCCCATCGAGAATCTCCGGGTGCTCAAGCTCGAATGAATAGTCGCTCATGCCGTCGATCTCCTGAACTACCTGACAGAGGTGCGACATGTTGTCGCGGGCAAATGGCCTTTCGACATCCTTCTGGAGATCGAAGGGATCGGCCACATGCGGCCTGCTCTCTTCGATTCCCTCTAGCTCAAAAGAAACTCGGCGCGTGAGGCATGGGATGCATGCCCCACAATGGCGCCGATTTCGCTGCCAGGTCCAGCAGGACGCGGTATCCGGAAGGGCGCCGTCAACGCCGAGAGCCTTCGCAGTCGCGACAACCTCCGGCTTCGTTTCGCCGATGAGGTTGTTTCCGATCTCAATATGTGCTGATAGGGCGAGCGAGGCAACGCGCGCCACTTTCTCGACGATCGGCGGGTATGCCGTCTTCGTCGACAGGCTCCCGAATCGGGCCGCGGTCAGTGGAACGTGGACAGCCATAACGCCGTTCTCGTTTATGTAGACGTCTTCCACTCCCTGCACTGCGGCGATCAAAGCCGCGGCGCCCATGAATAGAAGAGAGCGGGCGCGCTGCGACTCCTCCGCTTTCGGAAATCCGTCGTCTTGATGCGTACTCACACGAGCATCAGGTAGCGACCCGAACTTGGCGGTGATTGCTTTTCGGGCGAGGCTCTGAGGGGTGGTATTGGCGCCCGCTCCGTGACTGACGAGCATAGGCTTGACCCCTTCGGTCATCAACCTCGCTGCTCCTACAAAAGAGTCGACTCCGCCTGAGAACAGAGCGACGGCATCAAACTCCGGCCATTCTTGGCCGTAGCGTGGAATAGGTCCTGGGTCTTCACTCTGGTAAAGATGGATTCTCAGTCGGTCACCCGAGAGGTCGCCGAATATCTCTTGGAGCGCCACGCGATGCGGCTCTA
>ERZ778021.1725-NODE-1725-length-23323-cov-9.289883_pt1 | contig 23323 bp, 15 predicted proteins | sample MGYA00375751_ERZ778021 | MGnify/ENA primary metagenome ERZ778021 (study PRJEB29350, sample SAMN05389814) | bioreactor metagenome | isolation source: Thiocyanate stock bioreactor | place: South Africa: University of Cape Town | collected 2013-08-29 ... | reverse complement strand
GAAAAAACGATAGAAAAAGTCTTAATCCTTTTTCTTTTGGAATATACGCTTTGACGACAGGAAGAAAGAGACGAACAGGAGAGAATTTATAGTCTTAATCCTTTTTCTTTTGGAATATACGCTTTGACATTATGAAAACAGAAATTACAAAAACAGAAAAAGTGTCTTAATCCTTTTTCTTTTGGAATATACGCTTTGACCTTTCGGGGGATATGCAAGTGAAAGAAAAATCTTTGTCTTAATCCTTTTTCTTTTGGAATATACGCTTTGACTCTTTATAGAGATAAGCTCCCAAAATTCAATAATGAGTCTTAATCCTTTTTCTTTTGGAATATACGCTTTGACATTTACAGACAAAGGGGATGTTGTTATAGACCCTGTCTTAATCCTTTTTCTTTTGGAATATACGCTTTGACGAATTAAACTCAGACTTGAGGCTTGATACCGAGCTGCGTCTTAATCCTTTTTCTTTTGGAATATACGCTTTGACAACGTGCAATACGTCAATCCTGACACTGGTGAGATAGTCTTAATCCTTTTTCTTTTGGAATATACGCTTTGACTGAACCAAGAAGTTACGAATTCAACTAAATCAACTAAGTCTTAATCCTTTTTCTTTTGGAATATACGCTTTGACGAGATATAATAGTATGGATAGAAGGAGAAAGTTTAGTCTTAATCCTTTTTCTTTTGGAATATACGCTTTGACGCAGTACTAAACAATAAAGACTGCACATCTTTTACTGTCTTAATCCTTTTTCTTTTGGAATATACGCTTTGACTCAATTAAAACTTCTTTTTAATGAATTTTCTAAATTGTCTTAATCCTTTTTCTTTTGGAATATACGCTTTGACTCGATGCTATCAAGTATAGCAAGAGAACTTATGCGGTCTTAATCCTTTTTCTTTTGGAATATACGCTTTGACATAGACAGGGATGAGGATAAGATAAAGTATGCCCGTCTTAATCCTTTTTCTTTTGGAATATACGCTTTGACTAGTTATGAGTGCAACAACAGAAAAAGCGCCTTGGGTCTTAATCCTTTTTCTTTTGGAATATACGCTTTGACTTCTTATTCGTAGAGGTTAGCGAACCTCGTCGTTATGTCTTAATCCTTTTTCTTTTGGAATATACGCTTTGACCTCCTGAATTCTTAGAAAAGATTAAGAGCCCGCACGTCTTAATCCTTTTTCTTTTGGAATATACGCTTTGACATGCTTATGCTTCAAATGATTTAGAATTTAATGAGGAGTCTTAATCCTTTTTCTTTTGGAATATACGCTTTGACTTCAAAGATTGTACAGACAAAGAAAAAAAGAGCTTAGTCTTAATCCTTTTTCTTTTGGAATATACGCTTTGACTGCGAAACCCGGCTCCTGAATTCCTAGAAAAGATGTCTTAATCCTTTTTCTTTTGGAATATACGCTTTGACATTTGATAAGCAACGGTTCAGTGTAGTGACATTATGTCTTAATCCTTTTTCTTTTGGAATATACGCTTTGACAGCAGTTAAATGCGGATTTAACTACCATTCCTGAGTCTTAATCCTTTTTCTTTTGGAATATACGCTTTGACTAACTGAAGCATGGAACTTTTTATGCATTGAAGATTGTCTTAATCCTTTTTCTTTTGGAATATACGCTTTGACAACGCAAAAAGCAAATGAGATATTATTTAATGATATGTCTTAATCCTTTTTCTTTTGGAATATACGCTTTGACCTGAAATTTTTAAAGATTGTACAGATAGAGAAAAGTCTTAATCCTTTTTCTTTTGGAATATACGCTTTGACAAGAATAAACTTTCAAAAGTTAGTTAGTGGTAAATGTCTTAATCCTTTTTCTTTTGGAATATACGCTTTGACTCTAAAGAAAATATTTATAAAGCAGAGATTTTCAAAGTCTTAATCCTTTTTCTTTTGGAATATACGCTTTGACAAAAAAAGCACAAGCACAAACAAAAGCAAATGAAGCGTCTTAATCCTTTTTCTTTTGGAATATACGCTTTGACTTAGAGAATCTTTCATTTATTCTTTTTTGCGAGTCTTAATCCTTTTTCTTTTGGAATATACGCTTTGACATTTAAAACAATGAAAAAATTTAAATCAGACAATGTCTTAATCCTTTTTCTTTTGGAATATACGCTTTGACAACATACAACTTTGAATTTACAAAAGAAAATCTAAAAGTCTTAATCCTTTTTCTTTTGGAATATACGCTTTGACTCAAAAGAAAATTTGTACAAATCTGAAATTTTCAGTCTTAATCCTTTTTCTTTTGGAATATACGCTTTGACTACTCTTTTTTAAGAACAACTAACAAAAATCAATTGTCTTAATCCTTTTTCTTTTGGAATATACGCTTTGACAGAAGGAATTATTACTTTAAAAACAAAGATTATTGAGTCTTAATCCTTTTTCTTTTGGAATATACGCTTTGACGTTGCAGTGAAAATGAAATACGGTATTTTTTGAGGAGTCTTAATCCTTTTTCTTTTGGAATATACGCTTTGACTGTTTGCTAATTACTAACAATTAAAATTACAGTTGTCTTAATCCTTTTTCTTTTGGAATATACGCTTTGACATTTAATAATATTCGCAAACGTTTATTTTAAATGTTGTCTTAATCCTTTTTCTTTTGGAATATACGCTTTGACAAAACAAAAGCTTATGTCAATTTTTAAGAAAAAACGTCTTAATCCTTTTTCTTTTGGAATATACGCTTTGACATTGAAAAGAATTTTATCAATGCAAAGTTTTTTGATATTGTCTTAATCCTTTTTCTTTTGGAATATACGCTTTGACAACGATTGGTATGATACAGAAGTAATTAACATCTAGTCTTAATCCTTTTTCTTTTGGAATATACGCTTTGACTGACTACCATCACAGTAGTATGACAGGCACAAAAGAAGTGGTCTTAATCCTTTTTCTTTTGGAATATACGCTTTGACTTGAATTAAACGAGGTTATTATCACAATATTAATGAAGTCTTAATCCTTTTTCTTTTGGAATATACGCTTTGACGAATAATAGCAGTTACATACGCACACACGACCGAGTGTCTTAATCCTTTTTCTTTTGGAATATACGCTTTGACGAAAACAAAGTCGATGGATGAGCTTCGGGAGTATTGTCTTAATCCTTTTTCTTTTGGAATATACGCTTTGACAGCAGACAGATACCCTCAGTCGGCAGTATTTGACATGTCTTAATCCTTTTTCTTTTGGAATATACGCTTTGACAAATAAAATTATGTTCAAAAAAAAACAAAAAACAAAGTCTTAATCCTTTTTCTTTTGGAATATACGCTTTGACTGATGATGCTGCTGCTCATGCTGCTGCTCGTGCTGTCTTAATCCTTTTTCTTTTGGAATATACGCTTTGACCTCATGCTGCTGCTCGTGCTGCTGCTGATGCTGCTGTCTTAATCCTTTTTCTTTTGGAATATACGCTTTGACTGTAGAAAAAGGTTTGAAGGTTGCAAAAAAACAGTCTTAATCCTTTTTCTTTTGGAATATACGCTTTGACTGTCTATAATTAAAGAAAAAAATAAAATAATAAAGTCTTAATCCTTTTTCTTTTGGAATATACGCTTTGACAATTGAAGTGATTGACATTCTAACGAATGAGAAAGAGTCTTAATCCTTTTTCTTTTGGAATATACGCTTTGACAATGTCCGCTGTACCTGACAAATTTACTAACAATTAGTCTTAATCCTTTTTCTTTTGGAATATACGCTTTGACTTGAAAAAGCGTGTTATTGCGAGTGCCGGCAAAATGTCTTAATCCTTTTTCTTTTGGAATATACGCTTTGACCAGTATAAGCATATACGCAGCGAGAGAACTGGAAGGTCTTAATCCTTTTTCTTTTGGAATATACGCTTTGACGGTAATGAGTAACACCCTGCAAAGACAGCTTGATGGGTCTTAATCCTTTTTCTTTTGGAATATACGCTTTGACGGTAATTTTTCGAAACTCGGTGTAAAAGCGGCAAAAGTCTTAATCCTTTTTCTTTTGGAATATACGCTTTGACGCTCGTTATTACGCTTCTAATGCTGCTGCTCATGCTGTCTTAATCCTTTTTCTTTTGGAATATACGCTTTGACAAAGGATTCCACGTATCCAGGAAGAACCTATACGATGTCTTAATCCTTTTTCTTTTGGAATATACGCTTTGACATGGAAAGATAAGCGGCAAAAAGGAACGCTATATCTTGTCTTAATCCTTTTTCTTTTGGAATATACGCTTTGACTTACAACTGAAGGAATTGACAGCAAATTTAGAAAAGTCTTAATCCTTTTTCTTTTGGAATATACGCTTTGACGTTGAGGCTCTTTGACATTGTTGTTTTTTGCCCTGAGTCTTAATCCTTTTTCTTTTGGAATATACGCTTTGACATTTGAAGGTTTATTCATTAAATATTCTGATGGCTCGTCTTAATCCTTTTTCTTTTGGAATATACGCTTTGACGAAAAGGTTGCATTTGTAGCTATTGATATTGACTGTCTTAATCCTTTTTCTTTTGGAATATACGCTTTGACGGCAAATTATGATAAAAACAAATCTTGAACTTCAGTCTTAATCCTTTTTCTTTTGGAATATACGCTTTGACTCACTATAAGACGACAAATATACAAACATTTTAAAGTCTTAATCCTTTTTCTTTTGGAATATACGCTTTGACTCGTTTGAAAAGCGAACAAATAACCGGACTTTCGGGTGTCTTAATCCTTTTTCTTTTGGAATATACGCTTTGACTGATTGGTATGATACAGAAGTAATTAACATCTACCGTCTTAATCCTTTTTCTTTTGGAATATACGCTTTGACACAAGGGTAATCATTCCTTTATTTTCATCAACGAAGTCTTAATCCTTTTTCTTTTGGAATATACGCTTTGACATCAGGAACGATCTGAAAAGGTATCCTTTGTATCCGTCTTAATCCTTTTTCTTTTGGAATATACGCTTTGACGTTGATATTTGCAAAGCAAACGATATTAAAGTATATGGTCTTAATCCTTTTTCTTTTGGAATATACGCTTTGACGCGCAAAAACTTGGAGATTTCCGAAAAATGAAATTGTCTTAATCCTTTTTCTTTTGGAATATACGCTTTGACAGAAAAAACAACTGCAAACGTACAAAAAGCAAATGTCTTAATCCTTTTTCTTTTGGAATATACGCTTTGACGTCAATAAGAGAGAGTTTTATTTATTCATTTTTGGTCTTAATCCTTTTTCTTTTGGAATATACGCTTTGACAACTGCAAACGTACAAAAAGCAAATGTAAAAGCAAAGTCTTAATCCTTTTTCTTTTGGAATATACGCTTTGACAAAAGCAAATGAGTTGATTTATTCTGATATGCTTAGTCTTAATCCTTTTTCTTTTGGAATATACGCTTTGACTCAGATTTGATAAACAAAGATTCAGCGTAGTGACAGTCTTAATCCTTTTTCTTTTGGAATATACGCTTTGACAGAAGACAAATCTAGAGGTTTTATCAAAGAAATCCTCTTGTCTTAATCCTTTTTCTTTTGGAATATACGCTTTGACATCCTGACACTGGCGAGATAGAAACTTACATTGGGGTCTTAATCCTTTTTCTTTTGGAATATACGCTTTGACAATTCTTAGAAAAGATTAAGAGCCCGCACGTATGGTCTTAATCCTTTTTCTTTTGGAATATACGCTTTGACGGCAACGAAAGAGTGGTTTCAAGTTAGAAAAGACAGTGTCTTAATCCTTTTTCTTTTGGAATATACGCTTTGACTCAGGGCAAATAGCCCAAATGTGAGTTTGTAAAACAGTCTTAATCCTTTTTCTTTTGGAATATACGCTTTGACTATGAAAAAAATACGAATAATAGCAGTTACATACGGTCTTAATCCTTTTTCTTTTGGAATATACGCTTTGACTATCCCAATACCATTTTCTTCGGGTGCTATTTCAAAGTCTTAATCCTTTTTCTTTTGGAATATACGCTTTGACTCCTCATTAATAACTTTTCTTCTGTATTTAGTACAGTCTTAATCCTTTTTCTTTTGGAATATACGCTTTGACATAGCACCTGTATTTACCGCATTAGCATTAACCTGTCTTAATCCTTTTTCTTTTGGAATATACGCTTTGACCAATTACAGATGGGGCATAACATTGAGAATGGTAGGTCTTAATCCTTTTTCTTTTGGAATATACGCTTTGACACTGAAATTTGTATTTTGCTGATATTAACTTATATATATATGATATTACTTGAGTTTCTAATCTGCTTTTATTAAAAACATGTACCTTATTTGCGAATGCAAAAGTATAAATTTATTTCAAAATTTCAAAGAACGCCAGATTATAAAATATAATTATTGGTTTAATTGGGTATTTGCTTAATTTTTATCGCTTTGTCTAATGGTTTGTCGTTAATCTTAATAACTTCAAAGCTGATGGATAATCCAATTGCAATCTTTGAATAAATCGTATCTTCACGTCTGATAAATGCATAATATTGCTGACCGTTATCTGCTTTTATCCTAATATCTATGCCTGCCTCTTTAGGAAGTGACATTCTTAGTACTTTACCTTGTATACGCTGTTTTGTTTCTGATGATTTATGTGGTAACTCCTTTTTTTGTAATGACTTATTCCATTCCAATCTCAATTGTTGTAGAAGCCGACTTTCTATCAATTTTATATCTTCTTGTGGTAAAAATTCTCCTGACTTTTGGAATAAAGTGCGTTCTACTTTCCAGTCTTCTCGCCTACGAATGCATATGGCTAATTGATAGTGCTGTCGTGATAGCTCCTTTTTGTCTAATTCAGCATAAACATCTCCTATATTCTCTATTAGCTCGACTTTATAATTTATATCTCCAGGTTTAGTCATAGCATTCTGCATTAACTCTAATGCTTTTGGTAAGTTTTTATTCTGATGATAAAGATTTGCTAATTCTGAAAGTAAAAACCAATCTTTCTTTTGTTTGGTTATCTTTTTAAATTCTTGAATAGCAATATCAAGATTACCTTGTTTGCCCATGCATTGAGCTATTCGCCGACTAAACCATATATCGTTGGAATAATGCATTTTAGAGATGACATCTAATGCTTCTTTCGATATTTCAATACATTTGTCATATTTTGCCCTTGCATAAAGCGCTTTGCTATACAATGTATACCAATCTTCTCTGACTGATGCAAGTTCTGATTGTTTCTCCTCGCTTTTATGCTTAATTGTTACCTGATAACAATTCTCCTGTAATTTTGAGGGTTCAACTGATTCACAAAATTGAAGTAATAAATCCCAATCAATTTGCTGTTTTTTGCTTTCGATACGAAAAACCATTCGTACAATATTATTGTAGAAATTTGAGGAAAACTCACTGGTCTGAATTGCCAACAATGGCAATGCTTGCGATATCTTTCGTACAACATTTTTCGAAATTTTATTCTCAACATTAGTATTGCTTTTATACCAATTGTAAAGAATAAGTAACCATGAGGTGAGAACTCTCTCACTTGTATGCTCATTGATTTCGATATTATAAATTTGCAAATATTGCTCTGCAGCATCAAAAGCATTAGTCATTCGTAAACATGTTAGCATATCTGATGTTAAATAATCATTCGATTTTATATCATCAGTTTTATATTGAGCTTTATTTTGTTTAAAATAAGTCAATGCCTCAGCATATAGCTTTTGCTGCACAAGTTTATGAATATGATACTGCAATTCCATAGATTCAAATTATTTAGCTTCGCTGACCGTTGGTTCATATCTTGATAATTACTAAAAGAAAATAGTATTCTTTTGCTTGGTAATAACATCAATATCAATAGTTTGTCCGATAATCTTCATTGCTGTCAAATAATCTGTTGAAATAGGAACTACCAAAATACTGTCATTATTTTCATAGGCTGCCTGTACTTCGGTTAAATCATTCCGTATTTGGTTGTATTTATCATTTGGCAAATCAGCCAGAAATACAGAGCGTTGAACACGATAACACCCCATACGCATCAGATATTTAAATATCTGCGTGCGCACTTTATTATCCTCAATATCGTACATTACAAAAAAAATCATATTGCCAGCCGGTCGTGTGTCTCTCTTAACTATTCCTAATATTTTATCAACTCTTTCTTCTAAAGTAGTTATATCGTCTTTGTTGGTGATAATGCGGTTTGGTACTGCTGAACCTTCCAGTCCCGAACGAACAAATTTACGCATTATCTCTACAAATCCGGGCGGTTCTTTCTTTTTTCGTGGCATAATGAAAAATTTATTATTCCAACAAAAACTGATTAATTAGCTCTGCACAAAGAGTATTAAGTTCGTCGTTAGTTCCCCTACGTGGAGATTGTACCACCGTATAACCTCTTTTCCCAAAAAACAGATTTACTTCTGCTTCTCTAAATCCAACCTTCATTTTTAATTTCTTGCCATAACTTATATTTACAACCTCGAATGTATTAATGCCGGCTTCGAAAAGATAAGGTATTAAACGCTCCATCACCACATTTAATTCTTCAGGAACAAATGCTTCTTTTTTCTCGACTAAAGCTTTTAACTTAGGATTTAGCAATGCTTTTATTCTAAGTAATGATTCATCATCAGGACCTTTAATGACATCAATTTTTTCATCTTTCTTTTCTTTCTCTATCTCGGCTAATTCTTTGTTTAGAGACTTCTGAATTCTGAATAATTCACTTGTATCTTCTGCGTTTATATATGCATTAATATCAACGACATCAGCATTGGGATTGTAATAAGCATGCTCATCAACACTTACAAAACATGCACGTGCTACATCACTGGTACGAGCATCAACTACTTGTTCTATGTTATATTGCACGGAGAATTGCTTCACAAACATTCGATAAAATACAGAATAAATACCAGGATCGTAGCAACGTTCCTTCAATTTGAACATCAGCTTCAGACCATCTTCACCGGGCGAAATAAAGCACATTATAACACGTGTGTCTGTCTGTAACTGCTGACGTAAACCTTCTAAAGACATTTCTTTTTCTGATACCTTATCAATGTCGACTATAAAATATTCAGTATAAGCAAAATTTTCAGTACGTCGAACCGGAGGATTAAAAATTCCACATACTATATAAGGTAAGTTGCGCTTCAATTGACTATACTGGCGATAATCAAGTTGCTTGACAATTCTTAGTTGACGAATATTTGCGCTGATTTCTGTATCAGGATTAATAAGCTTGTGATAAAGATATTCAGGCTTAATTTTCATCAAAGGATCGTCCTTTGCTATAATATTTTTACCTGTTAGAATCATGGCTAATTAAATTTTTTAAAAGTTTGTGCTAAATCTTGTGCATATAAGAAAATATGTGTTTCTCTACTTCTTGTTACGCCTGAGATTGTAATAACCTCTTCAAAATAATCGTTGAATGATTGAATAAGTACTCTCCTACCCAATCCCTCTAACCAGTACGAACCATCTTCTCTGACCGAATAATAATCATCTGTAATTATTTCCTGAGCTGCTAAAGTAACAACCACATAATCAACCCAAACTCTATATAACTCAATAACATCATATACCAAAACCGGACGATTATAGTCGTCTCTATGCAAAACACCGATATACGGGTCGATGCCGGCACGAATCAATATGCCTTCTATACGAGCATACAACAAACCGTATCCATAATTAAGCATAGAATTTACGATATCCATTGCGGGGTGCTGACTACGTTGTGTAAAGCGATACTGTTCCGGAATAAATAAATTCAGTGCTTCAAAATAAATATTTGATGCAATACCCTCCCACCCTCTGATATTTGGAGCTATATCTGCAACTATTTCTCCATCTAAAGATGATATTTTGCTACGATAATCCTCTAAACGTCTGATAGCTCTTTGCACCTTATTGTTAGTTACATCATCTGTAATTTTCATCATCAGCAATAATGCTTGTTGATTTTCAATTTTCTTTCTGACTAAATCTTTAATCCAAACTAAAGCTTCTTTTGAAAATGTAAAGGCTAATTGACCTTTTCTAATAGTAGATACCGAACCATACTTAGGACTCCAAATCCTACCCACAGGATTACCCGTTTTATCCATAAATAAAACTTCTATTTCATTTTCAATAGCGAGAAGAACTGCATCGCTTGTAATTTGCGCACCGCGACTTATTTGTATCGATTTAATGCCCTGTGCAGGTACTCGCTGCTTCCCATCTTTGTGTACAATTTGAAAAGCTTCATTATCGCGACTTAGCGATGTGCCGAAAGTGTTGAGTATTAGTTCCATATTGGTGATTAGTAATTAGTAATTAGTTATTCGATGAAGAAATCATTGACTAAATGTAGTTTTTCTCTTGCCCGTGTGATAGCTGTATAGACCCATTGATACTTGGATGGTGTTGCCTCTAAGGTGATGTTTCTTGGAAAATCAACATAAACCTCAGGCCATTCCCCTCCCTGTGATTTATGACAAGTAAGCGTATATCCAAACACACAGCGTAAAGCGTTTAGATATGAATCGGTATTTAGTTTCTCTTTAAATGCAGTATCTTTTTGTTTGATATTTTTACTGCGCATTCTCCTATAGAAATCTATAAAAAGTGCTTGTTGTTGTTGCTGAGAGAGATTAGGTGTACTTCCGTAAAGAATATCTTCTATAAGTAATTGATCAAAACGTCTATCAGTTGCTAAATCTCGTATTTCTACCATTAAAAAGCTTAGTCCTGCTTTTTGATATCGAATGTTTTTAATTTGTTCAACCACTACCATATCACCATTCATAAAGCCGCTTATGATATTATTTTGTGTAACTAACAATAGATCACCTACCTGTAGAGTATCAGACATGGATAAACTTTTTCTGATTTGATGATTTAGTTGATTGCACTTATTATTTGAAGATGCTATAAATGTCGCTTTGTTATAGTTTTTATTTCTAATTTGAGATAAATATGCATTTATCATTTTCTGTAAATCTGAATGCACATAAATATCAGCATAGTTTTTTAATGGTAGTTTTCCCCATCTAACCTTAGGCGGATTAGCATACATTTCACGAATACGCTGTGATGCAGCAATGATGGTATTACCCTCTGCCTGCCTAACTATTTCTGTTAGTGCAGTTTCAATAGCCTCTAAATTAAAATGCTCTTTAAAGTACCAAGCATGCAAAGCCGGAGATATATCTTGACTTACAGGTGGTAATTGACATTCATCACCTACAAAAATAAATTTTCCATTAGGGTCATAAGCCATTAAATCACTCAACAACTTACCACTACCAAACAAGGCTTGTGTTGTTTCAGGATCTACTTCATCAGAAATCATTGAAGATTCGTCAATAATATAAAAGATCTGTGAAGCAGATGTGATAGGAGATAATTCGAACGTCAGGAATAATTGTCCGGTTTTATCTATGCCTGTTTTATCTTCTTGCCTCACAATCTCTTCTAAATCTTGATTAAAATCTTTGAAGTTATAAATAACAGAATGAATAGTAGAGGCTTGTGCTTTTGTTATATTAGTTAGTATTTTGGCAGCCCTACCGGTTGAAGCCATCAAACAATAAGATTTATCTTGTTCCTTTAATTCTTTAATAAAATGACGAATCAAAGTAGTTTTACCTGTACCGGCATAACCTTTCAGGATAAAAATACTTCGTTCATTTGATTGAATAAACAATTTGAAACGTTTAAAAACCTGTTCTTGCGTAGAAGTCAGTTTAAATTTTGGTGTAGTAATTAGTTCAGCCATAGCATTAAGAATTAGAATATTCTCGAAATCGCACAAATTGAAATTGAGATTCCTTTTGTCCATTACCATATTCCACCACATTACGTTCAGTTGTAGAGGCAATGCAGCGAATACCATCGATTGTTAGTCTTTTAACCAAAGCATAGGTAAAAGTCATTTCGCCCATAAGATGCACGGTTATGTTTTTAATATCAGTATCACTTAATAGTTCCATTATTTTTTGATAATATTCTTCCACTAAATCAGCAATATACACTTCATCTCCATCCGATAAAATCTTAGGAAACGGCAAGTCAACACATTTGCCAAACTGCTTTGCAGCCTGTGTTTGTTTATCACACCAAAGGGTGGAGGGGTGGTTGGAGAGGTTTATTAGCATGGGGTTAAATTATTAAATTTGATAATGACGTTGTATGTTCCAGCATTGATTTATCTATTAATTTTATGTTGGAAAGATTACAACGATTAATTAAATCTTCCATACTTCTGGTCTTGTTTTTTTGAACTCCTAAATTTGAAGAGTTTTCGATATAATTTTGTATATGTGTGAGAGTTACTATATTTGACTGAACATGTAGTCCAAAACGATTTTTTAAATAGTCAGCTTTATAAATTGTATCACCCAAGATATTTTGCTCTTTGAACTTATCATTTCCATTCTCGTCTTTTACTCCAGTATTTATGTAATTGATAATGGATGTTTTACACTCAATCGTATAGAACTTGTTATTATATGTGAACATGATGTCAATTTCATTGTCGGGCTCACCACCTTTAATAAATTCTTCATTTCCGATGATTTTATTAACAGAATTTTTTTTAATCTGTGGTTGTTCTTTATTTAAAACTACACCTATCTGCAATGTATTTTCGTCAAGACTTAACTGCTCTTTTATAATTAAACCAATATACTCTTCAAACCAATCACCTGTTAGATATTTTACCTCTGTAGGACTCAACTTATTCGCTTCCTGCGGTGTGTAATCTATATGTTTAATAAAAGTGATTATTTCTCCTTCGGTTTTTGATAAATCTTTAATACCTCTGCTTCTATGGGTTCTAAGAGTATTTAGAGCAACGTGATAGTCTTTAAAACCGTCTTTATTGAATTTATGATAAAGATTAATCGTATATTCAAGTGGAATACCGGATATATCCGTATAATAATAAGTAAACCCATGAGCTTCGAGGTATTCATTTAGTGTTATCGAGTGTGTAAAAACCTTTACTTCTTTTTTTCTACCCGGAAAAACTTTAATGTATTCGCTGTTAATTCCAGTTATATAAAAGATTTCAGCCCCTAACTGTTTGAAGTAATCTTCGGCAGCCAATGTCATCACTTTTGTACCGCCCGTTAAATTCACAATAATTCTATCGTAACTAGCAAAATCAAAACTATCCAGTTGATCATTGATATTATCAAAAGAAAACTCTTTGACTTCTATTTTGTGAGTTGGCTTATCAATCAAAGAAGCTTTTTTAATCCATTTTCTACAACCTTTTTCTTCCATTCGGTCGGTTGAGATAAAAAAGTATTCATCAACTTCATCTTTAAACTCTTTTATCAACTGAACATTGGGTAAAGTTTGATCGCTAATTAAACTTACTAATAGTGTTTTCATTTTTACTTCGTGTTAATATTATACAATTCTTTATCTAATAATTGAAAAAGTGCTTTAGCAGCTTTACTCGAACCGCCATTGGGAGCAAGTGCGAAAGTGAGCAATTGATTATCGCGACATTTTTCCAAAGCTTTGTCACGCATAGTTGCATCGGTTACAAATAGTGCTTTGCTGCCCATACCGCCATAAACTTTTACTGCGGATGCAAATTTATCCACATCTGTTTCTTTGAATATTTGTGTTTTACATTCCACGAAAAGCAGTTTGGTTCCGGTATCTACTATGATATCAATTTCGTTTTTAGGACTGTTGCTTTTCGTTGGGAAGATGCAGTTAATACGTACTTCCTTTGCTTTATCCCATTGGTTTAACAGTTGTGCAACTTCCAACTCGAACCAACCAGAACTTTCAAAAAGATTTCTTGCATTAGGTGAGTTGAAAATGTCTGCCAAAAAATTCCCTTTGTTGTCATACATTTTTAGGTGTATTTCTTTTTTTTGTTCATCCCATTCCAATGTAGAACCGTTTTTCGTGTCGAAGCGTGTACGGTCGCTCCATTTTGTCAGCGAATCGCACAGGGAATTAAAATCACCGAAATTAAACTTCCGCATTGTCCGTATGCATATTATGGAATTAAAATCTTCTTCCGTATAATCATTATATTTTCTGTATTGAGTTAGCGGATTACCATACAGATTAAAACGAGTGTCCATATCTATTTCAAGGATTGCTTGACTGAAATCACTAAAATTGCGAATTACATTATTCTGATCGATATAAAAAACATCTACATCTTGACGTATTCCGAATATCTGCGTAAAATATATAGACCAAGGCTTGGTGCCACTGGATATATTGATACTTAACGGATTTACTGCATATTTATTGGCAAGTGCTTCGGTCATCTCTTGTATAGACTTTAAATTAACAGGATCAAAAATAATCATTTCCGATTCGATATCGAACTCATGTTGAATTCGCTTTGTTTCATCCATTGACTGCGCCGAACATACAAAGACAACCTTATCTGGTTTACTGTATTTTATTCCTAAATAAACCGGTATCGGCTGTCCGCCAACAAGTGTGATATGTACTTTGCTCATCATACTCTATATATATTTTTCCAAAATTTTTTCCAATACCCCTATATAATAAAACGGTAGATTGATTAGTCTGAATTTTTTACCATTAAAATTAACTTCTTTACTATTTGTCGTAAAAGTACGGTATAAATTACTGTTATTTGTCTTGAAAGTACGGTATAAGTTGATTTTATATTATGTGTTTGTAATGAAGTATGGGTGAAATCTAAATAACTTACCCTCCAAACGGAAGTTTGAGCTTGGGTTTGGAGAGGTAAATAACTAAGATTGCATTAGTTTATCGAAGATTGCTTTTGCATTCTCTTTCCCAATCCATTTTATCACATTTACCCAGATTCCCTTTTCAAAAGTACTCCACTCTTTTTTATCCTTTTCTTTTGTGATGTTTTGATATATACGAGTTAATGAAGTCGTAAAAACATTATGTTCATCAGCAGGTAACTCTTCGTGATTCGCTCTGTTTAACCATTGTTCAATTCTATTGCGTGCACCTTTGAAATCAGTAACCTTATACCTACCGTCATCAAATTTTTCCTCAAGAAAAGAAAGTCCTGCTTCAATTTGCCGTTCTCGTTTTTTTTGAGCTTCTGCTTCTGCTTGGAGGGCTGCGAGAGCTTCTTGTTTTTCTTGTTGAATGCGAGCTAACTCATTTTCTATTTCATCAATTGCTTCGATGTGTTGTGTTTCGTCTGGTATTAACTCTGCCGCTTTTCTGAATTTGATTATGGCTTCGTTCAGTTGTTTTGATTCATAAAGCTGATTTGCTTCTATAATTAATTCATCATATTTTTTCCGATTTTGCTCTAATAATTTTTTATCTTCTTCAGCTCTTCTTTTTTGTTCAGCTTCGATTCTCTCTTTATCTTGCCTTTCTTTTTCAAGTTCTTCCTGGCGTAGCTTCTTTTCTAATTCAATTTTTTGTATATCTTTAGCATTTAAAGCACTAATCTTTACAAAGCCCATCAAGCTTAATTGATCATTATCAAGAACCGCAATTTTTCTGGATTTAGCAGATTTTTGATTTTTAAGCATACCACGATTGATTGTTCTTGTTTTTCCCCATCTTTCTTCAGTGTAAGATAGTTGATCTATAGAATAATCTTTAAACTGCCAGTCACCTGTAATACTATGAAATCCGCTACCTGCTGCCATTTTTAGAATGCAATATTCGCCATTTTTAGGAATTTGATTAATTAAGAAATCGATATTTTCGATAATTTTTGTGCTTTTGTCAGCTGTATATTTTTGAAAAAATGCTTTTTCCTTTTCAAGATATTTCTTAGTATGTCGATTGATAATGTCGAAAAGAAATAAAATCTCATTATTAATGATATGATTTTTCATATCAGAGAATGCTTTAATCTTTTCTGAATAATTTTTGAATGCCTCTTTGGCAAGACTAACACTAAAAATTGAATTGTTTTTAGATTCAATTACCTCGTAAAAAGTATTAAATCCTGAAGGTTTAAAAGTTGTGGTTGTGTTGTTACCACCGTGTTTCCAGCCTCCCTCATCTTTACTGCGAAGATTAAAGATTTTAGTGTTGACTAAATTTGTATGCTCAAATTCAGCATCTGAAACTTTAATAAAACGCATAAATTCATCACCATCACTTGCTTTTCCAAAGAGTGTTTGCTCGTTAAGCGTTACTGAACCGTCTAAAAAATAGTTTGTTAAAATAGACCTAATAGCTCCTTTCAACGAACTTCCCGGAACAATAGGTTTGTCAGTCAACCCATTTTTAATACAAGTTTTAATATCGTTTGTGCCAACATAGTTACAGTTGAATACTTTATCAGTACACTTTTCAAGATTTCCTCCAAGTTTTTTGACCAAGGCATTACTGTCTTTGTTAATTAATGCGGTTGAAAGATTGTCAATATCAATAAACTTTGCAACTTGATTTAAATTTAGAACTCTAATTCTCCCATCATCAATTACAAAGTCTGCTCCCTGAATCCAATCTTTTTCTGCTCCGGCTCCTACATGCAATGGTGTCAAGACCTCCATTTGCAGTATATGTTTAATATTTAGTGTTTCCATATTATTTGTTTTGTTCAAAAAAATACTGTTCGCGTTCTATCTCTTCAATTAGTTCTTTCTCCGAAGGTAAATACAATTTATATTTCGATGCAAATAATTGTTTGTTATCGTTCAGTACAGAATACTTAACGATAGTTTGATCTCTTTTTGTACAAAGTATCAGACCTATTGTTGGATTATCATCTGCACCTTTATATTTGTCCTCATAAAGCCGTACATACATATCCATTTGTCCAATATCCTGATGTGTTAGTTCACCTACTTTTAAGTCAATCAAAACAAAGCATTTAAGAACATAGTTATAGAAAACCAAGTCCAAATAAAAGTCTTTACTTTCAGTCGAAATTCGTTTCTGACGAGCTACAAAAGCAAAACCCTTTCCTAATTCAAGCAGAAAACTGTTCATTTTATCAATTAATGCTTGCTCAAGTTCGGTTTCTTTATACCGACTGTTTTCTTGAAGTTGAAGAAACTCAAGAATATACGGATCTTTTAGTACATCTTCGGGTCCTAATTCAGCTTGTTTCTCTTTCATTTCGTCAATAACAGCATCCTTTTCGCGAGAAGAAAGTAGTCTTTCGTAGTACAAAGAGTTTATTTGTCTCTCAAGTATCCGATAGCCCCAATTATTCCGAATCGCTTCAACCATATAAAAATCTCTCGCTTTGTTATTTGTAACTCGTATTAATGAGCGATAATGTGTCCAGGTTAACTCCGGTCGGATTATCTGAAAGATAAAGTGAGATTTGTCACGCAATGCGTGATAAATTATAGGGTGTTGGTTATCAGATGTTTCCAATTCGTCACGCACTGCGTGACGAATTGGAAATTGGGTATAGAATAATCGACAATAACGTAAATGAGATTCAGAAAAACCTTTTCCAAATTCGCTGGAAAGCTTTGCAGATAAATTTGCAATGATGTACTTACCATACTCAGCTTTATGATTTCCGTACTGCTCTTCTTCAACAATCAAATAGCCAATTTCCCAATTAGAAATAATGGAAGCGATGTTGATAGATTTATTAATAAACGATTTGGCTTCAGTGATTACTTCTCTCACTCTTGCATATAAACGCTCTTCTGTATTTTTAGGTAATAACATATTTTCTTACTTAAAAAAACGACATAATTATTATATTTTCACGGGAATAATTAGCGATTTTCCATTCCTCCAAACAGGATGCTCTATTCCGGGATAACTATATCGTGGATTCAAATCAACAATTTTACCAACGACATCGACTCCTGATCTTTTATTTGACACTTTAAATACAGATGCAGGCGTAAACATATGAATTGTGTTTTTCCGAATTGTATTGTGTGGCGCATGGGTAATCCATCCGCCGCGTTTTGTGAAATCGTATGCCACATGTTTGTCGTCAAGCATCTCTTTTAATTGTTCTTCCGATTCAGGACAAAACATGGATAAATTGGAAACATAATCGCTTTCAGGAAGATTGATTTCAATTTCATCGTCCGAAACCGTGAAAAAACCGTTACCAATATTTCTGTCCGTGCCGATGCCTTCATCCTTTAATACTTCCAAGGCTTTTTCTAACAATTCTGTATTGCCGTCAGCAATAAAAAACAAACCGGAATAGTCCTTAAAGTATACTCTGTCCATATAAAAAGGCTCTGCATCTTTACTAAAGTCGCGTGATACTGTAACTCTTTGAGCAACCTGCGAACTGATAAAATCTTTATCAATTTTCTGGGTACTCAAAAAGTCACCTTGTATGTTATCAATTATATTATCTCCCATTTGCAACTCACCGTGAATCATCTTTTCAAACAATGAAACGTCAATCCAGCCTACTTTCTTGATTTTCTTTGCATTGTTTAATTCTTTCAGGTCAGGCAGTCGCTGTTTTAAAAGTTTTGGAAAAAAATAAACAGGATCATTTTTTTCTTTTTTCTGATAAAATGGGAACAAACTGCTTATCGAAAAACCCAAATCACCATTATCCGGTATCTGCTTGCCAACTTTTGCAAGGCTGGCGGTAAGAGCAGCATACATAGCATCCGACTGATAAGTTTTTAGGCTGATACTATAATCGTCGCGCTCATCACCAATATGCAGCGGAGTGGTGAAGTGTAGTTTATATACTTTGAATTTAGTTTTCATCGGCAAATATTTTATCAAAAGGAATATCTTCGGTTATCAATTCGGAAAACTTTACTTGTCCGTAACCACGCGAGCCGCTACCCCCTAAATAATCGTTTTCTAAAGCATGAATTCCATTTTTCAAAAGCTCTAATGATTTTTTGCCGTCCTCGTCATCATCCCATACATTGATAATAATTTCTACATCAAAAGAAACACCGGCTGGTATGCGTTCAATTTGGCGTATACCTCCTTTTTTGGTTACGCCAGTTTGTCTGTCAATTGTGTTTTCAAACTTATTTTCAGTGTATGGCATGTCTAAAGTATCAGATTTCTCAAGTAATTCAATAGACTCTTGTGTTAAATACGAATCTCTAAAAATTATTTTTGAAGGTTTTTCATCGTTTGCAAATCCAAATAAATCAATGATTTCTCGAATACTTTGCGGTTTATCACTGTATTTGTAATTTTGACCATCTTTCTTTGTTCCACCACCAACTTCGGCCGCACCAGCAATCTGTTCTAATAGACTGCGAATTTTTCCTTTTAAAGAACTTCCAGGAATATAAGGTTGACCATTCATTGTAGCAGCTTTAATAACAGGTGTATCTATACCACCAATTTCAACATTATCTTTACTACCTCCAATATGTAGACCTGTAACTAATTCAATGGTTGTTTTAACTCTGATTTTTTTTATTAAAGTTTTCATGTCCTTTGTATTTTGTAATTTGTATTTTGATTATTCTTCTGATTTATGATATGCAACTATAGCTTCAAAAATTTTTATAAAACGTTTGAAATCATCATTTGATTTGACATTATCAACTGCATTTGAAATAACATCATTAAAATCATTGATTTTTGCGTCAGCGTCTCCAACTCTTCCTACAGCATAAGCAAGCTTTGGTTTTAAAAGTAAGAACTCTATTCTGTTATATCCTTTTACTTGTTGTCTTTTAACTTCCCCAAAGAATTTTCTTAATTGTGAAGTAGTGAGTTCTTTTCTGTAAAAATTTTTTATTTCACCATTTTTTGTTTTATAAGTTTTGGGTTTAGTAAGATTCTGGTCTTCATATATAAAGTCATCTTTTTTAGCCAAATGTTTACCAAACTTTTCTGTGTAATTTATTGTTTCGGGGGTGATTTCTTTTTGAATCCAGTCTGTTTTGATGAACTCTTTCCAATATTTACTCATAATTTATAAATTTTAATTGTTAATACTTTCTTTTATTTCTAACTCAGCCCAGCGTGCGGCTAAGGCAATTAATTCTAATTTCCGACTATCTAAAACTTCTACTTGAAGTGTTTTACAGAATTCAATAACTTCTGCGTCTTTATTTTCCATATATCGTTTCAGATAATAGGCAGAATTCCAATAATAACTTAAGTCGGGCTTAAAGTCTGGTTGATCCTTTTTCCTTTTATTCTCTGCCTGAATAGCAGCAAAAAGCATCATACGATGTAAAATTCCTTTTGACATGGCATGTTTAGGAATATTAATTAATCGCACGAACTCATTTTTCTTCGATTTTACCCAATTATATTCTTCATTCCATGATACGGTTTCACCAAGAAAATTAATTGCATTCTTTGTCTCTTGTTTATCTTCAGGAAGTCTCTTTGAAATATTATTCCCTTTACTTGATTCGCTTTTAGAGAATTGTTTTGCCGCATGTTCTGCATTACCTGCTAATTCAGCTGCTTTAGCAATAGGATATTTGTTGCCAACCATCGCAATTCCTGCTGAAATGCTGATATCTTCCCGTCCAACATACCGTCTGAATTCTTTGCGTATATCTTCTGCAAAACTTATCAGTAAATCCCAACGTCCTATGGCAAATAAGTCATCACCACCCGAATAAAGTATATTAATATTGTCTTTGTACTTTTCGCGCATGGTGTTTAAGTAACCCGAGAAAAACCAATCCAATGCCGAAGATAGTGTTGCATAAGCCGAAAAGGTTTTTAATTCATCGGGAATTCCATTGATGAATATTTCACCTAAACCATCCACGTCCATTCGAAGTATGCCAAAATAGGTTTCTGAATTTTTATCGCCAACACTTACTTCCGTAAGTTCTTCGAAAGTTTTATTCCTCTCTTTACTTTTATTGATCGCTTGTTTATTGCCACCATAAAACTGGAAACCATAACTTACTTTTTGTCCTTTGAGTGGAGCTGCTGTGAAAGCAACATTATTAATTCTTTTTACTCGACTCACATCAGCTGATGATATTTTTCTGAAATCAGCATCATCATAAATAAGTTGTAAGTCATCAAATAAATAATTTGCTACACCAAAAATAGTTATGTGTTCCAACTTGCTTGATAAATAAGTTGATAACTCACTTTTGTCTTTGTATGTAATTAAATAATCTGCATCTTTCAATTTTTTACCTAATTCAATTTGATCATAGACACTTTTCGAAACTACTGTTTCAGTATCTTTAAGTTTAACCGAATTTCCTTTTGAGAGTTCTTCGCCGGTTACCGCACAAACCTTAACATCTCCACCTTTTTCGTTGGGTTCAAAAAATGAAGCATAATCACTTAATATCGTGTCTTTAAATTTTTTATTTTTCTTTTCTGTAAGTTTATCAGCAAGTGATTTCCATAACTTACCTAAATCTTTATTTCCGGTTTCTACACCTTCAAAGTCTATCTCTTTACTCTCATTCCTATAAGCAAATGGTATGTAGTCTATATTGACTATCAATTTACCTTTGTGCTCGTTCCAAACTTCGTTTTCGATATCAAACGTTATTTCTTTTATCGCATGAATCACTTTTTCAGTATTAGGTAGTATCATATAGAATTTTCCACCTGAAGAATATACAACGTGACCGTTAGTCGCTTGAATATCTTTGTGCATAATAATGCGTTGTATGATTGCATCTATCATCAATTGTAAGTAGAAGGAACGCCCTTTCAAGCTTGTTGCTGCCTTTCGGGAAGATATATTATAGATAAACTTTTGAATTCCCGAAATATCACATCCTAATAAAACTACTGGGTACTTATCGTTTTTCAAACTGAGACGCTTATTTGTGTTATCCCAGTTAAAATTATCGGAATGCTCATCGTAATACATTGCAATACAATCGGCAAAAGCTGCTGTGGTCTTTAAATGGTCGAATAAACTTACATTTGCCATGTCCATTGTATTTGACGGAATGCACCAAGTGTATTTCTTAAGCAGATAAGTTAAGCTTTCGGTAAACCCATTAATGCTGTCAACCGGTAGTTCATTGAACTCCTCAATAAACTTATCCCACAATATTTTATAGTCTTCTTGCAAAATTCCATCTTCCTTATTATGAATTGCTTTTGGAAATGATTTTCCTGATATGTCCATAGGTACAAGTGGAAACCCATGCTGTCCTTTACCGCTGTGAATTGTATTAAACACAGAATATAATGGAATCTCCTTGTATCTTGTTTTGCCCCAATTAATCTTTGTATCTTCATCTTTTGCTTCTGCTTGTTCTGAAGCGTTTCGTCGATCTATTCCGGCACTCCACCAGTCAGCCATGGTAATAATAGCTTGCATAACAGACTGTGGTTTATGATGATTACAAGCTAAATTTTCTAAACAATCTTCATTGGTTGTATTATATAGATTAGCTTTGATTCCAGGAATACTTTCAAATTTAGATCTGTTTTTTTCAAAAAACTCATTTGTCCATACAACATGCTGATATCCAAATCGACCTTGGTCATTTATAGGACAAATATCATTTGCAAGTTTTTTAGAATAGTCAGATAGTTCAGCGTAAGCATCACTAAATGGTTGATCCGCCCTCTGATAAAACTTACCAATATCATGTAGTAAGCCTGCTAAGTAGATTAAATTTCGTTTGTCATCCATATATTTATTGTATTATAAGTTAAACTTCCTTTTTTTCATCCCTTTTCCTTGCCACCATCCCAAATCCTACACTTGCCCCTTTTCCTAATCCGAAATAATCCGGCAGGGAGACATTACATTTGAAATCAATATCGAATGCCATCATTTTGATATTTTTTAGTTTCATTAAACGAGGCTCTGAAAATTGTGTGATGGTACAGATTATTTCTCGCTCGAAGTGAATGCCTAAGCCTTTCCCCATCGAAAGTATATTGCCAATGAGTATACGCTCTAAAAACTTACACTTTTCAGCTATGCCTTCTATCTTCTGAAATTCTTCGTAATTATCTTGGTTTAGAGGCAGCCATTTCCGTAGATGATAGTTGAATGAACTGTCCCATGCTTGTATTAAATGTTGATGTGCCTTTACTCCGTCAATCTCCATATCAACTTCTTTATCCCCAATTTGATAAGATGAATTATCTGTGAGTAGAAGTAAGCCCACAGCCTCAGTTCCTTCGTTAACACAAACTAAAGCTGCTTGTTGATTGATACGTTTATACTGTATCAAAGGATAAGAGTAACGATAACCATCATTCTCATGGTTGTGAAACAAAATATGGGATTTGTCCGACAACTTATGATTGATTGCTCCACGAAGAAATGGTAGTTCGTAATGAGAAAGTTTATTCTTGTAACGCAAGATTAATATCTTGGTTTTAGCTAAATTGTGATTCATAAGTATAATGATATTAGATAGAAAAATTTAGCCTCAAAAATAATAATTATTTTTAATTTAACGTGAGTTCGATATAAGAAAATAGTAAAAAGGTTAGCATAATTCAG
>ERZ778021.1723-NODE-1723-length-23346-cov-6.012494_pt1 | contig 23346 bp, 18 predicted proteins | sample MGYA00375751_ERZ778021 | MGnify/ENA primary metagenome ERZ778021 (study PRJEB29350, sample SAMN05389814) | bioreactor metagenome | isolation source: Thiocyanate stock bioreactor | place: South Africa: University of Cape Town | collected 2013-08-29 ... | reverse complement strand
GAGCCACAGGCGCAACAGGCGCAACAGGTGCTACTGGAGTTGGAGCAACAGGAGCCACAGGCGCAACAGGTGCTACTGGAGTTGGAGCAACAGGAGCTACAGGTGCAACAGGAGCTACAGGTTCAGGCGCTACTGGTGCTACAGGAGCTACAGGCGCAACAGGCGCTACAGGTGCCACAGGTGCAACCGGTGCTACAGGCGCAACAGGTGCTACTGGAGTTGGAGCAACAGGAGCTACAGGCGCAACCGGTGCGACTGGTGCTACGGGCGCTACTGGGGCTACAGGACCAACGGGAGCAAATCCGTTTGTGGCAGATACAGGTCAAACATTAACGTTTAACTTTACAAATACTGTTGCTTTATCATTGGGAAGTTTAGTAATGCGGCCTTATGTTACTACACCCGATGGTACAGTATTAACTCCCGGAGTATTTAATGGTACTCTAAATCAGACCTTAACCCAGACAGTAACAAATCCAGTTTATGGTGATTACGAGTTTGGTGTTCAATTTTCAGGTTCGGTAATTGTGGCATTAAACGCTATTTTAAGAGAAACTGTCGTGGCTTCTAGAAATAGTAGTACAACTGTTTATCCAAATATAAACGTTAGCTTATCTATTGGTACAGTGCCTCGTACGCAGAATAGTTTTATTTTTAACTATGGACCTGCTGCGACTAACATACCTTAAGTTTAATGAAAGAAGCCGAGTAATCGGCTTCTTTTTTTTAATCACTATCTTCTTCTATAGCCTTAAGTTAAGAGCAATTCATACTATCTTTACCACAGGGACAGCATTGGCTTTGTTTTTTGACATAATCTGTTTCGTAAAAGCCCGTTCCTTTAAGAGCGATTCCTATTCCACCACCAGGTCCTCTTTTCATGAGATTTGATTGGCATGATGGACAATTTATAGAGGGATTTTCGTTAATTTTATGAAAAAGTTCTTGTGAATGATAGCAATTTTGACAAATATATTCGTAAGTTGGCATTTCTACCTCAAAAAAATAATAAAATTAAATCAAAAAATCGGTTTGCAAATTGCAAAAGTTTTTAGCAAAAAAAAACGAGCGTATTAGACGCTCGTTAAAAGAAGGATGAATATTCTGGGAAATTACATCATGTCCATTCCGCCCATGCCCATACCACCCATGCCTCCCATACCGCCCATTCCGCCCATGCCCATGCCAGGTGCATTTTCAGATTTAGGTTTTGGAACTTCTGTAATCATAGCATCGGTAGTTAGTAAAAGCCCTGAAACGGAAGCTGCATTGGTTAAAGCAGTTCTTGTAACTTTAGAAGGATCTATAATTCCAGCTTCTAATAAATTACATATTTTATCTTCTGCACCATTGAAGCCAAAAGGTCCGTCCATTTCGTATACTTTTTCGGCTATCATATTCCCTTGTAAACCACAATTTGTAGCGATGGCACTTGCAGGTTCAAAAGCTGCTTTTTTTATGATATCAATACCTATTTGTATGTCTTCATCAGCAACTTCAAGTTTGTCTAAGGCTTTAGCAGCTCTTAACAAGGCTACGCCTCCACCTGGGACAATCCCTTCAGCCACGGCCGCTCTTGTGGCATGTAAAGCATCCTCTACACGCGCTTTCTTTTCCTTTAATTCCGTTTCAGTTGCCGCTCCTAAGTTAATTACAGCAACGCCACCGACTAATTTTGCAAGTCTTTCTTCTAACTTTTCTTTTTCATAGCTGGATGTGGAAGGATTTTTAAGTTCAGCCTTAATTTGGGAAACGCGTTCTTGAACTTGCTCGTGATTCCCAGCTCCATCTATAATAGTTGTATCTTCTTTGCCAATTTTTATAGTTTTAGCGTGTCCTAAAACTTCCGTACCAACATCTTCTAAATGTAAGCCCAATTCTTCTGTAATAACGGTTCCGCCGGTAAGAATAGCTATATCTTGTAAAATGGCTTTTCTTTTATCGCCAAAGCCTGGGGCCTTTACAGCGCAAATGGGTAATTGGCTTCTCAATTTATTAATAACTAAAGTAGATAATGCTTCTCCATCAACATCGTCTGCAATAATAAGAATGTCTTTTGAACCTTTTGTGTGTTGGATATGCTTTTCTAAAATAGGTACAATTTCTTTAATAGTAGAAATTTTTTTATCCGTTATCAAAATAGCCGCATCTTTTAATTCTACAGTCATATTTTCTGGATTATTAATAAAGTAGGGAGATAAATATCCTTTGTCAAACTGCATTCCTTCTACAACATCTAATGTTGTTTCTATGCCTTTCGCTTCGGTTACTGTGATGATTCCATCTTTACCAACTTTTTCCATGGCTTCTGCAATAATATTTCCAATTTCAGGATCATTATTTGCTGAAATTGTAGCAATTTGTTTAACTTCATTTGCACTATTAATAGGTGTTGATAAATTTGTTAATTCTTTACAGATGGTTTCAACGGCAATATCTATTCCTTTTTTTATTCCCATAGGATTAGTGCCGGCAATAACATTTTTAACACCTGCTGTATAGATAGCTTCTGCTAAAACGATTGCTGTTGTGGTCCCATCACCCGCTACATCTGAAGTTTTAGAAGCAACTTCTTTTACAAGTTGTGCTCCCATATTTTCAAATTTATCTTTTAAAGTAATTTCTTTAGCAACAGTAACACCATCTTTTGTAGATAAAGGAGAACCAAATTTTTTATTAATGACAACGTTTCTCCCTTTTGGACCTAAAGTAACTTTAACAGCTTTTGCTAAAGTTTGGACGCCTTTTAAAATTGATTTTAAGGCTTCTTCATTGAATTTAAGCATTTTTGATGCCATATGAGTGCTCCTAAATTAAAAACGGTGTTATGAAATAATCCCTAAAATGTCTTCATCTTCTTTTAAAATTAAAAGTTCTTCTTCATTTTCACTTTTAACTTCTGTTCCAGCGTAATTGCTAAATAGTACCTTGTTACCAGGCTGCACATTCATAGGTTCTCTATTCCCTTTTTCATCTAGTTTTCCAGGACCAACAGCGACAACTTCACCAATTTTTGGTTTCTCTTGTGCGCTATCTGGAAGAAGTATTCCTCCTTTACTCTGTTGTGCTTTACTGCGTTTAACCAATACACGATTTCCAAGAGGTTTAATCGAAGTCATAATTAATACTCCTATTTAAGAATTATCTTTTAAGAGATAAATCGTAAAAGGCAAACGCTTTTCTGTCAAGTATCTTTGGATGAATTTTAGCAAATGAAGTAGAAGAGTGCTAAATGCTAGTAAATTCTAAGGAGAAGCGTAAGTATTTATTAAATATTTTTTTCGTTTAACTAAAAACTTCTCTCTTCTTTTTTGATGTAAGGCTTTCAATTTCCACACGATATGGTTTTGTGTATCTATAATATTATAAACTTCATCTGTGCCATTAACTTTACAAAACATATCTTTGCGATGTTTTGACTTCTCCCAAGCTTGTTTAAATTCTTTGGGGTATAAACTTTTCAATAGGCCAATGATCAAATATTGAGTGGAAACGGGTTGATAAACTAAAGGATTAGTAACAACGATCAATACACCTTCGCAATCTTTATTAGCAAATTTTCCATAAAACGGTTTGTAATAAAAGGATTTAAAAGTAACTCCTGGAAATTTTTGTTTATTCAAAGCTTGTGCTAAAGCGTTTGCGTTTATCCATGGCGCTCCAATTAATTTAAAGGGAAGTGTATAGCCGATACCTATGTTAACCAGATTTAATTCTCCAATTATTCCAGTTATCGGGTAAAAAAGTGGAGTGGAAGGTTCTGGAATATTGGGACTTGTCGGAATCCAATCAAGTCCGGTTTCATAAAAAGACATAGGACGTTTCCAACCTTTCATGGGAATGACTTGTAAATTACAACCAATTTTATATTCATCGTTAAAGAAAGTGGCTAATTCGCCAACAGTCATTCCATGGCAATAGGGAATGTCAATGTGACCTACCATTGATCGCCATTTTTCATCAAACATTGGACCATCGACTACTAAGCCGTTAATAGGATTTGGACGATCCAAAACTATTAATGGAATTTTGTATTTTGCAGCCTCTTCCATAACATAAAATAAGGTTGTTATATATGTATAGGAACGAGATCCAATGTCTTGCATATCATAAACCAACAGATCAACGTTTTTTACCATGCTATCATTTAATCGTTTGGTTTTGCCATGCAGACTATAAATGGGAATATTATCACTATCTTTGGCATCTTTGATGAATTCAGAGGCGTGGGCAGCTCCTGTGATCCCATGTTCTGGGGCGTAAAGCGCTGTTAATTTATAAGGGTATTTCATGCTATTGCGTTTAAAAATTTCAACGCTATTCAATCCTTCTCGATTTATGGCTGCATGATGTGTAATGAGACCAACTTTTCTTCCTTGTAGCAAGTTTGAATAGTTTGAAGTAAATAATTGATCTATACCTAAATAAATTTTTTCTGAATAAGCGGGACTAGAAAGCATTAAAAAAAAATAAAGGAATAAAAAAATATAAAGGTTTAATTTCCTTTGGAAAGTCATATCCTACTTGCTCTTGACTACAGTTTTTTAGTATAGTAGCTCACATTAAGCAAAAATGAAAAGATGGATTATTTAATTTCATTATTATTTAAATTTAGGATCAATTTAAATATTTAATGATGTGTTAGTTAGTTTTTTTGTTATGTAATCTAAAATTTAAATTTTACTTCGTTTTGTATTAAAACATTTTAGCAATCGAAATTTTAAAAAAAATATTTTTTATGCGCAGCTCTTCTTATATAGATCAAGCAAAAGTCATTATTTCTTCCGTTCGGGGAAAAAAGCAAACCTTAGAGGGTAGAAGAGAAAATGCAATCGATCTTTCTGTTCTGCTCTTACAAGAGGCAAGAAGAATTCAATCGTATCAAGAAAGAAATGCACAGATGCAGCTTGCTCGAATGGTCAAAGACCCCAATGGCAAAAATTTTACTACTGAAATGACAGATCAATGTTTTAGAAGCATAAATAACAGACGAGCGGCTGATCAGATTAAATATCTTATTGATAAAAACGGTATACCAAAATTCCTTCCTTTCTTTAAACGATTAAGCTTAAAATTTTTTCAAATATTTGGATCTACATTTCCAGCTTTAAGCGTACCTCTCGTTAAATTTTTTATACGCAAAGAGACGGAACAAGTTGTTATCTCAGCCGATGAAAAAAAATTTAAAAATTATTTAGAAAAAAGAAAAAATGAAAATATTGTTTTGAATATTAATCATTTAGGCGAGGCTATTCTAGGTGAGAAAGAGGCCCTTTCCCGTCTAAATATATATATAAACGACTTGGCAAATCCAGATATTAAATACATTTCCGTAAAAATTTCTACAATATTTAGCCAAATTAATTTACTAGCTCAAGATCAAACCATAGATATTTTGTCAGAACGATTGAGAGAACTATATAGGGCAGTTTTAAAAAACCCAATTAGTTTGAATGGAAAAACATTGTTTAAGTTTGTCAATCTAGACATGGAAGAATATAAGGATTTATATTTAACGGTAGATGTATTTAAAAAAGTATTATCTGAGCCTGAATTTATTGCACTTCCAGCTGGAATAGTCTTACAAAGCTACTTACCCGATTCTTATTTGATTCAGCAAGAACTAACTCAATGGGCATTAAAAAGAGTTGAGGCAAAAGGGGCTCCAATAAAAATACGTATCGTTAAAGGAGCAAATTTGGCCATGGAGCAAGTGGATGCTTCTTTAAAAGGCTGGGAATTAGCCCCCTTTACTACAAAAGTTGAGGTTGATGCTAATTTCAAACGAATGCTCCATTATGGATTGAAAAAAGAACACGCAAAGGCTGTGATTATAGGCGTTGGTAGTCATAACCTGTTTGATATAGCTTACGCAATGTTACTAGCTTTTGAAAATGAGGTTGAAACATTCATTTCTTTTGAAATGTTAGAAGGAATGGCGGATCATATTCGTCGTGTTGTGCAAGATTTTTTTAAAGAAATTGTACTTTATTGCCCGACAGCGAAAGATCAAGAATTTCAGTATGCGATAGCTTATTTGGTAAGACGATTAGATGAAAATACAGCGCCAAATAATTTTTTGCGCCATTCATTTGATTTAATACCTGGAACTAAAGCTTGGCAAAAACAATCCTCCTTATTTTCAATGGCTTGTCGATCTATTAATTCCATTTCGGCGGAACCTCGCAGAAAGCAAAACCGGTTAGCAAATCAGATTTCATCTTGTTGCACCTATTTTGCCAATGAACCAGATACCGATTGGTCTTTAACAACAAATCAAGTTTGGGCAAAGCAAATCATAGATAATGCAAAGCAATTAAAAGTTCGAGATATTCCTTTAGTGATTAATGGTAACGAAGAAATTTCGATCGATGGAGAATTTGGCGCTGGTTTTGATCCGTCTAATCCCCAAAAACTTTTTTATCGTTACGCATTAGCGAATAGTGGACAGATCGATCTTGTAGTTGATAGTTCTTTAGAAGCTTTTTTTATATGGTCCTCAACTACATTAGATGAGCGATCAACCATCATAAAAAAATTAGCCTGCTTATTACAAGAGCATAGAGCACAACTTATAGAAGCGATGTTGACCGACACTGGTAAGACAATTCTTGAAGCCGATACTGAAGTTTCAGAAGCGATTGATTTTGCGAATTATTATCGTTTTATAATGAATGAAATAGTGCTCCTAAGCGATGTAGATCTTAAACCTAAAGGTGTTGTATTAGTTACCCCACCTTGGAATTTTCCCTGTTCTATCGCAGCGGGTGGTATAATTGCGGCTTTAATTACCGGAAATACGGTAATTTTTAAACCAGCTCCAGAGGCTGTTTTAGTAGGTTGGACTCTTGTAAATCTTTTTTGGAAAGCAGGTGTTAGTAAAAGCGTTTTACAGTTTATAAACTGTATAGATGAAACAACGGGTAGTCAATTAATTAAAAATAAAAAAATTTCTAGTGTCGTTTTAACTGGCGCTACAGAGACTGCCAAGCTGTTTTATCAAATGAAACCAGGTATTGACTTGATTGCTGAAACGGGAGGAAAAAATAGTATTATCGTCACTAATATGGCTGATCGTGATTTAGCCATAAAAGATATAGTACAATCAGCTTTTGGGTTTACAGGACAAAAATGCAGTGCTTGTAGTTTAGTGATTTGTGAAGCAGAAGTTTACGATGATCCTCATTTTTTAAGCCAATTAATCGATGCCGTTTCAAGCCTTAAAGTAGACAGTGCTTGGAATCTTGCAACTAAAGTAAATCCTTTAATTAAAGCCCCTAATGCAACTTTGTATAACGCCTTAACAACTTTAGAAGAAGGTGAAGAGTGGTTATTGAAGCCAAACTGTCATCCCAATAATCCAAATTTGTGGTCACCCGGTATTAAGAAAGGGGTAAAGCCTGGAAGTGTAACTCATACCGTTGAATTTTTCGGTCCCATACTTGGCATAATAAGAGCCGAAAATTTAAAAGAGGCGATTGAGATTGCGAATCTTACCCCTTATGGATTAACAAGTGGTCTGCATAGCTTAGACCAACGAGAGCAAACATTTTGGCTAGATCATATAGAAGCTGGAAATTGCTATATTAATAGAGGCATTACGGGAGCCGTAGTACAAAGACAACCGTTTGGGGGCTTTAAAGCTAGTAGTTTTGGACCCGGACTTAAAGCTGGAGGTCCAAATTATTTATTTCAGTTTTTGCATATTCAACAAAAATCAAATCCAATTCAAAAAGAAACATTAAGAGCTGAATTAGTGGAACTTTTGAGAATGGCTAAAGAAACTTTAGATTTAGAAGATGGGATGACAATCGAAACGGCCATTGCAAATTACGAATATTTTTGGAAACATTACTTTTCTAAAGAGCACGATCCAAGTCAAATTCTTGGACAGGATAATATTTTAAAATATGTGCCCCAAAAAAATTTATGGATACGTATTGAAGATCTAGATGATTTAAAGGATATCTATTTAATTATAGCCGCTTGCATTGTTTGTAAATGTCCAGTACAATTGAGCTTCGATAAAAATCTCTCTTTGAAAAAATTTGATTTCAACGTTTTTTCTAAATTACATGTTCGATTTGAATCAAAAAAAGAATTTTTAGAAAATATTACTCACGTAAAAAATGTGCGTGTAAGATTTATAAATTCACCATCTGTCGATATATTAGACACTTTGGCAAAACAGGGCATTTCTGTGATTGTGGAAAAGCCATGTGCAAATGGAAGAATCGAATTGTTAAAATATTTAAGAGAAGTCAGCATTAGCAGAGATTATCATCGATATGGAAATTTAGGAGATCGAGAGGCGGAGGAACGCGTACCTGCAATCTTAGGAACACTTCCTTCCTCTTGCGGAGTTAATTGTAACTGTAGTAGATAATCAGATGGAAATATTTGATCAATTAAATGAAGAGCAAAAAAAAGCTGTCGAATTCGTAGAAGGGCCACTATTAGTCTTGGCAGGAGCAGGCTCTGGGAAAACAAGAGTTGTTACTTATCGAATCGCTAATTTATTGCAAAAAAAAGTTCCTCCCCAAAAAATTCTTGGTTTAACTTTTACAAATAAAGCAGCTGGAGAAATGAAAGAAAGAATTGAAGCTTTGACAAAAAGCCACGTTCTTATTTGTACCTTTCATAGCTTAGGGGCTAGAATTTTGCGCGAGTCAATTGGTGTTTTGGGTTATAAGAAAGATTTTACTATATATGACGATGATGATACAGATCGATTGATAAAAACTTGTCTTCAAGATCTAAATATTAAAGATAAAGCAGCTGAACCTAAGGCTTTTAAATCTATGATTTCAAAAGCTAAAAATAGTCTCATTTCTCCAGATGCTATTAATAAAGATGATTACACTAACAAATTAGAACAGTTTTTTCCATCCGTATATTCATTGTATCAAGATAAATTAAAGCAATACAATGCGTTAGATTTTGATGACTTGTTATATTTGCCTGTGATGATGTTTCATGAATTTCCAGAGGTTTTAGAGTTTTATCAAAATAGATGGCATTTCTTACTAATCGATGAATACCAAGATACGAACGAAGCTCAATATGAACTAGTACAACTTTTGGTAGCTAAACGAAAAAATTTATTTGTTGTTGGAGATCCCGATCAATCAATTTATTCTTGGAGAGGGGCAAATATTCGCAATATTATGAATTTTGAGCGTGATTACCCCGGTGCTACGATTGTGCGCTTAGAGCAAAATTATAGAAGTAAAAGTAATATTTTAGAAGCGGCCAACGCTTTGATAAAAAACAATGACAATCGTTATGAAAAAAGCTTATGGAGTAATTTAGGGGCTGGCGAACTCATAAAATATTATAGTGCAGACGGTGATAAAGCAGAGGCTGAATTTGTAGCGGAAAAAATACGTTTTTATCATGAACAGCAACATATTCCTTATAATCAGATGGTGATTTTTTATCGTACGAATTCTCAATCACGTTCATTTGAAGATCGCTTCTTTTTAAAAAGAATTCCTTATGTAATTGTGGGTGGATTGTCTTTTTATCAACGTAGAGAAATTAAAGATATATTATCTTACTTGCGAATTATTTATTCAGGTGCCGATTATATTTCATTTGTCAGAAGCATTAATTTACCTAAAAGAGGTATAGGTGATGCTACATTAGATAAATTGAGAAATTTTTCTGAACTTGAGCAAAGATCAATTTTTGGTTATTGTCAAGCCTTGGTAAAACTAGATTTCCTACATCACTCCTTAAAATTAAATGTAAAACAGTTTGAAGGATTAAAAGGTTATGTTGAATTAGTTGAGCGGTTAAAAAAAATTTCGCATGAGAGTAATCTTTCTACTTTAGTAAAAGAAACTATTCAATTAACAGGCTATTTAGATTACATTAAAGAAGACTTAGAAACTTTTGAAGATAGAAAAGCAAACTTGGATGCATTAATAGCAAAAGCTGTAGAATGGGAAGCTACTGTTACCGATCCCTCACTTGGATCTTTCTTAGAAGAATTGTCACTAAAATCAACATTAGATGAAGTGAATGGTAACAATGAACGCGTAAATTTAATGACTATCCACAACGGAAAAGGTTTAGAGTTTACCCTAACCTTTTTAGTAGGATTAGAAGAAGAATTATTTCCTCACGCTAATGCAAGAGATAACCATGCTGCAATAGAAGAGGAGCGTCGTTTATGCTATGTTGGGATGACTCGTGCAAAAGAATATTTATATATTACAAATTCAAAGCATCGCTTTATGTGGGGAACACCTAAAATACAACGTCCTAGTCGTTTTCTCAAAGAGATTCCTTCTGAATATGTGGAAAAAGTAAATAGTTATGACGAATATCCATATCGACAAAAACCAACCTTCAAACCACATTACCCGGAAAAACAAGAAGAAACTGTAGAGGAAAAGCCATCTAGTGCCAAATGGGCTAGAGTTTCTTTTAGTTCATTCACAGAAAAAACTTCTATTGAACCTGATCAAACCATCTATAAAGAAGGGGACACAATTTTTCATAAAGAATTTGGGATTGGATTAATGAAACAAGTATACCAAGGTTCGATGGGTCTTACCTATAAAATACTTTTTTCCAATGATGGTAAAGAAAGAACATTAATTGCAAAATTTGCTAAATTAAAAAAACTTTAATCGACTTAAAATTTGCAGTTTAATGTTTAAAAAAGTTTTATTTAGAGATTACGGAACAAATAGGACATTGGCTAATAATGTGTTTTTTGGCGGGACAAAATTTTCTTGCAAAGTAAATAATTTGCAAATGAATTTTCCCCCATGAATCTTCAGGAAAAATTTGCTTTAAATCTTGTTCAGTTTTTTTTACATTTCTTCCATCGCTCAAACCCCATCTTAAAGCACATCGATGAATATGAGTATCGACCGGAAAAGCCGGTTTTTGGAAGGCTTGTGTCATGACAACGGATGCAGTTTTATGTCCGACACCTGGTAGTTGCTCTAAGGCTTCAAAAGAGCTTGGTACTAACCCTTCATATTTCTCTAACAATAGCTTCGATAATTGATGGATTGCTTTAGCTTTCATATTTGACAAGCCACAGGGACGAATAATTTCTTGAATTTCCTCAATACTCAATTTTGCCATAGCAAAAGGCGTGTTAGCTTTTGCGAAAAGCAAAGGGGTTATCATGTTTACCCTTAAGTCCGTACATTGAGCAGAAAGTAAAACAGCTATTAATAAAGTGAAAGGGCTCGTGTGAGAAAGGGGAATTTCCGGATCAGGAAAAAAGTGATCTAGTGTTTTTGTAATAAAGGAAATTCGCTCTTGTTTGTTCATAAAAGTGATTTTAATTATTTGCCAATACAAAATGTAGAAAAAATTTCACTTAGAATATCTTCACTAATATTCGTTCCTATAATTTTTCCAAGTTCTTTTAAGGCAAAACGAATATCCTGAGAAACAAATTCAGGAGAAACATTTGATCGTAAACCTTCCAAAACAGCTTCTAAGAATAATTTAGCTTGTTGTAATGCTTCAAAATGGCGTGCATTTGTTAACATTATTTCTTCGTGATGGTTTTGGTTAGTCCAAATAACATTATCAATTGTTTTTTTTAATTGATCGATTCCTTCTTTTGTTTTGGCTGAAAGTAAGCATACATTTTTAAATCTTTCAAATAATGTTATAGATTCACGACTTATGTCTACTTTATTCCAAATAAGTATAGTTTTTTCAAAAGGAATTTCTTCTAAAAGATTTTTGTCTTCTACTTCAAGAGAGCGGGAAGCATCCATGATTAACAAAATAAGATCCGCTTCTTCAATCGTTTGCTTGGTGCGAATTATACCTTGGCTTTCAATAACTTCATCAGTTTGTCGAACACCTGCTGTATCAATTAAGCGAAAGTTCATGCCATTAATGCGTAAATTATCCTCTATCACATCACGGGTAGTTCCAGGAATTGGGGAAACGATAGCTCGATCTTTATCTAGCAAAGCATTCATTAAAGAAGATTTACCAACATTGGGGGTACCGACCAAACACAATGACAACCCTTCATGTATTATTTTTCCGTCTGAATAAGTGTTAAGAAGTTGATCCATTTCATGGATAATAATTGTCAAAGAATCACAAATTTCATCCATGGAAGCAAACTCTAATCCTTCTTCGGGAAAATCAACCCAAGCTTCTAAAATAGCAGCAATGTGTGTAATTTTCTTTTGAAAAAGATTGATTTTAGTAGATAACCCACCATTGAGATGCTGAGAGGCGGCTTTCACGGCACGTTCGTTTTTAGCAGAAATTAGAGCTTGTATAGACTCAGCTTGCGTTAGATCAATTTTACCATTAATAAATGCTTTAAAAGAAAATTCTCCAGGTCTTGCTAGACGAGCTCCTGCTTGAATAACTAATTTTAAAATTTTTTTTGTGAGAAGGTGTCCACCATGACAGTGAATTTCGACCGTATTTTCACCTGTAAATGATTTTGTTCCTTTAAAAACTAAAAGCAACACATCATCAATATGGTTTTTATACTCATCTATAATTTTTCCAAAATGGGCCGTATGGGATTTATAGGTATAAAGATCATCTGAATAAATCTTAGAAACCACTTCCAAGGCTTTGTCACCAGATACTCGAATAATTGCCACCCCTCCATCTCCTGGAGCTGTAGCTATAGCTGCAATGGTCTCACCTGCTTGATAAGGTTCGTGTATAAAATCCATAAAATATTAATAGTGATTATTTTAAGAAATATTATGAAGAAACCCTTTACATAAGTAAAGATAATATTTTTTTCTTGTCAGGCAAGAATAATTAAGATAGATTGCAAGTTTAAAAAAATATTTATTTATTATGGAAAATACAGAAGCAGCTAATTTACCCTCAGCTTTTATTTGGAGAAGAATTCATTCCTTAGCAGGAATATGGATCTCAATTTACCTTATTATGCATTTGCTTACTAACTCACAAGCAAGTTTGTTAATAGGAAATGATGGTGCGGGCTTTATTCATTCAGTCAACTCCATCCATCAATTACCTTATCTAATTTTAATCGAAGTATTAATAGTCGCTATTCCTATCTTGATTCACACCATATGGGGAATAAATTACGCTTTAAAAGCTAAATATAATTCATTTTATCGAAATGAAAAGGAAAGTTACTTACCCTATAGTAGAAACAAGGCTTACACTTGGCAAAGAATAACTTCATGGTTTTTAGCGATTGCTTTAAGCTTTCACATCATTCATATGCGTTTTATCGAATACCCTACATCAGCTTCTAATAATCAGTATGAAACTAATTTTATGGTAAGGGTAAATGAAGACCCCGGCCTTAACTCATTATCTAAAAGATTACACGTTCAATTATATGATTTAGAGCAAATAAAAAATTTAAAAAATTCTGATTATTCAGAAAAATGGCTAGAAGCTATTCAAAAAAGAACATTGTCCAATGATCAATTTATCGCGGTGGCAAAAGATTTTGGTACGGCAGAACTCTTAATGGTGCGAGAAACATTCAAAAATATTCCTATGATGATTTTTTATACTTTATTTGTTTTAGCTGCGGCATTTCACGGATTTAACGGTCTTTGGACCTTTTTAATAACTTGGGGTATAAGTCCTGTAGCTGTACAGAAGAAGACATTAAGGTTCTCGCAAGCCATGATGGTGCTTGTGGCTCTCATGGGGTTATCTACTATTTGGCTTACATATTGGGTTAATTTGAAATCGTAAGAGAGATGAAATGAATAAAAAAGTAATTGTTGTGGGTGGTGGGTTAGCTGGACTTTCAGCGAGCATGAAACTTGCTGAAAATGGGTGTGAAGTAGATTTAGTGTCCGTCACTAAAGTGAAACGTTCCCATTCGGTTTGTGCGCAAGGGGGTATTAATGCCGCAATTAATCAAAAAGGAGAAGAAGATTCTCCTCTCATTCATGCTTATGATACGATTAAAGGGGGGGATTTTTTAGCTAATCAGCCACCTGTACTTGAAATGTGCCTCGCAGCTCCATCAATTATTTATATGATGGAAAGATTTGGATGCCCGTTTAACCGTACCCCCGAAGGAAATTTAGATTTTAGACGGTTTGGAGGCACACTTTATAATCGAACAGCCTTTTGTGGCGCATCCACTGGTCAACAACTTCTTTACGCTTTAGACGAACAAGTTCGCAAATACGAAGTGGAAAAAAGAGTTAGAAAATGGGAACATCACGAATTCATGCGCCTTGTTATTGACGACCAAGGGATAGCCAGGGGCGTTGTAATCATGGATCATTTCAATCTAAAGCTTGAAGTTTTAAAAGGCGATGCTGTGGTAATTGCTACAGGAGGTCCAGGGCTCATTTTTAAAAAATCAACGAATTCTACTTTTTGTACCGGGGCTGCCAATGGGCGTTTATTCATGCAAGGGATGTGGTATGCAAATGGAGAATTTATTCAAATTCATCCGACCGCTATTCCTGGAGAAGATAAGTTGAGATTAATGTCTGAATCGGCAAGAGGAGAAGGGGGGCGAATCTGGGTTTGGGGTGATTCTTCTAAAAAAATTATGAATGCAGAAGGTCATGAAATTGCTTGCGGCGAGACAGGTAAACCATGGTATTTTTTGGAAGAGCTTTATCCAGCTTTTGGCAATTTGGTTCCACGAGATATAGGCGCGCGTGAAATATTAAAAATATGTGAAATGGGTCTTGGTATAGACGGGAAAATGCAGGTCTATTTAGATGTCAGCCATTTATCTAATGAAAAAAAACATAAATTAGAGGCTATTTTAGATAATTATAAAAAATTTACAGCTGAAGATCCCAAAAAAGTTCCTATGCGAATTTTTCCAGCTGTACATTATTCTATGGGTGGTGGTTGGGTTGATTGGCCAGCAGCTGATGATCCCGATCGATGGGATCGTTATAGACAAATGACTAACATAGATGGTTGCTTTAATATAGGTGAATCAGATTATCAATATCATGGAGCTAATCGATTAGGAGCAAACGCTTTACTGGCTTGTATTTTTAGCGGTTTAGTTGTTGGCAATGAAGTGCCCCGTTATTTAGATCATGTAAAAAATTGTTCTAAAGAAATTGCAAGTAGCGTTTTCGATAAAGCTATTCTTGAAGAAGAAAATTTAAAACAATCGTTATTGCGTAAAAACGGAAAGGAAAATGTGCATAAATTGCATGAAGAACTAGCAGAGTGGATGGTTAGCCATGTTACCGTTAAACGAAATAATAAAGATTTAGAACGCACTTTACAAAAAATTGAAGAAATTAAAACTCGCTATAACGATATATCATTAGACGATAAAGGACATTTTGCTAATCAAACCTATATTTTTGCAAATCAGTTTGGTCCAATGATTGAACTTGCCAAAGTAATAACAATGGGGGCGTTAGCTAGAAACGAATTTAGAGGAGCTCATTACAAACCAGAATTTCCTAAAAGAGATGATGAAAACTGGCTTAAAACGACAGTTGCAAAGTATGAAAATGGGAATATTGATTTAAGTTATCAAAACGTAGATTTAAGATATTTGCAACCAGTCCATCGCGATTACACGAAAGCTAAAAAAATTAAACCAACTTTAGAAAATATACCTAAAAATATTCAATTACCTATATAGATAAACTTACAAGTTGTGATTACTAATTCATAGGCTTAAAAAGAATTGAGATTTTAAATAGAGTAAAATTGTATATAGAAGTTGATTTAAGAGTTAAAGTAAGCAGTATCAAAGTGTTACTAACATAACGTTAAATGAATAAAGACTCATTCATTTTTTAGATTAGTTAATTTAAATTACTTGGGAAAACATGGAAAAAACGTTCATTTTAAAGATATTAAGAGGCAACCCAGGCAAGCAATATTGGGAAGAATTTGAACTTATGTTTCGACCTGGGATGAATGTAATCACAGCCTTAATGGACATTCAAAAAAATCCTATAAATAAAAAAGGTGAAAAAGTAACACCTGTGGTATGGGAATCTGGTTGCCTTGAAGAGGTGTGTGGCTCATGTTCGATGTTAATTAATCAAAAACCCAGGCAAGCCTGTACTGCTTTAATTGAATATCTTATAAAAGAAACCCAAAGTTCAATTATTGTATTAGCGCCTTTCACAAAATTTCCACTTATTAAAGATTTAATAGTAGATAGAAGTGTTATGTTTGATAATCTAAAGAAAATTCACGCTTGGATCGATGTAGATAGCACACATGATAGAGGACCAGGTCCAAAAATCAGTCAAGAATTACAAGAGACACGCTACTCTTTGTCGACTTGCATGACATGCGGGTGTTGTGTAGAAGCTTGTCCACAAGCTGATTTGAACTCCTCATTTATAGGGCCACAAATATTTGCTCAAGCCCGTTTGTTTAACGATCATCCTATAGGAAAATTAAAAGAAGCCAAGCGATTAGAACCTCTATTAGAAAAGGGGGGGATAAGTGATTGTGGCAACGCCCAAAATTGTGTAAAAGTTTGTCCAAGAAATGTTCCATTAACAGATGCCATTGCAAAAATAGGAAGAAGCGTAGTAAAATATTCTTTTAAAAAGTATTTTGGATTTTCTGACGATTAACAAAATCTAAAATTGTAAATAGATTAGAAATCTAGCCTTATTTCCTAAAGTAATTTCTTAATAATTCTTTATGTCAAGTGTTGCCCAAAATTATTCTTCTGCTTTTAGTTTACTAGATGAAACTAGATTTAGGCAGTTGATTGGTTTTTTATTACTCAAAGTTTTAATTTTATTAGCCTTTATTGCTTATAGCGGAATTCATTTAGCACCTGATGAAGCACAATATTGGACATGGTCAAAAGCTTTAGATTGGGGCTATTATAGTAAACCTCCAGGGATCGCTTGGCAAATTTGGTTGACAACATCTTTGTTTGGTTCAACCGAAATAGGAATACGCGTAGGAGCCTTAATTATGGGTTTTGCTCTCCCAATAATTGTTTATCTTACGGGTAAAAGTTGTGCTTTAAGTCAAAATAGTTGCTTTTATGCAAGTTTAGCTATGGCTTTTTCTTTAATTGGAATCAGTTCTTCTTTTTATGCTATTACCGATGGGGGATTGGCCCTTTTTTGGAGCATAAGCTGTTTCTATATATGTCAAAGTTTAAAGCAAAAAAACACGCCAAATCCATTTTTTATAGGCAGTTCTATATTTTTAGGAGCTCTTTTTAAATGGCCTATCTACTTTTTATGGCTTATTATTTTTCCTCTGTCCTACTTAAAAGGTTGGAAAGTTAAAGAAATTTTATGTGGTTTTTTTATTTCTATCTTGGCTTTACTTCCATCTCTTTATTGGAACTATCACCACCAATGGGTAACTTTTCGCCACGTATTTTTTACAATCGTAGAACCTTCTGCAACAGTTGGTGCTAAGCCTAATTTTACTGATTTTATAGGGGCTCAAGTTGGTTTACTTTCTCCTATCTTTGCTCTAATTTTTGCCTTTTCGTTATTGTATTTTTTTAAAAATATAACAACAAAATCTTTTTCAAAAACGATTATACCGGAAGAGATTTTATTTCTTTTTGCAGCATCTGGTATTCCATTTTGTAGTTACATTTTTTTATCCTTATTCAAAAAAATGCAAGGTAATTGGTGTTCATTTATTTATCCTCAAGTTTTTGTAATTATTACGTGGTTTGCTTTAGAAAAAAGAGATTGGAAAAAAATTTTTCATGTGGGATTAATCATTTGTGCTATCTCATCTGCTACGATATTAACAACACCTTTTTGGCCATCTTTAATAGCAACCGAACTCCCTTACAAATTAAACCTTTTTAAACATCAATTAGGTTGGGAAAATTTAGCTTATTTATTACAAAAATATGATACCAAAAATCGCTTTCTATTCACGGATAAATATCAAACAGCAAGCTTGTTAAGTTTTTACAATCCTCAAAAAAAACAATCCTATTTTTTTAATTTGCAGAAAATTAGATTAAACCAATTTTCGTTCTGGTCATCTATGCAAGAAAATGAAACTGGGAAAGATGGATTTTTTATAAGCATTGAAAATGAAATAGATAAACAAAAAATTGATCAAAAAGCTTACTATTATCAACAGATTTTAAATTCTTATTTTTCCAATGTCCAGCTCTTAGAAATTACTCCCATTTTGCAAAGTAATGGCTTATCTGTAAAATATATCATTCTACTTGACTGCAGGAAATATAATGGAAAAGTTCCCGAAAAAACATTTTTATATTGACCTTTTTACACGTCACACCAATCTTTTTCTGCCTTTAAAAGAAAAATTTTAAATCTTTTATATGAATTATACTAATCCCTTATGTGGTTTGTAAAATAAAGGCTATTGAAGTAAAATAAAGAAGAGCTATCAACTGGGACAACAAGAAAATATACGATCAACGATAATAATTTTTTGCTTAAGGGACATGACGCTATTCGATCAATTCTAGTGTTTTACACTAAATAATTGTTGAGAGTAGGAAGCGTCCCAACCTATACAAACTTTGTTGATAGGTTAATTCTTGAACCCCTTGATGGCTCTTTTTTATTTAAGCTAATCATTTTATTAAGCTAGAGAGTTTGCTAAAGTGTTGACTTGAACACATGACAAAATTTCTTCATGAGTAAATTTATAAGTAGACTTGACGGACAAATCTACGATAGCTTTGAGTATTTCTAATGAATTTTCCTCTTTATACTCAATTTTGAATAAGGAATTTAGTTTCTTTACGAGCTGCTTAAAAAGATCTTGCTTTTCACTATAAAATGGTTTTAATTTACATATAAAATCGGTGTGGCTGCGCTGAGCTCGATAAAGGGGTGCTCTTTCAGGAATTTTTAAGTAATTCATGTTCAATTCAGAATAATCCCATAAAAACGAAGTATGGTGAAGCCAACGATCTCTTTTCATATATTGTGCATTTCCTCCAAACTTTTTATCACTTATTACAAAATCATTTTCTTTAAGTCTTGATGATGCAGGTAATATTTCTTCGTAAATATTAGATATCCAATCAAATACTTTGCCAGGTATTGATGAAACCGTATCTGAGCTATTCATTATAAAAGTAATAAATATAGTATTCTGATCAGTTATTACTGTTCCACCACCTGAAAAACGTCGAACAATGCAAAGAGGCGCGTTAGCTAAAAGAGGTAGATTAATCATCTTTTCTAAAGTGTTTGATATACCCATCACAATTGTTGGGTCTAAAGGAATGTTTGTAATAAGCCAGTTATCCTTATTTTTTTTTAATATAGCTTCTTCAATAATTAATTGTTGGTAGATATCAAAATCGATTAAAGGTAAGTAATTTAGAGCTTTTTTCATAAAAGGTGGATTGTGCCTAACTTAAGAGTCAAGCTAGGCACGAGGGTAAGTAGTTATAAGTCAGTATTTTTTGTTTGACCGTCATCTTCTAAAGAATTCATCAATTTGTCCCATTCAGCGATAAAAGATTGTAAATCCAATTTACCCACGGTAACTTGTTGAGAATTTGGAAAATTAATCGTGATCGAAATATTGTTCGAATTACTTTCCGGTTGATCTGAAATTCTTTGTAAAAAGGAATTAATATTATCAATTGTCTTTTTAGAGACTGGCGATACTTTTTCATCTGGTTGATTATTTTCTACAGCCATAAACAAGGGTATTAAACTATTGTAGTAGTCAATTGTATTTTGAATTAGTGTTTTATAATTAGTAAGTTCAAACGCGTATTTTCCATTTGGTTCCATATTGGCAAGTTCCATTTTGCCACCGGATGTTACACCAAATTCTTTAGTAGTAAAATCTAAGTTACTTACATTCAGGTTGTAAGAATTTTTATTTCTATCAACATCTAAATCAAGATTTATTTTAAAAACGATGGGACTTAACTGATCATAGTGAGGGATTACTTTTTCGATATCATCTTTGCAGCATTGTAATAATAACAACCATTTTTGACCTTCAGGTGATTGGGGATCTTTTTTCGCAATAGTTTCAATTGCTTCTAAAGTTTGTTTTTTATAATTTTCATAACCAGCTTTTGAAACTGTTAGATTTTTGTAAATGTCAAAGTGAATTCTTTTTTCATTTTCTCCCTTATCGGTAATAGATACTAGGGCATTTCCTTTAAAGTTACTTTCAGGGTTATCAAAAGATAATTTTTTTACATTGATATTGAGTTCTGGTAGTTGTAAAAGAGAAAAAACTTGCAAATCTTTCGGTAATTTAGCTTCCGCTTCAAAAGTTAAATTGTTTTTAGGTGAAGAAAAGGAAGTGACTTTGTTAAAAAGAGGTGTTTCTATGTTGCCTACTAAATTTAAATATTTGTCCAAAGCCGGAAATGTTTGGTAATCTTTAAGATTTAAGCTGGTAGCATATTCAACATGATTTTCAGTAGGAGAGCGATTTAAGGCTAAATTATAATCATTGATTTCTGCAATTTTTTCATTTGTTGGAGAGTCATAAGAGATTACTAAATGATCGCCACTTATCTTGGCCCCTTTAATATTTTTTAAACCTTCAATTTTGTCTTGAGTTAAATTTCCTAATTGATCAGCTAAGATAGTAATAGAAGGTATAAAAATTGTATTTTTTGAAAAGAATGAGGGAAGATCTTCAAAAGGATGATTAATCGATTTCCATTGATCACTGTTAAACACTTCAAACTCAACAGAACTATTTCCTTTTTCCACTATTGTATCATTATTTTTAAAAGTAAGGTGCAGATCGCCACTTCTTTCTACCCAATAAGAACTTCCATTAAGATTTGTAGCTACTGTCACATTGCCATGATTTTCAATTTGTCTTATCTGAGAATCATTTTGAGGTGTTACTTTTAAATTAGGAATTTCAATTTTGTACGAAAAAGGAAAGCCTGCAATTTTTAAATCATCATAAGCGATGTTTGATTGATTTTCCGATTCTTTTAGGTGTTTAGCAACAAGAGTTTTAGCTTCACTTGCTTTAAAATACCAAAAACCTGTGTATGCTATTAACAATGCTAATATGAGGGGAATTATGACTTTTTTCATCACAGCCTTCTTTTTCAAAATTTAAGATTAAAAAACTATTTTGCATGTCACTTCAAAAAACGCAACCTCTTTTGTATAAATAAAGTAACTTAAATCCTGTAATAATTATATCCCGCTTACTAATGATGATTTTATTAAGCAATCAATAGCTATTTATGATTTAAATATATGACAATAATTTAATTGAAAAAGCATTATTATAAGTTGACTTATAATAAATACAGTATTTTTTCTATTTACATAGAATTCAAATACTGCAATGCTAATGAAAAAAGATCAAATAGAGTAGCAACGCTTACTCTCGCAAAATAATATTTTACGCGTACTAAGAAGTTTTACAAGACTTCGAATAGTCACAAATTAATAAGCTAAAAGAATTGTTAAATTTTAAGATCGGAAGATATCCGAAGGAGAGTTTTAACGATGGTCATCGAAATTAGCATAGCAATTATTGCTTTTGTTTTAGTTTTACAATCCATATTCATTGTAATTACATTGTTGAAACTACAAAAAGTTTTAAATAATACGCATGAAAAAATGCATTCTTTAGATAACGTATTTCAATCATTTAAAGAAACTAGCAAAAGTATTAATAAAACTGTCCAAGAAACAGGTGAACAAATAGCTAAACAATCTCTTGTTTACGAAGATAATAATAAAGAAGATAAAATTAACGATATACTAGCGTTAGTTGCTCTTTCTATAAGTTTATGGAAAAAATATAAAAAAAGGAGTTGAACATGGCACACGATGAACACAATTGCTCTAAAATAGCTTTAGGTGCTTTATTATTAGGTAGTGTTGTTGGCGCAACTACTGCATTATTATTAGCTCCTAAATCTGGCAAACAAATTCGTAAAGATATTTGTGAAGCATGTGAAGATATTAGTGATAAAACACATGAACTGGCTTGCTCAATTGGAGATCGAGGACACGATGCAGCCGAAATTATTCAAGATCAAGCATCTGAATTAGTAGATAAGGCACGCAGTATTTTAAACAGTTTATCTGATGGAATCCAGAGCTTAAAAGGGTCAGTTGATTCAAATATTAGTAAGTTAAGTAAAGGTAAATCTAAAGCTAGTCATTCTCGTTTTGATGATGCCTTAGAGTGGGCAGAACTTGGTCTTCGTTTCTTACAAAATTTCAAGAAAGGGAGCTAAGTCATGTTAGGCAGAACAAAAAATGAAAAAAAAGTTGATCCAAAAGCCATATGGCTCGGAGCACTTAGCTTACTGGCGACAGCTGGAGCTGCTGTATTATTAAAAACAACCAACACTAAAACATTCACCAAATTATTGAATCAAGAAGATAGTTGGTCAGATAAAGCTAAAAATTTAGCTCACCAAATTTCAGATAATGTACATTGGCCCAAAGAAAAAAAGAGCAACGATGTAGGGTTATGGATCAGCGGAATAATTGGTGGAATTATAGCTGGTGCTACTGCTGCGTCATTATTGACTCCAAAATCTGGTAAGGATTTAAGAAAAGCTCTTAGTAAGGGCTATAAAAATGCTAATCGAAAAGGATTAGAAGAATGGGAAAACTATATTGAAGATAAGGGACGAAAAGTCGTTTCAAAGGCTCGTAAAACAGCTAAAAAGGCAGTCTCAAAAGCTTCAAGAAAACCCAGAACTAAGTCTGAAGCAAAAGAATAGGGCAATATACCCCTTAAGTATTCTTAAAGCCTTAAGGGGGAATAAAAATTATGAATAATAATGCGATTCAAACTATTCTCTTAGATGTTGGGGGAGTTTTACTTACGAATGGATGGGATCATCATGCCCGTGAAAAAGCTATTCGCTTATTCTCTTTAGAACAAGACTCCTTAGAAATAGCAAAAAGACATGAATATATTTTTCCTCTTTTAGAAATGGGAAAAGTATCCTTAAAGGAGTACATAGAATTTTCTTTTTTTTATAAGAAAAGAGAATTTACTCAGGACAATTTGCTTAACTTCATATATCAGCAATCTCAACCGTTACAAAATAATTTAGATTTTTTTTTAGATTTGAAGAAAAAGAATAAATATAAAATTGCCATTTTAAGTAATGAAGGCAAAGAATTAGTGGAATATAGAATGGCAACTTTTCCACTTCATGAGATAGGTGATTTTTTTCTTTATTCCTGTTTTTTTAAATTAAGAAAACCAGACTTTGAATTTTATAAATTAGCCATTTCGATTACCCAAACTCCGCTTAACCATATTCTCTATATAGATGATAGAAAAGAATTAATTGATGCCGCTTCTATGATTGGACTCAAAGGGCATGTTTTCAAAACAGTAAAAAACTTAAATTTTCTTTACTGATTGTCTAACATCTCTTTAATTTTATCGACTAGTTCGTCAGGATTTGCAAGTTCTTCATTA
>ERZ778021.1721-NODE-1721-length-23396-cov-4.569213_pt1 | contig 23396 bp, 16 predicted proteins | sample MGYA00375751_ERZ778021 | MGnify/ENA primary metagenome ERZ778021 (study PRJEB29350, sample SAMN05389814) | bioreactor metagenome | isolation source: Thiocyanate stock bioreactor | place: South Africa: University of Cape Town | collected 2013-08-29 ... | reverse complement strand
ACCTTGCCGTTTATAAGCACCTTGCCGATTTTGGCTATTCCCAGCTGCTCCGGAGTCAGCGAGTCATAATATTGACCTGCAAATTCTCCCGTTGTCTTTTGGATCCGTACCATGATTTGATAGCTGCCGTTTTTATCCGCTGCTCCTTCGGCCGGGAAAGAACAGGTATTGACTTCAGTATAGTTCTGCTTCAGTACCCAATTGTACAATCCGCTTTCTTCTCCGGCAATCAGATCATGATTGACCTTTTGATAGCTCCAGTACTGATACCGGTATCCTGTATCGGCATAATTTACAGTGATTGTCACATTGTTATTTTGTATGTCCGTTATGATATCTCCTTGTACCGGTGGCACCGGCGGTACTGTTATTGTTGTTGTGGTGGTCGGCTCTGTCGTGGTTATGATAGCCGTCGTAGTTGCCGGCTCTATTGCGGTAGAGGTTGCGGTAGTTGTAGTCGGTTCTGTAGTAGTCGGTTCCTCTGTTGTAGTTGCGGTGGTCGTCGGTTCTGTCGTATCCGGGTCTCCGTAGAACAATCTTACGTCATCCAGCAGCACGGCAGGTTCGCCAACTGCAACCTTGTCCAAATAAATTCTTGCCACATTGATTTGCTTAATTCGGTCAGCCGGTGCTCCGTAGCTCGTATTGAAGGTTGAATTTCCGAAAGTGACGGTACCGCCTCCTGCCCCCAGCTTTGTTCCGTAAAGACCCGTTATATAGGTCGGGTTTGCAGAATAGGTAAGAACAAAATCATCCCATTTCAAATGAACCAATCCACCGCCGGCGGGAATGGAATAGGTTTTTTCAGTACGATACAACAGCTTAGGCGTTGTTGATGAGTTTCCAAGAATAACGCCGAAAGACGCATTCAAGGAGGTCGTGGTTTTTGACAAATTGGCCATCCAGATGCTCAATCCGTCTGAGTCGAGTACGCCGTTATTTAGAAATTGCACATTGTTATTGGAAATGGCTGTTGCTCCATCAATGGTAAATCTGAAATTGGCGTAGTTACCCACTGTTGCGCTTTCATCCGCTATACCTGCCACAGCAACTGCGTTGGAGTTTACCTGTGTCGAACTGGTTCCACAGATGAACATGCCGCGGGTAAACGGGCTCTCAGGAGCACGCAAAGCTTCATTGTATGTATAACCGTTCCGATTGCTGTTGGTATCTAAGGACGCATCATAATTGATTGGATAGAGCAATGAGGTGGCTCCACCGGATACCGCCCACCAGTTTGCCTTTACATCGGAGTAGGAAATACCGGATGCACTGCTCATGGTACCGAAAATCAGTCCCGTTGTTAAAAACACTGTCGCCAACAACACGCTGACACCTTTTTTAATTCGAGCCGTTTTTTCCATTTTGTTTCCTCCTTATGAATTAATCCCTGCACAACCCCCGTCCATTTATCGCCGTGTTCTACCATATCAGAACGATAAATAAATTTGAGCATTGCAAAAGATCAGTATCTATACTATAATATTAATTAATAACAAAAGCCTTAAAAAAAGTGAGTAAAAACTATAATATTTTGCATGAGGGCTATTATATGTTAGAAAAAATTATTAATTATATCATTTATTTAAAGCGTCAGCACAACTTGGACATCACGATTCATGATGCAAATTTCTTTCTTCAGCCACATATGAACAAATTGATTGATTATAATATACACAGCAATCCCTACTGTCTCTGCGTCAAATCTGAAAAAACCATGTGGGACAAATGCATCCATCGGCAATATAAAATTTATGAAAAATGCAAGGATGGTCCTTTCTACGGCATGTGCTATGCCGGTGTTTGTGAATATGTTGTGCCCATTTTGGCAGAAGATAAAATCATCGGGTTTGTCAGCGTCAGTGGATACCGCAGCGATGATGAAGCAGCGTTGTCGCGAGTGAAGAAAATATCAAAAGAACTTTGTCTTTCCAAGAATGTATTCATTGATATTTATCAAAAGCATCTGAAAAAGAAGGAATTTGATCTTGATTTCATAATCTGCGTGATTGAACCGATGTGTGCCATGATTGCAAATTTCTATCTTTCCCAAAGAACATTGTATGAAAACCTCAATATGGCGGACTATGACGCAAAGTACATTTACAGTCATGCTTTGGTTTATATCCGTCTCAATTATTCGGAAAAAATCACACTGCACGACATCAGCCGTGCCTGCTATTGCAGCGAATCCTATCTGAGCCGTGTTTTTAAAAAGCACAGTGGGATGAACATGAACGCTTATATCAATATGGTACGCGTTGATGCGGCAAAAAAGCTGTTATGCAATACCAGCCTGAAGATCAACGAAATTGCCTCTCGGTGCGGTTTTTCTGATTCGAATTATTTTACCAACGTGTTTACAAAAGCAACGGGCAGTTCGCCAATTACATTCCGAAAAGCCCAACAGACAGCTGATTGATCAACGCTGCTTCGCTGTAATTCCTCTCCCTGAATATAAATTGTTGAATGATTATTTGATGCTCACTATGTTTGGGAGACATATTCTGTATAGAAAAAGCTGCGGACGAAATCCGCAGCTTTTTATACTGTTGCTTGCATGGTTTTTTCCATTACATTGCCGTTTTCGCAACGATTCCCCCATGCATCAATCAACGTATCTCCCTTATAGAAACATATTATTTCACAATTGTTGGGGCATTTTTTACATTCATGCCCTCTTGTTTCAAAACTGATATCAGAAATATCAAAATCAAAAACATGATCTTTTTTATGCTTTTTAGCAAGGATGGCAACGCCCAAACAACCCATGAGATGCGAGTTTTTGTCCACTGCTATGGTTTCTTTTGTGGCATCCTCAAACGCTTTGATGACCCCGGCATTTTTACTGACGCCCCCCTGAAAAACAATAGGAGGCTTGATGTTTTTTCCTTTGCCCACATTGTTGAGATAATTGTTAACCACCGCCATGCACAGTCCTGCAATGATATCCTCTTTTTTGTGTCCAATCTGTGCCTTGTGCACCAAGTCAGATTCTGCAAATACAGTGCATCTGGCGGCTATCTTGGTTGGGTTCTTTGACTGTAACGCAATGTCTCCGAATTCCTCTACCTCAACGCCAAGCCGCTGTGCCTGGGAGGACAAAAATGACCCTGTTCCTGCTGCACAGAGGGTATTCATGGCATAGTCCACCACAATCCCGTTTTCTATGAGAATGATTTTAGAGTCCTGACCACCGATTTCAAAGATAGTTTTTACGTCGGGAAACACCGAAAGTGTTCCAATGGCATGGGCCGTGATTTCATTTTTGACCACATCAGCCCCCAGCATGACTCCAATTAGCTTTCTGGCCGAGCCGGTTGTCCCGACAGAAGCGATCGCAATGTCATCTATCTGGTTTTTTAAATCACAGATTATGGTTTTTACCGCTTCAATGGGGTTTCCTTCTGTCCAGATATATTTTTCTGCAATGATTTTATTCTCTTCATTGATGATAACACCTTTGGTAGAGATGGAGCCGATGTCCAGCCCCAGATAACCCGTTTTCATCTAACCATCCTTTCGCATTGTCAGCATATCATGAAAGGCTTCCAGCCTTGTTTTTACACCTGTTTCCGAGGTTTGGGAATCGAAGCTGAAATACAACACCGGGATTTTAAAATCCTTGCTGATGTTTTGCAGCATCGGCATTGCATTCACCTCCGGCATACAGCCGAAGGGCTTGATGTGGATGAGTCCGTCATAGCCCATTTTAGCCAGGGTTCTTCCCCGCTCTACGCTGTCGGTGCCGTCTGCTCCAATTTCATATTTCAGATACTTTCCTGCCCCTTTCAATATCTGCTTTCTTCTTCTGAATTTGTCAAACAATAAGAAAGTTACCGTAATATATCTGCTGACCTGAATGTTATTCTTGGCCAGCTCTTTTTCAATAAAAAAGTTACTGAACGGCTCCATTAGGGTGTATAACTCGCCCACCAGCCCTACTTTCAGACAGTTCTCGGGCTTATTGATGCTCAGTTCCCGGAACCGCTTATCGTATTCCCGGTGAACTGTATTCAGCTCAGACAATGCGGTAACGGTTTTCAGCCGGTTCAAAAACTCCCTGTGCAGGTCCCGAAAGCTGTTTTCTTCCGTTTCAAACCCGATATTTTCTCTGATAAAAGCCTCTGTATCATCAATGATCCGAACCATCTTGATAATGAGCACAAGATGACCGAGAAACTTATGAAAAGAAATAGGTGTGCCGATTTCTCTCACGGTTTTATACAAACTGATCGGGTTAATCTTGTCGCTGAGCAATTTAATAAACTGAAACTCATAGCCCATATCACGCAAAATCTGCTCCTGTATCTCTGCATAATACCCGTACCGGCAGCCGCCTCCCGCCTGAATCAATACATTCGCACCCTTTTCCAGCGCTTCGATATAATTTCCCAGATTATATTTGAATGGCACACAAACAAAGTCGGGGCTGTGCTTGCTTCCCAGTTCTAAGGTTTTCTTTGTAATGGCGGGTGCCGGCAAAACCTTGTGACCGGGGAAAATCAAGCGAAGCAGTGCCTCAACAGGTACAAAATAATTCCCCATATGGGGAAAGCTGATGATCTTTTCCATTTATGAACACTCCTTAACGGGGCTTCTTTTTTCTTTGATGATATCCATAAAGCTTTCAATTCTTGTCTGCAGCCCTGCTTCACCCTGCAGCTCGTCCAAAATAATATTGATAGTGGGTACTTTGGTTGATTTGCGCATAATTAACTCATTCACCAAAGAATCCGGTCCACAGGGAAATGCTGTCAATAAGATAATTCCGTCAATTCTGTCCTCCAGCATTTTGATGGAACCGATCAGCTCCTTGTTATACACCCAGTATAGCGTGTTTGACAGCTCGGCTGATTTCATCATGCTGACTTCCCTGTCGGTTGCGTCTGCATAAACCGGAAATCCACCCAGCTCTTTGACAAAATGAGTAATGGGAAACCCAATCAGCTTATCATAGGTATTATAGGGATGAGAAACAATTAAAATTTTAATTCCCACCTCGTTGCATAGAGCCCTTTCCTGTGTCATGATGGCGTTTCGCTCATATTGCTGCTGCGCCTGTTTTGCCTTTTTGTAAGCTGACATAGTATGGAAATGACCGAATCCTAAGGTTTTTCCCATTTCTAAAAAGCCCTTTTGCTCACTTTCGCCCCGAACAGAGTCAATGTTATAATCAATGAGGCTGATATTGTCAAAGGTGTTTCTGACAATGTCATACAATGCGTTGAATTTGACGCACAAATCATTTTTTTTACTGTAGGATACAATACGGGGCACGAGAATATAATCACATTTTCCAATCAGCGAATATACATGTCCCATATAAATTTTTGACGGAAGACAGCACTCGTCTATGGAATAATTGATGCCGTCAGCTAAAATTTTGCGATTTGTTTCCTCACTGAGGATCACCTCACAGCCCAATTCTCTAAAAAACGATTTCCACAAAACCTTATATCTGTAATAGAGCATTGCTCTGGGTATTCCAATTTTCATATTATTTGTCCTTTCATTACAAGTTCGTAAGTAAGATTTTTTCATAAAGGCATATGGTATCACCTTTTTATAATCTGTTTTATTTTTTAATTTATACCCAGTGAAAAAATCCAAAAGGATAACCGGCGGTGATAATCGCCGGTCAAGCTTAATAGGGCTTCATAAACATTTGTGTCCAATAAAGAGTTCCGTTTGCTTTTTTGGCAGCGCCAACACCGGTGTGGGTGAAGGATGCGGAAAGAATATTGGCTCTGTGTCCGGATGAATTCATCCATGCAGTAACAACCTCCTGAGCGGTTCTTTGCCCGTATGCAATGTTTTCGGCTGCGCCTGAAAATTTCAGCCCGAAGTTTTGCATCATGGTAAAAGGAGAACCATAAGTCGGTGAGGTATGGGAAAAATAATTTTTATCAATCATATCCTGCGACTTATATCGTGCCACACGGGATAGCTCCCAGTTTGTTTGCAGTGCCATCAGTCCCCTGTTGGTACGCTCTGCATTAATCAGCCGTATTACTTCTTTCTCAAACGAGCTCAAGGGAGCCGCTTCGGGTATATTAATCTTTTGCCCTGCATAAATCAGGCTCGGATCGCTGATTTGTGGATTTGCCTTGATCAGCTCGGAAACACCTACCTGATATTTTACGGCAATTTTCCACATGGAATCTCCCTTGACAACGGTATATGAAGCAGACTGCGCCAGTACTGTTGTTGTCATCGAAAAAACAACCAAAAAAATAACAAATGCAATCGATTTTTTCAAAATATAACACCTCCCCTATTATTTTTTCATGAAAAAATAAAAATATATTTGTCAAAACAATGCACTTATTCATAAAAAAGGGTTTTTCATGTTGTTATTTAACAGAATACTTGATATAATCATTTCAAAAACAACAGTTGGGTGTTTACATGAAAATTGATATCGGAACCATTTCACTCATGCTTTTTCTTTCCTACATAATACAAGCAATCATCATTTATATCATTGCGCTGATCAATAAAAACATAAAAGGTATTTTTATGTTCTCGATGAGCTGTCTTTCCTTCGCTGTGGGTTTTAATCTCATGTATTTACGCTCCTATCTGCCTTTTATGAATTTTTTCATTGTAATATCCAACTTATTTTTGGTTCTTGGAAACATCATAATTTATTCAGGCTTTAACCGCTTTTTCAATCAAAAAGATCAAAAACGCGTGATCTATCCTGCACTGATTTTCAATCTTCTAACCTTCCTCATCTTCACTTATTTCATCAACAGTTTCAGCATACGTGTATTGGTATACAGCATTGTTAATATCTATATTTTAATCTTTACCATTCTTGTGCTGGATAAACACAAAACCTCCTATACGAAATCCTCCGTGAAATATTTGATTGTTATCTGTCATTTACACTTACTATATTCCGTTGTCAGAGGAACATCGGCGCTATTTATGCCCATGGACAAAAACCCGTTATTTCAAACCCTTACTTTCATTGCCGCATCGATTGTCGGTTATTTCCTCACTTTCGGTTTTATCCTTCTTGTCAACGATAAGCTAAACTCTGACCTAAAAGAATCAAAGGACAGATTTGAGCTGATGTTTCATACCAGTCCGGATGCCTCAGTAATCACGGATTTGGACAACGGAAAAATTGTGAATGCAAACGAAGGCTTTACCGAACTGGTGGGTTATACAAAGGACGAAATTATCGGAAAAAGCTACAGCGATGCCTGCATCTATGAGTTGCCGGCTGATTTTGATGCTGTCATCCAACGTTTTTTTGAAGAAGGCTCCTTTGACAATATAGAAATCACTCTTCTGCATAAAAACGGAGAACGCACTACTTGTCTTGCTTCCTCAAAAATCATTTATATTAACGGGTCACAGCATGTTTTCAGCATTCTCCGGAACATTACCGAGCGAAAACGCAGGGAAGAACAAATTCTGTATTATAGCTACCATGATACATTGACGGATTTGTATAATCGCAGATATCTGAATGAACAAATACAGCTTCTCGAAGACGAAAAAACCCTGCCCATCTCCATTATTATCGGCGATGTAAACGGGCTAAAGCTGGCCAATGATATTTACGGGCATAGTACCGGCGATAAAATCCTTCAAAAAATTGCTGAAATTATCAAACAGGGTTGTAACGAAATGGGAGTGGTTGCCCGTTGGGGCGGCGATGAATTCATCGTACTTCTCCCCGGTATCGACAACAAGAAAACCCAAACATTCGTGAAAACCATCCGAACTCTTTGCGGGGCATGTACCGTCGACTCTGTCAAAATATCGATTTCCCTTGGATACAGTACCATTACAGAGCCCAACGAAAGCATTGAGAAAGCTCTGAAAAACGCAGAAGATTATATGTACAAAAATAAGCTTCTTGAAACCTCCAGCATCAGAGGAAACATCATTCAAACACTGCTGAACACCCTATATGAAAAAAACGAACGGGAAGAAAAGCATTCAAGAAGAGTCAGCCAGCTGTGTATTGAAATCGGAAAAGCAATGGGCTTGTCCGATACCGAAATCAATAAGCTGAAAACCGTGGCGTTGGTTCATGACATCGGAAAAATCGCCATAAACGATGACATTCTAGACAAGGCCTCTTCTTTGACCCCTGAAGAATACAACGAAATCAAGCGGCACTGCGATATCGGATTCCGCATCATGAACACCTCCTCGGAAATGGCAGAGCTTGCAGATATTGTACTTTCTCATCACGAACGTTGGGACGGAAAAGGGTATCCCAGAGGCTTACAAGGAGACCATATTCCCATATATGCCCGTATTATCGCCATCGCAGATTCTTTTGACGCAATGACCTGTGAACGGCCCTATCGAAGCACCTTCACCGAGGATGAGGCAGTGGAAGAGCTCCAACGCAACATCGGCACGCAATTTGATCCCAATATCTTGGCCCTTTTCATTGGAAAGGTATTGAACCGCATAAAATCAGTTGCAAAATAGCATTCGTTTTCGCCGAACCAAAAAACAGCGGGCATCCAAGATGCCTGCTGTTTTTATATGCATAATATCATTCAGATTTATTGAATGGAAAATACGGTTCTGGACCAAAAGCCATGATCCCAAAATCTATATCGGATCCGCCTTTTTCATCCCCTCCCTGTGTAAAAACAACCAGCTTTCTACAGGGAACCACAAAGGTGTTGGTATAAGAATCCCCTTCGTGCTACAGGATAAAGGTATCCCGTTTGTATAACAGTTCGTCTTTTTCTTTATTTAATCCAAAAATCTAAACGGTTAAGGGAACAGACCCAATCGCATATACACGGGAAAATATTCGGATGGCTTCATAGTTTGCCATTGAAACTCTGCAAAAAAACTCATGGGTTAGTCTTACATTTCTCCCGGCCGGAATGTATCGGGCTCCTTTTGTAGTAAACAAGAACTGATTCTGATCACATTTATGAGCGGGGTAACTCTTCTCCTGTATATGATAACATTCTTTCTTTGAAGGTATTCTATTATGTGATGGGAGGGATTTATTTGATTTTAAAATTTTTATCGTTCGATCAACTTGCTTTGTATTTCTTAAAATCTGTATGTTGCAGTTTCCGATCCTATGGCATAATTTTCATCAGACTGGTAATAATGTTCACATGCATCTACAAACTTTTTGGTGGTGAGTAAAATCTTTCGATATCTGTATAAAAAAATCAAATATACCGGCATGCGAGCTTCCGGCAACAAGAGCATAACTAAACAAACGAAGCTTTCCGGGGACATTGAAGAGAATACAAATCTGATTCAAGAACTATTTGGTTCGAGCATTGATGTTATTTTCAGAGAATTCACCTTTGGCTTTGCAAACAAATTTCGTGCCGTTATTGTGTATATTGAAGGCTTAACTGACCGTGCATCCATCAACAGTGATATCATGAAGCCTTTGATGTATGACAGCAACCTACAGGATCCTTCGTTATATACCACCGATTGTTATGCCAAAATTAAAACCGCAATGCTTTCCGTTGCCAACGTGGAAGAACTTACGAGTGTGAGAAAGCTTGCGGACCATTGTCTTTGCGGTTATGCTGCTTTGTTGATTGACGGTTTCAATCAGGCGTTTATGATCAACTGCCAGGGGTGGGACAAGCGAGCCATTGAAACACCGCCGACAGAATCGGTTATTCGAGGACCCAGAGAGGGATTTACCGAAAATTTCATCACTAACATTTCCTTGCTACGCAGAAAAATAAAAGACCCTGCATTGACGGTAGAGGCAATGAAAATCGGTGAAAAAACGGGAACCACTGTTGCACTGGTATACATCAAGGGACTTACCAATGTAGAACTCATAAAAGACCTCCGAAAACGTCTGAAAAAAATTAAAACCGATTCTATTTTGGAATCGGGCTATATTGAACAGTTTATCGAAGATTCCCCTTTTTCTCTTTTTTCAACCATAGCAAACACGGAAAAGCCGGATATTGCAGCCGCAAAAATACTGGAAGGGCGTGCCGCAATCATTGTTGACGGCACCCCTTTTGTACTGACTGCTCCCATGCTTTTCATTGAAAGCTTCCAAAGTGCAGAGGATTATTACGTCCGCCCCGCTTTTGCAACCTTGTTGCGAATCATACGAATTATATCCTTTTTTATCAGCGTCCTGTCTCCGGCAATCTATGTGGCACTTAGTTCCTTTCATCAAGAACTAATCCCCACCGCACTCTTGTTCACCGTAGCTGCATCCAGAGAAGGCGTTCCCTTTCCTTCTTTCATCGAAGCGGCCATCATGGTTCTTACCTTTGAAATTCTGCGGGAAGCGGGTGTTCGATTGCCCCGCGCAATTGGTCAAGCAGTTAGCATCGTGGGGGCTTTGGTCATTGGGCAGGCGGCGGTTTCTGCCGGTTTGGTGGGTGCGCCGATGATCATTGTTGTGGCAATCACAGCGGTGGCCGGTTTCGTCGTTCCCAACCAGAACGATTCGGGTGCGGTTCTTCGTATCATTCTTTTGATCCTTTCTGCGATTATAGGGTTGTTCGGCATTATGATCGGACTGCTCGGTACACTCATACATCTATCTTCTTTGAAATCCTTTCATGTTCCTTACTTGTCTCCGCTTGCCCCGCTGCGCCCGCAAGGGTTGAAGGATTCCATCATCCGTGCGCCGCTCAAGTCCATGTTCATGCGGCCGGCAGGAATGGCAAACCGTGACCCATATCGACACAAAGTAAATGTAACGAAAAGCAGTGGTTCAAAATGAAACGAACAATAAAGAGGTTATTATGAAAAAGCTTACAACTTTATATAAAATTATTGCCATACTCATTCTGATCACTTTATTGACGGGATGTTGGGACAAAAGAGAAGTCGATACACTATCCATCGCTGTTGGTTTTGGTCTTGATATTGCTGACGGCGATGACCAAATTGAAATGACTGCTCAGATGGTCAAACCCTCCAATATCAGCATGCCCGAAAAATCAAGTCCGCAAGAAACCTGCGAAGCCTTTTGGAATGCGTCAACCGTCGGAGAGGATACCGATAAGACCATACGGCTGTTCAACAACAAAATGAGCCGTGACTTATACATTGCCGACAGTCAGGTAATCGTCATCGGACAGGATCTGGCCACCAGGGGAATTTATCAATACTTGGATTATTTTTTACGCGACCATGAATCGAGATTGGATGTATTTTTAACAGTTTGTGAAGGCAAAGCCAAAGACATCATGAGCATAAAACCACAAACCGAAAGCATTCCTGCCATGAATATATATGATGTTCTGGAAAATGGACATCTCGATATGACCTCCGTCAGCACCCGGTTAATTGATTTTGCTTCTGCCCTGCTCAGCGAAACCACTGCGCCCGCTTTGCCGGTCATCAAAGTACAATCACTGGGTACACAAAACGCAGTGGTCTGTGACGGAACAGCCGTATTTCAAAAAGACAAGCTCATTGGCTTTTTGTCGGAAGAAGATACAAAAGCGTATATGTGGATTAAAAACCAAGTGTCCAGCGGCGTTGTATATGTTCAGATGCCCGCTGGAAAAGCGGATTATGAAATTGTCAATTCAAAAACCAAGGTTGGCATTCACTGCGACAAATCCGGCAAAATTACTGTCAAAGTCAATATAACCGGCAACGGAATTTTATCCAGTCAAATCGGAACAGAAGATTTTTCGCAGCCACCGGCAGTGATAAAAATCGAAAAGGCCGTAAATGAAAACATCAAAAATTCGATTCTAGAGTCGGTACAGAAAACACAACAAATGCATGCGGACATTTTCGGTTTTGGCGATTTACTGAATCAAAAATTCCCAAATGTATATGACAAATTAAAAAGTGATTGGTCATCCGCTTATCAAAAAATCACGTTGGATATCAGTGTCAACATGAAGACCCGCGGTTCCGGCAGAATGATGAAACCCGCTCTGACCAAAAAAGAGTAAAAAATCCAACAAGAAAGGATCTTAGCGCAATGAAGCTGGACAATGAAACCATAACCGGAGGACAATTGACCTTTGCAATCGGTGCTTTTATACTGGGATCATCCTTGCTTACTTCTTTTGTTCTGAGTGTCAGCGCCCAAGACAGCTGGCTTATGGTTCTTATCAGCACCTTAATCAGCTTTTTGATTTATTGGATGTATATCGTATTGTCACAAAAGTTTCCGGGCAAAGACCTTATTGAGATCAACGATGAGGTGTTTGGCTCCATTGTGGGAAAGATTATTTCTCTGTTTTATTTGTATTTCTTTTTTTCTCTTGCCGCTCTTAACACAAAGGATGTGGGCAATTTTGTTTCCGGTTATGTTCTTCCGGAATCCCCCGGTCCCGTCGTTCTTGTTATGTTTGTTTTCATCTGTGCCTGGGCTGTGCGAAAGGGTGTGTCCACCATGCTGAGGTATGGTTTTTTGTTTACGATAATGTCTGTTTTGTTTCTCGGTTTTAGTATCATTTTTCTCATCAAAGACATGCATTTCGGAAACTTTTTGCCTTTTCTGCATCTTCCAATTGCCACGTATCTACAAAGCATCAATATCATCACAATTATCCCCTTTTGCGAAATCGTCGTATTTTTTATGATATTTCCTCATATCGATCAACCGAAAAAACTAAAGAAATCGGTTCTTTTTGGTCTCTTAATCGGCGCGACAATGCTGTTCTTGATCATAGCGAGAGATACGGCTGTTCTCGGCAATACCACAAACATCCTATCCATGCCGTCGTATGAATCTGTTCGCATTATCAATATTTCGAACGTCATTACAAGAACCGAAATTTTATTTGCTATTGCATTTCTCGTTTTGTTGTTTTTTAAAATCAGTATCATTTATTATGCGATTGTGATAACACTGGCACGTATTTTCAAACTGCGAACCTATCGTCCCATTGTCTATGTTACCGGCATCATTATCATTGTATATGCATTAATCACTTTCGACTCACCCATGGAAAACGCATTCTGGGGTTCTAATGTTGCACCAATCTTTTCTTCCCTTTTCGAAGTTCTTCTCCCATTGATCACCTTGATCATCGCACAAATAAGAGGTTTTCAGAAACCAAAGGAGGCAGTGGCAAGGTGATACTTTTTATTTTGACAATTTTTGCGTTGATCGCATTGGTCGACATGCGCGGGCTTTTGAAAAAAAAATACCGAAAAGAACTAATCGTCTTTTCGAGTATTTTCATCATAGCCTTGTCACTTTCTCTTCTATTATCCTTTGGCGTTGCTCTGTATAGCCCGATTAAAGTTTCGCAATATTTTTTAAAGGATATTTTACATTTGAGTTATAAGTAGTTTCATACAAACTCGCAAAATAAATTTTTTTATGTAGCAACTGTATATAATATCCTCTTCTGTATACGCTAAATCCTTTCAGAAGATTCCTTCTTATATCTTTTTAAAAGCAATGATGCATCAAAATACACAAACAAGTACAACATGTAAGCTATTTTTCATCACATCACACTGGTTTTATTTCGTCAAAGCTTTTCCGGAAATACAGACGCCGCTTTCTGACGGGTTATAGTTATAATGAAACAGAACGGATCCGTCGTCGTAAACATTCATAATGCTGATATCAGCCGCTTTACAGGTTACAACATCATATTCAATTTTAAGTGTTTTCAAATCAATCCGGTTCAGATGATATTCTGTATTTATTCTGTCATTTCCACCGCTTTCCACTGTAACAAATGCGGCATAATTCTTCCCTGTATCACACTGATTAGAATTTCTGCGAACTCCCGTATCCCCTGTTTTGTCCAGGATAATGTCTGTAGTCTTGCCTGTCTTAAAATCCGTATATATAGATTTATTTTTACCGTTTTGCCACGTATTGATTGACAAAATGCCGTTCTCATTGTAGTTTTGAAACACGGGATCGTCTCCACTGATGTACGTTTTCATTTTCTTCTCCACCACATCGGTCAGTGCATACCCCTTGGCTTCTTCATAACCCAAAATCGTAGTTAATATTTTCGTTTCATTGCATACATATCGGGGACTTGCGTGCATCTCCGGTTTTGTTTTTGAAAGAAGCACCCATTTTTTACTATTCACATCAATTTGCTTGATCCCCTCTGCGTCGGTAAACACGATTGTTTTGAGATCCTTTGCAATGTCATAACCGCCATATTCTACTATGCCGTCCTTGTAGTGCTTGTTTTTATAACAATCTTTCAAAATTTGCGGCAATGCGATTGTTTTTAATTCTGTTAAATTCCAATCATAAACCAGCATTTTGTTCGACAGCTTAACTATAAATTTATCCTTAAAAAGCGACAATCCATAAAACTCATCATCATCATCATTTTCACCGGATATTGTAATTTTCTTTTCCACCGACTTCGTTTTTGAATTGTACAGCATCACACTGCAAGTATTCTTCGTCAGATAGGGTGTGTATAACAGTTGTTTATCACCGACAGAATTGGATAAACAATAGTCTTTCAGTTCCTCTTCAAAATTCTTGATTTCGTTCAGCTTCGTGAAGTTTCCTTTCAAGCTTACAAATTGATTGTTGATCCATTCTTTTTTTCCGCTTAGAAACACCAGGCTTTTATCGGGGTTCTGTTTCATTGTGTACAGAAATGTCCGTTCAACAATAGTGCTTTCCCTGTCCTTGTAATCGTTTAAATAGACTTTATAAATCCCGTTTTCGCTGTGTGTGATCTTAGCAACGTCAATGTCCCATATTTTTCGTTCATTGTAGAAACCTGCTGTTTCAATGTTACCCAGGTTCAATAAAAACACTTGCCTTTTGGGGTCATAGATATCCGCTTCCAGCCCGGCAACATCGATGGATGACAAATTAAAATACCGCTTTGCATAATGAAGAGCTGTTTTCAGAGGAAACTGGTAATAGGATTCCTCCTGCTTTAAGTCTGTTAATCCGTTTTCTCTTACATACAGGTTGCCGCAATAACCCGCAAGATAAGCAGGCTCAATTTCTGAAGGCTGATTGAACGGCTTCGAATTCCCCAGCGTTGCAATGGTGTCAAAGATATAGTCCTTCCATATGCGTTGTATTTCATTTGTATCGGTAATCTCCGTTTCTTCCAAGGCCTTTGTTGTCATCACCGATGATGATTTTTTAGCAGTAGTACAAGAAGTGAATAAAACAGACAACCCCAAAACAAATACAAGCATTTTCACCCATGCAAATCTTTTCACACACAACACTCCAAACATGTAATCTTTCTTTACTCCACTATATCCAAACCAAAGCCACCTGTCAATCTTTGTAACAACAATGTAACCGGTTGTTGCAAAGCTGTAACCTTTTAACATGTTCTTGTAAGCAGTTGGGAATCGTGATACAATGGTTGAAATTAAGAAAATATGATTTGATACAAAAAGGGTTGATTCCTATTTACACCGAAAAGCAAAGAGATAAATATTACGAAAAGATAGTATCCTTTTTCAAAAATAGCGAACTGTTTGAAGGTGTTGTTCAAATCGGTTCCGGCACCGCTGGCTATACCGATATCTATTCTGATATCGATCTGATGGCCGCTTGTTCCCGCGAAGAGGATCTTGTAAATGCGAACGGTGAGTTGATGCGATTTTTATATGAAATCGGTGCGTCCTATTTGAATCAACACAAGTGGAGCCGTTTTATGCTGGGCATCAATGCGTTTTTTGAAAACGGTTTGGGCATTGATTGTTCCATTGGCCCCACACAAAAGCATATCATTTGTTCATCCCAATGGAACATCGCACTGGACAAAACCGGTGCATTGACCGCCCATATACAGGAGGAAAACAAGCGGTTTGTTCAGCGGAGCGATTCCTGCAGCGTAGACGAAAACATATTGTTTAAATGTCTGAACGGAATCAGACGCTGTCGGATCGCCCAAAAACGTGAAGACTATATCTATGCCGCAAACATGCTACATGAAGCCCGGGAAGCGGCGGTAGAAATTGCAATCGTCAACGAAGGAAAAAAGCTGCATCAGTTCAAATCCTTTGTTTCACTCAGCCCATCTTTACAGGACGCAATCAAAGAAACTTATCCCACAGAGCTGACCGAAACCGGCATTACAGCTGCAAGCCATAAGCTACAGGCTTTTTTGTTTTTGGTTGCGAAAAACAATCCATCTCTTTCACCGGGCAGTAATCTGCTTTCGGTTCTGGCAGAATAAAACAAAACCCGCTGTGATGAAATGTCCGGTACCGCAAACGGTACCGGACATTTCTGTTATGGTGAATGCGGTTTTCTACAAGTAGACTCAGCCAACCAGATATCCTGCTATGATAATATAATCGGCTGTGTCAACGATTCCGTCCAGATTGGCGTCTCCTGCACCGGTTTTTTGATAATTGGCAAGTGCAAGGGAAAGGTCGGCCAAGGTGATGACCGAATCGTGATTCAGGTCGCACAATTCTTTCACTGTTTTGATGGTCAATAAGCAGTCGTTTTGGGTAATCGGGATTAAAATATCTTCTGCATTTTCCCCCGATTGAATGGCGCTTTCCACTTTGGATAAGCCGATGTGTGTTACAGCACTTTCGTTCTTGCGGACCTTGAAGGTGATTTCAACGATATTCTTGGAGGAGTAGCTGTGATATTCCTTTGTGCCGATCAGTATTGTTATAACACCGTTGTGTTCAGATGTTTGACTGAACACCGCGTCATCCACAAGTATTTTTGTCTCAACAATTTCGAGCACGGCAGGGTCATATTCAACATTCGCCCGAAATACATTGGTGTCCTTTACATCCTTCACCGTTACCGTGGCTTTGATGATGTTGTCGTTTTCGACATATACTGTTTCACTGTCAATGCTGATTGCGGCTGTATGGGGTTGGAATTTGCTTTTGAAGGTATCCACCGCACCGGTCAGTGCAGAATTGACGGTCGCCACAGCGGTGCCGTCTGCCATCTCATCGTTGTATACGGCAACTGCGGCATTGATTGCACCTTGCAGCTCGTCAATGGAACTCTGCGGATAATTTCCCGGATGGGTTCCCGTTACCGCGTCATTCAACAGCAACTGTGCATTGTCAATCGTCGATTTTAACTGTGATTTGTCAATGGGATCCACAAAATTCATCTGGTCAAAGGTTTTCTTGTATTCATTCCATACATATCCATCCAGCGGCGCAAACGCTCTTGTGCTGACAGAATTGTCATAGGTATCGATCTCCAATAACTGCACCGGGTTATTGGAGTTGCTGTGGAAACAGCCAAGGACCGTTACAATCTTATTACCGTTAACACCTGTATCCACACGACTGCCTGCCACACCGGTGTGTCCGCAAAGCACCATTTTGATATTGGGATAAAGCTTGATCAGATTGTCATACAAGTATTGAGGAGAAGTTTCGCCGTAATCGGATTTTTGATAGATGTTTCCCGAACCGTCCAGATAAGAATGGGTGGAAACAATTACATTGTAGAAAGGATGGCTGGCCACAACGGTCTTTGCCCAGTTGACAACTTCTGCCCGCGGCCATAGCTCCAGGGTCAGAACCAGCCAATTCTTCCCGGATGCCGTAAAGGTTCTGTAAGCATTATCCACCTTGTTGGGTTCAAAGGTTACGATTCCCGGATAACGACTAACCGGAAAGTATGTATTAAACGTTGTTGTGTTACGTACCAGAGTTTTGGTGTTTGTCGGGTCTGCGGCGGATCCGCCAACACCGACAGCCGCTGTGTCATGATTGCCAATGGTCACGGCATTGGGAATTTTCGCATCGTCCAGTACCTTCATGGCAGCGGACCCAAGCTCATATTGCTCATGCATGGGTGTGTCCCAGTTTACCAAATCTCCGGTCTGTATGACCATGCGCAAATCCAGTGATTCTCGATTGGCAACCAGCCAATTTGTGCGGTTTTTAAAAAACTCCCTGTTGATTGCATCGGATATTGTCAACTCCTGCTGGGTATCGGGAATGACAGCAATCGTGAATTTGACTTCTGCAGACAGGTCTGCAATCACTTTTTCTGCGTCGGTTAATCGATTCGAATTGGTAACCAATAGCATTTGTGCCGTGGTCAGCATATTATAAGCCGCCCTTGCAGCTTGTACTGCACTTTTGCTTGCCAAAGTAATGTTTGCCGGAAGTGCGTCTATTTTTGCGATGACACTTTCCACAGTGATGGCTTCAAAGGAAAGACCCGAAAAGGTTTTGGTATATTCATTCCATGTGTAACCGTCGAAAGGGGCATAAAACCGGCTGTTCGCCGTTCCGTTTTTCACATCAATCTCCAGTAGCTGAACCGGATTGTTTGTTGAGCTTTGGAAGCAGCCACGAATGGAAATGATCGTGTTTCCGTTGACACCTTTGTCCGCGCGGCTTCCTGCTTTCGTTGAATTGTTATTTCCGCAAAGGACAAAGCGGATGTTCGGGTATACTTTCACCAAATTGTCGAACAGGTATACCGGCGTGTTGGAACCATAACCCGAACTGGTGGAAATTACATTTTTGCTGTCTAAAAATTCATGGGTGTTGATGATAACATTGTAGTCGGGATGGCTGGCAACAACACCCTTTGCCCAATTGATAGCCTCCGTACGGGGCCATACCTCTAAGGTCAGCATCAGCCATTTTGTTCCCTCGGCAGTGAAGGTCTGATAGCTGTTGTCAATTTTATTGGGTTCAAATGTTTCAATTCCGGGATAGCGTGTTGTCGGGAAAAATGTATTGAACACACTTGTATCGCGAACGAGAACATTTGTCTGTCCGGGCGCGGCAGAGCCGCCGGGCAAAACAGCAGCGGTGTCGATGCCGCCCAGTGCCAACGCATTGGGGATGCCGGAATCATCAAGCACCTGCATTGCCTCCGAAGCAACCTTGATATAGGAATTGTCGGTGGGGTTGCCGTTGATCACGTCGCCGGTATGGGCCACGAAGCGCAAATCAAGTTCATCCTTATGATTTACAAGCCACTGTGTACGATTTTTGAATATTTTGTTTGTCAGTGCTGTGGTGTTGGGTAATACCTCCTGCTGTGTGTCGGGTATGACAGCAATGGTAAATTTGCCGTCACCTTCATTGTTACCGGCCAGCGCACTCACCAAGGACATGTTGCCTAGCATCCCTGATACCAAAATGGCTGCCACTAGTAAAAATGAATAGAGTTTGTTTTTCATTGTTATCCAGTCCTTTCTTTCTCAATTGAGCGTGTTTCATGCCTTTCCGCATCTTTGGTACAATGATAAAGAAAGAATGTTAACTGTATCATAGCATCCCGTTAAACTCTTGTTAGAATATAGTAATTATCAGAGAATCCTTGCATATGCACTTATTCTATTCATAGAAAAACCAAGTCGTCTTGTTTTATTTCCACCAATTAAAAAAGCGCTGTAACGACTCAACATCATTACAGCGCTTTCTTTTAATATAATCAGGGCAAATACTGCCCTTCTTCTTTCAGCCGGTTACGCAGTGTTTCTGTATCAACCGTATGAACATTGACATTCACGGCTTGTGTGGCCAGTGCGGCTGCCAGACCGGCGGCTTCCCCGGTGGCAAGGCAGGTGGGCATCACCCGGACGCTGCCCAAAATTACACGGTCACAGGAAATGGCGCGACCGGCAACCAGAACATTGTCAAGCCCCTTCGGGGTGAGACAGCGGTATGGAATGCCATGGGACTCCCCTTTGCCGTACCGTTCAAATTCCTTTTTCGTCCCTGTCGCGGCATCATGTGCTTTTTCCTTCGGCGTTCTGTGGATATCGATATAATAACTATTTCTGCATATTTCATCGGCAAAGCTCTGTCTTGCCAAATAATCCTCGGCGGTCAGAACATAATCACCGATGATTCTTCTGGTTTCCCTGATGCCCAATAAAGGCGCTGTCACCGCCAGATGAGCGTTGCCAAAAGCAGCGGGGAAAAATTCCTGTAACCCCTGTTTGAACTGTTCCGCCATTTTTCTGCCTTCCACCAAAGCGGCGGAAACGCTTTCCGGTTTTGTGTTGTCCACACCCCAAATATGACCGGCGTTGAAGCCCACAGTGCCCGGTCCGATGAGGGAATGGCACAAATGAGTGTCTTTGATCAGCGGGTATTTACCACTTTTTAGAATGGCATGAATGGGGCTTTCCGGGTTACCGCCGTAAAGATTCCCCAAATAACGATAGGCATATTCATCCACATTGGTCAATACAAAGCAAAGAGTTGCTGCCTGCATATCCCCTGTCTCGGCATCGCCCTTTTCATATTCAGCCCCAGCCCATGCAGCCAGATCACCGTCCCCGGTACAGTCTACATAAACCTTGGCTTGGTATGCGGTCAATCCGTTTTTGTTGGAAAGCAATATCCCGGTGACCTTACCGTTATCATCAGTGTCTACTCCGCTCAGAGTGGTGTTGAACAAAATTTCGGCGCCGGAGGAAACCACAACATCGTCGTAAATGCGTTTTAGCAGTTCCGGTTCAATCTCCACCCAGTCCAGTTTATCTTTGGGGATATGGGGCATGCCTTCCTTCAGGCGGTTAAAAATCTGTTCCCCCAACCCACGGTATATGATCTTTTCCAGGTCGGAAAAAGGACACCATGCCGGAATCAGTCCGGAGGTTCCCATTCCGCCCAAGGCACCGGTGGCTTCCACCAACAGGGTCTTTGCACCCTCCCGTGCCGCCGCTGCCGCCGCGGTGCACCCTGCGGGACCGCCGCCCACAACAATAACATCCCAACCATCCGATAACGGTACTAGCCTGTTTACTGCATACATTTGCCCTATCCCCTTGTTATATGACTTTTATTATGTTCCACATTAATTCATTTTCTTATTATAGCGGTATTCATAATAAAAGACAACTGCTAAGAGCGAAAAATTCGCGAATTCTAACTAAAAATCCCCTGACGAAAAGCTGTAGAAACAGTGTATGCCGTAATAACATTGCTCTGAAATGCCAAATTACATGGATACCTTATCTATGTGACAAAATACAAAAAGAATCCCGCCATGTCCGGTTTCCAATGCATCAGCATTTTCTGTCGCCCATTCAGAATCATAGAAAACACTCATCGTTATCTCGAAAAGGAAAAACACCACCAAAGGGTATCAGTTCACATTCACATATACATAATCATACACCCCATTGTAACAAGTTGCTTTTATCAAAACTCTGCTTCCGGATTTATGCGCAGTAATCGTACCATTATCACTGACAGAAACAGCAGAAGGATCACTGGAACTCCATATGATTGTTTGAATGTATGAATCACGTGGTGTAATTGTCGCTGTGAAAGAACGAGACTCCTCTTTTTGCATTGATATATTGTCATATTTGTCCTTGCCCGCAATGCCTACAACTTGTGGGATTCTATTTGGTTCTATGCACCCTATACCAAACACGCCTATTTCAAATTGCGCTGTCAAGCCGCTGTTTGTCTTAGCTGTAATAATCGCACGCCTCCCATGTATCAACGACTCAGCCCGTCCATTTTCGTCAATGGGAATGGCTTCTGCATTGTTGGATGACCATGTAACTTCTGCATTTGCATTGCGTGGTTCAAACTCTACCATAAAATGAACAGTTCCTGCAAAACATCCCCCATATTTCACATCATAAACGTTGGAAGCGGCTTTTATCTTCATGCTTGTGGGAAATATCGTTCCGTCATTGGCTTCCGTCTTCAGAATTTGCGACTTATCGCTCACATTAGAAGCGTTGGCTACCCCCATTGTCGTTGGTTTCACTGCAGCAGTTGTTTCCATTTGCATGTGTGTTGTGCTTGTCGTGGTCGGCATTTTTACGGTTTTTTCATGAATGGCTTGTGAAGAAATTTTATTTTTCTTTTCAGAACCGGTTACAATTGCACTAGTGCCCAAAACAGATGCGACAACCAGTACAAGTGCGACTGAAATAATAATCCCTGTCCGTTTTGCCTTCTTAAATTTCATAATACATAACACCCTATCCTTTATCGATGTATGCCCGAACCCGACGACAAAAGTCACCTTATTTTTCTGTTTTTTCAGGTAACTCAAAATTGTCTCTGCGTAGTTTCCCTTCTCTTTTTCCCCATATTGCTTCAGCACCGTTTCGTCACATGCCGTTTCTATGTCTTTTTTAAACAGTCCGTAGGATACCCAGACCAAGGGATTGAACCAGTGGATACAAACCGCTAACAATGCGACTAGGTTCCATAAATTATCCATTCGTCTGATGTGCGCCATTTCATGTGACAGAATGTATTTCAATTGTTTTTTGCCTATCTCATCAATATCCCCTGGCAATATGATTTTGGGATTCCAAATTCCCGTTAACAGCGGGGTAGTGACTTCTTCTGTAGTAAACAGCTTTACCTTTTGTTTGATCAATCCTTCTGCCCATTCGTTGTGATACGGCTTCAGGTTTTGCAAACGCTTACCGGAAACAACAACCGCAGCTGTAAAAAACAAGAAAGAAACCCCTGTGCCGAAAAGCCATATCAACGAAAAGACAAATTGAGCACTGACGCCACGTTTTATTGGCAAAACCTTCACCGGGTTTTCTGCTTTTTCCGGTTGTGCTTGTGGTTGAACTGCGGTAGTGCTTGCTTTGCTGTCAGCATCATTGTTGTGCGGAAGATCACCCAGTTGTTCAATCCCCATATTTACAGGCGCACCCACAACCGCACTCGGCGCATCCACATAATTATACATGCTAAATGGAGACGAAACCGAAAAAGGCACCAAAAGCTTTAGCAAAACCATTGCCCATAAGCAAAGCAACAACGTTTTCGGCATCTGCTTTTTAAGCACCCCGCGAATTACAAAAACAACCAGAATCATTACAGAAGCGACAAAGGACATCTCCAGTATTGCCTGAAATATCTGCACTGCCATTTACTCACCTTCTTTTCTCGTTGATGATTTTAACCAGTTCATCCATTTCATCATCGGTAATTGTTTCATCCTTTAAAAATGACTGTACAAACAGATTAAACGAACCGCTGTACAATTTATCCAGTAGCCCCTTAGCCTCTGTTTTTCTGATCATAGTCTCATCCACCAACGCTTTACAGTTAAAATCCGGGTCTATTCGTTCAACAGCGTTTTTCTTAATCAAACGGTTGATCAGTGTATAGGTTGTGTTTTTCTCCCAGCCCTTTTCCGCCTTCGCCGCTTCCGCCAGTTCGGAGGCGCGCATATCGCCATTCTTCCAAAGCAGCTGCATCACCGTAATTTCCGCATCGCTTAACCTGATTTCCATCCGCATCCCTCTTTCTACGTTTGTAGTACATTATCATTCTACGCTTGTAGTACGAATTTGTCAACCCTTTTTTAACCATTTTTGCAAAAATTTAAAAAAACACCGCCAAAGCAGTGTTTTTTTTATGTATAATTCTATTTCTTTGCCTTATATGTGGTATGCAATAGTTTATGTGCCAGAGGGGAGTTTGCTTCGCCGATGAAATCCTGATACAAATTCAAAATGTCGGGGTTTTCCTGAGATTTGCGGTATTCCGAAGTTTTATCGATG
>ERZ778021.1719-NODE-1719-length-23410-cov-6.839991_pt1 | contig 23410 bp, 24 predicted proteins | sample MGYA00375751_ERZ778021 | MGnify/ENA primary metagenome ERZ778021 (study PRJEB29350, sample SAMN05389814) | bioreactor metagenome | isolation source: Thiocyanate stock bioreactor | place: South Africa: University of Cape Town | collected 2013-08-29 ... | reverse complement strand
TCAGCGGCCGGCCGCGGCCGTCGCAGACCAGGTGCAGTTTGGTCGTCAGCCCGCCACGGGAGCGTCCGATCCCGTGATCAGGCGGCTCGAACCACGGATTCTTGTGATTCGGCACAGCCCCCTGTGTCCCGGGCGAGGGTCGCGCCGTGCTGATGCACACGCGCGATCGTGGAGTCGATCGAGACGACCCAGTCGATTTCCCCAGCGGCGTCGGCCTGCTTCTGCACCTCGGTGAGCAGCTTCTGCCAGGTGCCGTCCCCGGCCCACCGGTTGAACCGCTTGTAGATCGAGTTCCACTTCCCGAACCGTTCCGGAACGTCACGCCACGGCGCACCGGTCCGGTACTTCCACGCCATCCCCTCGATAGCGAGCCGGTGATCCGTCCACGGCCGCGACCGACCGGTCACCGTCGGCATCAACGGCTCCATCACGGCCCACACCTCGTCAGAGATCTCCTGTCGCGTCACCGTTCAAGACTCACCCACCGAGGAGCGGAACCTCTTGATCAACACGCCCTAGGTGCATGCCAACTACCCGCGGAATCTGTCATTTCGGATAGGAACCGACACGGCACTTACACGCATCGTTCTCACCAATCTTTCGGATCCGCCACTTGTCCGCCACTTCATCTAAGAATCCGCCATCTTCGCCGAGAACCTACAGTTTTCAAATTTGCAAGTCGTTTGAAAACCGTCGTGGAATTCGCAACTCTCACCGAGAACCTTCAAGAGTGCGGAGGTGAGCCTCGATGTCGTCGCGACGGGCGCGGGCAGCCGGCTGCGCGCTCGCGTGCGCTCGCGGGGGCGCACGGCGCCGGATGCCGAGCTGCGACCGGCCTCCCACGCGCGCGACCTCGGCGCACGCCTGCGCACAGATGGTCGCGACACGCTGCTCGAGGCGCTGTTCGCCCTGCCGCCGACCACTCCTGTCGTGTCAGCCGAACATCCCGAAAAGCAGGCCACACCCCCGTCATAACGTCGTCATCGCACCCCCGGACACCCGGCCCGGGAGCAGCGATGAAACGGAATCGACGTGAACGACCTGCACAACCTTCTTCCCCTCGCGGTGGGCATGCTCCTGTCCCCGCTGCCCATCGTGGCCATCGTCGCGATCGTGCTCGCACCCCGCGGCCGCGCCTGCGCCCCCGTCTACACCGCGGTCTACACGCTGGTCGCCTTCGCCGCCACGGGCCTGGGCGCGCTGGGCGCGGCCCGCGCGTCGGCGTCGAGCGGCCCCGCGGCGCAGACGGTCTCGCTGATCCTGGCGATCGTCCTCGGCCTCGGCTTCACGGTGTTCGCCATCGTGAGCTGGATGTCGCGTCCGAAGGACGGCAAGCCCGCGACCGCGCCGACGTGGCTCGCGGCCATCGACAGCGTCACCCCCCTCTCGGCAGCCGGTCTGGGCCTCGTCATGGCGGTGACCAACTCGAAGAACATCCCCCTCGAACTCAAGGCGGGCGCCCTCATCGGCGAGGCACACCTCGCCCCCCTCGCCGCCGTCGGCCTGTGCCTGGCCGTCGCAATGATCGGCTCTCTGCTGCTCGTGATTCCGGCTCTGGTCCAGCTGACCGGCACGGCCCGCGTGCTCTCCGCCCTGCAGGCGCTGAAGTCGCAGCTCATCACGCACAACGCCGCCATGATGACGGTACTGTTCGCGATCCTCGCGGCGAACGAGCTCGCACAGGTCATCCACCGTCTGGCCGCCTGAGCACCACCCCTCCCACTTCTCACACCTCCCGACTCGAAAGGAACTCCCATGTCGAACACCACCGAGACCGTCGACGTGCCCGTCCCGTGCATCGTCACGACCCCGGCCGGCACCTTCCGCGGCGCCGTCCGCGACGCGGTGCACTCGTGGCGCGGCATCCGCTACGCCGAAGCCCCCGTCGGCGAGCGCCGCTGGCGCGACCCGGTTCCGGCGACCCTCGCGAGCGGTGAGGTCGACGCCACCGCGTTCGGTGCGGCCTGCCCCCAGGTGCGCACGCCCGCGATCGCCTTGGGCGATGACGCCGTCCTCGACGAGGACTGCCTGATGCTCAACGTGTGGGCACCCGACGCCGACGCCCCGGCGGGTGCGCGACCGGTCATGGTGTGGCTGCACGGCGGCGCCTACACGTTCGGCGCGTCCAGTCAGCGCACCTACGACGCGACCTCCCTGGTCTCGCGTGGCGACGTGGTCGTCGTGACCCTCAACTACCGTCTGGCCGCGTTCGGCTTCCTGGACCTGTCCGGCCTTCTGCCCGACGGCGGCTTCGACCGCAACCTGGCGCTCAAGGACGTGCTGGTGGCACTGCGGTGGGTGCAGGAGAACATCGCCGCGTTCGGCGGCGATCCCCACCGCGTGACCGTGTTCGGCGAGTCCGCCGGCGGCGGCCTGGTGACGACGCTGCTGGCCACTCCCTCGGCCGCGGGTCTGTTCCACCGGGCGATCGCGCAGTCCTCCCCCGCGTCCAGCATCTACGGCATCGACCGGGCGCGAGATGTCGCCGAGCGCTTCGTGCGAGAGCTCGGAATCGACCAGACGGATGCCGTCTCCACCGCCGCGGCGCTGCGCGCGGCCTCCGCCGACGAGCTCGTGACCGCGGGGATGGCCGTGTACGCCCAGGTGCCCGACGAGGCGCCCGGCACGCTCGCGTTCGCGCCGATCATCGACGGCGACCTGCTGCCGGAGGCACCGGCGACCGTGCTGCACGAGGGCCGCGGACTGCCCGTCCCGCTGATGATCGGCACCAACAAGGACGAGGCGTCGCTGTTCAAGTTCATGAAGTCGCCCCTCATGCCGATCACCGAGGAGCGCATCATGACGATGTTCTCCGACATGGCCACCGACAACCCGACCGTCGAGCTGCCGTCGGTCGCCCAGGTGCAGACGGCGTACGAGAACGTGCGCAAGAACGCCGTGGGCCTGGGCGTCGCCCGCGACATCGGCTTCCGCATGCCCACCGTGTGGATCGCCGAGGGTCACGCCGCCACGGCCCCCGTCTGGCTGTACCGCTTCGATCACGCGGCGCCCTTCCTGCGACTGATCGGCCTCGGCGCCACCCACGGCAGCGAGCTGGCGTACCTCTGGGGCGTCTTCGCGAGCGGCCCCAAGGACCTCACGTTCCGACTCGGCGGCAAGCGTGCCGGCGAGGCGATCTCTGCCCGTATGCAGGAGCGATGGGCCGCCTTCGCTCATGGGCGCACGCCTGACGCAGACGGTGTCACCGGAGCCCCGCACTGGCCCGCCTACGATCCTGCCGACTCCCGTGCGACGTTGGTGATCGAGCGCCACGACAGCGTCGTCGACGATCTGGACGCCGCCCTGCGCGCCGCATGGGGCGACCAGGTCCTCGACTTCCACTGACCACGCGCCGCCGCCGCGCACCTTCGAAGGAGCCCGCTCATGTCCGACACCTGCACCGCCGCGACTCCCCTGAGCCGCGACCACCTCGCGCCCGCCATCGCCGCGGCCGGCGTCACCATCGCACCCGCCCACCATGGCGCGCCGAGCCGCTCGGACGAACCCGGGACGACGACAGCGACAGCCGACCTCCTGATCGTCGGCCGCATCGCGACCGGTGATCCCGCCGCTCCGCGCGCGGAGGCGATGGCGGTGCGCGGCGGCCGCATCCTCGCCGTGGGTTCGGCGGCGGACCTGGACGGCCTCACCGGCCCCGCGACGAAGATCCTGTCTCCCGACGGGGTGGTCATCCCGGGCCTCATCGAACCGCATGCGCACATCTGGGTGTCGCTGCTGACGCTCGAGTGGACCGACGTCTCGCACGCCGCCTGCCCGCGCTTCGACGACGTCGTCTCGGTTTTGACGGCCGCCGCGCAGGCGACGCCGGCGGGTCAGTACGTGCTCGCGAAGCTGTTCGATCCGAGCCTGTACCCCGGTGAGCCGGCCCTCACCCGTGACATCCTCGACCGGGTCGCGCTCGACCGCCCGATCGTCGTGCTCAACGCGTCGATGCACTTCGCCTACGCCAACAGCGCGGCCTTGGATGCCGCCGGCATCACCGATGCCACACCGCAGCCGAGCGGGGGCACGCTGGAAAAGCGCGACGGGCGGCTCACCGGCGTGGTCGGGGAGTCTCCCGCGGTGACGATGCTGCTCGCGAACCTGCCGCGCCCCACGGCGGCGGACGTGGGTCACGGCATCCGTCAGGTGCTGAACGAGTTCGCCGCGGCAGGCGTGACCTCGATGCGTGAAGCGATGACCGGCACGCTGGCCGGGGTGAGCGAAGTCGCCCTGCTGCACCAGCTCAACGGCGCCGAACGGCTGCCGGTGCGGGTGTCGACGGCGCAGTTCTCCTCCCTGGCGGGGTGCGCGACACCGGCCGAGGTCGCCCAGGCGTGGAAGGCGGCCGGGGTGACCCCGTTCAGCGGAGATGGAATGGTCCGTGCCGACGCGTGGAAGATCGTGGCGGACGGTTCGAACCAGGGCCGATCCGGCTATTTCCTGCAGCCGTATCTGGGCGAGACCTCGGGAGGCCACGCGAACTGGACGCCGGAGAGCCTGCGCGAGGTGATGCGCGCCGGTCTCGATGACGGCTGGCAGCTGATGATCCATACGAACGGCGACGCCGCCGTCGAGTTCGCCCTCCAGGCGGCGGAAGAGCTGCTGCCGCGCTGCGGTCAGAACGATCTGCGTCACCGCTTCGAGCACGCCTCGGTGACCACCGACGACCAGCTCGTACGGATGGCGGCGGCCGGAGTGTCACCGAGCTTCCTGATGGACCACGTCTACTACTGGGGCGCGGCCTTCCGCGACACGATCCTCGGCCCCGAACGCGCCGCGCGACTCGATCGCCTCGCCTCGGCGTACCGCGCGGGACTGCGACCCAGCCTGCACTCCGACTACAACGTGACGACGGTGCGACCCCTGCGCAGCGCCCGCACGGCGGTGCTGCGCCGTCTCGAGGCCGACGCCACGGTGCTCGCGCCGGAGGAGCGCGTCAGCCCGGCGCAGGCCCTGTCGGCGATCACCGCCGATGCCGCCTGGCAGATCCACGCCGACGATCGCGGCACGCTCTCTGCCGGCCGGCGGGCGGACTTCGCCGTCGTGGACAGCGATCCGTGGACGAGTGATCCCGAGAGCTGGGATCGCATCGCCGTGCACGCGACCTACATCGACGGCGTTCCCGCCTTCTCCGCCTGAGCTCCCTCTCCGCTCGCCTCCCCACCCGAAAGCACCCTCATGACCACCACATCACCGACGTTCGTCGTGCGCTCGGCGCACACCCTCGCCATCCCGCTGCTCGGCGTGCTCGCCGCGGTTCAGGGCTCCGCCCCGAATATCGCGGCGACCGCACTCGTGGGCGCCAGCCGCGGCCTGGACATGGTCGGCGGCGATCAGGCGCTCGCGGCATCCATGCAGACCCTCGCGATCGCCGCCTCGGTCATCACAACCGGATTGCTCGCCGACCGGATCGGTCGCCGCCGCATGCTCATCGCCGCCCTCGTGACAGGTCTCGTCGGCCAGCTGATCGTGGCCGCCGCACCGATGCCGCTCGTCTACATCCTCGGCCAGGCGGTGACAGGCGTCGGCCTGGGCGCCGTGTACGCCGCCGCGTTCGCGTACATCCAGGTTCTGGCCGCGCCGGGCCGGCTACCCGCCGCCGTCGCGACCTTCGCCGCGTGCTCGGGAGCCGCCGGCGTGCTGTTCACCTTCTCGGGGGGTTTGCTCGCCGGCGTCGACTGGCGCCTCGCGTTCGTGCTCGTTCCCGTGCTGTCGGCGCTGTGCATCCCCGCCGTCCTCGTGCTCCTGCCGACCGTCGCACCCACCGTCGCCGAGAAGCGCGATGTGGGCGGGCAGGTCGCCCTCATCGCCGGGATGGTCGTTTTCCTGTTCGGCGTGTCGCAGCTCGCCTCGTCGCTGACCAACCCGCTGACCTGGGCAGCCATGGCGCTGGGCGTGGTGCTTCTCGCCGCGTTCGTCTGGTCGCAGACACGCGTTGCGAACCCGTTCTTCCCGGTCGCGCTCTTTCGACGGCCCCTTTTCCTCGCGGCGCTCTGCGCGGGTTTCGTCTTCAATGCCGGCGGCGCGGTCGCCTTCTTGCAGCTGTCGAACCTGTGGCAGTACGTTCTCGCGCTGACGCCCAGCAGCGTCGCGGTGTGGCAGCTGCCGGTGTCGGTCACCTCGATCGTGGGCGCGATCGTGCTGGGGCGCCTGATGACGCGTGGCATGAGTCCGCAGACGTCACTGCTGGTGGGCGGCGTCCTGTCCGCGGCGGGCTTCGGGGCGGCTTTCCTCGCCCGGGAGGCCCCCACCCCGCTGGCGTTCGTCCCCGCCGGCATCCTCATCGCCTTCGGCATCACCGCCGCAGCCCTCCCCTACGGCACGCTCGTGCTCAGTGAGGCCCCCGCCGAGTTCTACGGGGCGGTGACCAGCTCGCGCACGACCTTCGGGCAGCTCTTCTCCTCGTTGGGCACGGCGGTGTCGACCGTCGTGATCACCCAGCTCACGATCTCGGGGATCACCGCCCGCCTGTCGGCGGCGGGGCTGTCGGATGCCGCGGTGCACACCGCTCTGGTCGGCGTCGGCACCTACGCGAAGGACGGCACACGCCCCGACGCGCAGGTGTTCGATGCCGCCGTGGCCGCCTACCGCGCCGGGTTCGGTGCACTGATGATCGGCATGGCGGTCATCGCGTTGGCGGCCAGCGTCGCCGGGTCGGCCCTGATCGCTCGTGCCTCGCGGGCGGTGCCGGCGTCCGCATGACCGCGGTGGGCCGTCACGACTCGCGGTGCGGCGGGTGCGGTGGGTACAGCCGTCGCAGAACGAGTCGCTGGCCGAGGGTCCAGGTGACGGTCGTCAGCAGGTAAACGGCCGCCGCAAGCGGGACGAACAGCGCGACGACGGCGGTGAGGAACGGCGCCGTCTCGACCAGCAGCCGCTGCCCGGGCGGCAGCGTCGTCGCCACCGCCGGTCGCAGCAGTCGTCGCGTGAGCTCGCCGATGAGAGCGATGAGCACGACGATGACGCCGAACACCAGCGCGGCCGCCCCGTCGAAGCCGCTCGTCGCCACCGCGACGGCGGTCTGCCCCAGCGGCACACCGAGGAGGTGCTCGCCGAGCAGCGGGTTCGTGTGTCCCACGATCGATCCGTGCAGGAACACGGCATACACGAGCCCAACGACCGGCGCCTGAATCAGCGGCGGAAGACACCCGGCGGCGGGCGAGACGCCTTCGACGCGGTAAAGAGCGAGGGTCTCGCGCTGCAGCCGCTCGGGATGTGCGCGCCACCGCTTCTGCAGTGCGCGCAGCCGCGGCGCCAGGCGCGAACGCGCCTGATCGGCTTTCGCCTGTGCGACCCCGGCTGGCACGAGCGCCATCCGCACGAGGAGGGTGACGAGCACGACTGCCGCTGCGGCGGCCCCCGGCCCGGCGACGGGAGTGAGAACGGCGATGAGGGCCATGAGCCCGCGCGCCGAGAGGTCGAGCAGAGCCGCCAGGGGCGGCAGGGTGAAGATGTCCACGAGATGTCCATTCCGACGAGGCGATCAGGGTGAGCTGGTCGGCCGCGAAGGGATGCCGAGGGCGGCGTCCGGACGGGGGTGACTACGCGGCCGGAAGGGCCGCGCTCGGACCTCTGCGGAGGATGTGACCGGGAGCGTCGGGGTCGCTCTGCGCGACGGGCGCGCTCAGCACGTCGCTGCGCGCCGGACGGATGCGGTCGTGTGCAGAGCGATCGGGTCGGGTGGCGGCGCCCGCGGCCATCACGACGAGGACGGCCGCGGCGAGCGCGATGCCCGCGGCGACGACGGCGAGCGAGGTGATCGGTGAGACTCCCGCGGGCAGGATGCCGACGGCCACACCGATCGTGCGCAGCAGGAGGAGGAACGCGTCGATCATCGGCGGTCCTCCCTCTCAGCCACGGTGAGAATCCAGGCTAGCGGAGGAGCGTCATCGCTTCGACGGTGCGAGCGAGCCGGCGTCGCCGATGCCGGTGCGCCCGCCGAGCCCGCGGACGAGCACGCCGACCGATTCGGCGAGCGCGCGCGAGCTCAGCCGCCCCACGCCGGTCGCATTGACGAACGCGTGGATGTGACCGTCCACGACCTGCAGCGTCGTGGGCACCCCGGCATCCTTCAGTCTTTCGGCGTAGGCGATGCCCTCGTCGCGCAGCACGTCGAAGCCCGAGACGGCCACGTGCGCGGGCGGCAGCTTCGTGAGCGCGGACGCCTCGGCACGCAGCGGTGAGGCGAACGGGTCGAGCGCGTGCGCGGGCGTCGGCAGGTAGTGTCCGCGGTACCAGTCCATCTGCTTCTCGGTGAGGAAGTAGCCTTCGGAGAACAGCCGGTAGGAGCGGTGCTTGCCGGACAGATCGGTGACCGGGAAGAACAGCAGCTGGAAGTCGGGCGCGCCCGCCGCATCTCCCACGGTGGCAAGGCTCACCACTGCGCTCAGGTTTCCGCCGGCGCTGTCGCCCGCGACCGCGATCCGGCGCCCGGGCCGGTGCTCACGCACCCAGCGATAGCCGTCGATGGCGTCCTCGACGCCGGCGGGAAACGGATGCTCGGGCGCGAGGCGGTAGTCGACCGAGATGACTTCGAGGCCGCTGGTGGCCGCGATGAACCGGCAGACCGAGTCGGCCGAGTCGAGGCTGCCGACGACCCAGCCGCCGCCGTGGAAGTACACGACGGTGCCTTCGGCCTCGCGCACGTGCTGATAGCGGCGCGCCCGGACGGATCCCGCGCGCGTCGGGATCTCGATGTCTTCGACGTTCGCGACGGGCAGCGAGCCGCCGAAGATGCGGGCTTCGGCGTCGATCTGGGCTCGCGCGCGATCCAGCGGCAGGTCGGAGAAGTCGGATCCTGGGAGGGCGTTGAGCAGTCGCAGCGCCATCTGCACCTCGGTGTACAGGCGCTGGCCGTCCACGACGACCGGCCGACCGGCGATGACCCGCTGGATCGGTTCGGGCAGCGCGCCGAGCGTGCGGATGACGGCGCGCACCAGGCGTTCGGAGGCGGCGGGAGTGTCGGGCATGGCGGCTCCTCGGGGTCGGCGGCGTCGACGATTCGCGGGCGACCGGCAACCGGTCGGGACAGGATGCGCTCGACGATAGCGATCGTCGGGGATTTGTCACGGTCCACCCCCGCCAGCGAGCGGACATCATCGGCCAAATAGAATGGCCACCATGTCCGAGCGCCTCGCCGTAACGCCCTCCTCGGCCGTCATCACCCCGAACATCATCCGCTACCTGCTGCAGGTGGCCGACGAGCACGGTGTCTCTCTCGAACGCGCTCTGCGGGCGGCGTCGCTGACACGGAGCGCGATCGAATCCCCCGCTCTGCGCGTCTCGTACCGGCAGGGTCACGTGATCATCGAGCAGGCGCTCCTGCTGCTCCCCGTGCCGGCGCTCGGGATCGAGGTGGGGCGGCGTCAGCCGATCACCGCCTCGGGACTGTTGGGCCTCGCCATGATGTCGAGCGCGACTCTGCGCGATGCGGTGCGGGTCGGTCTGCGGTTTCAGAATCTCGCCGGCTCGATGGTGCGCTGGAGCTCGGCGGAAGAGGCCGGTGGCCTGGTGGTGACCGCCGCACTGCAGGAGCCCGCGTCGCCGGTGGGCACGTTCCTCATCGAGGAGGGGTTCGCGAACATCACGCGCATGGCCCGTGATGTCGCCGGTCTGGCGGGGCCGCAGCTGGTCGAGCTGGCCCACGCGGCGGGATCCGACCCCGCGGTGTACCGCGACTACTTCGGCAACGCCGTGCGGTTCGCCGCGGCGCGCAATGCCTGGCACGTACCCCTCGCATCGGCGCATGCCGCGCTTGCGAGCGCCGACGCCTGGACCCACCGCGAGACGGTCGCACTGCTGGAGACGCAGACCGACAGCATCATCGAGCGCCAGGAACTCGTCGCCGTGCTCGCGACGCAGATCGAAGACGCCCTGCCCGACGTGCTCCCGCTCGCGGCGCACGCACGTGCACTCGCGACGAGCGAGCGGACACTCCGGCGACGACTGATCGAGGTGGGGGCGAGCTACTCCGGCGTGCTCGACGATGTGCGCAAGCGTCTCGCCGCCGAGCTGTTCGCCTCCCCCGTGCTGACGACAGCCGAGATCGCGTTCCGCCTCGGCTACGGCGACGACCGCTCGCTGCGGCGCAGCACGCTGCGGTGGTTCGGCTCCTCTCCCGCGGCACTGCACGCCGAGGCGCGCCGCCCGCTGATCGCCCGTTGACCGCCCGTTGACCGGCTCGCGAACCGACCGGGCGGAACGGGAGGGATGGATCAGGTCAACATCGATGGCCGTTCGTGTCCGTTTCCTGGATGCCGTGCGTCCGCCCTGCGCCGTGCGGCGCGCCGTACCGTGAGGTCCTCACCCGCACAAAGGAGCGCTGATGAACACGTCGCCCACTGCCGTCCGACCTGTCGACACCACGGTCTGCGTCATCGGCGCCGGCCCCGCCGGACTCGCCGTCGCTCGCGCACTCAGCGAGAAGGGCATCGACTACACGCACCTCGAACGCCACACGCAGGCCGGAGGCCTGTGGGACATCGAGAACCCGGGCACCCCGATGTACGAGTCGGCGCACTTCATCTCGAGCCGCACCGTGTCGGGCTTCTCCGGCTTCCCCATGCCCGACGACTACCCCGACTACCCCGGTCACGCGCAGATCCTCGCCTACCTGCGATCGTTCGCCGACGCCTACGGGCTCACTCCCCGCATCCGCTTCGGCTCGACCGTCACCGCGATCGACGCGGCCCCCTCCTCGGCGGCGGGAACCCCGCGCTGGCGCGTCACCCTCGCCGACGGCACCACGACCGAGCACGAGCGCGTCATCGTCTGCACCGGCAGCCAGTGGCATCCGTTCATTCCGGAGATCCCGGGCTCGTACACCGGTGAGGTGCGCCACAGCCTCGACTACCGTTCACCGTCGGAGTTCGCCGGCAAGCGCGTGCTGATCGTCGGCGGGGGCAACTCGGCCTGCGACATCGCGTGCGACGCGGCGCGCTCGGCGCAGCGCGCCGCGATCAGTATGCGCCGCGGGTACTGGTTCATCCCGAAGCACGTGTTCGGGATGCCCTCCGACATCGTCGGCGGCAAGGGGTCGTTCCTGCCCAAGCCGGTGGAGCGGGCGATTCTGCAGCCGGTGCTCAAGCTGCTGACGGGAGATCCCACCCGGCTCGGTCTGCAGAAGCCCGACCACAAGCTGTTCGAGACGCACCCGGTGCTCAACTCGCAGCTGTTCCATTACCTGCAGCACGGCGACATCGTCGCGCGTCCCGGCATCCGCCGTGCCGACGAGCTCTCGGTGGAGTTCACCGACGGCACGCGGGAGGAGTTCGACGTCATCCTCATGGCGACCGGGTACCGGCACCGCGTGCCGGTGGCCCAGCGCTACTTCGGTGACGAACAGCACCCCGATCTGTACCTCAACTGCGTCTCCCGAGACCACGCCGGGCTGTATGGCGTCGGCTTCATCGAGACGAACAGCGGTGCGTACGGACTGTTCGACCAGCAGGCGCACCTGCTGGCGTCGTTCATCGCGGGTAGCCGCACGGGCGAAGCCGCAGCGGCCGAGTTCGAGCGTCTGCGCATCGCCGACACCCCTGATCTGTCCGGCGGTCTGCACTTCGACTCCTCTCCGCGCCATCGCGGCTACGTCGACGCCGACGCGTACGTCAAGTACGTGAAGAAGCTGGCCCGCCGCCTCGGCTGGGCCCTCGAAGGCGAGGCTCCGGATGCCGCGCGCCGCCGGAGCACGCGAGCAGCGGAGGTCGCGGCGTGAGCTACGACTACCGCGACAAGGTCATCGTCGTCACGGGCGGCGCCGGGGGCATCGCCGGTGCCTTCGCCGGCGAGGCTGCGCACCGCGGCGCGGCGCTCGCCCTCGTCGACATCCGCGCCGAAGCCGCCGAACGCGCCGCCGCCGCACTGCCCGGTCGGGGCCATCGGGGCTTCGCCGGCGATCTCACCGACGACGACCAGGTGGAGCGTGTGCTCGGCGAGATCGAAGAGGCCTACGGCCGCATCGATGTACTCATCAACAACGTCGGCATGACGAGCGCGGAACGCTTCGACGCCCGCTCGGTGGCGAGCATCCGGCTCGAGACCGAGGTGAACCTCCTGTCGCCGCTGGTGCTCACCCGCCTGGCCCTGCCGTTGCTGCACCGCTCGCTCGACCCCCGCGTGATCACGACCGTCTCGCTCGGGGGCATCTTCCCCCTGGGTGAGACCCCGATCTACACGGCGTCGAAGTTCGGGCTGCGCGGAGCGATGCTCTCGATCGGGCTCGACCTGCGCCAGAAGGGGATCATCGCCGGCTCCGTGCTGCCGTCGGCGACCGACACCCGCATGCTGCGGCAGGAGGCGATCGACGGCGGCAACTCGCTGCAGTTCCAAGATCCGCCCCAGCCGCCCCGGGCGGTCGCCCGCGCGATGATGCGCATGCTCGACCGGCCGCGGCTGGAGATCTACCCGAAGCCGTCGGAGTCGGTGCTGATCCGCCTCGCCATGCTCGTCCCCAACGCCCTGCCGCAGCTGATGCGCGGCTTCCGCCGTCGCGGCGAGCGCGGCATGGCCCGCTACCTCGCCCAACTGGAGCGCGACGGGCACGTCGTACGCGACGGCGACGACCTCGTTCTGAAGGAGACCGCATGACCGCCGCCACCCTCACCCTCCGCTCGCCCGCCGACGGGACCGTGCTCGGCGAGACGCCGATCACGTCGGCCGCCGAGGTGCACGCCGCGGCCCGTCGCGCCGACGAGATCTTCCGCTCACGGGTGTGGGCGGGGCGAACGCCCCGGGAGCGCGCCGCGGTGCTGTCGCGCCTGGCCGACCTGATGGCGCGCGACGCGGAGACGCTCGCCCGCTTGGACTGCGAGGATGCCGGCAAACCGATCACCGAGTGCCGCGAGAACGACGTGCCGTCGGCGATCGAATCCATCCGCTGGTTCGCCGAAGCCGTCGACAAGCAGTACGGCACGACGACGGCATCCGGACCCGACGTGCTCGCCTTCACCGAACGCGAGCCGTTCGGCGTGGTCGCGGCGATCCTCCCCTGGAACTACCCCCTCGCGATGGCCGCGTGGAAGGTGGGCCCGGCGCTCGCGGCCGGCAACAGCCTCATCCTCAAGCCCGCCGACGCGACGCCGCGGTCGGTGCAGCATCTCGCCGCCCTCGCGGCCGAGGCGGGACTTCCCGACGGGGTCCTGCAGGTGCTGCCCGGCGACGGGCCGACGACGGGCGCGGCGCTGGCCGATGACCCGATCATCGGCGCCCTGTCGTTCACGGGCTCCACGGCGACCGGACGGTCGATTCTCGCCGCCGCCGCGGCGAGCAACCTGAAGCGGGTGAGCCTGGAGATGGGCGGCAAGAGTCCGCAGATCCTGATGGATGACGCCGTGTCCTTCGGCGACGAGCTGATCGAAGGGATGGTCGAGTCGGCGTTCCTCACCTCCGGACAGAACTGCACGGCGGGCTCGCGCATCCTCGTCCACCGCTCGATCCACGACGAGGTGGTGGCGCGATTCGCCGCCGCAGCTGACGCCCTGCGCGTCGGTCACCCCGCCGACCCCGCGACGCAGCTCGGCCCCGTGCTCACCGCGGCCGCGGCCAGGCGGATGACGGATGCCGTGGCGCAGGCGCTCCGCGAGGGAGCGACGGTCGTGACCGGAGGCGGTGAGATCGATGTCGTGCCCGGTGGCCACTATGTCGCGCCGACGGTGGTGACCGGCGTGACGCCCGGGTCGGACATCACCCGCCAGGAACTGTTCGGACCGATCGTCACGGTGCAGGCGTTCGATACGCGCGACGACGCCATCGCTCTGGCCAACGACATCCCTTACGGGCTCGCGGCCTCGGTGTGGACGACGCGGCTGGACGACGCGCTGGCGCTGGCCCGCGGCGTGGAGGCCGGACTGGTCTCGGTCGGAGCGTACAGCGAAGGCGACCTGGCGATGCCCTTCGGCGGGTGGAAGCAGTCGGGCTTCGGAGGGGTGGAGAAATCGCTCCGCGCGTTCGAGCAGTGGACGCGCGAGAAGAGCGTCTGGATTCGCCACCGGCCCTGAGCGCGAGCCTCGGCTCGTTCACCGGCGGGTTCGGCGTGCGCACTACAATCGCGGCGTGATTCCTCCGCGCACGTCGTCCCGGGCCCGATGAGCGCCCCCGCGGCATTGGCCCGTCGCCTGGGCCTGGTCGATGCGATCGCGATCGGTCTGGGCTCGATGATCGGCGCGGGTGTGTTCGCCGCGTTCGCGCCCGCTGCGGCAGCGGCCGGCTCGGGCCTGTTGATCGGCCTGGCCCTTGCGGCGGTGGTGGCCTACGCCAATGCGACGTCGTCAGCGCAGCTCGCTGCGCAGTTTCCGACGTCCGGAGGGACGTACGTCTACGGCCGGGAGATGATCGGCCCGTGGTCGGGGTTCTTCGCCGGCTGGTCGTTCGTCATCGGCAAGACGGCCAGCTGCGCGGCGATGGCGTTGACGTTCGCCTCGTATGCCGCCCCCGCGGGGTGGGAGAAGCCCGTCGCCATCGCCGCGGTCCTGGTGCTCGCGGCGGTCAACACGGTCGGGGTCACCCGCACGGCGGCTCTCACCAAGGTGATCGTGGTGGTCGTTTTGGCGGTGCTCGCCCTCGTGGTCGTCGCCGCCTCGGCATCCGGCGCCGGCTCCGCCGACAACCTCGTGATCGATCCCGGCCCCCACGGCTGGTACGGCGTGCTGCAGTCGGCCGGGCTGCTGTTCTTCGCCTTCGCGGGGTACGCCCGCATCGCCACGATGGGCGAGGAAGTGCGCGATCCTCGCCGGACGATCCCCCGCGCGATCGTCATCGCGCTGAGCCTGGCCCTGCTCGTCTACGTCGCCATCGCCCTCGTGTCGCTCGCCACCCTCGGCCCCGAGCGCCTCGCCGCCTCGTCGGCACCGCTGGCCGAGGTGGCGGCGGCGGGCGGGTGGACCTGGACCGCGCCGGTCGTGCGGGTCGGGGCAGCGGCGGCATCCCTGGGGGCTCTTCTGGCTCTCGTCGCCGGCATCGGGCGCACGAGCCTGGCGATGGCCCGCACGGGAGACCTGCCGCAGTGGCTCTCGGCGGTGCACCCGCGCTACGCCGTGCCGCACCGCGCGGAGCTCGTGCTCGCCGCCGTCGTCAGTCTTCTGATCGTGGCGACCGACCTGCGATCCGCGATCGGCTTCTCGTCGTTCGGCGTGCTGCTGTACTACCTGGTCGCCAACATCGCCGCGTTCCGACAGGATGCCGCGGCCCGCCGTTTTCCGCGGGCGCTGCAGATCGTCGGCATGATCGGCTGCGTCGTGCTGGTGGCGACCCTGCCCTGGCCGTCGATCGTCGGCGGCGTGGTGGTCGCGTGCGTCGGCGTCGGCTACCGCGCGCTGCGGCTGCGGGGCGGAATGCGGGCCTGACCGGCTCGACACCGCCGCGCACCGATGCAGCTCACACCAGCGACGTCGGCCAGGCGACCTCGATGCCGTTCTCGCTCCCTCTTCCGCCGCGCGCGCCGTCGGCGACGTTCACGGCTGCGGCGTGGCGATGCTCACCGGCATCCCCCAGCCCGAGAAGTGCTGCGTGGTCGTCGTCTGCGTGCCGGCCACCGACACGGTGGCCTGGACACCGGCGGGCACGTGCCCGGACGTCAACCACAGCGTCATCTCCTGCACGACGGCGCCGACGGCGCTGAACGGCGCGTCGGCCTGCACCCGCCACGCGCGTACCTGCGTGCCGTCGGGCAAGTCGACGAGATCCTGATCCTTCTGCACAGTCCACGACGGCGCCGACGCGATCAGCGATGCCGCGGCCGACGGGTCGGCGAACGCCCGGTAAGCCTGCCCGATGGTGCCCGCCAGCATCTTCTTCGGATCGGAGCTGGTCTCGTCTCCCTGCACCCAGGCTCCGTCGATCGTGACCCACGACGCGTCGGGGGTGAGCACGAACGACGTCGTGCCGTCGCTGCTGGTGACCGTTCCGGACAGGGCCGGAGCGTCACCGAACACGAAATCCGCCGTCCCCGTCGTGCCGTCGGATGCCGAGAACGTCTCGTGCCCGCTGCCGGCGGCCTTCGAGAACGCCACGACGCACGCGGCGAGGTCGGCGCCGGCGACAGCGGCGTCCGCCGTGAGGTCGACGGCGTCGCAGGTGCTCGGGGCGGCGATGGGTGCGGCGCCGGCCGCCGCGGACGCAGAGGCGGTCGCGGTCGCTGGCGCGACGGCATCGGACGATGAGCCGGCGGGATTCGGCGTGCCCGCGGAGCAGGAGCTCAGCGCAAAGGCGCAGGCGAGAACACCGAGGGTCAACACAAGAGGAACGGGCCGTCGCATGCTTCGACCCTACGACAGACGTCCAGCGTACCCACGGGCAGATGGTGCTAAGCTCAGTCGTCCCGCATTTCGGGCACGGGTCCGTCCCACCCCTCTCGACGCCGAGAGCTCACCACTCGGACCACCACCTTCTACCCGCGGCATCTTCCCGCCGCCTGCGCATCCTGTGGCGGTGCGCACAGAAACGATTGATGATTCTCCTCACCTCGCACGAGGTCACCTGGCGCCAGGCCGATCACGACGTGTACGTCGCGACGGCGCTCGGCGAGTACGCCGGGTTCGTCCATGAGACGGATGCCGGGGCGCGCGCCTGCGGCGCCCAGGGGCAAGATCTCGGCATCCACCTCGACGTGGACGCCGCGCGCGCAGCCGTCACCGCAGCGCTCGCAGCCCCCACCTCGACCCACACACGTCCGCATCGCATTCGTCGACGCGGCACACCCGGTCGCTCCGGCGGCCCGAAAAACAGAAGGAAAGACACGATGGCCACTGGCACCGTGAAATGGTTCAACTCCGAGAAGGGCTACGGCTTCATCGCGCCGGACGACGGCTCCGCCGACCTGTTCGCGCACTTCTCCGCAATCGTCAGCGACGGCTTCAAGGAGCTGCGCGAAGACCAGAAGGTCGAATTCGACGCCGAGCGTGGCCCCAAGGGCATGCAGGCTGCGAACATCCGCGCCCTCTGATCCAGAGTCACGAAAGAGCCCGTCCCGACTGCTGTCGAGGCGGGCTCTTTCCTGCATTCCGCCCTGCCATATGTCCCCCAGGTGCGCCGAACGGGCCACGTTAGGCTGACGGCGTGGCCTTCGAACCGACTCCCACCCAGGACGATCGACGAGGCAGGCGGCAGAGCGCGGCCGACGACGGCGGGCGCCTCTACGGAATCTGGAGCGACGGGCAGCTCGCCAGCGGAGTGATGTTCGTGAGCTTCAGCGCCCCGGCCGGCCAGTGCGAGATCGGATGCTGGCTGGAGCCGGCTGCCGAGGGTCGGGGACTGGTGACCGCGGCATCCCGCCTGCTCGTCGACTACGCCCTCCGCTCGCGCGCCCTGAACCGGGCCGAGTGGCGCTGCCGGGCCGACAACGAGCGCAGCGCCGCCGTCGCCCGCCGGCTGGGGATGACCCTCGACGGCACGCTGCGCGGCGCGTGGCTCAACGGCGGCATCTTCCACGACAAGCAGGTGTGGGCTCTGGTGCGCGGGGACCTCGCGGTCCCACAGTGATGGCGGCGGCCGCTTACCGCGCGTCGAGCGCGTCGACGAGGTGCCGGTTGCGCTCCACGATCAGCCTCCGCAGGTAGGGCACGAGGATCAGCCGCTCGGCCAGCGTGCCGAAGACGGGCGAGGCGAGCGTGATCGTATCCGTCATCACCGTGCCGCCGTCGCCGTCGTCCTCGAACACATGCTCGTGCCGGAAGGACCGGAATGGCCCGCGGGTCTGCTCGTCGACGAACCTTGCGGGCCGGTCGAGCGCCGTGATGCGCGAGGTCATCGTGAACCAGACGCCGAAGTGGCGCGCCCGCCAGGTGACCGTCTCCCCCAGCCCGATGGCGCCGGACGTCACGCCGCCGATGGCACGCTCGTCGGATGCCGACATCGACGCCAGATGCGCATCGATGTCGAGCGAGAGGTCGAAAAGTTGCTCACGAGGGACGCGTGCGCGGGTGATGACCGTGAAGGAGCTCGCCATGCCTCGATCCTCGCAGCCGCACGCCGTCAGGAGCCGTCGGCGACGATCTCCGCTTTGGCGCCGGCGGAGTTCTCGAGCCAGCCGGCGTAGTGGTCCGGTCCACCCGCATGCGGATACCGGTCGTGGTACAGCGGCGTCCAGCCGTGTTCGGGAGCCGCCGCCATGACGGCGTCGACGTGTTCGCGGGTTCCCCCGCGGAAAGCGAGGTGGTTGACGCCGGGCGCGCGGCGGTCATGGTCGTCGCGGGAGAGGTTCGGCGAGGTGGTGAGCGTGAGATACGCCCCGCCCGCGCTCCACGACTCCCCCTCCGGCCACTCGCTCTCGCGGGCGAACCCGAGCTGCTGCAGCAACCAGCCCCACTCGAGGCGAGCCTCTGCGAGGTCGGCGACCCACAGTTCGACGTGATGAAAGCCCGGCACGCGAACAGTCTTGCAGGCTTGCGCGTGCGTGGACGGCGCCTCGGCGTGGTGGCGAGGTGTCGTCGGTTTGCGTGTTCGCGCGTTGCGGCGGACAGTGGTGTGGTGCCCGATGTCTCGATCGATCTTCCCGCTACCGACCTCTCCGACGACGCCGCTGTGCGGGACGCGGTGCTCGACAACGCGGCGTGGTCGTCGCTGACGGGACCGCACGCCGCGTTCGCCATCGGCGGTGACCTCGCCCGCCGCTACCCCGACGACGTCGCGCCCTTCGTCGCCGTGCGCACGTGGGACGACCCCGCGGTTTGGGACGCTCTGCGCGAGATCGTGGATGCCGGGGAGCAGTTCGGTCTGTCGGGCTTCGACGGCGAGCTGCCGGCCGGGTGGGAGTTCGTCGGCGGCGGCGACGGCGTGCAGCTGATCGAGACGCCGGTGTTGTCGACGCGCCCGGACGAAGAGGCTGTGGAGCTCGGTGCCGACGATGTGGACGACATGCTCGCGATCGTCGCCCGCAACCAACCCGGTCCGTTCCGCCCGCGCACCCACGAGCTCGGCCGCTACATCGGCATCCACCGGGGCGGGCGTCTCGTGGCGATGGCGGGCGAGCGCCTGCATCCCGCGGGCTGGACCGAGATCAGCGCGGTCGCGGTCGATGAGGATCACCGCCGTCAGGGGTTGGCCTCGCGGCTCGTGCTGGATGTGGCCTTCCATATCCAGCAGCGCGGCGACCGGGCGCTGATGCATGCCGCGGCATCCAACACCGGCGCGATCGCCGCGTACGAACGTCTCGGCTTCGCGCTGCGTCGCCGCACACGTTTCAGCTCGGTGCGCGCGCCGCAGTAGACGCGCAGCGTTCCCTCCGCACGATGCATCCCTGGTGATCGCGACGACCAGTGGTGCGACGCGGCGAAAGACGATGTGATCGGTGGCCTTGGTACCGACGGAGCACCGCTGATAGACATCAAAGATGACACTCTCGCGAACGACGACGCACACGACCACGGTCCTCGGCGCTCTCATCGCCGCAGCGTTCGCACTGTCGGGCTGCGCGACGACGACCGGTGCAGCACCGTCACCGAGCTCTTCCGCCAGCGACGAGGCCACAGCCACATCGACGGCGGGCGCCACCGTGACGGGGACGGGCGCGACGGGGCTGGACTTCCCCGTTCCCGCGGGCGCCCGCTCGGTGTCGATCGACTTCACGTGCGAGGGCGTCGGGCACTACGTCGTCGAGTTCGGCGATGCGATGGCGGAGAACACGTCCCCGATCAGCGGACCGTGCGGCGCGCCGGCGGCGCTCGCCTGGCCGGTGGATGCGAAGACCCAACCCTCTATCGCGGTGACGGTGGACGACGGCATCCCGTGGACGGCGACGCCGCTGTTCTCCACCAAGGAGTTCGTTCGGGATGCCGCGGTGACCGCGGACTGCGCCGCGTTCGTCGACGTGTACAGCGCGCTCATGAATGCTGATCAGGGGTACGCCCAGTACAAGGCGTTCGACGCCGCGACCTGGACGGCGCGGGTCGCCGCGGCGTCATCCCAGCTCGCTGCCCTCGCAGCCGCCTCCAGGTCGAGCCTGAAGGGGCCGCTCACGTCGATGTCGCACACGGTGTCGACGGCCACCGAGCCCGGCACCGCACAGGCGGGCATTGCGGATGATGTGGCGCAGATCGGCGCCGCGTGCAATGCGAACCAGACGCCGTACTTCCTCAAGGCGGAGTTCGGCGGCTGAGGTGCCGGCCCGGTCGCCCGACCCGGTCGCGTAGTGTCAGCACGTGCGCATCGTCGTCTCGGGAACCCATGCCAGCGGCAAGAGCACGCTCATCGCCGACTTTGCGCGGCGGCATCCGGACTACCTCGTCCTCGCCGACCCGTTCGAGCTCATCGACGAGTCGGACGATCGGCCGGCCGCGGCGATGTTCGCCTCGCAGCTGCGACTCGCAGCTGGTCGGCTGATCGAGGGAGAATCGGGCGGCAACGTTATCGCCGAGCGCGGCCCGCTCGACTTCTTGGCGTATCTGCTGGCACTGGATGAGCTCGGGCGCACGGCGCTCGACCGCTCGACGCTCTCAAGCGCGGCTGACCGCACGCGAGGAGCACTGGCGACGGTCGATCACCTCGTGGTGCTGCCGCTGACGGCTGCCCATCCGATCCACGTCGGCGACGACGAGGATGCCGCGCTGCGCGAGACCATGAACGACGTGCTGCTGGACCTTCTCGATGACTCTGACGTCATCCCGGCGGGGCTGACCGTGACGGAGGTCACGGGATCGCCCGCAGAGCGCCTCGCCAGGCTCGAGACTCTGATCGCTGAGCCGCGGAGCTCGGAGCGAGGCTAGGCGGAGTCCCCCAGGCCGTCGAGGACGTCGGCCGACGGTACGAAGAACGTGGATCCGGTGAGCGGAGTGGAGAAGTCGAGCAGTCGGTCGTGGAGTCCCGGCGGGTCGCCGATGAACATCCGCTCCAGCATCTTCTCGATCACCCAGAGCCGGCGCGAGTACCCGATGAAGTAGGTGCCGAACTGGGAGGCGGGGCTGCCGAACGGCATGTTGTCGCGGAGGATGTCGTGCTCGACACCGTCGTCGTCGACGATGGTCGCGAGGGTCTTGTGCGCCTTCTGGCCCGACTCCGCATCGTCGAGTTCGACACCGTCGAACTTGCGTCGCCCGATGACCGCTTCCTGCTGTTCGGCGGAGAGCACGTTCCACCGGTCGAGCGGGTGCACGTACTTCTGCACGACGACGTAGCTCCCGCCGCGTCCGGCGGGGTCTTCGTCGCCCACGAGAGTGGACTCGGGCAGGTCGGGGCCCACCGGGTTGGCCGTGCCGTCGATGAACCCCAGCAGGTCGCGGATATCGAAGTAGCGGAATCCCTCGGTCTCGTCGACGACGACAGCGCTGGAGCCCAGCGCGTCGAGCAGCAGCCTCTCGAACTCGAAACACAGGTCGCGGCGGTTCGCGCGAATGTGGAAGAGCAGGTCCCCCGGCGTGCTCGGAGCGCGATGCACCGCACCCTCAATGGGCCGGAAGGGGTGGAGCTCCGCCGGCATCGGGCGCCCGGTGAGCGCCGGCCAGACGCGCGCGCCGATGCCGACCGTGCATGCGAGGGCGGCGTCGAGATCGCGGATGCCGACGGTCTTGAGCAGTCCCGAGAGGTCGGCCAGGACGGAGCGCGTGGTGGCGATCGCGTCGGCGTCGTCGCCCACGGTCACGACCAGGAAGACCGCCGACGTCGTCAGCGGAGCATCGACACTCTGAGGCGAAATGGGCACGCGGCGGTTATCACTCACGAGGCCGAACCTAGCGTCGGAGCGGCGGCGCAGGGTGGTGCGGTCTGGGCCACCCACGTCGTCGCGGAAATGTGATTCGAGTGCGGTTGTCGAAGTCTGTGATCACCCGCCCCGCGCGCCACATGCTCGTAGGCTCAATGAGTGGAACCACAGCCGCTGTCCGAATCCGAGGGCGCCCGCATCGCCTTCTGGGTGATCGCTGGTTTCGGCGTGGTCGCCTCAGCGATCGCATGGGCCTGGTACGGCCTGGCGCAGGAGGAAGCGCAGAGCGAGCAGGGCAAGGCGGTCGCGGCGGGGACCTCTATGGCGGGGTTCGCCGAAGTCGTCGGAGGGCTTCCGCTCGTCCTGGCTCACCTCATCGGTCTTGGCGTGCTGTTGATCTTCGGATGGGGCGGCTACCGAAGGAGAGGCGTGGTCCTCGCGATCGCGGCGGTGGGTGTCGCCTCACTCATCGGCGTTCTCTTCGCGCAGCTTCTGTGGGCCGGTGAGTTGTTCGAGCTGGGAATCGACAACGACTCCTACGTTCCCTGACGCAGGTGCGCGGGGCATGACTCAGGGCAGTTCGAATAGAACGCAGACCGCGCTCGTCCCCCGAACACTGTTCGCGAGCGCCCGAGAAGCTACTCCTTATTGCTGACGGCGCTCAGCGAATTTCCCCAGAGTTGCTCATCGGAATTCCTCAGGTCGCGGGGCAAGGTTAGCGCAGGTTGGTGCCGGTGGTGATGCGGCGGAGTTCGTCTGCTGCGGCGTGGTGGTTGCGGAGGCGGTAGGACGCTCCGTCGAGGGTGATCACGACGGATCGGTGTAGGAGTCGGTCGAGCATCGCGGCGGCGACGGTGGCGTCGCCGAGGATCTCGCCCCAGGCTCCGACGGGGCGGTTCGTGGTGATCACGATCGAGGTCTTCAGGTAGCGCTGGTTGATGACCTGGAACAGTGCGGACGCGGCCTCGCCGGGCAGTGGCAGGTAGCCGAGCTCGTCGATGATGAGCAGGGTGGGGCCGGCGAAGAACCGCATCATGGTGGACCATTTGCCCTCGATTGCGGCGCGGTGGCAGCGGGCCGCGAGGTCGGCTGCGGAGGTGAAGTAGACCCGGTAGCCGGCGGTGACGGCGGCGTGGCCGAGGCCGGTCGCGATGTGGGTCTTGCCGACGCCGGGAGGGCCGATGAGGAGTACGTTGGTGGCGGTGTCGACGAACCGGCAGGTGCCCAGTTCTGCAAGCAGGGACTGGTCGATGCCGCTGGCAGCATCGAGGTCGAAGTCGGCGAGGGTCTGCCCGGTGGGAAGGTTCGCGAACCGGAACCGGCCTGCCAGGCGCCGCGCGTCGGTCGCGGTGATCTCGACTCGCAGCAGATGCTCAAGGGCTTGTGTCAGCGACCAGCCCTCGGCTTGGGCCTGGTCGAGTACGGATGGGAGCGCGTCGGCGGCGTCGGCGAGCTTGAGATCGGTGAGGTGGCCGCGCAGCTGCTGATAGATGCTGGCCGCGGTTGCCGGGGCGGTCGTGGTGGTGGTCATCGGAGGGTGTTCCTGTTCTTCGCGGCCTGCTCATAAGCGGCCAGGCTGATCACGGTCGTGGAGGGTGCTGCGGTGCCGGCGAGTACGGCTGCTGCCTGCCGGGCGGCAGCACCAGGTGGGATGCGTTCCTTGCGGCGGTGCGGACGTCCTGGCGGCGCCGAGGCCATCGCGACTGCTTCGAGCGCGGTGACATGTCCGGCTCTTCGGACATTCGGTGGGGGTCATGGGGTGAGTCCGCCGGCGGCGAG
>ERZ778021.1718-NODE-1718-length-23411-cov-5.438046_pt1 | contig 23411 bp, 18 predicted proteins | sample MGYA00375751_ERZ778021 | MGnify/ENA primary metagenome ERZ778021 (study PRJEB29350, sample SAMN05389814) | bioreactor metagenome | isolation source: Thiocyanate stock bioreactor | place: South Africa: University of Cape Town | collected 2013-08-29 ... | reverse complement strand
AGCTCTTCGCCGAGTTGGAGAAGGCCGTCGGCCCCTATCGCGCGTGGTCGACCTCGGTCCACGACGGCGACAACGAGGAGGCGGTGGCCGACGACCTGACCGCGTTCCTCGACCAGCACCTCAAGACGGTCGCCTTCCTGATGGAGCGGCGTCCGTGGGACCTGCTGATGTTCGACCTCATGGCCACCGACCGCTTCGGCCATGAGCTGTGGCACGCCTGGGACACCGCCCACGCCGCCGCGAAGGGGGACGAATCGCGACTGGAAGCCCTACGCCCCAAGCTATTGGAGTTCTGGAAGACGCTCGACCGCGGCCTGGGGGCGATCTTCGAGAAGGCGGATTCGGACACGACGTTCTTGCTGATGAGCGACCACGGCTTCGGGCCGATCGAGCATTACGTCAACTTCAACGTCTGGCTGCTGGAGAAGGGGTACATCGCGCTGAAGGGCGGGATGTACGTCAGGCAGAAGCACTGGTTCTACCGCCGCGGCGTGACGCCCGAGTGGTTCTACGGCCTGATGAGCAGGTGGGGGATGGCGAACCATCGCGTCACCCGCTTCCGCGGCAAGCAGGAGAGCTGGATCGACCGCCTGGGCGAGAAGGCGTTCCTCTCGCGCGAGCACATCGACTGGTCGCGCACGCGGGCCTACGCGCAGGGGAACTTCGGCCAGATCTTCCTGAACCTGAAGGGCCGCCAGCCGCAGGGCTGCGTCGACCCGAAGGACGCCCGGACGCTGCTCGACGAGATCAAGGCCGGGCTGATGGAGATCACCGACCCGAAGACCGGCGAGCGCCTGGTGGAGCACGTCCACGAGGGCGCCGACCTCTACCACGGCCCGCACGCCGAGAAGGCGCCGGACCTGACGGTGGTGCTGAAGGACTGGAAATATCGGACGATCGGCCTGCACGACTTCACGACGCACAAGGTCGTCGCGCCCGCGTTCGGCCCGACCGGCGACCATCGGATGGAAGGCGTGCTGATCGCCGGCGGCCCCGGCATCCAGCCCCACACGACCCCGCAAGGCGCGAACCTCCTCGACATCGCGCCCACGGTCCTCCACCTGCTGGGCCTCCCCGTCCCCGCCGACATGGACGGCCGCGTCCTCTCCGAACTCCTCACCCCCGACCTCGCCGCCACCGCCGACCGTCGCGAGGACCGCGGCGACGACCACGGCGCGGCCGACGGCCCCACCTACGAGGAGGAGGACGAGGCCGCCATCCAGGCCCGGCTGGCGGACCTGGGCTACCTGTAATCGGACGGCCGCGCGGCCCAATAACGGGCGAGGTCGTGCGAACGTCTTCCCATGAACACGCCAACGCCCTCGATCGCCCGTCGATCGGACCTCGACGCCCTGCGCGCCGTCGCGATGCTGCTGGGGATCGCTTTGCACGCGTCGCTGTCGTTCTTCCCGTCGATGTGGGTCGTGGCGGATCGGAGCCAGGACGCCGCGTTCGGCGTGCTGTTCTCGGCGATTCACGGCTTCCGGATGCCGACCTTCTTCGTCATGAGCGGCTTCTTCGCCGCGATGCTGCTGCATCGCCTGGGCCCCGGCGCGACGGTCAAGCACCGATTCCGGCGCGTGTTCCTGCCGATGCTGCTGGGCCTGGCGACCGTCGTCCCGCTCACGAACGGGATCTTCGCGGTCGCGATGTCGTCGGCCTCCGCGAAAGCCGATGCGGCGCCGGCGGCCGAGGGGACGGACGCGATCGGCGGGGCCGCCGCGGCCGGCGACCTCGAAGCCATCGGACGCCACCTCGACCGCGGGGCGGACGTCGACGCCGCGAGCGGCGACTATCGCCTGACCCCCCTGCACCGCGCGGCGCTGGGGGACCACGCCGAGGCCGCGGGCCTGCTCCTCGACCGCGGGGCCGACGCAGACGCCGCGGCGATCGACGGCGGCACGCCGCTGCACGCGGCGGCGTTCGTCGGCCACGATGCGGTCGTCGCCACCCTCCTGGAGCATGGCGCGGACGTGAACGCCGTGAACGGGCGCGGCGCCACCCCGCTGGACAACGCGACCATCGACGCCCCGACGACCCTCTACTACGCCTCGCTCCTCAAGCTCCCGGTGGTGGAGGAGGGCCTGGGGGATCGCAAGGCGGCGATCGTCGCGATGCTGCGGGCGAAGGGGGCCGGGCCGGGACGCCAGGCGGGGCTGGTCGACCTGCTGACGCAGCTCCCCGTCTTCAGCCACCTGTGGTTCCTGTGGTTCCTCTGGTGGCTCACGCTCGGCCTGGCGGCCGTGGCCGCGATCGGCTCGCGGCTGCCGAGGCCCCGCATCCCCGAGCGGCTCGTGGTCACGCCGGCCCGATACCTCTGGCTGGCGCCGCTGACGATGATCCCGCAATGGTTCATGGGCGATGGCGGCGCCTCGCCGATCTTCGGGCCGGACACGTCGTCGGGCCTGCTGCCGATCCCGCACGTCCTGGCGTACTACGCGATCTTCTTCGGCTTCGGCGCGCTCGACTACCGGTTCGACGCCCGCGCCGGCCGGGTCGGCTCGCCGTGGTGGCCGCCGCTGGCGATCGGCCTCCTCGTCGCCTTCCCGCTGGGGATGGCCCTGGCGACGGGATGGCCCGCGCCGCTGGCCGGCGCGCTCGCGGGGCTCGACCTGACCGCGCGCCGGGTCCTCTCGGTGGCATCGCAGGCCGCCTATCCCTGGCTGATGACGTTCGGCCTGATGGGGCTGTTCCGGCGGCTGTTCTCGGCCGAGAGCCCGACGATGAGGTACCTGTCGGACTCGGCCTACTGGCTGTACCTGGCCCACCTGCCGCTGATCGTGGCCGCCCAGTACGCGGTGCGGGACTGGCCGATCGCGGCGCCGGCGAAGTTCGCCCTCATCGTCGTCGCCGCGACGGCCTTCCTGCTGCTGACGTATCGGTCGATGGTCCGCTACACCTGGATCGGCCGGATGCTGAACGGGCCTCGCGAGCGGCCGGCGCGACCGGAGTCGGCGTAGCTCAGGACTTCGGCGGGTCGAGCGGCGGGATGTCGTCGAACTCGTCGTCCAGCGGGTCGGCCTTCGCCTTGGGCTTCGACTCGGCCTTGGGCGTCGACGGGAGCGGCTGGTTCTCCGGGCGGGCCGGGCGCGGGTCGGGGATGGCGGCGGGGAGGTCCTCGTCGTTGGCCGGGGCGGGCGACCGCGGCGCGGGCCTGGCCCCCGGGAGCGGATCGAGTTCCTCATCCTCCTCGACGATCGGCTCGGGCCGGATCACGCGGGGGCGGGGCCGGGCCGGGCGGCCGGAGGTCCGGGGCGCGCCCTCGACGACCGGGGCGTCGCCGTCGATGATGATGGTCTCGCCCTCGATGACCTCGCCGGGGACGACGGGGGTCGGGTAGGCGGTCTTCTCGGAGAGGAGGGCCTGGAGCGTGCCGGCCTCGGCCGTGACGGGGAGCGTGCTGTTGACGGCCAGGATCTCGCCGACGGAGACCGGCCGGCCGTAGTAGTTCATGTTGGCCCGCCAGTCGATCTGGAGGGTCCCCCCCTCGGCCGAGACGCCCGCGAAGACGCCCCGACTGTTGGAGTAGGAGAGGATCTCCGACTTCAGGGCGATGTCGGTCCCGGCCTCGAACCGCTTGCCCACCGGCCCGGCCGCCGCGCCGACGTCGACGCCCAGGGTCAGCTTGTCGCGGCCCTTGATGAAGCGGTCGAGCCCGCGCTGGGTCTGGAAGACCAGGATCAGGTCGGTCTTCTGGGCCCCGGCCTGGAAGCCGAAGCTGCCGCCGACCAGGTGGATGAACACCGGGTTGCTCCACGAGCCGTCGGGCTGGTGGACCATGAGCAGGCCCCGGCCGAAGCGCGCGCCGATGACGAAGCCGGCCTTGAACATGTTCGGGACGATGACGATGCCGCGGGCGTTGCGCATCACCAGCCGGGGCATGCCCGTCTTGGGGTTGCGCGTCACCTCGCTCATCGCCTGGATCGACTGGCCGACCACCACGTCCGGGGGCTTCTGGGCCCGCGCCGGGGTCAGGGGGGCGAGGCCGAGGGCCAGGCACAAGGCGGCGAACCGCAGCCGCTTCGGGGTCCGCATCATGGGGGTTCTCGCTTTCACGAAGGCCGCACCGAACGGGCGCCGCCGGTCGCGCGGGCGGCGGGATCTCGGGCGGCTTTTACAGCCGTTCCGATTTCCCGTCAAGTCGAGCAGCCCGCGTGCCGACGGACGTCATCCGACCTGGACGAGATAGCTGACCAGCCGTCGTATCCGGCCCGACCGCATCTCGAAGACGTCGCAGAAGGCCAGGTCCAGGGCGCCGCCGTCGGCCCGCTGGGCCCGCACGGTCCCCTCGGCGATCACCACGTCGGCCTCCTCGGTCAGCCTGGACACGGCGATGTCCGGGAGGCCGACGAAGCCCTCGCCCTCGATGTGGCCGTCGAACGCCTCCTTGCCGCGGATGCGGAAGTGGCCGGGGATCTCCCATTCCACGTCGTCGGTCAGGCAGGCCAGGATCCGGGCGTGGTCGCCGCGGCGGAAGGCTTCCATGTACTCCTCGACCGTCGCCTTGTTCGCGCTCATGGCTTCCCTCGTCGATTCGATGGGTCATCGGATGATGCGGAGGTCCAGCGGCTGGTCGTCGCGGGCGATCTCCGGCCGGGCCCGGGGGTCGGAGACGGCCTCGTCGAAGCGGAGCGGCGTCCGGCCCTCGGGGCGGGCGACGCGCTCGGGGGGCGTCCGGCCCGAGGCCAGCGCGGCGGCCTCGGCTGCGTACTCGTCGTAATGGAGGGCCAGGACCCGACGCATCTCGACGATGGCGGGCTCGACCTCCTGGGCGCTGTGGCCGCTGGAGACGACCAGCTCCGACATCGCGCCGTCGAGGTGGGCGCTGAGGTACGGCACGACGCCGTCGCCGCCGGTCGGGAGCGGCTCCTTGCCGTCGTAGCCGATGATCGAGTGGTACGGGACGTCCTCGCGCATGGGGAGCTTGGAGATCGCCTGGAGCACCGGGTTGGTCAGGCCGAGCTGCGCGACGCTGGTGGCGTAGCGGCGGTTGCGGAAGTCCCAGCCCACGTCGTCGCCGCCGTTGAGCTTCGCCAGCGCCCCCTGGATGTCCACCACCTCCTTCGGCACGCGGATCAGCCGCGAGGCGATCCGGCCGACCCAGGCGTCGCCCATCGGGCTGCCGTGGTGCGGCGTCGCCACGAAGACGACCCGGTCGACCGTCGGCACCGGCGCGAAGAACATGGAGTCCATCAGCATCCGCTTCGGCTCGTCGGCCAGGGCGACCTCGTCGGGCGACTTGCTCGACGCCGCCTTCCAGAGCGCGTCGCCGCTGTCCGTGACCATCAGCCGCGAGAGCAGCCCCCCCATGCTGTGGCCGATCAGGACCATGTGGTCGAACGCCGGATCCCGCCCCTGGGGGTCCAAGTCGTCGCGGATCGTGACCAGCGACGATCGCAGGCGGGCGGCCGACGTCAGGATGGGGTTCCCCGTCGAGTAGAAGAACATCCAGAACTGGTAGCGCTTGCGCAATTCCGGGTCGCCGCGCAATTCATTGATCGCGTCGGCCCACGCGCCGGGGCTGGACATCAGCCCGTGGACGAAGACGACGGGGATCTTGCCCGGCTGGTACGGGTCCATCATGAAGACGCCCGTCTTGCCGTCGTACTCCGAGGGATACAGGACGCCGAGCCGGCCGACGAGGTCGAGGTTCCCCTCGTGGAACTGGCGGGCGATTCCGATGGTCATGTCGTAGGCCAGCGGCATCGTCGGGCCGCCGTCGGGCGTCCAGGTCATGTCGGGGTCGACCACCGGGTCGTGAAGCTCCAGCACCGCCGGCGGCTCGCCCGCGCGGCCGGGCCGGATCACGGCCGACGCCGATCGGAACAGTTGCGCCGGGAAGTGCTTCTCGGACGGGTCGGTGACGTCGACCGCCCCCTCCAGGGTCCGCTGCTTGGCCTCGACGGGCCGGGCCATCCGGATCACCACCGGCGCGCCCACGCCGCCGCGGCCGACCGCCTTGTGGAAGCCCTTCACCTCGAACTCCCGCGACGGGACGACCTCCTGCCACAGCGCCGCGTCGTACAGGCCGATGCGCCCCGACACGCCGATCCCCGACTGCCGCAGGGCCTCGGCCCAGCCCACCCCCTTCTCGGACTTGGAGCGGCGGTCGGCCGTCGTCAGCATGTACTCGATCGCGCGGCGGTAGGCGTCGCGGGCGTCGGCGTGCTCGGGCGTCGGCTCGGCCTCGGCCCCCCCCTCGGCGACGACCGGCAGCGCCTCCAGGGCGGCGTCGCGGAAGTAGGTGATCGCCCAGCGGGCGTGCTTGCGGTCCAGCTCCAGCCCGGTGCGGATCAGGGCGTGCGCCCGGATGTTCTGCGCCGGCGCGCCCGAGGACGTCTCGACGACCTCGTGGGTCTCGCGGCCGATCACCGACTTCTGGTGCACGACGATCGACGCGCAGCCGCCCGCCGACGCCCACGCGCACGCCGCCGCCAGCAACCAGGCGCCTCGCCACCGCCGCATCATAGCCGGGATCCCCCCGCGGCCGGACCGCCGCATTCGACAGGAATTCGCGGGGATCTTAGCGAGTCTCCCGATCATGTCTGCGCGAGTTCTCGGTCGGCCGGCGTGGGGAACGTGGGCCTCCCGACGGCCGCGTCGAACGACCGCGCCAGCGACGTTAAATAAAGGATGGACCCGGCCCCGGCCGCGGCCGGCGCGGCGAGGAACGTCAGCATGACCCCCCGCGCCCCGAGCCACCGCCCCAGCGTCCAGCCCTCCAGCGGCGTGAACGGCCCGCCCGCCGCGGCGGCCCGCAGGTCCTCATACGAGAACAGCGACGCCGCGGCGACGGCGGCCGGGACCAGCGTCAGCACGGCGGCCGACGCCGCGACCGTCGCGATCGCCCCGGGCCATCGCGACGGGTCGAGCGGCCACCGCTCGTCCTCCGGCCGGAGGCCCTGGGCCACGCCCATCGCCGCGAACAGGGGCGTGGACGCGACGATCCACGCGATCGCCGCCAGGAACCCCAGCGGGTGGACCGCCCCCGACGCCAGCCCCAGCCCCCACAGGATCAGGAGGAGGGCGATCGTCTCGCGCCCCCGCCAGAGCGCCCCCAGCACCTTCCCCCGGACGATCTCGCCGCCGGTCAGCGGGGTCGCCAGCAGGCCGGACCAGGTGTCGCGCCGGCGCTCCCGGGTGATCCCCTCGACGCCGAAGGCGCAGGCGGCCGTCGCCAGCCCCAGCGCGAGGAACGACGTGAACTGCCGCAGCGCCAGGTTGAACTCCAGCCGCGCCTGCCCCGGCGCCGGGTCGGCGGACGAGCCCGAGACCAATCGCTCGGCGAGCACCCGAGTCAGCGGGTTCAGCGGCGGCATCCGGTCCGCCTCGGCCGAGGGCCCGTAGCCGCGCTCGGCCAGCTCGACGAACGCGGGCCCCGCATACCACCCCACGCCGACGGCCAGCAGCGCCATCCACGCCAGCCGCGTCAGGCCGGAGGCCAGCCTCGCGGCGCGGTTGCGGGCGCGGTAGGCGTACCTCTCGTTCCAGAACACCGGGTCGGTCCCGCACGGGCGTCGCGTCGGCGGCCGGCGGTTCGCCTCGCGCAGCGCCCGCAGCGCGCCCGACCGGCCTTCCACGTCGTACAGGGCCCGCGACGCCGGCCGCAGCCGCGCGATCGCCCAGGCCGTGAACCCGGCGGCCACCGCGACCTGGATCGCGGCCATCCGGAACACCCCCTCCACCAGCCCCCACGGCCTCGGCATGACGCCGACCAGGTTCTCCGCCAGGCCGAACGGCCCGCCGTCGAGCGCCCACAGCAGGGGCGTCATGGCCCACGTCGGGAGCGGCGGCAGGAACGCGGCGCGGAGCATCAGCAGCGTCGCCGGGCCGACGAACAGGGCGTAGAACAGCCCCGCCGCCGCCACCCCCGCGCGCACCGCCGTCCGCGAGCCCACCGACGCCGCGACCGACAGCGCCGCGACCTCCACCGCCGTCGTCGCCAGGCCGATGCAGGCCAGCCACGGCAGCCACGGGTCGGCCCCCCCCAGGTAGACCAGCAGCACCATCACCGGGACCGTCGCCAGGGCCGCGTTCGCGAACCGGAAGAGGCTCGCCGCCATCACGCCCAGGATGATCTCCGCCGACGACAGCCGCGTCGCCAGCAGCGAGTCCAGCGTCTTGCCGTCCCGCTCCGACGCGATCGCGCGGGCCGTCGGCAGCGTGAAGCCGGCCGCGAGGAACCCCTGCACCGCCACCAGGACCCCGAACGCCGCCCTCGCGAACCTCGCCGACCCCCGCACCGACGCCCGGTCCAGCCCGTACCAGTCCCAGGCCGCGAGGCAGCCCACCACCGACGCCCCGGCCAGCGCCGCCGCCAGCAGCCGGTCCCGGAACAGCGCCGCCCGGCCGATCGAGACGACGTACTCCCTCCTGAAGACGGCCCAGGTCGACATCGACGCGGCCTCGCGGGGCTGGCGACATTTGTAAGACGTCGTCGATTAGACGCCCTTCCCTGGGTCGCGGCAAGGCCGAAGCGGGGGAAAAGTCGCGGCGGACGTGGACGCCGGCGGGCTTGCGGCCACTATCCTCGTGACGATGCGAAACCACGACCCGACCGACGGCGACCTGGTCGCGGCGGCCCGAGGGGGCGACCGCGAGGCGTTCGGCCTGCTCTACGACCGGCATGCGCGGCTCGTCCGGGCCGTGGCGCTGGCCGAAGGCGTGGGGCTCCAGGACGTCGCCGACGCGGTCCAGGAGGCGTTCCTGCGGGCGTACCGCAACCTCCATCGGCTGCACGACCCGGAGCGGTTCGGGGCGTGGGCCGTCGGCGTCGTCCGGCAGGTGGCCCGCGAGCGGCGGCGGTCTCGCCGTCGCGACCGCCATCGGTTCGTCGGCGACGCCGCGGCCGACGTCGGCTTCGAGCCGGGCGTCGCCGCGGCGGTGCAGACGGCCGAGGAGGTCGAACTGCTGATGCGGCGGCTCGCGGACCTCCCGGACCGCGAGCGCCTGGCGGTCCACGCCTTCTTCCTGGAAGGCCGCGACGCCTCGCGCACCGCCGCCCTGCTGAAGCTCTCGCGCTCCGGCGTCTACGCCCTGCTCTCCCGCGCGCTGGCCAGGCTGGCGGCGGGCGTCCGCGACCGTGCGGAGGAGGATTGAATGGCCTGCCCGTCCCGCGATCGGCTGGCCCGCGCCGCGCTCGGGCTGGATCAGGATGTCTCGGACCACCTGGCGGGTTGCCCCGACTGCCGGGCGGAGTCGGCGGCGATGCGATCCGTGCTCGACCGGTTGGCCGAAGGCCACGCCGCCCTCGAACGCGGGCACGACGTGGCGCGAGAGCGTTTGCTGTCGCTCCTGCCGGACGAGGCCCCGCGGCCGGAGCCGGCGTGGGGCTGGGCTTCATTCACCGAATGGATGGGAGGGTCGACGATGAGGCGAAGGATGGTGTTCGGCGGCCTGGGGACGTTCGGCGTTCTGATGATTGCCCTGCTGGGCGTGGTGTTCGTCGCCGGCCGCGCGTCGGCGATGGACGCGGTGGCGGAGGCGGTCCGCAAGGCGAGGTCATATAAATTCACGATGACGATCGAGGCCGGCGGTCCGCACGACGATGGATCGCCTCGGCTGCTAATCGCCAGGACGCGGGTTGCCAGGGGGGCCGACGGATCGATCCGAGCCGAATCGGAAGGTCCCCCGGATACGGTGCAGATCATCCCCTCGGGACGGCCAGGCGTCGAGATCGATCGGACGGCGAAGAGGTTCATTCGCCGGCCCGCCCAACTTGGGAAGACCTCGCCGCTCTGGATGATTGAAGGGCTGGCTGCATACACCGGCGACGCCGACAGGGATCTAGGCCGCAAGGATATCGACGGCAAGGCCGCCCGTGGTTTCCTGATCGCTTCCGAGAAGATCGACCCGGACGCTCACCACGGGTCGGTGGAAATCTGGGTGGACTCCGTCTCCAACCTGCCCGTGCAGCTTGGCTTCACGATTCCCCATGACTCCACCCCATTCGCCGCCCGCCTGCACGACTTCGCCTGGGACGTCGACCTCGCGCCCGGGCTCTTCGACACGACCCCGCCGGAGGGCTACGCCGACGTCACGCCCGTTCCGCCGAAGCTGGACGATTCCGTGACGAAGATCGTCGAGGGCCTGAAGATCTACGCGAAGTACGCCGGGGGCCATTACCCCAGGGTGACGATGCTCTACGGCGACGTGACGCGCGACGAACTGGTCAGGCTGAGCGGGGCCCCCTACCCTCCCAGGAAGGCCGCCGACTCCCAGGATGCCAGGCTCTGGGACGTCTACAAGGGGGTTGAGGGCTTCGCCCGGATCAACTCCATCCTCCGCGACAACCCCGACGCCGCCTATCACGGCAAGACCGTCGGGCCCGAGGATAAAGACAAAGTCTTGCTCCGCTGGAAGGCGGATGAGGAGGGGGGCTATCACGTCCTCTTCGGCGACCTTCGCTTCGAGACGATGGGTCTCGCCCGCCTGAGGATGCTGGAGCGGAAGCCGGCCGGGTGATCGACGCGCCTGCGCCGCCGGCTCAGGGGGCCGGCGGCGTCGGTGCCACGGCCTCGGGGGGCTGCCCGCCCTGCTGCTCCTGGAACGCCTTGGGGCCGAGGATGGTCAGGCCGGCTCCGCGACCGTCGGGGGTGATGACGAAGAGGGGGAGGCGGCGCTCCAGGTCGTGGCCGCGGATCGCGTCGAGGAACTGGAGGACGTTGCCGACCCGGGCCTCGCCGACGGCGATGATCCACATGCCGGGGCGGAGGCCCGCGTTGAACGCCGGGCCGGCGGCGACCACGCGGTCGACCTCCACGATCGTCCGGGGCTTGCCGTCGGGGCCGGGGGCGTCCGACTCCTTCACGCGGAAGCCCAGCGGGGCGACCTCGGGGTTCGTGGGGCTCTCGGCCAGCGCCACCCGCGCCGACTTCTCGGCCCCGTCGCGATAGAAGGCGATGGGGACCTCGACCCCCGCCCCCAGGTCGGCGGCGACGTAGCGGAGGCCGGTCGGGTCGTGGACCTTGCGGCCGTCCAGCGCGGTGATGACGTCGCCGGGCCGGATGTCGGCGCGGGCGGCGGGGCCGTCGGGGAGCACGCCGTTGACCACCACCCCCTCGGCGCCGGCGGGGAGCTTCAGCGCCCTGGCGGTCTCGCCGTCGAGCGGGTGCAGGGAGATCCCGAGGAACCCGCGCGTGACCTTGCCGTCCTTGATGAGGGCCTCGACGATCCGCCTCGCCAGCGACGTCGGGATGGCCAGGCCGATCCCCTCGTACCCGCCCGACTGCGTGATGATGGCCGTGTTGATCCCGACGATCTTCCCCGACAGGTCGATCAGCGGCCCGCCGGAGTTCCCCGGGTTGATGGCGGCGTCGGTCTGGATGAACGACTCGTACTCGGCGATCCGCAGGTCGTTCCGCTCGGTGGCCGAGACGATCCCGGCCGTGACCGAGTGGTCGAACCCCAGCGGGCTGCCGATCGCCAGGACCCAGTCGCCGATGTCCAGCTTGTCGGAGTCCCCCCACTGCGCCGTGGTCTTCAACTCGGCCTTGACCTGGAGGACGGCGAGGTCGGTCTTGGGGTCGGCCCCGATCAGCTTCGCGGGCACGTCGTCGCGGGGGCCCAGGCGGACGATGATCTGCTCGGCGTCCTGGATGACGTGGTTGTTGGTGACGATGTAGCCGTTGGCGGCGTCGATCACCACGCCCGATCCCAGCTCGCTGCGGACGCCCTCGTGCTGGGCGGGCGCGCCCAGCGGCAGGCCGTGGCGGCCGACGCCGGGGCTGCCGCGGAACGATCGCACGTTGACCACCGCGGGCGAGACGGCCGTCGTCGCCAGCCGGAACAGCCGCGACGCCTGGCTCACCGCCCCCTGCTCGTCCACCTTCGCGAGCGCCGCGGCGGCGGCCTGGGCCCGCCCGGCCTCCCACGCCCGCCCGGCGCGCTCGGCGACGAACGGCACGCCGTACACGGCCAGCACCGCCAGGCTCAAGAGCGCCAGGATCATGACGAACCCGCGCCTCACCGGCGGCGTCGTCGGCCTCGGCGGCGGCGCGTCGTACCCGTACCCGTCATCCGACATCACGTCCGACGCCATGCCCCACGCGCCCCCGCTCGAACTCCCCCCGGGGTAAGCAAGCCCCGCGGCGGTAAGCCATTGTGATGGGGGCGGGGGGGGAAATCAACCGCGGCGCGCGGCCCTCAGCGCGCCGGCGGTGCCGGCCTGGCCGCGGCCGCGGGGGGCGCGACGGGGAACAGGACCGAGCCGGCCCAGGACAGGACGCCGAGGAGCACGACCCCCAGGATCAGGCTCCCCACGATCAGCCGCTTCTCGACCGGCAGCAGCGGCTCGTACGGGATGGCGGCCATCGCCTCGCCGATCGTCTCCCGCCCCTCGGCCTCGGGTGTCGCGCCGCCCATTTCAGAGCCCTCCGCCGATGATCGGCGGCCTCGCCCCGTGGAAGAACAGCCACGAGATCGCCAGGCCGATCCAGATGATGAAGCCCGCCAGGCTGACGACGTACACCAGCGCCAGCCGGCCGATCCCCTCCGCCCAGAGCCGCTTCAGGTCGGCCGCCATGCCGATCGTGAAGAACGTCATGGCGAAGAACAGGCCGCGCAACGGCTCCGTCCGGGCGGTCGCCGCGGAGAGGCCCCCGGCCAGGTCGGGCCTGGTCAGCGCCAGGGCGAGGAAGCCGAGGAACAGCGCGAAGTACCCCAGGACGAAGGCCGGGAACCGCTTCAGGACTTCGAGCACCGGCGGCCTCGCCCCGGCCTCTCGCTCGATCCCGTAGGCCCAGACCAGCGACAGGACCATCGCCCAGACGCCGATGAACAGGTCGATGAACACCTTCACCGTCGTCGTGGTCGTGAGCATCCAGCCCGGCTCGTACGCCACGCCGCCCTCCAGCGCCCGGGCGTTGATGAGGGCCTCGGTCACGGCCCCGCTCGCGACGGCCGCGCCGTCGGTCTTGACCGCCAGGCCCATCCACGCCGCGGCCACCAGGGGCTCGTCCGACAGGAACTCGCGGGCCGCCAGCGGCAGGATCAGCAGCTCGAACACCGAGAAGATCACCACCAGCGAGGAGACCATCACCGGCACGATCGGCCGGGCGCGGATCGCCGCCCCAGTCGTGATCGCCGCCGAGACGCCGCAGATCGAGATCCCCGAGGCCAGCGGCGCCGCCCATTCCCGGCTGAACTTGAAGTACTTCCGCGCGATGAAGTAGACGAGGGCCCAGTAGATCAGGTACGCCTCCACGATCGCCGCGAAGCCGCGGAACATGATCGACGAGACGAGCCCGGACGCCGCCGCCGCCTTGACGCCGAGCCCCGCCCCCAGCAGCACGATCGCCGTCTTGATGAACCATTCCGAGCGCGCCGCCGGGGCCAGCCGGGCCGCGGACCGCGGCAGGACGTTCCCCACGAAGAGGCCCGCCAGCAGGGCGACGAGGAACCCCGCCTCGCCGGTCAGCCCCATCGACCACGAGATCCCCATCGCCGCCCGCTTGTCCGTGGTCTGCGCGATGTACGCGTAATGCCCCAGCACCAGGCTCAGGGCGCTGAGCCAGAACACGCCCGTGAAGCCCACGGCGAACGCCTTCACGTCGAGCCGACGCAGGGCGACGCACGCCCCCAGCAACCCGAGGAGCAGCAGGTAGGTCAGGAAGAGGCTGACGACGCCCGGGAGCCCGGCGTACGCCGCCGACGCCGGCCGCACGGCGTCCCCGACGTTGAGCCAGACCTTCGGCGTCGCGACCCAGCCGAGCAGGTCCACGCCGGCCGCCGCGGGCAGCGCGATCAGCACCACGGCGATGCCGAGCCACACCGCGAACCAATCTTCCGAGTTGAACCAGGATCGCATCGAGATCTTCCCCGGATGGGAGGCGGGAGGTCGAGTCCAGGGTGGGGGAGTCTTTTATGCAGCGCGCGACGAGCCGTGTCAAGGACCCGGGGGGGCCCGTCCGCTCAGGGGCCCGCCGCCGGGAACCGCTCCGGATGGCGCTCCGCGAACTTCCGATAGGCCGCGACGGCCCGCTTGATCGGCGCGGCCTTCAGCCGGGTCCCCCGGTGGCTGTAGTAATTCGCCTCGTCCCCTTCGTCGAAGTCCTCCGAGTCGACGACGTGGGGATGGACCTGCCACCAGGAATGCGATTCCACCCAGCACTTCCGGATGTAGTCCTCCGCCTTCTCCAGCGACGAGGAGACGTGGAACTGCACCGAATCGACCCGCGACGCGTCCGGCAGGCCCATGATCTCGTAGTGCATCACCACCCAGACGGTCCGTGCGCGACGGGGCATGGGGGGCTCCTCGTGATTTGGATGACGACCCGTCCTTGCGATTTTTCGTTTATTGCGATTGTGGGCGAGGTCTGTTATCCTACGATCGAAGAGGACGATAGGCGAAGGAGGCGGGCATGCAACTCCTCAACGGCAACGAAGTGATCACGCCGACGAAGGCCGATGCGGCGCTCGCGGAGGAGTCGGGGCGGAAGCTCGCGGCCCAGCTCGGCCGGGATGTCGAACTCCGCTTGAAGGTGGAGGGGAGGAGAGAGGAGCTGACTCTCCCGCCCGTCGCCTTGCAACTGCTCGTCCGCGTCCTGGACGAGTTGGGGCGGGGGAACGCGGTCGCGCTCACCCCGCTGGGCGCCGAGTTGACGACGCAGCAGGCGGCCGACCTCCTGAACGTCTCCCGCCCCCACCTGGTGAAGCTCCTTGACGAGGGGGCGATGCCGAGCCGCAAGGTGGGGACGCATCGCCGGATCAAGCTGGTCGACCTTCTGGCTTACAAGGAAGAGACGCTCTCGAAGCGTCACGAGGCCCTCGACGAGCTCGCCGCATTGAGCCAGGAACTCGGGATGGGCTACTGACCGGTGCCGCGAATCGCCGTCCTCGACGCCTGCGTGCTGTACCCGGCCCCGCTCCGGGATCTGCTGATGAGGCTCGCCCTGACGGGCCTGTTCCAGGCCCGCTGGACGGACGCGATCCACGACGAATGGACGCGGAACGTCGCGGCCAACCGCTCCGACATCTCGGCCGCGAGCCTCGCCCGTTGCCGCACGCTCATGGACGAACACGTCCCGGATAGTCTGGTCGTCGGCTACGAGCCGATCATCCCCGGCCTGAACCTCCCCGACCCGGACGACCGGCATGTGCTCGCCGCGGCGATCCGCGCCGGGGCGGGGGTCATCGTGACGGTCAACCTGGTCGACTTCCCGGCCTCGGCGCTTGCGGCCCATTCCGTCGAGGCGGTCCATCCCGACGATTTCATCTCCGGCCTGTGGGGCGAATCCCCCGCCGCGGTGCTGGACGCGGTGCGCCGGCAGAGGACCGGCTTGAAGAACCCGCCGAGGTCCGCGGAGGAACTCCTGGCCACGCTCGAACGGTGCGGCCTCGTCGCGACGGTCGCCGGGCTGCGCGTCCACGCGGCCGAGATCTGATTCACGCGATCAGCCCCTCCACCACGTTCCCCTTCACGTCGGTCAGGCGGAAGTCGCGGCCGGCGTGGCGGAAGGTGAGGCGGGTGTGGTCGAGGCCGAGGAGGTGCAGGACGGTGGCGTGGAGGTCATGGACGTGCAGGCGGTCCTCGATCGCGTGCAGGCCGGCCTCGTCGGTCGCCCCCAGGGTGATGCCGGGCTTGATGCCGCCGCCGGCCATCCACATCGTGAAGCCGTTGGCGTTGTGGTCGCGGCCGTCCCCCTTCTCGGACATCGGCGTGCGGCCGAACTCGCCCCCCCAGCCCACCAGCGTCTGGTCGAGCAGCCCCCGGCGCTTCAGGTCCTTGACGAGCGCGGCGACGGGCTTGTCGCTGGACCGGCAGCATCGGCCGTGGTTGCCTTCCAGGTCCTGGTGCGAGTCCCATTTGGATCCCGCGCCGCAGTAGATCTGCACGAACCGGACGCCGCGCTCCACCAGCCGGCGGGCGAGCAGGCAGTTGCGGGCCATCCCCTCGGTGACGGGATCGTCCATGCCGTAGAGGGCTCGCGTCTCGGCCGATTCGAGCGACAGGTCGACGGCGTCGGGGGCCTCGGCCTGCATGCGGTAGGCCAGCTCGTAGCTCTTGATGCGGGCGTCGAGTTCGGTCTGGTCGGCGCGGGGGTCCTGGTGGCGGCGGTTGAGCCGGTCCAGGAGGGCGAGCTTGGCCTCCTGACGGCCGCCGGCGATCGTCGCGGGGGGGCGGAGGTTGGCGACGGGGACGTCGACGCCGTCGAAGCGGGTCCCCTGGTGGGTCGCCGGCATGAACCCGGTCCCCCAGTTGCGCGGGCCGCCGGCCACCAGCGACTTGGGGTAGTCCTGGAGCACCACGAACGCGGGGAGGTCCTGGTTCTCGGTCCCCAGGCCGTAGCTCACCCAGCTCCCCAGCGAGGGCCGGCCGCTGCGGGTCGACCCGGTGTTCATCTGGCAGACGCCGTTGACGTGGTTCAGCCCGTCCGCCCAGCAAGACCGGACGATGGCCAGGTCGTCGACGATCTCGGCCGTGTGCGGCAGCCAGTCGGAGACCCACGCGCCGCTCTCGCCGTGCTGCTTCCACGTCCGCCGCGACGGCAGGATCGGCGAGTAGAATTCGCCCATCGGCGTGATGACCGGCTTGAAGCTGGGCGGGATCGGCTTCCCCGCCAGCTCCTTCAGCAGCGGCTTGGGGTCGAACAGGTCCATCTGGCTCGGGCCGCCTTCCATGAACAGGAAGATGCAGCTCTTCGCCGTGGCGGGGACCGCCCACGACGGGGCCGACGCCCCCGACTCCTTCGCCATCAGGTCCAGCAGCGGCAGCGCGCCGAAGCCCGCGGCGGCCTGGAGCAGCCACTCCCGGCGCGAGGTCGGCGTCGTGGCGTGGGGGACGGGGCGGGTCATGGCGTCGTCTCCTCGGGAAGCCTCTCGGCCGCGATGAACGTCCTTCCCCCCTCGCGGGGGAAGGTGGCCCGGAGGGCCGGATGAGGGGGACGACGAGCAGGACGGCCGTCGGGATCCCGGGCCGGTCGGGCGGGCTTTCGAATCCCGACGGGCCTCGCGCTTCGCGTCCCCCTCATCTGACCGCTTCGCGGTCTGTCTTCCCCCGCGAGGGGGGAAGACGATCAAACCGTTCAATCCACATACAAGAATTCGCTCGAATTCAACAACACATGACAATAATCCGCCAGCGCCTCACGGCGATCCCCGCGGCCCAGGAAGGCGACGCCGTCGGCGACCTCGTCGGCGTCGGGCTCGCGGGCGAGGGCCAGGCGGTAGGCCAGGGCGACGCGGGCGCGATCGTCGTCGGGGGCGTCGCGTTCGAGCCTCGCGGCGAAGGCTTTGGCCCGATCCAGAGCCCAGGGGCCGTTGATGAGCAGGAGCGTCTGGGTGACGGTCGTGGTGCTGTTCCGCAGCCCGGCGCTGTTGAAGCCGTCGGGCGAGTCGAATGCGTCGAGGACCGGGTCGCGGCGGTTGCGGATCACCTTGCAGTCGACCGACCGCCGGGGCGAGGTCGCGTCGGCCGCCGGCCCGCCGCGCGCGGGGGACAGCTCGCCGGTCACGGCCAGCATGGCGTCGCGGATCGCCTCGGCCTCCAGGCGGCGGACGGGTCGCTTCCACAAATACCTGTTCGCCGGGTCGATCAGGCGGGCCTCCTCGGCCTCGCTCTCGGGGCGGAACGCCGATTGGCGGTACGCGGCCGACGTGACCATCAGCCGGTGGAGCGCCTTGAACCGGCGGCCGTCGGCGACGAACCGGCGGGCGAGCCAGTCGAGCAGCTCCGGGTGCGACGGGGCCTCGCCCAGCCGGCCGAAGTCGTTCGACGTCGCCACGATCCCCCGGCCGAAGTGGTTCTGCCAGACGCGGTTGACGATCACGCGGGTCGTCAGCGGGTTGTCGGGCTCGTTCAGCCAGGCCGCCAGGGCCGACCGCCGGCCCGTCGAGGTCGCCGTCGGGGCGATGTCGGGCGTCGTCGGCTCGACGACCGAGGGATAGCCGGGCGCGATCGGCCCGGTCGCCTTGCGCGAGCCGGCGACGGTCGTCGGCGGGGCCTCGGGGCCCACGTCCTTCACGCCGAGCGCGACGGGGAGCGGGGCCGGCTTGCTCGCGGTCCGCTTCTTCAGCTCGTCGTTCAGCTCCTTCCAGCGGGCGCGGTCGGCCTCCTTGACGGTCGCGGCGGGGATGGGGCCGTCGCGGTCGTCGACCACCTGGCGATAGGCCATCGCCTTGATCTGGCGGTCGTAGGGGGGCAGCTCGGCGTCGGGGCGGTCCAGGAGCGCCCGCAGGTCGGCCGTGAACTTGATCACGGCGTCATATTCCAACTTCTTGCGATACGGCGCCTCCAGCTCGTCGAGCCTCGCGCGGACGTCCTTCGTCGCGTCGTTCCAGGCGGCGAGCCTGGCCTCGTACTCCTCCTTCGCCGCGGCGTCATACAGCGGCAGGTCGTCCAGCGGCAGGATGGGGGCGAAGAAGGCGCGGAGGCGGAAGTAGTCCGTCTGGGCGATGGGGTCGAACTTGTGGTCGTGGCAGCGGGCGCAGCCGATGCTCAGGCCGAGGAACGCCTCGCCGGCCACGTCGGTCATCTCGTTGAGGATGTCCGACCACTGCCCGCGCACGTCGCGCTGGTTGTCCTCATACGGGCCGAGGCGGAGGAAGCCGGTGGCGACGGTCGCGTCGGGGTCGCCGGGGGCCAGCTCGTCGCCGGCCAGTTGCTCGGCGACGAAGCGGTCATACGGCTTGTCGGCGTTGAACGACCGGACGACGGAGTCGCGATACCGCCACGCCTGGGGGCGGTAGACGTCGGCGTTGTGGCCGTCGGACTCGGCGTAGCGGACGACGTCCAGCCAGTGCCGGCCCCAGCGGTCGCCGTAGGCCGGGCTCTCCAGCAGGCGGTCGACCACCTTCTCGTAAGCGTCCGCGGACTCGTCGGCGAGGAACGCGTCGACCTCCTCGGGCCCCGGCGGCAGGCCGGTCAGGTCGAACGTGACGCGGCGGATCAGCTCGCGCCTCGAGGCTTCGGGCGAGGGCGTGAGGCGGTTCTCGGCCAGGGTCGTCAGCACGAAGGCGTCGATCGGGTTCCGCGCCCAGGCTCCCCAGGCCGTGCCGGCGAACGCCTCCAGGCCGGGCGGCTCGACGTCTTTCAGCGGCTGGAACGACCAGAACGAGGCGTCGGCCTTCTCGACCTTCGCGGCGCGGGGGGCGTCGGCCGTGACGTCGCCGCCGGGCCAGACGGCCCCCTCGGCGACCCATCGCGACAGCGCGGCGATCTCGGCGTCGGCCAGCTTGCCGTCGGGGGGCATCTCCAACCCCTCATACCGCACGGCGTCGATCAGCGGGCTCTCGTCGACCTTCCCCGGCTCGACGACCGGCCCCGACTCGCCGCCGGCCGTCAGGGCCTCGCGCGAGTCCAGCCGCAGGCCCCCCTTCTGCTTCTCGCCGCCGTGGCACGACTGGCACTTGGCGACCAGCAGCGGCCGGACTTCCTGTTCGAAGAACCGGATCCGTTCGGCCTGGGTTGCGGGATCGCCCGCGTCCCCCTCGCCCGCGCGCGCCGACGCGACCGCGACCATCAGGGTCGCGACCGCCCATGCCCCGCGCCTCCACCGCCTCGAAACGGCACCCATGCGGCGACGGCCCCCACGACCGGCGGGAGGGGGCCGGTCGGCGTTGGTGTTGCGATGTCCAACATCCGTTCAAGGAGGCCCTATCCTAAGCCAACCGTGGCCCGGAATCTACTTCGATCCATACGGCGGGGCGTCTTCACGAAATCAGACACTCGGGTCGTCGTCGTCGGAGATCCCGAACTCCTCGGCGAGCACGGAGTCCAGGTCCATCGCCCCGTACAACACCCGGATGACCTCGATCCCGCCGGCCCGCGGCCGATAAGAAGACGATGTGGTTGCGAAATCTCGAGACGGGGACATAGCGCAAGTCGGCGTAAGCCGGATCATTCGGCCGATATCGAGCCCCGAGTCCCGGCAGTGAGGCGAGCCGCTCGAAGGTCGCCCTCGCCTCCACGCGGAACCGACGGGCGGCGTCTTCGCTGTGCTCCGCCAGGTGGGCGATCGTCTCGACAAGATCGCGTCGTGCTCGGAAGGTCTGACGAACAACGCTCATATCCCGCGTCGCCGCCTTTGGGCCGCCAGCTCAAGACCTTCCCGCTCGATCGCGTCCCACTCCTGCGGTTCCAGGGATGGTGCGACGCCGCTTTCCAGCCCTTCACGAAGCTTCTCCTCGAGGGCCTGCCTCGCCGCCAGCTTCTGCGCCTCTCGGATGAGCATCCGGAGATATTCGCTGACCGTCCCGAAGCCCTCCCGCCGAGCCTGAGCCTCGACGAATTCCTTCATCTGATCCGGCAGCGAGACGTTCATGGTCGCCATGCGATCCTCCTCGTTGCGAGAGATGACTCAAGGGTAGCCCGCCTGGCAAGGTTTGCCAACTCGGTCGTGCGCGGCCTTCGTCGCAAGAAATCCGACAAGGCTGAAATTCGGTCGGCGAAACGGCGGATCATCCCGGAGTGAGAAGGTCTTTGACAAGTCGGAAGCGGATCGGGCTCGAAACGGAGAGAGTCCTCGCCGAATTCCAGCGCGCGGGAACTGGATGCGTGCGGCGTCGGACCGTTGGCGCGGCGGCGATCGGTGGCCAGCCTGCGGCAGGCCACGCCACCCCGAATCAGAACCCTCATGTCCGAGCGGCTTGCGTCGCACCTCGTTGGGTTTCGCGAGGGCCGTCGAAAACAACATCGACTTCGACGTTCAAAGCCAACGACAAGAGCGAATGCAATGTCTATTGAAATAAAAACTTAAGGCTCGTCGTCAGCCCCGGGGCCGCCCGTCTCGGACTGACGAACGGACCCAACCGAGGCCGCCGGCCGACGCCCCAGGATGAGGTACGAGACCAGGTCCGAATAGTCGTCGGTCCAGGGCGAGGCGCCGACGCGAGGGGAGGGGACGGCCCAGCTCGGCGGCAGGCCGGGGAGGTCGGCGAGGACGGCCCAGATGGAGGGGCGACGCCCGGCGCGGAGGTCGGGCTCGGGGACGGACAGGTCCCGGCGGACGCGGCAGGCCAGGCCGGCGTCGGCGGCCTGGCGGGCCATCAGCGGCGGCAGGTCCAGGAACTTGCTGGAGAGGTTGAACGCCAGCACGCCGCCGGGGGCCAGCTTCCGGCGGTACAGGGCGATCGCCTCGCGAGACAGCAGGTGGACAGGGACCGCGTCGGAGCTGAAGGCGTCCAGGACGATCAGGTCCAGGGCGGCGTCCGGGGCGTCGGCCAGCCGGAGCCGGGCGTCCCCCTCGATCACCGCCACCTCGGCCCCGCGACGGCGGGCGTCGGCCAGGTAGGTGAAGCAGCCCTCGTCCTCGGCCACGCGGACCACGGCGTCGTCGATCTCGTAGAACGTCCAGCGCTGGCCGAGCCGGGCGTAGCAGGCCAGGGTCCCCGTCCCCAGGCCGACCACCGCCACCCGGGCGTCGGGCTTCAGCTTTAACGCGGCGAAGACGTCGCCGACCGGCCCCGAGCGGGCGAAGTAGGTGGAGGGCTCCTCGCGGCGGGAGGGGTCCAAACTCTGCTGCCCGTGCAGGGTCCGGCCGTGCATCAGGCGGCGGACGCCCTCCTCCCGGTCGACCAGGACCCGGAGCGGCCCGAAGAAGTTCCGACTACGGCGGACGACCTCGCCCCCCGGGTCGGGCGCGAGCCCCCCGACGACCAGGATCGCCCCGATCGTCAGCGCGAACCGCCATGGCCGAGATCGCGCCCGCCACACGGCCAGCACCCCCAGCCCGGCGATCAGGGTCAAAAGGATCGCCCCGAAGCCCGAGTCCTTCAGGCCCGGCGAGCGGACCAGGGCGAGGCCGGACGCCAGCACCGTCGCCGGGATCGCCAGATCCCCCCGCGACCATCCGGCCCCCGCGGCCGTCGCCAGGCCGGCGACGAACAGGATGAGCGGGTACTCGACCATCCGGTCGAAGGCCCAGGGGGCCACGATCGCGACGAACAGGCTCCCAATCGCCCCGCCGGCACCGATGGCCAGGTAGTACGTCGTCAGCCGCGACGGATCGGGCCGCAGCCGGGCCAGGCGATGGTGGGCCGTCAGCGCCGCGACGAAGAACGCCGACAGGTGCAGCGGGATCCAGGCCAGATGGGCGAACCCCGCCGCCAGCACCAGGGCGAGCGCGACGGCCAGCCAGGGGAACGCCGGCGCCAGCCGGGCCGTCCAGCGATCCCCGACGCCCGAGAAGGCCAGGATGTACGTCGCCAGGTAAAGCCCCAGCGGGACCGTCCAGAGGAGCGGCATCGGGGCCAACTCGGACGTGACGTGCGTCGTCAGCGCCAGCAGCCAGACCACCGGCCCGCAGGCGAGCGCGGCCCAGGCGAGGAGTTCGCGGGGGGACGTGAGGCCGGTGGCGGGCTCGGATCGGTCGTCGCCCCGCCGGGACGTGCCGGCGCAGACCAGCGTCGCCAGCGTCGACAGCATGACCCCGGCCGTCCAGGCTCGTCCTTGCCAGCTCAGGGTCGTGGCCGGCTCGATCAGCAGCGGATACGCCGCCAGCGCAGCGAGGTTCCCGGCGCAGCTCGCCGCATACAGGATGAAGGGGTCGCGGCCGGACCGCGAGTACCAGCGCTGGAGGAGGGGGGACGTGGCCGAGAGGACCACGAAGCCCGGCCCGATCGAGGTCGCCAGGGCGGCGAAGGCCCACAGCCCCGGCCCCCAAGACCCGGACGTCGGCGGGGCCGCGGCGAGCGTCGCCCCGGGGCGCGTCGCCAGGACGGTCGTCGCCAGCAGGGCATGGACCATCACCTGGTCGCGGACCTTCAGGAAGCGGGTCGAGAGGTGCGCATACCCATAGCCGGCCAGGAGGGCGACCTGGAAGAACAGCATGCACGCCCCCCAGACCCCGGCGGTCCCGCCGAAGGCCGGCAGCAGCATCTTCCCGGCCATCGGCTGGACCGCGAACAGCAGCCCGGAGGCCCCCAGCGTCGCCAGCCCGAACAGGGCCCCCCGGAACTTCCCGCCCATCTCCCCTCGCCGTCCGCCGCCCGGGCCCTAATATATAGAGGTAGCAGGCCGACCCGCGGCCCCACCCAGGATCAACGCCCCACGGCGCATCGTCAAGGACCAGGATGCCTCCCCAGCCGACCCACCATCATCAGCCCGGCAGTCGTCGCGGATTCCGATCGTTCCTCCGCTCGCAGCGCGAGGCCCTGAGGCGCAAGCCCGAGGAGGCCCCGCACGACGACCGCAACCGCAACCACCCGGCCCTGCGGCACCGCTCGCTCCCCGAGCTGTACCGCGAGCTGTACCGCCTGCTGCAAGGCCGACGCGCGGCGCTGGCGTTCGCGCTGCTGTCCCTGTCGCTGGCCACGGTCCTGAAGCTCGTCCCCCCCGCCGCGACCAAGGCCGCCATCGACTACGTCCTGATGGGCCGGCCCGTCCCCGAGGCCCTGGCGCGGTGGTCGCCGGTCCCGATCCCGGAGGATCCGACGCTCCGGCTCCGGCTGCTGGTGGCGACCGTCGCCGCGGT
>ERZ778021.1707-NODE-1707-length-23595-cov-5.849873_pt1 | contig 23595 bp, 19 predicted proteins | sample MGYA00375751_ERZ778021 | MGnify/ENA primary metagenome ERZ778021 (study PRJEB29350, sample SAMN05389814) | bioreactor metagenome | isolation source: Thiocyanate stock bioreactor | place: South Africa: University of Cape Town | collected 2013-08-29 ... | reverse complement strand
TCGTTGTCGCCGAAGCGGATCTCGTGCGTCGCGACGGTGTCGTTCTCGTTGACGATGGGCAGAACACCCAGACCCAGCAGCCGATCCACTGCGCGGCGGGCATTGGCGCGGTGTGCGGCGTTCTCGAGGTCGCCGGCCGTCAGCAGCACTTGGCCGGCGAGAAGCCCGTATCGCTCCAGCGTGGTCTGATAGCGCCACATGAGCACGTTCTGACCGACCGCGGCCGCCGCCTGCTGGGTCGCGAGATCGGAGGGCCGGCCGTCGAGGTTGAGCAGAGGCAGCGCCGTGGCGATCGCGCCGGAGGAGACCAGCACGACCTGCGTGCCGCGGGCGTGTGCGGCCGCGAGTGCGTCGACGATCGATTCGATGCGGTGATGGTTGTCGCCGCTGATGGAAGAGGAGCCCACCTTCACGACGACGCGACGCGCCCCCGCGATGCCGGACCGATCGTGCACGCTCACGCTTGCTCGTCATCCTCTCCGTCGAAGGAGAAGTCCGGCACCCCGAGGCGCTCGGCCTCGAGTTCCGCCCGGGCTTCCGCCTTGGCGTCCATCCGCTCGTGATAGCGCTCGCGTCGCTGTGATGTGGTGCGGCGCGGGTTCAGGTCGAGACGGGGGTCGGTGCCGCGCGGAGCCGTCATCAGTTCGGCGGCCGACGAGAGCGACGGATGCCAGTCGAACACGATGCCGTCGCCCGGCCCGATCACGACCGTCGAGCCCGCGACGGCCCCCACGCGGAACAGCTCGTCCTCGACGCCCAGCTTCTCGAGGCGATCTGCGAGGAAGCCGACCGCTTCTTCGTTCTGGAAATCTGTCTGCTGTACCCACCGCAGCGGCTTGTCGCCGAGGATGCGATAGACGTTTCCGTAGGTCCCGCCCTCGACGCGGATCTCGAAGTCCTTCTGCGCGCCCTTGGGGCGGATCACGATGCGCTCCGCTGCAGGGGCCTCCGCCACCTGCACGCGATGCTGCGCGATGATGTCGCCCAGCGCGAACGTCAGCTGTCGCAGACCCTCGTGGCTGACCGTCGAGATCTCGAACACCCGGTAGCCGCGCTCTTCCAGATCGGGGCGCACCAAGTCGGCGAGATCCTTGGCCTCGGGCACGTCGACCTTGTTCAGAGCCACGAGCTGCGGGCGATCGAGCAGCGGCGTCTGTCCCTCGGGAACCGGATAGTTCGCGAGTTCCTCGCGGATCACGTCGAGATCGCTCAGCGGGTCACGACCGGGTTCCAGGGTCGCGCAGTCGAGGACGTGCACGAGTGCGGTGCAGCGCTCGACATGGCGCAGGAACTCGAGTCCCAGCCCCTTGCCCTCGCTCGCGCCCTCGATGAGTCCGGGTACGTCGGCTACGGTGAAGCGCGTGTCGCCGGCCTGCACGACGCCCAGGTTCGGATGCAGCGTCGTGAACGGGTAGTCGGCGATCTTGGGGCGTGCTGCGGAGATCGCCGCGATGAGGCTGGACTTGCCGGCGGAGGGGAAGCCGACGAGGGCGACATCGGCGACCGTCTTCAACTCGAGGAGGACGTCACCCTCCCACCCGGGCGTACCGAGCAGTGCGAAGCCGGGCGCTTTGCGCTTGGGGTTCGCAAGAGCGGCATTGCCGAGCCCGCCCTGACCGCCGGGGGCGACGACGAAGCGGGTGCCGGGGACGACGAGATCCGCGAGCGTTTCCCCGTCGGCATCCTTCACCACGGTGCCGACCGGAACGGCGAGCTCCAGGCTTTCGCCCGCGGCGCCGGAGCGGTTGTCGCCCATGCCGAACCCGCCGTTTCCGGCGGACCGGTGCGGCGAGTGGTGGTACGACAGCAGCGTCGTCACCTGCGGGTCGGCGACGAGGACGATATCGCCTCCGTGGCCTCCGTTGCCACCATCGGGGCCGGCGAGCGGCTTGAACTTCTCGCGGCGCACGGACACACAGCCGTTACCGCCTTTGCCGGCGCGCAGATGGAGCGTCACTCGATCGACGAAGGTCACCATGTCGGTCTCCTGACGGAAAGGTGGGGAAGGAGGAAAGGGGATGTAACGAAGGAGGGGCGAGCCGAAGCCCGCCCCTCACCTCATGTTCGTGGTCGAACGCGCGGTCACTCCGCCGCGGCGACGATGTTGACGACCTTGCGGCCGCCCTTCGTGCCGAACTCGACCGCACCGGCGGCGAGGGCGAACAGCGTGTCGTCTCCGCCGCGGCCGACGTTGGCGCCCGGGTGGAAGTGCGTACCGCGCTGGCGAACGAGGATCTCGCCCGCGCTGACGGCCTGGCCGCCGAAACGCTTCACGCCCAGTCGCTGGGCGTTGGAGTCACGACCGTTACGGGTAGAGCTTGCGCCCTTCTTGTGTGCCATCTCGTCTGCCTCTTCCGCTTACTTGATGCCGGTGATCTTGACGCGCGTGAGGTCCTGACGGTGGCCCTGGCGCTTCTTGTAGCCGGTCTTGTTCTTGAACTTCTGGATCACGATCTTCGGGCCGCGCTCCTCGCCGAGGACCTCGGCGGTCACGGTCACCTTCGCGAGCTTGTCGGCGTCGGTCGTCACGGCGTCACCATCGACGAGCAGCACCGCGGGCAGCTCGAGCTTGTCGCCGATCTTGGCCTGCTGACGGTCGAGGACGACGATCGTGCCGACCTCCACCTTCTCCTGACGGCCACCGGCGCGCACAACTGCGTAAACCACTTCACACCTGTTTTTCTTCTGCGGAGCCAACGGCCCCGGCTGTCTTCATGGGACGAGTACGTCCCCTGAGGGTGTACCCAAATATCCAGTGCGGAGGCGAAACTCGACGCACCAAGGGTCTACTTTACCGGATGCCGGGGCCATCGGCAAAAGCGACGCAAGGCGTGTCGCGCGTCGACCTAGACTGCGAGGATGGCGATCCTCATCGACGACCCGCGCTGGCCCGCCCACGGGAGGTTGTGGGCGCACCTGGTCAGCGACAGCGACCTCGATGAACTGCACGCCTTCGCGGCCGCGAACGGCATCCCGCGGCGCGGATTCGATCGCGATCACTACGACGTTCCCGAGGATGAGCTGACGCGCCTCGTCGCCGCCGGTGCCGAGCACGTCAGCGGCCACGAACTCGTCAAGCGTCTGATCGCCTCGGGCCTGCGGATCACGGCACGCGAGCGTCGCGAGGGCTGACCGCTCCCCCGCCACGCGCGAGCATCACTCGGCGGCGGGCTCGGCCGTCGGCGTCGCCGCCACCGGGGTGCCGGTCAGCGCGGCGGTGGTGACGCGTCGGCGTCCCCGACCCTGGCCAGGAGCCTTCGGCTCCGGAAGAGCGCTCAGCACCGAGTCGAGGAGGATCTCCTTCTCGCTCCGCTCGTTGGCCGAGGAGCGAGAAGCCGGCTCGCGCTTCTTACGGGGACGCTTGGCGCGCTCGGGCGCGACCTCCGGCTGGACGTCGGGCAGCGTCACCTCGGCGACCTCGGAGGCCTCCGGTGCATCCTCGGCTGCGGTGTGGATGGTGGATGCGGCGATCTGCGCGAGCGCGGACTTCGCACTCTCGGTGATCACGTGCGTGCCGCCGCTCACGGAGCCGTTGCCGCCGGCGGCGGCGGGCGAGGAGCTCTGTCGCGACCGACGGCCGCCGGTCGACGCGGGCGCCTGCGCGCCACGGTGCTTGACGACCGGGTCGTGATGCACGATCACGCCGCGACCGGCGCAGACCTCGCAGGCCTCGCTGAAGGTCTCGAGCAGTCCCAGTCCCAGCTTCTTGCGGGTCATCTGCACGAGGCCGAGCGAGGTCACCTCGGCGACCTGATGCTTGGTGCGATCGCGGCTGAGGCACTCGACGAGGCGTCGCAGCACGAGATCGCGGTTGGACTCGAGCACCATGTCGATGAAGTCGACGACGATGATGCCGCCGATGTCGCGCAGGCGGAGCTGGCGGACGATCTCCTCGGCGGCCTCGAGGTTGTTCTTGGTGACCGTCTCCTCCAGGTTGCCGCCGGAGCCGACGAACTTGCCGGTGTTGACGTCGACCACCGTCATGGCCTCCGTGCGATCGATGACGAGCGAGCCGCCCGACGGCAGCCAGACCTTCCGGTCCAGCGCCTTCTCGATCTGCTCTGTCACGCGGAAGCGGTCGAACGGGTCCTGGTCGTCTTCGTACTTCTCCACGCGCTCGAGAAGGTCCGGCGCGACGCCGGCCAGATAGGCCGTGATCGTCTGGTAAGCGTCCTCGCCCTGGATGAGCATCTTGGAGAAGTCTTCGTTGAAGACATCGCGGACGATCTTCACGAGCAGGTCGGGCTCGGAGTGAAGGAGCGCAGGGGCGCCGATCTTCTCGACCTGAGACGAGATGTGCTCCCACTGTGCGGTGAGCCGCTGCACATCGCGCGTCAGCTGCTCTTCCGTGGCGCCCTCTGCGGCCGTGCGCACGATGACGCCGCTGGATTCCGGCAGCACCTCCTTGAGGATGCGCTTGAGGCGCGCGCGCTCGGTGTCGGGGAGCTTTCGCGAGATGCCGTTCATGGCGCCGCCCGGCACGTACACGAGGTAACGGCCCGGCAGTGAGATCTGACTCGTCAGGCGCGCGCCCTTGTGGCCGACGGGGTCCTTCGTGACCTGGACGAGAACGCGGTCGCCGCTCTTGAGCGCCAGCTCGATGCGCCGCGGCTGGTTGCCCGTCTCCACGGCATCCCAGTCGACCTCTCCGGAGTAGAGCACGGCGTTGCGGCCCCGGCCGATGTCGACGAAGGCAGCCTCCATGCTCGGCAGGACGTTCTGCACGCGGCCGAGGTACACGTTGCCGATGAGCGAGGACTCCTGGCTGCGCGCGACGTAGTGCTCGACGAGCACGTTGTCCTCGAGCACCGCGATCTGGATGCGGCCGTTCTTGGAGCGCACGATCATGTCGCGGTCGACGGCCTCACGGCGGGCGAGGAACTCGGCCTCCGTGACGACGGTGCGGCGGCGTCCGGCCTCGCGGCCGTCGCGGCGACGCTGCTTCTTGGCCTCGAGGCGCGTCGATCCCTTGATCCGCTGCGGCTCGGTGATCAACTCCACGGCGCGCCGGCGAGGCTGGCTCTGCTCTCGCGGGGTGTCATCATCGTTGGCCGACGATCCGCCGCCACGTCGACGGTTGCGCCGGCGCGCGCTCGTGCCGGACTCGGAGGGCCCCTCGTCCCGGTCGTCTCCCTGATCGACACGGATGCCGGGACGCGCGGGAAGCGGCACGATCTGCGGGGCGTAGAAGACCAGCTTCGTCGAGACGGCGGAGACGAACTCGGCGGGCAGGAGCCCGAGGCTCACAGCCGTGACGGGCTCCGTCGCTTCGGGTTCCGTCGCTTCGGGTTCCGTCGCTTCGGGCTCGGTGGCTTCGGGCTCGGCGGCGTCGGACTCGCTGCCGGCGGCCTCGGTGCTCTCAGCATCCGCGGCCTCCGCCTCGCCGCTGTGCTCCTCCGCGACCGGCGCGCCGTCAATGATGGGCGCGTCCTCGGCGGCGGCGTCGTCGTGCGTGCCGGCGGCGGCGTCGTGCGTGCCGGCGTCCGTGGGCGCACCAGCCTCCTCGATGGAGGGAAGCGACGGGGTCAGGACCTCGTCGGCAGGGATTGTGGACTGATCGTTGTTCTCATCGGCCATCTCTGGCTTACTCCTCGCCGCCGGCTCCGCGTGCCGTCGGGTGAACTCTGGCGGCGTCACCCGATAGTGGGGAACCGCATACTCACTCGGTCTGCAGCCTCACCCGCTCGTCGGCGGGACTCGTGCTGCCAAGGGCGTTCATCGCCCGAAGTCTTCGGTGATGCGTGGTGCGGCGCGGCCGCGATGCATCGGCCACCATTATCGCATCATCCGACGAAGATTGAGCAGAGCGACGCTCGGACCGTGCTCTGACGCTCACTCGGTCTCCCAGCAGCGACCGTCCGTGTGGATGCGATAATCGCCAGCATGTCCGCGCAGACCATCGACACCCGCCCGAAGATCCTCGCCATCTGGCTGGTGATCGCGGGAGTCATCGGGTGGATCGCGGCGTTCGCCCTGACGTTGGAGAAATTCGACAAGGCCACCGGATCGACCGCACCGGCGTCATGCGACTTCAGTGTCGTCGTGCAGTGCAGTGCGAACCTCGACTCCGCTCAGGGCAGCGTCTTCGGCTTCCCCAACCCCATCCTGGGCCTCACCGGATGGATGGCGCCGATCGTGGTGGGGATGGCTGTTCTCGCCGGCGCCCGTTTCGCCCGCTGGTTCTGGCTCACGTTCTTCGCGGGCGTCACGTTCGCCTTCGGATTCGTGATCTGGCTGATCACCCAGAGCATCTTCTTCCTCGGAACGCTGTGCCCCTGGTGCATGGTCACGTGGCTCGTCACGATCCCGACGTTCTACGCCGTGGCGGTCCAGCTGCTGCGCTCGGGCGTGATCTCCTCCCACCCGCGTGTGCGTGCCGTCGGCGACTCTCTGGCCGCGTGGGTCCCGCTCATGGCGTTCGTGTCGTATGCGGTGGTGCTCCTGCTCGCGCAGCTGCGGCTGGACGCCGTCCCGCAGCTGCTCGACGTCATCTTCTGAGATTCCGCGTCGCCGGCGCCCGGCGCTCGAACGGCCGGTGCCCTCCCGTCTCAGGGACGGAAGGGCACCGGATCGCGCAGGGTGGGATCAGAACCAGATCGCCAGTTCACGTGCGGCCGACTCGGGGCTGTCGCTGCCGTGGACGAGGTTCTGCTGAACCTTCAGTCCCCAGTCTCGGCCGAAGTCTCCCCGGATCGTGCCGGGTGCCGCGGTCGTGGGATCGGTCGTGCCGGCGAGTGAACGGAAGCCCTCGATGACGCGGTTGCCGGCGAGACGGATCGCGACCGACGGCCCGGAGAGCATGAACTCGAGAAGCGGCTCGTAGAAGGGCTTGCCCGCGTGCTCGGCGTAGTGCTGCTCGAGGACGTCACGGTCGGGCTCGACCAGCTTGATGTCGACCAGGGCGTAACCCTTGGCCTCGATGCGCGCGAGGATCGCTCCGGTCAGGCCGCGCGCCACGCCGTCAGGCTTGACGAGGACGAGGGTCTCTTCGGTGGGCATTTCAGTCTCCGTTCGTGACGTGCGGGGAAGCGCCTGCGCGGACCGCGTTGCGGCGGTCGAGCGCTCTGCCCTTGATGGTCGCATACGCGTACATGCCCCCGAAAATCACTCCCACGAGGACGAGTGCGGGCACGAGCAGTCCGCCGAGCACGACGACGACCTGCCAGAGCCAGCCGAGCAGGATGCCCACACGTGAGCGGGTCAGGCCGGTGGTGATGACCATGAGTGCCGCGAGGACGGAGCCGCCGACGATCCCCCACCATGAGGGGATGCCGTCGGGAAGGGCGTTCAGGCCATAGATCGCCAGGCCGCCGAGGAAGACGATGATCGACTCGAATCCGAGCACGACCTGCGCGAGCGACTCTTCCGCGCCGCGCGCGCGTCGCACGCGCCCGCTCACGCGCTCCACCCCGCCTTCCAGTCACCGTCGGCAGCAAGTTGCAGGGCCTCGCCCGCCAGCACGACGCTGCCCGCGATGACGACGGCGCGTCGGTTCGAGCCCGCCGCCCATTCGCGCGCGGCTTCGGCCGCGTCGGCGAGGTCGCGGTGCACGGTGACGGGAACTCCCGCAGCTTCGACCAGGTCGGCCAGCGCATCGGGGTCGGCCGCCCGCTCGGAGTCCGGCGCCGTCACGAACACCTGGGTCGCCGCCGGCGCGACAGTGGCGACGATCCCCGCGATGTCCTTGTCGGCGAACGCGCCGAGCACGATGCCCCATTCGTCGAAGTCGAACGAGTCGCCCAGCGCGGCCACCAGGGCGCGTGCGCCGTGCGGGTTGTGCGCGCTGTCGATGAGCACGGTGGGCGCGACACCGATCAGCTGGAGACGGCCGGGCGAGGTCACCTGTGCGAGTCCGTCGGTGAGCACATCGGGCGCGATCGGCTGTCGGCCGGCGCCGATGAGCGACTCGACGGCCGCGATGGCCAGGGCCGCGTTGTGCCCCTGGTGTGCGCCGTACAGCGGCAGGTAGAGATCGTCGTATGTCGCCGCGAGGCCCCGCACGCTGAGCTGCTGTCCGCCGACGGCGAGCGTCTGGCTCGTGAGGCCGAAGGCGGTCCCCTCGACCGCGAGGGACGCGCCTCGCGCGGCCGCGGCTGTGGTGAGGACGTCCAGGGCCGAGGGATCCTGCTGTGCCGACACCGCGGCGGCGTCGGTCTTGATGATCCCCGCTTTGACGGCGGCGATCTCGGCGATCGTGTGTCCGAGCTTGTCGGCGTGGTCGAGATCGATCGGTGCGATCACCGCGACGTCGCCGTCGGCCGTGTTCGTCGAGTCCCAGCTTCCGCCCATCCCGACCTCGATGACCGCTACGTCCACCGGGGCGTCGGCGAAGGCCACGAAGGCGAGCACCGTGAGCAGCTCGAAGAAGGTGAGAGCGGCGTCCCCGGATGCCGCGAGCTCGGCATCGACGAGGTCGACGATCGGGGCGATCTCGTCCCAGGCATCGGCGATGAGTGCGTCCTCGATCGGCTCCCCGTCGATCATGATCCGCTCGGTGAAGCGTTCGAGGTGAGGACTCGTGAACAGCCCCGTGCGCAACCCGTGGGCGCGCACGATCGATTCGATGATGCGGCTGGTCGAGGTCTTCCCGTTCGTCCCGGTCACATGCACGACGCGGTAGGTCCGCTGCGGATCGTCGAGCAGTTCCAGCACGCGGCGGGTGCGTTCGACGCGGGGCTGCACCCATTGCTCGCCCTGGCGGGTCAACAGGGCGCGGTAGACGGCGTCGGCGCGCTGGCGGTCGTTCACGAGGACGCTCCGATCCGGGTCACGGCAACGGTGACGTCGCCGGTGTTGGCGTACGTGCCGGCGGCGACCACCGCCGTGTGATCGGCGTCGATCGTCTCGGCGGCAGCCAACACCGATCCCTCTCCGACGAGCGCGGTGCCCTCGGGTGAGACGACCGCGTAGTCGAGGGCGAGTGTCTCGCCCGCGACGTCCGCGGTGGCGAAGGCGGCCGCGACGGCCGCGGCATCCTCCGATGCGGAGAACAGCAGCTGCAGGCGGATGCGGTCGCTCACGTCGAAGCCGGCGGCCTTGCGGGTATCCTGCACGGCGCGGATGATGTCGCGCGCGAGACCCTCGGCTTCGAGCTCGGGCGTCGTGGTGGTGTCGAGCAGCACGAAGCCGCCCTGGCGGTCTCCCGCACCCGTCAGCACCGCGAGCGCCTCGCCGTCGGGGCGTCCGGCGGTCTCGAGCACGAGGTCGTACTCCCCCGGCTCCAGGGCGATCCCGCCGACGACGACAGAGCCGTCGGCGTCCGTCCACTCCCCTGCGCGGGCGGCGGCGATCACCTGCTGCACCTGCTTGCCCAGGCGGGGACCGGCGGCGCGGGCGTTGACCGACAGGCGGTGCGTGATGCCGTAGTCGACCGCCGTGCTCGCCTCGAGCTCGACGAGCTCCACGGCCTTCACGTTGAGCTCGTCGCGCAGAATGTCCTCGAACTGTGCGAGCGCCTCGGCGTCCGGCACCACGACCGTGAGCCGCGGCAGGGGCAGGCGCACGCGTTTGCCCTCCTTCTTGCGGAGGGCGTTCGCGACGCTCGAGACCTCACGGACGGCGTCCATCGCGGTGCGGATGTCGGATGCCGTCGGGAACGCGTCGGCGTCCGGCCAGTCCTCCAGGTGCACGCTGCGACCACCGGTCAGGCCCTGCCACACGCGCTCGGAGATCAGCGGGATCAACGGCGCGGCGACGCGCGTCAACGTCTCGAGCACCGTGTAGAGCGTGTCGAACGCGTCGGTGGATGCCGGGTCGTCAGTCACCCCCACCCAGAAGCGGTCGCGCGATCGGCGGACGTACCAGTTGGTCAGCGCCTCGGCGAAGTCGCGGAGCTTCGCCGCGGCCGTCGTCGAATCCAGCTGCTCCAGGTCGGCGGCGACGCCGCGCACGAGGTCGCCGGTCAGCGCGAGGATGTAGCGGTCCAGAACGTTCGTCGAGTCGGTGCGCCACGTCGCCTGGTAGCCCCCGGGGGCGGCGGCGTTCGCGTACGTCGCGAAGAAGTACCACGTGTTCCACAGCGGCAGCAGGAACTCGCGCACTCCGGCGCGGATCCCCTCCTCGGTGACGATGAGGTTGCCGCCGCGCAGCACCGAGGACGCCATGAGGAACCACCGCATGGCGTCGGAGCCGTCGCGGTCGAACACCTCGCTGACATCCGGATAGTTGCGCAGCGACTTGCTCATCTTCTGCCCGTCGCTTCCGAGCACGATTCCGTGGCAGGCGACACCCGTGAAGGCTGGCCGGTCGAACAGGGCACCGGACAGGACGTGCATGACGTAGAACCAGCCGCGCGTCTGGCCGATGTACTCCACGATGAAGTCGGCCGGCGCGTGCTCGTCGAACCACTCCCGGTTCTCGAACGGGTAGTGCACCTGGGCATACGGCATCGACCCCGAGTCGAACCAGACGTCGAAGACGTCCTCGATGCGTCGCATGGTGCTCGCACCCGTCGGATCGTCCGGGTTCGGGCGCGTCAGCTCGTCGATGAAGGGACGGTGCAGATCGATGTCGCCGGCGGCATTGCGCGGGAGCCGGCCGAAGTCGCGCTCCAGGTCGGCGAGCGACCCGTACACGTCCACGCGCGGGTACTCCGGGTTGTCACTGCGCCAGACCGGGATCGGCGAGCCCCAGAAGCGGTTGCGGCTGATGGACCAGTCGCGGGCGCCTTCGAGCCACTTGCCGAACTGGCCGTGCTTGACGTTCTCCGGCGCCCAGGTGATCTGTTCGTTCAGTTCGATCAGACGGTCCTTGATCGCCGTGACGCGCACGAACCAGCTGGAGACGGCCTTGTAGATCAGAGGGTTGCGGCAGCGCCAGCAGTGCGGGTAGGAGTGCTCGTAGGAGGCTTCGCGCAGCAGGCGACCCTCGGCCAGCAGCAGACGGATGAGCGGACGGTTGGCGTCCATCCACAGCTCGCCCGCGACATCGCCGACCTGCGGGAGGAAGCGTCCGCCGTCGTCGAGGCTCATGATGAGCGGGATGCCGGCCGCCTCGGTGATCCGCTGGTCGTCCTCACCGAACGCCGGTGCCTGGTGCACGATGCCGGTGCCGTCGGTCGTGCTGACGTAGTCGTCGACGAGGATGCGCCAGGCGCTCTCGGTGCCCCACACCTCGGCATCCGCGTAATAGTCGAAGAGCCGGTCGTAATGCACGTCCGCGAGCTCGCTGCCGAGAATGGTCCGTTCCACGGCTTCGGCCGCCTCGGCCGCGTTCTCGTATCCGAGATCCTTCGCATAACCGCCGAGCAGATCGGAAGCGAGCAGGTAGCGATGTGCCGCCGCGCCCTCGTCGTCGCCGGATGCCGGGACATCCGCCGCTCCGTTCGGCCCGCCCGGCACGACGACGTACTCGATGTCGGGGCCGACGGCCAGAGCGAGGTTGGTCGGCAGCGTCCAGGGCGTGGTCGTCCACGCCAGGGCACGGACACCGGTGAGCCCCAGGCTCTCCGCCTTCACGCCGACGAGCGGGAACGTGACGGTGACCGAGGGGTCCTGCCGCATCTTGTAGACGTCGTCGTCCATGCGCAGCTCGTGGTTCGACAAAGGAGTCTCATCCCGCCAGCAGTAGGGCAGCACGCGGTGCCCCTCGTAGGCGAGGCCCTTGTCCCAGAGCTCCTTGAACGCCCAGAGCACCGACTCCATGTAGCCCGTGTCGAGCGTCTTGTAGCCGCGTTCGAAGTCGACCCAGCGCGCCTGGCGGGTGACGTAGTCCTCCCATTGCTGCGTGTACTCGAGCACCGACTCGCGGGCCTTCGCGTTGAAGGAAGCGATCCCCATCTGCTCGATCTCGCTCTTCTCGGTGATGCCGAGCTGCTTCATGGCCTCGAGCTCAGCGGGAAGGCCGTGCGTGTCCCAGCCGAAGACGCGGTCGACTTTCTTGCCCCGCATCGTCTGGAAGCGCGGGAAGAGGTCCTTCGCGTATCCGGTCAGCAGGTGTCCGTAGTGCGGCAGTCCGTTGGCGAACGGCGGGCCGTCGTAGAAGACCCACTCCTCGGCGCCGTCGCGCTGCGCGATCGACGCGCGGAAGGTGTCGTCGCGCGCCCAGAAGTCGAGCACGTCGCGCTCGATCGCGGGAAAGCGCGGGCTCGGAGACACGTCGGCGGCGGGCCCGAAGGGGCTCGTGACGCCGGCGGCGGGGTTCGTCGAGGGACGGGGGTAGCTCATGTCACTCCAGCAGGTGCTCGTGCATCGGATTCGTGCAGTCTTCCTGCGAGGACGATCGTGCGACCGCGGTACCACCCCGCTTGCCGACACCCATCGTCGGCCACTCATGCGACGGCTGTGACGGGCCTGCCCCGCGCGGTTCTAGTGACCCCGGGGGTTCCCTGGGCGTTCTTCCGCGAGCTCCCCGGTGATGGCCGGATCGGTGCTGATCAGACCATCATACCGGGCGCGTAGGCTCGAGGGATGGCTGCCCGCTCCTCCGGTTCTCTCGGCCCCCGGCCTCCGCGAATCAGCGCCCCCGACGTTCCCACCGACCTCGACGCGGTCAGCGCGCTGCGCAGCCGGGCCGACCTGCTCGGCGTTCTCGTCGACGGCCTGGGCGGCGAGGTGGATGCCGCGCACTGCCGTCTCGTCGAGTCTCGGGTGGCTGCGGCATCCGGACCGGCCGCCGGTCACGTCGACGCCACGGGCGCCACGTTCGTCGACGTCGCGGTCGACCAGCTCCGCGCGATGGCGCTGGTCGCCCGTGACGGAAGCTGGCGCAATGTCGAGCTGACCGGCGGGCGTATCGCGACGCTCGACGGGCTGCGGGTGCGCTGGGACAGCGTCGTGGTGCGAGGGGCGCACATCGACTACCTCTCGCTGCCGTCCGCCGAGCTCACCGACGTGCTCTTCGTCGACTGCAGCTTCGGCTCGATCGATCTGCCTGAGGCGCGACTCGCGCGGGTCGCCTTCGAGGGATGCCGCGTCGACGAGGTCGACACGCGTGGAATGCGAGGCGACGATGTGGATCTGCGCGGGCTCGAAGCGCTCGCATTCACCGATGTTCGTGCGCTCACCGGTGCCTGGCTCCAGCCCCGACAGGCTGAGCTTCACGCCCCCGCGTTCGCGCAGGCTCTCGGCATCCGGATCGTCGCGTGAACATCGCGACGGCCCGGCTGCGGCTGCGAGAGATGACCGACGAGGATCTGCCGGACCTGCGCGCGATCCTCCACGACCCGGAGGCGATGACGGCGTACAACGGCGCGTTCAGCGATGCGGAATCGTCGGCGTGGCTGCGTCGCACGCAGCAGCGGTACCGGGACGACGGTTTCGGGCTGTGGGCGGTGGTGCACAGCGGGACGGGCAGGATGATCGGGCAGTGCGGCATCACGCGGCAGCAGATCGATGACGACGAGATCGTCGAGGTCGGCTACCTGTTCCAGCGCGCTCACTGGGGTCACGGGTACGCCGTCGAGGCCGCCGCCGGGTGTCGTGACTGGGCGTTTTCGACGCTGGGGATCGACGAGCTGTACGCGAAGATCCGCTCGACGAACGTGGCCTCGATGAACGTCGCGATCCGACTCGGCATGACGGTGCGCCGCACCTTCACCACCCACCACCGCGGCGTCGACATGCCACACCTCGCCTTCGCCGTCGACCGCAGTGCGTGGGAGCGCCACGCCGATGCGCGGCCGATTGGTTCGCGAGGAGATGTCGAGATCGGATCGGGTCGGGCGTTCCTCGGCATCCGCCATTTCGTCGGAACCTACCGGCGCGCGCCCGGTAGACTGGGGCGCACATTCCACACTCAGGCACGCTCACACAGTGCCGCACATATCGTTCGAGGAGATCCATGTCCGACGCGCAGATTCCCGACAAGCCCGCCCTGGAGGGCCTCGAGCAGAAGTGGGATGCCGCGTGGAGCGCGGCGGGCACCTACCTCTTCGACCGCGACGCAGCGAAGGCCAAGGGTCGCGCCGGCGTCTTCTCCGTCGACACGCCGCCGCCGACCGCGTCGGGATCGCTCCACATCGGCCACGTCTTCAGCTACACCCACACCGACGTGAAGGTGCGCTTCGAGCGGATGCGTGGCAAGACGGTGTTCTACCCCATGGGATGGGATGACAACGGGTTGCCCACCGAGCGTCGCGTGCAGAACTTCTACGGAGTGCGCTGCGACACGTCATTGTCGTACGACCCCTCCTTCACTCCCCCGTTCCGCGGCGACGCGAAGAGCTTGAAGCCCGCCGATCAGGTGCCCATCAGCCGCCGCAACTTCATCGAGTTGTGCGAGGAGCTGACGCTCGAAGACGAGAAGGCGTTCGAGGCTGTCTTCCGTCAGCTCGGACTTTCGGTCGACTGGACGCAGACGTACCGCACGATCTCGGACGACACCATCCGCACGAGCCAGCTCGCGTTCCTGCGCAACCTCGAGCGCGGTGAGGCGTATCAGGCGCTCGCGCCGACGCTGTGGGACATCGACTTCCGCTCCGCGATCGCCCAGGCCGAGCTCGAGGATCGCGAACAGCAGGCGTCGTATCACCGTCTCGCCTTCCACAAGAGCGACGGCTCGGGAGACATCCACATCGAGACGACCCGCCCCGAACTGCTCGCGGCCTGCGTGGCGCTGGTCGCCAATCCCGGCGACGAGCGGTACCAGCCGTACTTCGGCCAGACGGTTCGCACGCCGATCTTCGACGTGGAGGTGCCCGTCCTCGCGCACCCGCTCGCCCAGCAGGACAAGGGTTCGGGCATCGCCATGGTGTGTACGTTCGGAGATGTCACCGACATCATCTGGTGGCGTGAGCTCGATCTGCCCAACCGGACGATCCTCGGCCAGGACGGACGTATCCTTCCCGACGCCCCCGAGGCCGTGACCACGGATGCCGCAAAGGCCGCCTACGCCGAGCTGGCCGGGCTCACCGTCTTCAGCGCCAAGAAGAAGATGGTCGAGCTGCTGGAGGCCTCGGGCGAGCTGCTGCAGGTTTCGAAGCCGTTCAGCCACCCGGTGAAGTTCTACGAGAAGGGTGACCGTGCGCTGGAGATCGTCTCGACGCGCCAGTGGTACCTGCGCAACGGCGCCCGCGACGAGGCGTTCCGCGAGAAGCTCATCGCACTCGGTCAGGGCATGCAGTGGCATCCGGACTTCATGCGCGTGCGCTACGAGAACTGGACGAACGGCCTGACCGGCGACTGGCTCATCAGCCGCCAGCGCTTCTTCGGCGTGCCGATCCCCGTCTGGTATCCGCTCGACGAGAACGGCGAGCGGGTCGAGGGCGGTGTGATCACCGCCGAGGTCGCGAGCCTGCCGGTCGACCCGACGACCGACGTGCCGCCCGGCTTCACGGAGTCCCAGCGCGGCGTGCCCGGCGGCTTCGAGGGTGAGAAGGACATCTTCGACACGTGGGCGACCTCCTCGCTCACGCCGCAGCTGGCCGGCGGATGGCAGCGCGACGAAGAGCTCTGGAACGTCGTCGCGCCGTTCGACCTGCGTCCCCAGGGCCAGGACATCATCCGCACCTGGCTGTTCTCCACGATGGTCCGCTCGGCCCTGGAAGACGATCGCGCTCCGTGGTCGGATGCCGCCATCAGCGGCTTCATCGTCGACCCCGACCGCAAGAAGATGTCGAAGTCCAAGGGCAACGTGGTCACCCCCGCCGACATCCTCGACCAGCACGGCACCGACGCGGTGCGGTACTGGGCCGCATCGAGCCGGCTCGGCGCCGATGCCGCGTTCGACCCCCAGAACCCGACGCAGGTGAAGATCGGGCGACGCCTGGCGATCAAGGTACTCAATGCAGCCAAGTTCGTGCTGTCGTTCCCCGTGCCGGCGGGCGCCGAGGTGACCCACGCTCTGGATGCCGCGATGCTCGCGACTCTCGACCGTGTGGTGCGCGACGCCACGGCCGCCTTTGAGGCGTACGACCATGCCCGCGCCCTGGAGATCACCGAAGCGTTCTTCTGGACGTTCTGCGACGACTATCTCGAACTCGTCAAGGAGCGCGCCTACAACCAGACCGACGTCGGACAGGCCTCCGCGGCACTCGCGTTGCGCACGGCGCTGTCGACGTTGCTGCGTCTCCTCGCCCCCGTGCTCGCGTTCGCGACGGAGGAAGCCTGGTCATGGTTCGAGGACGGCTCGGTGCACACCGCGTCCTGGCCTGAGCCTGTCGAGGGCGGCGCACCCGGTGACCCGGGCGTGCTCGCGGCGGCCAGCGCTGCGCTCATCGGCATCCGCCGTGCCAAGACCGAGGCCAAGGCGTCTCAGAAGACGCCGGTGGCGCGCCTCGTGCTCGGCGGCGACGACGTGACCATCGCCGCCCTCCGTCTCGCAGAGGGCGACCTCAAGGCTGTCGGGCGCATCGCCGAGCTGGAGCTGGTCGGTGGCGGGGAAGGCCTGGTCGTGCAGGCCGTCGAGCTCGCTCCGGAGGCGTGAGATGCAGCTCGGGACACGATGGACCAGCGGCGACGAGCCGCCGGCGGCCGTTCCTGCCGTCCTGCGACCGCAGATCCACGCTGTCGATCGCGCGCTTCCCGGCGACGACCTCGGCCAGCCGCGCCCTCGCTGGACGCTGACCTTCTTGGAGGGGCGCCCGATCGCCGAGTTGGACACCGGCGTGATCGTGGAGGCCACGGCATCCGGTGAGGTGCTCGTGCGGCACGACGACGAGGATGAGTTCGGCTGAGAACGGGCGCTCCTAGGTGAAGGACGGCGTCGGGCGGCACGACGTCGTAGACGAGCCGGGCGACGGGCCCAGCCGCGTGAGCAGAGCGCAAGGAGAGGCGCTCTGCTTCGCTGCGCCGGGGCAGCGGCGGCGCCCCTGCGCCGGGCGTGACGGGCGCGACCGACACGGCGATCTCGTCGAGGGCACCCGCGTCGAAGAACTGACCCGCCAGGTCTCCGCCCCCCACGACCCAGATGTCGCGGTCTCCTGCCGACGCGCGGATCCGCGGCAGCGCCGCCATAGAGGTCTCGCCGGCGCTCGGGGCGCACCAGCAGATCCTCCGCCGCGAGTACCCACTCGTACGTCGTCGCCCCCTCCACCAGAGCGCCGGCGTTCGAGGGGGAGCAGGTCTGGATCGGGGTCGGTCCCGCCGGCCGCCTCGAGCGCCGTCAAGCGATCTCCGCTCCCGCCTGTCGCGTCCCCGCGATGAGCAGTCGCATGCCGAGGAGCGCGACGATCGCCGTCGCGGCGCCACCGATGAGGAAGGGCAGGCGCAGATCGATCCGCGCGACGAGGCCGCCGAGGATCGTGGCGATCGGGAACAGCCCCCAGGTGAGGGTGCGCGTGATGCCGAGCACGCGGCCGAACATATCGGGCGGGATGATCTGCTGACGCAGGCTGCCCCACGGCACGTTCCAGATCGACACCGCGCACGCGGCGGTTGCGAAGGCGAGGATGGCCGTCCAGACCGACGGTGCGATGCCGGTGAGCAGCATCGCGACACCTCCGCTGAGGATTGCTGCGAACATCACCGGGCCCCGCCCCCATCGAGCCACCAGACGCGGCGCGAGCAGCGATCCGCACAGGGCGCCTACCCCGAGACCGGCGGTGACGAACCCGATGGCAGCGGCCGGGACGGCCAGCGCGTCGACGAAGAAGAGGACGATGACCGCCTGCGCGAAAGCCAGCGCGCTTCCGGTGAACGAGGTGAACACGACCATCGTGCGCAGATAGCGGTGATGCCACAGGTAGGAGAGCGCCTCCCGCGCCCCCGAGCGCTGTGCAGCAGGACGAGCGGCGTCGTCGGGATCGGCCGGCGTGCGAAGCGGCCGAGCCGCCGGAAGGGGAAGCAGCAGAGCGAGGACGACCGGGACAAGGTACCCCGCCGAACCGATCCAGAGCGGCAGGGCGAGTGAGGCGGCGAACAGGATGCCGGAGATCGGGGTGGCGATGAAACTGTCGACGGTCACCTGAGCAGCCTGGATCCACCCGTTCGCGCGATCGAGCTGATCACGCTCGACCACGCCGGGGATGACCGCATTCGTGGCGTTGTCGAACAGCGTCTCGCCCAGACCGAACACCAGCGTGCCGACGAACAGCGCCAGAGGCTCAGGCTGCCGGAGGCACCGAGGATGGCGAGCCACAGCGCCACGCTTCCCCGGATCACGTTCGCCAACGCCATGACGTAGCGCCGATCCAGGCGGTCGACGATCAGCCCCGCGGGCAAGCCGAAAATCAACCACGGCACGAACGCCAGTGCCGACAGCACCGAGATCACCAGCGGGTCGGAGCTCAGCGTGATGGCGATCAGGGGCACCGCCGTGCGTCCGACACCGTCGGCGAGGTTGCTGAAGACCGCCGCCGACCACAGCGTGCGAAAACCCCGCCCGGGCGGGGCCCGGTGGACGGGTGGCAGCGGCGAGGATGCCGGTGCCCCGGCATCCTCGTGCGTGGCGGGCGTCGTCATGAGCTGAGTCCATCTTCGGGGAGCGGGAAAACATCGGTGCGGATGCTGATGGGCTGGAGGTCCGCGCCGGTCTGATCGCGGTAGAGGTCGCCGTAGCGCAGCACGAGCTCGTGCATCTCGGTGATGAGCGCCTCCGTCTGCGCCGGAGTGAGTCGCAACGTCGAGGTCGCGACCATCGCGTTGGCTTCGTCGAGGCCGCCGGGAGAGGCCAAGCTCTCGGTCACGTAGCGCATCAACTGCTGGTGACGCCGCGTGAGGAACTCGCTCATGACGAGCTGCGTGGACGCCTTGCCGGCGGGCGTCTTCATCGCCTCGGGGTTGGTGAAGGAGATGCCGCCGCGGGGCCGCTCCCACCAGCGCTCGCGTCCCGTGCCGCGGTCACTGAGCTCTCGGATGAGGTCGTGCTTCGCGAGTGCGCGTAGGTGGTAGCTGGTTGCCCCGGACGACTCCCCCGTCATCGCCGCCAAGGAACTGGCCGTCTGCGGGCCGTACTGGTTGAGGATGTCGAAGATCTCGATCCGCAGCGGGTGGGCGAGGGCGCGCAGCGCTCCGGCGTCGAGTCGGCGCTCTTCGGCGCGTCCCGTTACGGATCCGTCGGGTGCATCATCGGGGATCATAATGCAAAGCTACTCTTGCAAAGAATGCTTTGCAACCAGATCTTTGGAGATTTCCGGCCTACGCTGGAGGGATGATCGACGTCGACTCCAATCCTCTGCTGGCACCCTCTTCACTGCCCTACGGCCTCCCCGACTACTCGTCGATCGCCCCGGCGCACTATCTCCCCGCGTTCATGGAGGGGTTCGCGCGGCACCGCAGCGAGATCGATGCCATCGTCGCTGACGAGTCCGCCCCCACGTTCGAGAACACGATCGTCGCGTTGGAGCGCGCCGGAGAGCTCTTGGGCCAGGTGGCGCGCACCTTCTACACGGTCTCCTCAGCCGACGCGTCGCCCGAGATCCAGGAGATCGAAGAGACGCTCGCGCCGCTGATGGCCGCCCATCACGATGCCGTGCAATTGGACGGCGCGCTCTTCGCGAGAGTACGGGCCGTTTTCGACAGTCGCGACGAACATGCACTGAGCGCAGAGGAGCGCTATCTGGTCGAACGTCGATTCCGCGAGATGGCTCATGCCGGCGCGGGGCTCGACGATGCCGAGAAGCAGCAGCTCACGGATCTCAACCAGCGGCTGTCGGTGCTCACGACGACGTTCGAGAAGAATCTGCTCGCGGACACGAACGACCTCGCCGTCGTCTTCGACTCCGCGGACGAGCTCGACGGCCTGACGGACGGTGAGTTGTCTGCCGCCGCGCAGAATGCCGCGGACCGCGGACTCGAGGGGCGCTACGTCGTGACGCTCACGCTCTTCACCGGGCATCCGTACCTGTCGAGCCTCACGCGCCGCGAGAGCCGCCGACGTCTGCTCGCGGCCTCGCGATCGCGTGGCTCGCGCGGCAACGCGAACGACAATCGCGACGTGCTGCCTCAGATCGTGCGCCTGCGTGCGCAGCGGGCTGCGCTCCTCGGATACGAGAACCACGCCGCCTACGTGACCAGCGACGAGACGGCCGGCTCTCCCGGGGCCGTCCGTGCGCTGTTGCGGCAGCTCGCTGCACCGGCGGCGGCCAACGCGCGTGCGGAGCAGGCGGCGCTGCAGGCGATGGTGGACGCTGAGCCCGAGCCGTTCCCGCTCGAAGCGCACGACTGGGCGTTCTATACCGAGCGTGTGCGCGAAGCGGAGTATGCCGTGGATCGCACGGCACTGCGGCCCTGGTTCGAGGCGGAGCGGGTGCTCGTCGACGGGGTCTTCTTCGCCGCGACCTCGCTGTACGGCATCACGTTCACCGAACGTCCCGATCTTCCCGCCTACCACCCCGACGTGCGCGTCTTCGAAGTGCACAACGCCGACGGATCCGCGCTCGGCCTGTTCCTCTTCGACCTCTACACGCGCGACACCAAGCGCGGCGGGGCATGGATGAACTCCATCGTGACGCAGTCGCACCTGCGCGGTACGCGTTCGATCGTCGTGAACAACCTCAACGTGCCCAAGCCGGCCGCCGGCAAGCCGACGCTCCTGACGCTCGACGAGGTCACGACGATGTTCCACGAGTTCGGGCACGCGCTGCACGGTCTGTTCGCGACGGTGACCTTCCCGCACTTCGCCGGCACCGCGGTCTTCCGCGACTTCGTGGAGTTCCCGAGTCAGGTGAACGAGATGTGGATCCTCTGGCCGGAGGTGCTCTCCTCGTACGCTCGGCACATCGACACCGGCGAGCCGTTGCCCGCCGACGTCGTCGCCCGCCTGCACGCCTCCGAAGCCTTCAACCAGGGGTTCGCCACGAGTGAGTACCTGGCCGCGGCGTGGCTCGACCAGGCATGGCACGGCGTGAACGTCAAGGAGGCCGATGCGGTGACGGACGTCGCCGCGTTCGAGGCAGCGGCGCTGGCGGACATCGGTCTGCACAATCCGGTCGTGCCGACGCGGTACTCGTCCACCTACTTCGCTCACGTGTTCTCGGGCGGCTACAGCGCGGGCTACTACTCGTACATCTGGAGCGAAGTGCTCGACGCCGACACGGTCGAGTGGTTCGCGGAGAACGGGGGCTTGACCCGCGCCGGTGGCGATCGCTTCCGCGACCGCGTGCTCGGAGTGGGCGGCTCGAAGGACCCGTTGGAGGCGTACCGTGACTTCCGCGGGCGGGATGCCGACATCGCGCCTCTGCTGGTGCGGCGAGGACTCGGAAGCTGACGAGCGCGCGGGAGGCGGTGTGCGATGGCGCTACCTCCCGCTGCCTCGCTCAGGGTGTCGCCGAGGGAATCGGAAGGGGCGTCGCTGACGGCGAGGGGGCTGCGGACGCGGGGAGGGTCGGCGTCGAGGATGGAATCGAGGCGGGGCATTCGATCGGCCGATAGGACGAGCGACCCTGCCGCACGTGGAACCGGAAGCACTCCGTGGCGCTTCCTGCGGCGACACCGGGCTGGAAGAGTTCGCGGGGCGGTTGCGGTTGGACGCTCACGCGCAGGCGGACGTCGATGCGGGCCCCGTCGGGATCGGACGTCGACCCGCGCCACGAATACGCGTGGACGTCGGCTCCCCCGACCGTCCCGATGAACTCGGCGGCGGCGAGAGTCTGTGCATCCACACCCGGGCCCGGCTGGTTCACCCGCCGTTGCAGCTCGCGTGCCGCCATGTCGACGCGCGCATGCGCGATCGATTCTCCGTCGCGCGGGCCGAAGGCGTGCATGAAGGTGACGGCTCCGACACCGACGAAGATGAGGGTGGCCATCACGATCGCCACGGTGACGCGGAGCACGCGAACGGCCTTGGAGGGCTGCTCGCGTGACGTGTACGGCGCGGACACCGCGTCAGGCGCTCTTGCGCTTGTGCTCCAGCACGAGGGTCGGCGGAGCTCCTTCGGTGACGGACGCCCGCGTCACGATGACCTTCGCGACGTCCTCGGTAGAGGGGATCTCGAACATGATCGGACCGAGAACGTCCTCGAGAATCGCGCGAAGTCCACGGGCACCGGTCTTGCGGGCGACGGCGAGGTCGGCGATCGCGCGCAGGGCGTCGTCCTCGAACTCCAGCTCTGCGCCGTCGAGTTCGAACATGCGCTGATACTGCTTCACGAACGCATTCTTCGGTCCGGTGAGGATCTCGATGAGTGCCGCCTGGTCGAGCGGCGCGACGGACGTCACCACGGGCAGGCGGCCGATGAACTCGGGGATCAGGCCGAACTTGTGGAGGTCTTCGGGCTGGACCTCGCCGAAGAGGTTGAGGTCCTCGGACTTGCGATGCAGTGGTGCACCAAAACCGATGCCGTGCTTGCCGACACGCGCGGAGATGATGTCCTCGAGGCCCGCGAAGGCGCCCGCGACGATGAACAGCACGTTGGTGGTGTCGATCTGGATGAACTCCTGGTGCGGGTGCTTGCGGCCGCCCTGCGGCGGCACGGAGGCGACCGTTCCCTCCAGGATCTTCAGCAGCGCCTGCTGGACGCCCTCTCCGGACACGTCGCGCGTGATCGACGGGTTCTCGGCCTTACGGGCGATCTTGTCGACCTCGTCGATGTAGATGATGCCGGTCTCGGCGCGCTTGACATCGAAATCGGCGGCCTGCAAGAGCTTCAGGAGGATGTTCTCGACGTCTTCGCCGACGTAGCCGGCCTCGGTCAGTGCGGTCGCATCCGCAACGGCGAAGGGCACGTTCAGTCGCTTGGCGAGCGTCTGGGCGAGATAGGTCTTCCCGCACCCGGTGGGGCCGAGCAGCAGGATGTTGCTCTTCGCGATCTCCACCTCGTCGGCGCGCTGCTCGGCCGACTGCAGGGTCCCGTGGGCGCGGACCCGCTTGTAATGGTTGTACACGGCCACGGCGAGAGCCCTCTTCGCCGGCTCCTGACCGACGACGTACTCCTCCAGGAAGGAGAAGATCTCGCGAGGCTTCGGGAGGTCGAAGTCGCTGACGACACCGTCGGCGGACTCCGCCATGCGCTCTTCGATGATCTCGTTGCAGAGTTCGACGCACTCGTCGCAGATGTACACGCCGGGGCCGGCGATCAACTGCTGCACCTGCTTCTGGCTCTTGCCGCAGAAGGAGCATTTGAACAGGTCGGCGCTCTCACCGATGCGAGCCATGATGCTCCTCCTCCAGAGACCTCTCAGGGATGCGCTTCGAGCCTAACCGCTGCGACCGACATCTCGCCGGATTGCGACACGGTTGTGAAACTCTGCGCACCTGACGAGGCCCCGCGGTCGAAGTGACGGCGGGGCCTGTGTCGGGTGGTGTCCGGTCAGGAGGTGAGCGCAGCCGGAACGCGCTTGCGCGAGGTCAGCACCTGGTCGACGACGCCGTACTCGAGCGCTTCGGAGGCCGAAAGGATCTTGTCGCGGTCGATGTCCTTGTGTACCTGCTCCTGCGTGCGGTTGGTGTGGCGCGCCATCGTCTCCTCCAGCCACGTGCGCATGCGCATGATCTCGGCGGCCTGGATCTCGATGTCCGATGCCTGACCGTGTCCCGACTCGCCGACGGCGGGCTGATGCATCAGGATGCGGGCATTGGGCAACGCCAGACGCTTGCCCGGGGCTCCGGCGGCGAGCAGCACGGACGCGGCAGAGGCCGCCTGGCCGAGCACGACCGTCTGGATCTCCGGAGACACGAACTGCATCGTGTCGTAGATGGCCGTCATCGCGGTGAAGGAGCCGCCCGGCGAGTTGATGTACATGATGATGTCGCGGTCGGGATCCTGCGACTCGAGCACGA
>ERZ778021.1697-NODE-1697-length-23693-cov-6.545181_pt1 | contig 23693 bp, 17 predicted proteins | sample MGYA00375751_ERZ778021 | MGnify/ENA primary metagenome ERZ778021 (study PRJEB29350, sample SAMN05389814) | bioreactor metagenome | isolation source: Thiocyanate stock bioreactor | place: South Africa: University of Cape Town | collected 2013-08-29 ... | reverse complement strand
AGGCCCGTTACGACCGCGACACGGTCGAGGCCCGCCGCGAGGCCCTCTTCCCCTTCATCACCGGCGTCGTCGCGAAGCGGGGCCGGCTCTACGGGAACGTCGGCGAGGAGTCGCGCGTCACCAACGGCAAGAACTTCTCCTACCCCGGCTACAGCGAGACCTTCACCGGCTTCGCCGACCCTCGCATCGACAGCAACGACAAGAAGCCCAACCCCAACGTCACCGTCTTCGAGTGGCTGAACTCCAAGCCCGACTTCCGGGGGAAGGTCGCCGCCTTCGGCTCCTGGGACGTCTTCCCGTTCATCCTCAACCGCGAGCGCAGCGGCATCAAGGTCGTCGCCGCCTGGGAGCCCCCCGCGGGCGAGGCCCTCTCCCCGCAGGAGAAGCTCCTCGGCGAGCTGAGCGGCAACATCCACCGCCTCTGGCCCGAGTGCAGCTACGACGTCTTCACCTTCCACGCCGCCCTGGAGAACCTCAAGCGCGAGAAGCCCCGCGTCACCTTCATCGGCCTGGGCGAGACCGACGAGTTCACCCACGGCGGCCGTTACGACCACTACCTGGACTCCGCCCACAAGTTCGACCAGTACGTCAGCCAGCTCTGGGACGTGATCCAGTCCACGCCCGAGTACAAGGACCAGACCACCCTGATCCTCACCGCCGACCACGGCCGCGGCGACGCCCCCGTCGAGTGGAAGTCGCACGGGGCCAAGATCCCGGGCGCCGACCGGATCTGGGTCGGGATCCTCGGCCCCGACACGCCGGCCCGGGGCGACTCCCCCCTCGGGCGCGCCGACCAGAACCAGATCGCCGCGACCCTCGCCGCCCTGCTGGGCGAGGACTACAACGCCTATCAGCCCAAGGCGGGACCCGTCATCCCCTCCGCCCTCGGCCGCTGAACGCCCCGCGCCCGGAACCAACATCTTAATTCGCCAAATACTTACGCCCGACGTCTCCCCCGAGACGCCGGGCGTTCGCGATTTTTCAAAGCCCTATTTGCGAAAATTCTCGAACAACCCCTTGATCGGGTCCGACCGTCCGACTATACTCCCATTGAAGTGAGACTGAATCTCAGTCTCAGACATCTCCGCGATGTCCGATGTGGTGCGGCTTCGCGGGGTCCCTCCTGGAGGCGACCGACGCTCGCTGCGAACCGGCGTTTCCACCTCATTTCCCCCCGACCGTCCTGGTCGTCGGCGGCCCCGGATGAGACAAGGCATCCGGGGCCGCCGCCATTTCGAAGGCCGCCGCGGGCGTTTAGAATGCGAGGCTGTGCGCGAACTCCCCCGCTCGTCCTGGAGGAAGCCCATGCCCCCTCTCCGAACGCTGGCCGCCCTGGCGGCCCTGGCCCTGGCGATCCCGGCCGCCCGCGCCGCCGACCGTCCCAACGTCGTGTTCATCCTGGCGGACGACCTCGGCGTGAACGACCTGGGCTGCTACGGCCGCAAGGACCAACCGACGCCCCGGCTCGACGCCCTGGCGGCGCGAGGGGCGAGGTTCACGTCGGCGTACAGCGGGCTGTCGATCTGCTCGGCCTCGCGCGCGGCCTTGATGACGGGGAAGTCCCCGGCGCGATTGCACCTGACGACGTTCCTGCCGGGCCGGCCGGACGCCGCTTCGCAGAAGCTGCTGCACCCGAGGATCGACCAGGCCCTCCCCTCGTCCGAGGTCACGCTGGCCGAGCGGTTCAAGGCCCTGGGTTATGCGACGGGGATCTTCGGCAAGTGGCACCTGGGGAACGGCGCGGGGTCGCGGCCGACGGACCAGGGGTTCGACGAGGCGTTCCTGCCGCCGACCGACTCCCAGCCCTCGGCGACCGAGGGGGGCAAGAACGAGTACGCCATCACCCACAAGGCGATCGAGTTCCTGGAGCGTCGCAAGGACGGGCCGTTCTTCCTGTACGTCGCCCACAACACGCCGCACATCCGGCTGGCCGCGAAGCCCGAGCTGGTCGCGAAGCACCCCGACGCCTTCCATCCGACCTACGCCGCGATGATGGAGACCCTGGACGACACGGTCGGCCTGATCCTGGACGCGATCGAGCGGAACGGACTGTCGCAAAACACGATCGTCGTCTTCACGTCGGACAACGGCGGCCTGCACGTCCTGGAGTTGGGCGACGTCCCCACGCACAACACGCCCTTCCGCGCCGGCAAGGGCTACCTGTACGAGGGGGGCCTGCGGATCCCGCTGATCGTCGCCTGGCCCGGCCGCATCCCCGCCGCGACGATCGACGACCCGACGATCAACGAGGACTTCACGCCGACGTTCCTGGAACTCTGCGGAGCCCCCGCGCCGGCCGAGCCGGGCCTCGAAGGCGTCAGCATCGCCCCGAAGCTCCTGGGCGGCCCCGCCCCCGCCCCCAGGCCGTTCGCGTTCCACTTCCCCCACTACACGAACCAGGGGAGCCGCCCCGCCGGTTCGCTCCGCGAGGGGGACTGGAAGCTCATCGAAAACTACGAGGACGGCCGCCTCGAACTCTACGACCTGGCCGCCGACGTCGGCGAGCGGAACGACCTCGCCGCCGCCCAGCCCGACCGCGCCCGCGCGATGCGCGCGAAGCTCGACGCCTGGCGGACGTCCGTCGGGGCCCAGATCAACACCCCGAACCCCGACTACGACCCGGCCCTCGCCGCGCCGATCTACCGCGACTTCGACTCCTCCGCCGTCCGCCCCCTGGCCACGGCCGCCGAGACCGCGACGATCTTCGAAGGCTGGCGCAAGCTCATGAACGCCGCGGTGGCCGGGCGAAGGTGAGACGGCCCGGGAGAGGCTTCAGGGCTCGCGGTGCTCGCGAGCGAAGAGGTCGCGGAAGGATTGGACGAGGTCGGGGCGGGCCGGGGCGAGGTCGCGGGATTCGGCGACGTCGGCTTCGAGGTCGTAGACTTCCAGCGGGTCGTCGGGGGCGGGGACGATCCCCTTGTGGCGGCCGATGCGCCCCGCCCAGGAGAGCCCCTTGCGGGGCTGGTCGACGGGCGTCTCCCAGTAGAGCGGCTCCGCGCGCGGGGGCCGGGGGGCGTCGAGGAAGGCGGGGAGGCCCGATCGGCCCTCCAGCTCCACGCCCGAGGGAAGCTCCGCGCCGGCGAGGGCGGCGAAGGTCGGGAGGAAGTCGACGTGCGACCAGACGTCGTCGACGACCCGGCCGGCGGGGACGCGCCCGGGCCATCGGACGATCAGGGGGACGCGGACGCCCCCCTCGTAGAGCGAGAACTTCAGCCCGCGCAAGGGGCCGGCGTTGCGGAAGAAGGCGGGGTCGGCGCCGCCGGCCGTGATCGGGCCGTTGTCGCTGGTGAAGACCACGATCGTCCTGCCGTCCAGGCCCAGTTCGGCGATCAGGTCGAGGACGCGGCCGGCGTCGCGGTCGAGCCGGCTCACCATCCCGGCGTACGCGGCGCGGGGGGTCGGCTGGGCCGCGTAGTGGCCGCCCGGGAACGGGACCTCGGGGAACGCGCCGCGATAGAGGGCGATGGAGTCCTCGGGCGCGTCGATCTCGGCGTGGGGCGGGGTGACGGCGAGATACGCGAAGAACGGGCGGTCGCGATTGGCCCGGATGAACGCCAGGGCCTCGTCGACGATCAGGTCGGGGGCGTAGCGGGCGCGGCGGCCGTCGCGGTTCTCCGGCACGTCGACGCGGCGGTCGTCCCGGAACAGGTGGTCGGTGTAGTGGAAATGGGCGTGGGTCTGGTCGAGGAACCCGAAGAAGAGGTCGAACCCCTGCTGCCACGGCGCGCCGGGCGATTCGACGTCGCCCAGCCCCCACTTGCCGAACCCGCCGGTGGCGTAGCCGGCCCGGCGCAAAGTCGCGGCGAGCGTGCGTGGGCCGTCCTCGGCCCGCAGGCCGGGGTCGGCGTTGGACCGCCCGGGGGTCCGGCCGGTCTGCACGCCGAGCATCAGCGCGGCCCGCGACGGGGCGCACACGCAGCTCCCGGCGTACGCCTGCGTGAACCGCGCGCCCTCGGCGGCCATGCGGTCGAGGCGCGGCGTCCGCACCTTCTGCTGGCCATAGCAGCCCAGGGCCCCGTAGCCCAGGTCGTCGGCCATGATGAGGACGATGTTCGGCCGCGAGCCCTCCGCGGCCCCGCCGTCCTCGGCCTTCGCGAAGGACGGCGACGTCGCGGCCAGGGCGAGCGTCAGGGCGAGCCGGAGGGCCGGGCGGGGGCGGGCGGGCATGGCGAGGGCTCCGTCGCGGGTCAGCGCCGCTTCGCCTTGGCGCTCGCGGGGGACGGCGAGGCGACGTCGAACGTCAGGGGGCCGGCGGGCCCGCCCGGCGGGATGTCGGCGCGGAGCGTCGACGCGACGTTGTAGCGGCGGTCGATGACGCTGGCGACCTCGTCGACCGTCGCGCCGGGGTCGTCGGGGTCCGGGACCTGGCGGCCGGTGGGCTGGGAGCTGTAGACCTCCACGCGGTATCCGCCGGGGCTCAGGCCGTCGGCGGCGGCGAGCGCGAACGCGCCGTCGACGACCTCGGCGGCGCCCGCGGCCCCGGGCCCGTCGGGCGTGAAGGTGATCGTCCCGGTCTTCAGGGGCTGGCCGTCGTGACGGACCGTCCCCGCGACGGGGAGTCGCTGGAGGCCGTCGCCCGCCCCGCCGCAGCCCCAGCAGGCCGCCGCCAGCGCGATCGCGGCCAGCCGGCCGAGGGCCCGCGCCGGATCAATACTGGTCACTGGAGATCACCTCGCCGCCGGCGCTGGTGCTCAGGGCCTTCCAGGTGGGGATGCCGATCGAGTCCTTGAAGAACCGGACCGACCCGTCGCAGAGCAGCGCGTTCACGCCGCCGGGGTGCCGGCTGCGCGAGCCCATGTAGAACAGGTTGGAGTTCGCCGTGTCGTTGATGCAGGGGAGGCCGCGGGCGGGATCGTTGGCGCACGTGCCGTAGTCCGGCAGGCGGCTGTTCGGGCCGAGCCGGGTCGAGATCTGGTAGCAGGCGCTGTCGTCGTTCCAGATCCGGGCGCGGCGATCGGCGACCGCCGGGCTGCCGTTGGGCGAGGGCGCCTGGATCATCTCCATGATGGCGAGCGTGTTCGACGTCCCGTCGGTGACGTCGGCGAGCCGCGCCCCGTAGGAGAGGTAGAACGGCGCCTGGCGGATCCCGTTGCCGCCCCCCTGGTCCCAGTACGCGTTGGTCCCCCAGTTGACGCCGTAGCTCCCCTTCGCGTCGCCGCTGACCAGGGCGCTGCCGCCGACCTGGTTGAAGAACTGCGGCGTGTCCGACGGGCACTGCAACGTCGACATCGGAGTCTGCCGCGTCGTCAAGTTCGCGACGTCGTTGAAGGAGAGCATCGCGTTGTAGCTGCTGAACAGGTTCCCCTGCTCCACGAACGGCATCACCGCCACGAAGAACGGCTGCCGGTTGAGCAGCGGCGCGGCGTAGTACAGGCCCGTCGCCGGGTTCCGGCCCTGCGCCCCCAGCGGGAACTGGCCGTGGACGTCGTGATAGCTGTGCAGCGCCAGGCCCAGCTGTTTGATGTTGTTCGTGCACTGGATCCGCCGCGCCGCCTCGCGCGCCGCCTGGACGGCCGGCAGCAGCAGCGCGATGAGGACCGCGATGATCGCGATCACCACCAGCAGCTCGATCAGCGTGAAACCCCGACGGGGACGGGTCGCCATGGACGCTGGCTCCTCGAAGCACGGACGGCCCGCTTCGGCGCGAACGCGACGAAGCCAAGCATCGCTTCAGTCATCATTGGATCGCGTGATTCTGACAGGTGTTTAACACCGTGTCAACACGTCGCTGAAATCCGAATTTGCCTGAAGCATCATCCGTATCCGCCGGACGTCGGACGTCGCGGAACCTGGGCGTCACGGCTCATACAGATAGGTCGGGCTTGCGCGGCATTCCGGGCGGAGGATGGGCGAGGTCATCCAGGCGTCTTCGGCCGCGTCGACCAGCCGCGGCCCGACCTGATGCAGGCGGGCCGCGACGGGCGAGTTCGCCAGGGCGGCCGAGCCGACCGCGGTGACGTCGTAACACGCGAAGTCCAGGAAGATCAGATGCCGGAGCGTCTGCGAGGTGGCGAGGGCGAGGAGCCCGGCGTCGCCGATCGGGTTGGCACCCAGCCGCAGTTCGTTCAATCCGGCGAGGCTCGGCCCCTCGGCGATGGAACGAGCCCCGTCGTCGGTGATCTCGCAGAAGGTCATGATGAGGCACCGGAGCCGCGGGAACGCCCCGGTCGTCGCCAGCGCGGCCGCCCCTTCGTCGCCGATGCGTCCGCTGCCGAGGTTCAGGTGTTCCAGCTTCGGGAACCATCCCGATCGGGCCACCCATTGGAAACCCTCAGGGCCCATCCCACCGTAGTCGAGGCGACGAAGGCGAGGGAAGGGGTGGAAAGCCAGGGCCTCGGCCGAGGCCGGCCCGCCGCCGGACAGGACGAGGCCGAGCGAGGCCAGCCGGAGGGCGAGCTTCGAGGAGAGTAGCCGCGCGGCCCCCTCGTCGCCGAACGGGTTGAAGCCGGCTTCCAGCGTGCGAAGCCGGGGCAGCCCACGGCTCCTCGCCAGCGCCGTCGCGCCGGCCGGGCCGCCCTGCGTATCCCAGAGGTCCAGCTCGCTCAAGCGAGGCAGCCGCAGGGCCGCGATCCGACGCCAGCCGGCATCCCCCAGCGGGGCCTGGCGGATCTCCAGCCGCCGCAGGCAGCCCGCGAAGCTCGCCCCGCCCAGGGCGGCGATGCCCCGTCCGCCGATCGGGTTCCCGGTGAGGGACAGCTCCTGGAGCCCGGCGAGGTGCGGGCAGCGGGCGAGCCTCGCGACGTCGTCGTCGTCCAGGCCCTTTCCGACGAGCCAGAGCCGCCGCAGTCCGGACGCCAAGGGCCCGTTCCGGTACAGGGCCTCCAGAGCCTTCGGCGTGAACGACTGCACGCCCAGGTTGCGGACCGGCGCGCGGCTGCTGAGGACGAACCGCTCGAAGTCGTCCCGGTCCATGAGACCCGGCCGGAATTCCGAGAGCCGCGCCATCACCCCCATCGCCTCCAGCCGATCGACGAGCGGCGGGATCACGCCCGGATCGATCAGGGCATGGAGGGCCAGCCCGCGCAGCCCGTCCGGCAGGCGGCCGAGCAGCGACAGCATGTCCTCCAAAAGGCCGTCGAAGGCGGCATCCACCGAGAGCCGGGCCAGGCGCGGGAAGCGGCGGGGATCGAAGGCCCGGATCACCTGATTGTTGGCCCGGAGCGTCAGGCTCCGGAGACGTGCCGCGAGGGGACTCGCGGCCAGCGCGAGCAACGGGCCGGGCCCGTCCTCGAACAGCTCCAGCCGCAACGAGCGCACCAGCGGGTGGCTGGGCGCGTCCAGCAAGGCGAGCGTCCTCGCGTCGTCCGCCGACGCGAGACGCGTCGACGCCGGCCAGCGCCGCAGCCCGCGCGACGCCTCGCGGAGCATCGCCCTCATCGTGGTCGCGGGCTGGACGTCGATCAGCGACCGGATCACGTCGAACCGGAAGGTACTCGGCGGGCCGGCCAGGAGGTCGCGCAACTCATCCCAGTCGTCGTCCATGAAGGCCTCGCTCAGCGATCGCCGGTTTCCAGGAGCTTCCGCCCATCCGCCCCCCAACGATCCAGGGCCCAACGGGCGACGCGCAGCAGCTCGCGCTCTCCGTCGGACTTCGGGGCGGCGCGGCGGACGGCCAGGTCGCGGAGGCGACCGAGGGCCGCGCGGATCTCGTCGCGCCTCGCGGGCGCAAGTTCGCCGCGGTCGGCCAGGGCCCGGACGCGCTCGGGGCTGGTGACGGTCGAGGGCTGGCACCAGGTCCGGTCGGCGTTGAAGAGGGATTGGAGTTCAAGCAGGTCGTCGACGTCCGAGGCCGTCGCCGAGTCGCCCAGCAGCTCGCGGCCCAGGATGGCGCGGAAGGCGTCGAAGTCGAGGTCGGGGTCCCGGGCGAACTCGCGGAAGGCGACGCGGTTGATCCGCGCGAGGATTTCGTCATACGGCGGGTCGCCGGGCGCGAGCCAGCCGAAGCCGAGCGGGACCTGCCGCGTCCCCTTGAGCCACGCCTGGCCCTCGTCGGCGTCCTGCGAGACGAAGGTGAACGCCTCGAACGACGGGACGTAGCCGGTGGCGCCGATCTCGCGGGCGCGGCGGGCGTTGGCCCGGACCTCGCGCGGGCCCCGGCGCGACGGCGAGTCGTCCGACCAGTAGCTCCCGCGAGCCCGCCCCATGAGCGAGGGCTCCGGGTGGGCGCTGTGGGGGGTGAAGAACAGCGACCACCGGGGGTCGAACGGCAGCCTCGCCCCGCGCACGCCCAGGCCGGGGGCGTCGGCGCCGGAGAAGTAATGCGGGTAGACGACGACCTCGGCGTCGGCCTTGCGCGCCCAGGCGTGGTCGGAGATCGCCTTCACGAACGCGAATTCGTGCTCGAAGTAGCGGGGGCCGCAGTCCGGGCAGTGGCACGCGGCGTAGTCGGACGACTCGATCAGCAGGCCGTCGGCTTCGGGGTAGGCGTCGACCATCTCGCGGGCGTAGTCGAGCATGAACCGTTGCGACTCGGCCTTCGACGGGCAGAGGTTCCAGCCCCAGCAGCCGATGCCGAATGGCGCCGTCGGCTTGCCGTCCGGCCCGGTCGCCTTCAGCTCGGGATGCTCCAGCGCGTAGCGGTTCACGCCGTCGTAGCCGAACGGCGTGAACCCCAGCAGCACCCGCACGCCCTTCGCGTGGGCGTGCGCGATCAGCTCGCGGACGAAATCCTCGCGGACGTTTTCATGTTCTTCGTTGTACGACCATGTGATCGGATATCGATCCGACCGGAACGCGCCGGCCGTCCAGAGCATCAGCGTGTCGCCGCCGTCCTCATGCACCGCGTCGACGATCCGCCTCCAGTCGGCGAGGTCGTAGGTCGGCATCCTCATGAACGTGACGTAGTAGCCGCGATGCGCGAACGGGCCCGAGGCCGCCGGCGCATCGCCCGCGGTGACGAACAGGGCGAGTAGCGAGACGAGGGCGGACATGGGCGACGTTCCTCGGGGCGTTCAACCGTACGCGCGGACCTCGTAGATCCGGGCGGCCTCGCCGCCGTTGGTGGCGAGGACCTCGATGCGGAGCTTCGACGCCCGGACGGGGGCGAAGTCGTGGCGGCGGAGGCGCTGGTGGTTGGCCTCGACGCGCGCGACCTCGACGCGGTCGCCCGTCGGGGTCTCGACGACGACGCGGTAGTCGCGGACGGTCTCGGGCTGCGGGGCGCGGATCATGTGGGCGTTGTGGGCGTCGGACGAGGTGAGCGTCAGCTCGCGGTGGAAGCCGCTGTCGAAGGTGATCTGCACCCGCTTGAGCGTCCGCGGCCCGTCCCAGGCCAGTTCGAGCCAGGCCCCGTCGGGCGACATGGGGGCCGACCAGCGGTGCTCCAGGCTACCGGGCTCGTCGCGGACGAGGCCGTCGAGGACGGCGGAAGGGCTCGCGCCGTCCTCGCAGGCCGAGGCGGTCGCCTTCGCCGCGCGGGCGAGGTCGGCCGGGTCGTCGGCTCGGAGATCCTTGATGGACTGGTCGTCGCGGAGCAGGGTCTGCTGGAGTTCCCTGAGCTTCGGCTTGTCGCGGTACAGCTCGCGGGGCGTGAGGCCGTATCGCGAGCAGAGGGCGGCGGCGGTCCCCGCGGCCTGGCCCATCACGGCGCAGGTGGCCATGACGCGCGTGGACGTGAACGCGACGTGGCTGCAACTGGCGTTGCGGCCGGCCATGAACAGGTTCGCCACGTCCTTGCTGTAGAGCGACCGCAGCGGGATGTTGTAGACCTCGGCCAGCCGAATGCTCAGGAACGGCGGGACCTCGGGGTCGTCGAAGCCCGTCGCGGGGTGCTCGTCCAGCCCCCAGCCGCCGATGGCCACGGCGTCGTCGAAGGCGGGGTTGAAGCCCATCAGGTCGTTCTGGCGGAGGACGTGGTCCCCCTCAATGCGGCGGCTCTCGCGCTTGCCGGGCATCATGCCGACCCAGTCCATGGCCCAGTCGGCGGACTCGGGATACTGGCCCGAGTTCTTGATGTGGTCCCAGACGCCGGTGACGATCGAGAGGAGTTCGAAGCGGATCCGCTCGTTGTCGCGGACGGTGTCGAGGCCCCCGCCCCACTCGATCCACCAGTACCCATATTCCCACGCCTTCTTGCCGATCCCCCGGTGCTTGAGCTGCTCCGGGCCGATCTTCCGGGCCCAGGCGGGGGCCCTGTAGGGCATCGGCCGGCCGTAGTCGCGGGCCGTGAACAGGACGCTGGAGCCCAGGGTCTCGCGGCTCGCCTCGGCGGGGGCCAGCGACTCCTGGAATTCGCCGCGGCCCTCGTGGCCCCAGCGGATCGTCGCGCCGGCCTCGACGGCCAGGCGGGAGTCGCCGGTGCAGTCGGCGGCATATCGGCATGTAATGCGATACAGATGCTCGGACTTGTCGCAGCGGGCCAGCACGCGGGCGATGCGGCCGTCCTTCACGTCGGCGGCGCAGACGGCCGTGTCGAGGATCAGCGTGACGTTGGGCTCGGAGATCAGCTTGTCGTAGAGGAGGAGGTCCCACAGCTCCCACGATCGCTGGGGGTTGTTCGCGGCGTCGTCGAGCCGGAGTTCCTCGATGATCCCGCCCTCGCGCCAGCCCGGCCGGCCGGTGTGCATGTTGGCGCCGACGATGTGCATCTTGACCTCGCTCGACGAGTTGCCGCCGAGCCGCGATCGGTCCTGCACGAGCACGACCTTCGCCCCGTTCCGCGCCGCCGCGAGCGCCGCGCACACGCCGGCCGGCCCGCCCCCGGCGACGAGCAGGTCGCACTCCAGGTCGACGAGCGTCATGTGCGGCTCGCCGTCGAACCGCCGCTTGACGGCCTCGGGGTCGACCGGCGCGATGGCCTCGAAAGCCCCTCGGATCTGCTCGGGCGTCCGCCCCTCGCCGGCCCCGGCCGTCGCGCCGTCCGCGAAGACGAACAGCGAATACGCCGACGCCCCCGCCGCCGTCGCCAGGAATTCCCGACGCCCCAAACGCCCGCCGCGATCGCTCTTCATGGCCCGGCCCTCCCGGATCGCTCGCGGCGACCCCACTCCCAGGGTAGCCGCACGGGCGGGCGGATCAAGCTCCCGGCACGTCCAGCCCCGCCCCGGCACCCCGGCGTCCCGATCCCGCGACTTGACCGCACCGGCCGCGGCGCCATAGACTAGTTTGATCAACCAGGCCGAAAGGATCGCTCATGCAGACCAAGGTCGGGGCGTTTGAAGCCAAGACTCACCTCCCCTCGCTGCTGAAGCGCGTGGAGAGGGGCGAACGGATCACGATCACCAACCGCGGGAAGTCCGTGGCCCAACTCGTACCCGTGGACGGCGCGGGGGGGGCCGACGTGCGCGCGGTCGTCGACCGGATGCGGGCTTGCAGGAAGATGAGCGGCCCCACGCTCGGCGAAGGGCTCACGACGCGCGACCTCGTCGAGGAAGGCCGCCGCTACTGACGCCGTCCGAGAAAGGACCCTGCGCATGAGTCCGCCGTTCGGATGCGTGCTCGACTGTTCCATCGCCCTGGCGTGGTACTTCGCCGATGAAGCCGACCCCTACGCGGACGCGGTGCAAGACGGCCTCGCGAACGCACCGGCCGCCGTCCCGTCGCTCTGGCCGCTCGAACTGGCCAACGCCCTCGTCATGGGCGAACGTCGGGGACGCTCGACGCCCGCCCAGGCCTCGGCCTGGCTCTCCCTGCTCCGCTTGCTCCCCATCCATGTCGACGGCGAGACGGAGTCGCGGGCCTGGACCGACACGCTGCATCTCGCGAGGGCCCACGGGCTGACCTCGTACGACGCCTCCTACCTGGAACTCGCCCTGAGGCTGGGCGTCCCGATCGCCACGTTCGACGCCAAGCTCAAGGCGGCCGCAACCGCCGTGGGCGTCCCGTCCTATCGGCCGCCCGCGCCATGAGCCGACGAACCCGGATGTGATCGCGACGCCCTGTCGCATCGACCCGTCCATGGTCGAATTCGGCGACGGAACGACCCGGCCCCGAGGAGACGCCACCTTGAAGTTGCTGAGGATGGTCGCGTCGGCGGCGGGGCTGACGGCGGCGGGGGTCGCGGTCGTGCTCGCGCCGACGGTGGCGCCGCTGGTCTTCCCGAGAACCATGCAGCGGCACCCGGGCGAGTGGGCCTTCGCGGCCGTCCTGCTCGCGCGTCTCGGCGTCGAGGCGTGGGGGCGGCGGGGCCACGATCGCGCGGCGAGGGCCGTGGGGAAGGCCGACGCGGCCTCGGATTGGATGCTGCGCCGGGGGCTGTTCCCGGCGCTGGCGGCGTGGACGATCGTCCGGCTGGCCGCGTGGCTGCCGCACTATCCGTTCTGGCCGTGGTGCCGGGACGTCGACAACTACGCGATGTTCGCCATGCACTGGGACGTCGGGGAATTGCCCTATCGCGACTTCCGGGCGTTCAACTTCCCGGGGCACATCTACCTGCACTGGGCCCTGGGCAAGCTGTTCGGCTGGGGGCGCCCCGGCCTGGTGTACGTCGTCGACGCCGCGGCCCTGCTGACGCTCGGCGGGGCGCTGCTCGTCTGGGGCCGGCGGCGGCTGGGCTCGATGCTGCCGGGGATGCTCTCGTACTTCGTGTTCCTCGCGGCGTACCTCGACATGCAGATCGAGCTGGTCGCCGAGCGCGACTGGCACGCGGCGCTCGGCATGACGCTGTCCCTCCTGACGCTCCAGGCATGGCCGGGCCGCGCCGGGCGTTGGACCTCCGCCTTCCTGGCCGCGGCGGCGTTCATCATCCGGCCGCAGGCCGTCCTGCTGCTGCCGGCCCTGGGCGTCGCCGCCTCCCAGGGCGGCGACGGCGAGGCGCAAGGGCCCCGGGCGGGGGCGGCGAGGCTCGCGGGATGGGCCTGCGCCTACGCCCTGTTCGTGCTCATCGGCTTCGCCCCGCTGATGATCGCCGGCGTGATGGGCGACCTCGTCCGCGGCCTGCGCGTGGTCTCCATCGGGGGGCCGTACAGCACGTTCACGCCGGCGCGGGCGCTCGCCATCCTGCAAGAGCAACTCGGCCGGCCGACGACGGCCCCGCTGCTCGTCGCCCTGGCGGCGTTGAGCTTCCGCGGGCCGATGAAGGGCGAGGCCCGGCCGTGGCTCGCGGCGATGCTGGGCGTGCTGGCCTATCGCCCCGTCAGCCCGGTCGCGCACGAGTACCTCAAGACCCCGCTGATCCTGGCGGAGGCCGTCGCCTGGGCCCTGCCCGTCGCCTGGTGCCTCCGCGCGGCCGCCGCCCCCAGGCCCGAGGCCGGCCGTCGGGCATCCCTGGCGTTGCTCGCGGTCCTGTTCCTGCTGTACGAATCGGTCCCGATGCGCGAGCCCTACAATTGCAGCTTCCCGGCCGTCGCCGACGCGATCCGCGCCGCGGCCCGCGGCGGCTGGCCGGAGGAGGTGCCGCCGGGCGGCTGGGTGTGGTACTCGCGCGAGCGGTCCGCGCAGTACCCGTGGCAGGACTACCAGCGCCTGCTGCAATACCTGCGCGAGCACACGGGGCCCGACGCGATGGTGGCGAACGTGCTGAAGAACGTCCCGCTGCCGCCGATCAACGGCCTCGTGGGGCGTCGTTCTCCGTTCCGGGTCGAGGCCGGCATCACCTGGATGTGGATGATCCGCGAGGACCTGGACGGGCGGTTCGCCGACGAACTCCGCGGGGCCGGGCCCGACTCGGTCGTCGTCTGGGTCCCCGCCGAGGAGGACGCCCAGCCCCGCCTGCCCCTGAAGCAGTTGACGCGCGTGATCCGCGACGAGTACGAATTCGAGGCCCGCTTCGGCCGGATGGAGGTGTGGAGGCGGAAGCCGACGGGGCGGAGATGAAGGGCCGGGCCGCGGCGCGACGGCGCGACGGCCCGGCCCCGCCGGCTCACTTGCACGCCTTCAGGAACGCGACGAGGTCGGCGAGGTCCTGCGTGGAGAGCTGCTGGTCGAGCCCGGCGGGCATGACGGAGACGGTTCCGGGGCGGATCTCCTCCACGTCCGCGCGGGGGATCCGGGCGACCTGGTCGGCCCCGGTGACGAGGACGTAATCCTCGGGCGTCTCGGACTTCAGCAGGCCGCTGTAGACCTTGCCGTCGGTCGTGGCGATCACGACGGGCTCGTAGCTGCGGACGAAGCTGAGGCTGGGGAAGAGGACGGCCTCCAGCAGGTCGCGCTCGCTGCGGACGCCGCCGATGCGGGTGAGGTCGGGGCCGACGTCGCCGCCGCGGTAGCCGATGGCGTGGCAGGTGGTGCAGGCGGCCTTGTCGCCCTGGAACACGAGCTGGCCGCGGCGGACGTCGCCGCCGGCGAGCTTGCCCATCAGCTCGTCCAGCCGCGCCTGCTGCTTGGCGGCGTCGGCGTTGAGGAGGTTGTACAGGCCCTCGGCCGCCTTGCGGGTCTCCGGGCCGAACTTCGCGAGGTGGGCCTTCAGGGCGTCGACCCGCAGGCTCGTCCGCGCGGCCGACTCCGTCAGGGCCCGCACCAGCTTGAGCCCCAGGGCGTCGTCGGCCTGGGCGTCGTAGGCCGTCAGCAGGCGGTCGACCTCCAGCGGCCCGGCGGCCCGGATCGGCCCGATCAGGGCGTCGAGCTGCCCGGCCGAGAGCCTGGCGCGGGCCAGGACGTCGGCGGCCAGGCCGCGGGCGGCGACGGGCTCCTCGGGGTCGAGGTGGTCGGTCAGGAGCGCGAACGTCGCCGGGCCGACCTCCGCCAGGCCGCCGGGGACGGCCGCCAGCGCCTCCAGCCGCCCGTCGGCCGGGACGTCGTCGCGGGCGGCCAGGGCGAGCAGCGGGGCGGCCAGCGAGCCGGCCTTCTCGGGCGCCGGGGCCAGGGCTCGGGCCGCGGCGACGGCCCGCCGGGCGACCGCGGCGTCGGGCCCGGCGAGCGCGGCGGCCAGGGCGGCGACCCAGGCGTCGGGGAGGTCCTTGGGCCGGGCCAGGGCCATCGCGGCCAGGGCGCTCGCGCGGGCCTCGGCCGGCGCGGCGGCGTCGGACGCGGTCGCGGCGAGGAGGTCGCGGACGGCCGGCGAGCCCGCGTTGCGCGCGAGCTGGGCCTCCAGCCCCGCGCGGTCTTCGGGCGATAGGTCGGCCCGGCCCAGCCGGCCGGCGAAGACCCCGGCGAGGGCCTGCCCCCACTCGGGGCGGCGGCCGATGATCCACGCGGCGACCTCGCGCACGCCCGCGTCCGCGTCGGTCAGCAGCGCGGCCGTCTCGACCGCGTCGAGGCCGCCGCCGTCCATCTGGTCGACCGCCATGAGGGCGGCCCGCCTCACCTTCGGGTCGGGCGAGCGGAGCGCGCCGGCCGTCCCCGCGGGGTCGTCGATCTGGATCAGGGCGTACGTCAGCGCGTGGTGGAGGAACCGGTCCTCGGCCGCGGGGTCGGCGAGGGCCTGGAGGATCGACGAGACGGCGGCCCTGTCGCCGATCCGGCCGAGGGCCTCGGCCGCGACCCGACGGTTGAGCGACGAGGGCCCTTCCAGCATCTCGACCAGGAGCGGCAGGGCCCCGGCGTCGCGCGTCAGGCTGGCGACGTTCGCCGCGGCCTGGCGCACCGTCTCGCCGCCGTCGGCCAGGCCGGCGCGGGCGACGTCGCGAGCCTCGGCGGCGTCGATCCGGGCCGACGCCCAGACCGCGCCCAGGCGGGCGTCGACCGACCGCGAGCGCTGGACGACGTCGGCCAGGGCCGGCGCCGCGGCGGCACCCATCTTCCCGAGCGTCGCCACGGCGCGGCGGCGCACGGCCGGGCGCGTGTCGGAGAGGAACTCGGCGGCGTCGGCCGGGCCGAGCTTCGCCCATTCGACGTTCAGGCCGTAGGGGTCGGCCACCTTCGGCGAGCCCCGGCGGCGCACGCGGTAGATCCCGCCCAGCTCGTCGGGCTTGGAGAGCTGGGACGTCGGGCAGCAGAGCTTGTACCAGCCGCCGGTGTCGACCACCAGCAGGCTGCCGTCGGCGTCCTCGATCACGTCGGTCGGGTGGAAGTCCAGGTCGGGGCTGGTCACGAAGTCCTCGTCCTTCGTCGAGAACGTCGCGCCGGCGGGGGCCAGGACGTGACGGCTCACCTTGTGCAGGTTGAAGTAGCAGGCGAAGAGGTTGTCGCGATAGCCCTCGCCGAGCGAGTCCGACTCGACGCACGTCAGGCCCGAGGGGGCGGCCGGGCCCATGTGCAGCAGCGGCGGCATCAGGCCGGGGCCGGTCCACTTGTGGGACGGGGCGTCCAGGACGTGGTTCACCTTGCCCCAGATCCCGCCGTAGACGGCGTGGATCAGGCCGTCGCGGAAGCCGCCGCCGGGGCGCTGGAGGAACGTGCAGGAGAGGATCCGCTCGCCCCCCGGCGTGAACGCCACGTCGACGGGGTTGTCCATGCCGCCGGTCAGCACCGGCTCGACCTCCGTCCCGTCGGGCCGCGACCGGAAGATGTGCGAGGCGCTGGTGACGAACGGGGCCCGGCCCGGTGTCGCGTAGGTCTGCTCGGCGAACGCCCCCTTGGTCCAGTAGACGCGGCCGTCGAGCCCGGGGTATGGGCCGTGCAGGTCGTTGGCGCAGCCCGTCAGGGTCTTCCCCTGGAACCACTCGACGCGCCCCTCGGCCGCGCCGTCGCCGTCCGCGTCGGTGAGCTTCCAGATGCTGGGCGGCGCGGCGACGTAGAGCGAGCCGTCCAGCCACATCGTCCCCTCCGGGAACATCATCCCCTCGGCGAAGACGGTCCGCCTGTCGAACCGGCCGTCGCCGTCGGAGTCCTCCAGGCGGACGATCCGGTGGGGCTTCTTCTGGAGTTGCTCCTCCACCTTCTCGTTCGACCCCGACGAGTCGGCGACGTACAGCCGGCCCCGCTCGTCGAACGCCGCGGTGATCGGCCGGTCGACCAGCGGCGGCCCGGCGACCCTCTCGATGGCGAACCCCTCGGGGACGACCAGCTTCCGCCCCGCCGGGGCGTCGGCGGCGATCGACGTGGCCGCGAAACCGATCAGACACGCCAGGCCCGGCAGCCGTCGCGAGAGCTTCATCGTGGGGGAGATCCGAGGGGGGATGTTCAAGCGTCAGCTTATCGGTTCTATCCCCCCGCGGGCCCCGCGTCAACCGCGGGGGGATCGGCGGGCGCGGCGGCCCGTGATGCCCGGACGCCACACGGCCGCGAGAAATCCCCTCCGGGGCTCGGCGCGCGGGCCGGTTCATGGGCTACGATCCTTATTGGACGAGCGAAGACGCCGAGATCGACCACGTTCCGCCCGCCGGGAGGGAGACGCCGTGACGAGGGAAGCCGGGGGACGACGACGCCGGGGCCGCGCCCCGGGGTGCGAGGCGCTGGAAGACCGCCGGCTGATGGCGGTCTCGCTGGCCTTCGACTATTCGCTGGACTCCTCGGGCTTCTTCACGGCGGGCCGGCGGGCCCTGCTGGAATCCACGCTGAACGCCATCACGGCTCGGCTGGGCGACACGCTGGCCGCGGTCCCGACGGCGAGCTACACGCTGGCTACCGACCAGGGGAACCGGACCGTCGTCACCAGCTCGCCCGCGGACGTCGTCAAGGTCTACGTCTACGGCCAGTCGCTGAACGACGGCAGCATCGCGCAGGGGGGCGCCTACTATTCGACCGGACCGGGCGGCACGATGCGCGGCCAGGGGGCGAACGACTACGCGCCGGACCTCGCCTACCTGAAGTTCGACGTCGACGGCTCGACGAGCTGGTTCTTCGGGAGCACGACGGCCGGGCTGACCGGGAGCCAGGTCGACTTCGTGACCGTGGCCCGGCACGAATTCCTCCACTCGCTCGGCTTCCTGTCGAGCCAGCCGACGTTCGTCCGCAACGTGCAGGGCTCGTCGTTCGTCGGCGCGAGCGCCGTGGCCGCCAACGGCGGGGCCGCCGTGCCGATGAGCGGATCGCACGTCGCCGCCTCGGTCCCGTCGATCATGAACGCCGTCACCCAGGCCGGCGAGCGGCGCGACCTGGGCGACCTGGAATGGGCGATGCTCAAGGACCTCGGCTGGAGCGTCGCCGCGCCGGCCGCGGCGTTCGAGCGCGGCTTCGAACTGTTCACGGGCGGCGAGGGGGACGGGACGGCGCGCGTGAAGGTGATCCCGTCGCGCGGCGTCTACCTGATGCCGCTGGACGTGCTGGGGGGCGACACGCTGCGGCTCCGGACGCTCGACGGCTCGTCCGTCCTGGAGCGGGGGGTCGACAGCTACCTCAAGGTCTTCGACGCCTCCGGGGCCCTGGTCTTCTCCAACAACGACACGTCGACGACCGCCGGCAAGGAGGACGTGACCTACACCTTCCCGGCCGGGGGCCGGTACTGGGTCGGCGCGGGGACGTACGCCCAGCGCGACTTCACGTTCACCACGCCCTCGCCCGCGGCGGCGGGCTCGACGGCCTACTACCTGGAGGCGACGCTGACCGGCCGCTCCCCCGACGAGCCGGGCGACATCGCCTCGGCGACGCAGGCCGTCGCGTTCTCGGGCGGGGCCTTCGGCACGACGACGACCCTGGCCGGGCCCTCGGCCGACGTCTACCGGATCGACGCGATCGCCGGCGCGACGTACATCGCGACGACGTCCCCGCCCGGCGAGGGCGGCCTGTCCGGGCCGGCCGTGGCCGCCGTCTACGACGCCTCGGGCCGCAAGGTCGCCGGGCCGACCGCGAGCCCCTACGGCTCGCTCACCTGGGTCGCGACGGCGACGGCCCCGTACTACGTCCGCATCTCCCGGGTCGTCGCGGCGGACGTGATCTCGACCGTCGAGTCGGCCCCCGACCCCGGGTTCTCCTCATCGAGCCCCAACGGGGAGGCGACGATCTCGGGGGGCCGGAGCGTCGGGAGCGACTACGCCCTGGCGATCACCCGGCGCATCCCCGCGCCGCCGCCGAGCGTCGAGCCGCTGTACGTCGACTACGGCGCGTACGGCCTCTGGCGCTGGACCGAGGCCGGCGGCTGGTCGCAGATCAACGCGGCCGACCCCCAGGACCTCGCCGTGGCCGCCGACGGCTCGCTGTTCATCGACTACGGCCCCTACGGGCTCTGGCGCTGGAGCGAATCGGCCGGGATCCGCCAGGTCAACGCGGCCGACGCCCAGGCGATGACCCCCGGGGCCGACGGCTCCCTGTTCCTGGACTACGGGCCGTATGGCCTCTGGCGCTGGACGGCCGCCGCGGGGCTGGCCCGGATCAACGAGTCGGACCCGCAGGGCTTCGCGGCCGGGCCGTCGGGCGAGTTGTACGTCGACTACGGCCCGTACGGGCTCTGGTCCTGGACGGCGTCGTCCGGGCTGCGGAGGATCAACGCCTCCGACCCCGAGGGGATGGCCGCCGGCCCCGGCGGGACGCTCTTCGTCGACTACGGCCCCTACGGGCTGTGGACCTGGACGACGGCCGGGGGCTGGTCGCGGATCCACGCGGCCGACCCCCAGGGCCTCGCCGCCGGGCCGGGCGGGGACCTCTACATCGACTTCGGGGCGAGCGGCCTGTGGGCGTGGTCGGCGGCCGGCGGGTTCCGGCTCTTGAACCCGGCGGATCCCCAGGGCCTCGCCGTCGCGGCCGACGGCTGGCTGTTCGTCGACTACGGCCCGTACGGGGCCTGGCGCTGGGCCGACTTCGCCGGGTTCCGGCAGATCAACCCCGGCGACCCCCAGAAGCTCGCCGCCCGCCCGGCCCTGGCCGGGTCGTGAGCCCGATGCGGCCCCGCCCAGCGAGCGCGCCATGCAGTTCCTGATCCGCCCGTTCGTCCGCCGGATGTTCGTCGACCAGGGGAGCCTGCTGCGGCGCTGGCGGGCGGCGCGGATGCGGGAGTGCCTCCGGCTGGCCTCCCCTCCGAGCGGGGCCCGGATCGTGGACCTGGGCGGGAGCGAGTTCATCTGGTCGCTCGTCGATCACGACTTCCACGTCACGTTCGTCAACCTGCCCGGCCGGGCCCGCCCCCCGTCCGACCCCGCGCGATACGCCCGCATCGAGCACGACGCCTGCGACCTGCGGGGGATCCTGGAGGACGGGTCGTTCGACCTGGCCTTCAGCAACTCGACGATCGAGCACGTCGGCGACGAGGCGCGCCAGGCCGCATTCGCGCGCGAGGTGCGCCGGCTCGCCCCCGCCTACTGGGTCCAGACGCCCAGCGACCGCTTCCCGATCGAGATCCACACGGGCGTCCCGTTCTTCTTCAAGCTCCCGGAGGCCCGCCGCCGCCGGATGATCGAGAGGTGGCGGCCGAGGTATCCCGACCTGTCCGCGATGCTCGACGGGACGCGCGTGCTCGGCCGCGGCCGGATGCGCGAGCTGTTCCCGGACGGCCTGATCCACGTCGAGCGCAAGCTGGGCCTGGAGAAGTCCTACAGCTTCTACAAGCCGTGGCGGCGGGGCCGGGCGTGAAGTTTCCGAGAGGCTCGCCCCGAAGGGCCGGCCGGGGCCTTTAACGGGCGGGCCCGGGCCGGTACGCTTGCGGGGAGTCCGGGCGGGGCGTCCGCCGGACCGGACCGACGCATCGACGCATCGACGAAGAGGTGGATTTCATGTTGCGCTTCCTGGCCCTCGCGGCCCTGGCGACGGCGACGGTCGCCCCGGCCTCGGTCGGATCGGACCGGCACGTCGTCCTGATCTCGCTCGACGGCTTCCCCGCCCGCTACCTGGACGACCCCGAGGCCTCCCTGCCGGTGATCCGCGGCCTCCGCGACGCCGGGGCCTGCACCGCCGAGGGGATGCACGTCTCCAACCCCTCGGTCACCTGGCCCAACCACACGACCCTGGTGACGGGCGTCCCGCCGGCGACCCACGGCGTGATCTACAACGGCGTGCTGACGCGCGCCGCCGGCAAGCCGACGACCTCCGCGGCCGAGCGCCGGCAGTCGGAGCTGGCCCGCGTCCCGCTCCTCTTCGACGTGCTCAAGGCGAAGGGGCTGACGTCGGCCGCGATCAACTGGCCCTGCACCTCGGGCTCCGAGAGCATCGACGACAACTGGCCCGACGTGCCGAAGACGTTCACCTACACCACGCCCCGCCTCAAGGAGGAGTTGGAGAAGTCCGGCCTCCTCAAGAAGTTCGAAGCCGGCGCCGCCGGCCGCGACGAGGCCTGGGCCGAGGGGACCGCCCACGTCATCCGCGAGCGCAAGCCGAACTTCATCGCCCTCCACCTGCTCGAACTCGACTCCACCCATCACCAGCACGGCCCGGAGACCTCCCAGGGCCGCGAGGTCGCCGCCAAGCTCGACGCCCTGGTCGGCAAGGTCGTGAAGGCGACCGAAGACGCCGGCATCCGGGACAAGACCACGTTCTTCATCGTGGCCGACCACGGCTTCATCGCCAACACCAAGACGATCCGCCCGAACATCGCGCTGCGCGACGCCAAGCTGCTGGCCGTCGCGGGGGACAAGGTCGAGTCCGCCCGCGCCTACGTCGTCCCCGAGGGGGGCATCGGCCTGGTCTACCTGACCGACCCGGCCACGAAGGAGGAGGATCGGAAGGCCGTCCACGGCCTGTTCGACGGGGTCGAAGGCGTGGCCGCCGTGCTCGACCCGGCCGACTTCCCGCGCTACGGCCTGCCCGACCCCGACGGCCACCCCGGCATGGCCGACATGGTCATCGCCGCCAAGGACGGATACAGCGTGGGCGGGGCCTTCAAGGGCGACGGCCTCATCCAGGAGCACGCGCCGAAGGGGACCCACGGGTATCTCTCCACCGAGCCCAAGATGAACGCCCTGTTCGTCGCCTCGGGCGCGGGGATCAAGCCCGGCTCGAAGCTCCCTTCGGTCGAGAACCTCGACGTCGCCCCCACCGCCGCCTCCCTCCTGGGCGTCCCCCTGGAGAAGCCCGCCGGCCGCGTCCTGACCGAGATCCTGGCCGAATCGAAGTGACCTTTCGCGAGGGCCGGGGACGTCCCCGGCCCTCGCCGCCCCTCCTCCCCTCGGCCGGCCGCCTCGGCCGTCGCCGGGCTCGTCGCGGCGCCGCAGACCGTCGGGACGTCGCGGGCATCCTCCTGATGCCGGCATCGCGCCCTCGCGTATAATCCAAATACGAGGCCGCCCCATCAGCGACGGCCCCGCGCGAGGGGAGGACGTCATGAAGCTGCGGCTCAAGGGGAATTCGATCCGGCTCCGGCTCGACCGGAAAGACCTGGAGGGGCTGATCGGGCTCGGCCGCGTCGAGGAGTCGCTGCGGTTCGGGCCGGACGCGGCGTTCGTGTACGCCGTGGAGGTCGGCGAGGCCCCGCGCGGGGGGCCGTCGGCCTCATATCGCGACGGTCGGCTGACGGTGCGGCTGGACCGCCGCGACGTCGAGGAATGGGCCGGCGGCGACCTCGTGGGGTTCGAGCGCGTGCAGGAGGTCGAAGGCGGAGCCGTCCGGATCCTGATCGAGAAGGATTTCGCCTGCCTCGACCGCCGCACGGGCCCCGAGGACGACGCCCACGCCTTCCCGAACCCGTCGTCGTCGTGCTGACGAAGGCCCGGTACGCGGAGACGCCGGCGCAAGGCCGGCGTCTCGATCGATCGCGGGGCGGCGAGGTCAGCCCTTCTTGGCGTCGGCCGAGGTGGGCATAGAGGGCTTGGGGGCCGCCTGGAACTCCTCGGGGGTCATGGCCTTGATGGTCATGTCCTTGAGGAGGACGTAGCCCCCCTTGGAGGGGACGTCGGCCTTGTAGGCGAGGACCTCGGTCGCGGCCTCGCCGGGCGTCGGGGCGACGCCCCAGTAGACGACGATCTCGCCCTTCTTGATGGCGCCGGCGGCGTTGGGGAAGAGGTCGGCCTTGACGAAGTCCTTCGTGGACGTCGGCGGCTTCTTCTTCAGGTTGTAGGACGAGAGATAGATGTCGGATACCTCCTCGAGCGAGCCGATGTCGTAGTGCTCGGGGGCGTTGGAGACCGATTGGGCGTCGCCGCAGCCGAGGACGAAGGGGGTCAGCGTCGCCGCGGCGACGGCCCAAGGTGCGATGATGCGGGCGGGTCGGGTCATGACGGGCCTCGGTCGGGGTCGCGGGCCGGCCCGCCGGGGGAACGGCCCGCGACGGGGGGCGGATCGGTCAATTCGATCAGTAGGCGTCGGCGCTGACGACCTCGCCGCCGGCCCGGGTCCCCAGGGCCTGCCAGGTCGGGAGGCTGATCGAGTCCTTGATGAACTTCACGCTGCCGTCGCACATCGCGACGTTCACGCCGCCGGAGTGGTAGCTGCGGGCGGCCATGTGCGAGGCCGTGATGGCGCCGTCGCCGCAGTCCATGTTGCGGGTGTTGGGCGTCTGGGTGTGGTTGTAGTAGGCCAGCTCGGGGATGAAGCCGCGGTAGTATTGCTGCCCCTTGTAGGTGATCCGGGAGCTGTAGGGGATGCCGTTGCAGGCGGAGTTCGGGATGTAGTTGTCGGGGGCCGCCGTCCACGAACCGGTCAGGTAGACGGCCCGCGAGTCCATCGGCGTGTTGGCCGGGACCGGGAACGGCATGGTGGAGATCTTGATCTCGGAGAAGAGCCCGGTATTGCTCGTCCCGTCGGTGATCGAACTGATCGTCACCTTGCTGGTCACCTTGCGGTAATCCGAGCTCGGATTCGCCGCGGTCGGCTTCGGGGTCGTGACGTTGACCGAGATGTTGAAGACGCCCAGCGACGCCGAGTTCGTCTCATTGGTGGGGAACGCCGAGCTCGCCGAGTTGAAGAACAGGGCGGCCGTCGCGCCGTTGCTGCCGTAGTAGTTGCTCTGGGCCAGGCTGCCGGTGCTGTTCGAGTTCACCCGCGTCCCCGGCGAGCGGAAGCCCTTGCCGTCGGAGGGGCAGAGGTAGGCCGAGATCTGCTGGCAGCGCGCCGTGTCGTTCTCGGCCGACGAGTTG
>ERZ778021.1696-NODE-1696-length-23698-cov-6.033075_pt1 | contig 23698 bp, 24 predicted proteins | sample MGYA00375751_ERZ778021 | MGnify/ENA primary metagenome ERZ778021 (study PRJEB29350, sample SAMN05389814) | bioreactor metagenome | isolation source: Thiocyanate stock bioreactor | place: South Africa: University of Cape Town | collected 2013-08-29 ... | reverse complement strand
CCCGGGTCGCCTCCGAGACGCCCGGGACGGCCGGACCCCGGCCGCAGGCGCCCCGAATCGCGCCGCCGTCCCCGGCCGCAGGGCCTCCGGATCGCACCGCCCGTCCCCCGCCGCAGGCCCTCCGGACCACGCCGCGCTCAGCCTCAGCCCGGCTCGATCACCCGGTTGGCGATCGCGAAGCGGACCAGCTCGGGGCGGGTCTCGACGCCGATCTTCTCCAGCAGCTTCGCCCGGTTGACCTCGATCGCCCGCACGCTGAGGAAGAGCTGCTCGCCGATCTCGCGGTTGGTGTGGCCGAAGGCGATCAGGCGGAGGAGCTCCAGCTCGCGGTCGGTCAGGGACTCGAGCGGGTCGGCCTCCAGCTTGGCCATCTCGCCGCCGAGGCGGGGGTCGACGTAGGAGCCGCCCGCGGCGGCGGTGCGGATCGCCTCGCCGAGGTTGCGGTCGGCCGCTTGCTTGAGGACGAAGCCGGCAGCGCCGGCGCGGAGGAGGTCGCGGGCGATCCGCGGGTCGCTCTGCATGGTGAGGACGACGATCGCGGTGCCCGGGACCGCGGCGCGCAGGCGGGGGATGTCGCGCCGCGGATCGGCGCCGGGCATCTGCAGGTCGAGGACGAGGACGTCGGGGCGGCGGTCCTCGGCCAGCTTCGCCGCCGCCGCCGCGTCCGCCGCCTCGCCGATCACCCGCAGGTCGGGCTCCGCTTCCAGCAACGCGCGCAGGCCCGTGCGAATCACGTTGTGGTCGTCGGCGAGGACTACCGAGATCTCAGCGGGGGCGCCCACGCGCCAAGTCTTTCAGGGGGCGGGTGCGACCAAGACCGGGCAGGGGGCTCCTCGCATGACCTTGGTGGCGATGCTGCCCAGGGACGTGCGGCCGGATTCGCCGTAGGTGGTGCGGGAGCCGAGGATCACGAGGTCGGATTCGCGGGCGAGGCCTTGGATGATCTGGTCGGGGAGGCCTTCGCGGAGCTCGGTCTCGACCGCGAGGCCGGCGAGGTCGTCGACGGCGTGGGCGAGGTGGCGGCCGAGGCGGTCGAGCTCGGCCGGATCGGACGGGCGGGGGTGGCCGGCGAGGTCGAAGCGGAGCTCGGCGACGGCCACCAGCCGCAGGCGGGCGTCCAGCGAGCGCGCCAGATGGGCCGCGGTCATCAAGGCCGCGGCGGCCTCGCGGCTGCCGTCGATGCCGACGTCGATGCGCTGCACGCGCTGCTCCTCCATCGAATGCGAGGCTAGGTCGGGTTGGCGGCGGCCGGCATCCGTAGGGGACCACACGTCACAGGGCGGGACGGTTCAGGACGGGGCCGTGTGGGCGACGATATGGGTACGGGGCAAGGGATCGAGCACGGCCTCATCGACTAGCCCTGCGCACCGGTGGGGGCCACAACGCGCGGTGTGGACTTCCCCGGATGGACGCCCGCGGGGCCGTTCATAGCGTGGCCCCCGATGACGGCACTGGAACTAGCCCGCTGGCAGTTCGGGATCACCACCCTCTACCACTTCATCTTCGTCCCGCTGACCATCGGCCTCGCGCTCTGCGTCGCGATCTTCCAGACCAAGTGGCACCGGACGGGCGAGGAACACTGGCTCCGCGCCACCCGCTTCTGGGGCAAGCTGATGCTGATCTCCTTCGCCCTCGGCGTCGCCACCGGGATCGTCCAGGAGTTCCAGTTCGGCATGGACTGGTCGAACTACTCGCGCTTCGTCGGTGACATCTTCGGCGCGCCGCTGGCGATGGAGGGGCTCGCCGCCTTCTTCGTCGAGTCCACCTTCCTCGGCCTCTGGATCTTCGGCTGGGGACGGCTGTCGAAGAAAGTCCACCTCCTCTGCTGCTGGGCCGTTGCCCTCTCGACCGCGCTGTCCGCCTACTTCATCCTCGCCGCGAACTCCTGGATGCAGCACCCGGTCGGCTACCGGATGGCGGACGGCAAAGCCGAACTGACGAACATCGCCGCGGTCCTCTTCAACAACACGGCGCTCTACGCCTTCGCCCACACCATGCTGGCCGCCGTCCTCACCGCCGGGATGGTGCTGATCGGCGTCTCCGCCTGGAACCTGCGCCAGGGGCGCGAGACCTCGGTCTTCGGCGGCACGATGCGGATCGCGGTGCCGATGGTCGCCTTGGCCGCGATCGCGACCGTGATCGTCGGCCACTTCGACGGCATCTTGATGACCAAGCAGCAGCCGATGAAGATGGCCGCCGCCGACGCCACCTTCAACACCGAACACGGCGCCGGCCTCTCGCTCTTCGCCACCGGGGACTTCAAGTCGAACCCGGAAGGCCTGAACCGCAACATCGAGATCCCCAACCTCCTCAGCTGGATCACCACCGGCTACCCGAAGGGGGAAATCCGCGGCATCAACGACATCAACGCGGAATACCAGAAGAAGTACGGGCCGGGGAACTACACGCCGATCGTCGCGGTCGCCTACTGGAGCTGGCGCGGGATGCTCGGTTGCGCCTTCGCGATGCTCGGCTTCGCCGCCTGGGGCTGGTGGCTGCTGCGCAAAGGGAGGCTGCGCGACTCGAAGTGGTTCCTGCGTCTCGCCGTCCCGCTCTCCGTGCTGCCCTTCATCGCCAGCTCCTGCGGCTGGGTCTTCACCGAGATGGGGCGCCAGCCCTGGGTCGTCTTCGGCCTGCTGAAGACCGACGTCGCCAACTCGCCCAGCGTCTCCGCCGCCGAAATCTGGATCACGCTGGTCGGCTTCACCCTGCTCTACGGGGTGCTCGCGGCGATCGCCGGGCGGGTCTTCCTGAAGGCGGTCAAGAAGGGGCCGGTCGAGGCCGGCAAAGCCGAGGACCCGGGCCAGGAGCTGGCCCTGGCCTACTGAGAGGAGCGCCCCGATGCCCGACTACACCGCCCTCCAGGTCGTCTGGTTCGTGCTCATCTCGATCCTCTGGCTCGGCTATTTCGTGCTCGAGGGGTTCGACTTCGGCGTCGGCATGCTGATCCGCGCGGTCGGCCGCGACGACGCCGAGAAGCGCGCCATCTTGCACACGATCGGCCCGCTCTGGGACGGTAACGAGGTCTGGCTGATCGTCGCCGGCGGCGCCACCTTCGCCGCCTTCCCGCAGTGGTACGCGACCCTCTTCTCCGGCTTCTACCTCGCCCTCTTCCTGATCCTGGTCGGGCTGATCGTCCGCAACGTCTCCTTCGAGTTCTGGGGCAAGGGCGAGTCGGCCCGCTGGCGGCGGGGCTGGGAGTGGGCGATGATCGTCGGCTCTGCCGTCCCCGCCCTGCTCTGGGGCGTCGGCTGGGCGAACATCGTCCACGGGGTGCCGATCGACGGCCACATGGAGTACACCGGCACGCTCTTCGACCTGCTGCATCCCTACGCGCTTCTCGGCGGCGTCGCGACGCTGCTGATGTTCCTCACCCACGGGGCTGTCTTCCTCTCCTTGCGGACCGAGGGGGACCTGGGTGAGCGAGCGAGGGCGATCGCCGGCCGCGTGGCCCCGCCCGCCGCCGCGGTCGGCATCGCCTTCCTCCTCTGGACCGTGCTCGCCCACCGCGGCGGGGTCGACGTGGCCTCGGCGGTCGTCGCGGTGATCTCGGCGGTGTGCCTGGTCGCGGCGGCGGTGCTGGTGCGGCGGAGCGCCGGCCGCGCCTTCGTCGCCACGGCGCTCGGGATCGTCACCTTCTTCGTCGCGCTCTTCGTCGACCTCTTCCCGCACACGATGGTCTCCAGCACCAGCGCCGCCTTCGACATGACGCTGAACGCGTCGTCATCCTCCAGCTACACGCTGACCGTGATGACGGTGGTGGCGGCGCTCCTGGTGCCGGTCGTGCTCGTCTACCAGGCCTGGACCTACTGGGTGTTCCGCCAGCGGGTCTCGGCGGCGGACTTCGGTGAGGTCCGCAGCCCGCTCGACCTGCTGGCGGCGCGGCGCGAGGACGAGGGCGAGGGCGATGAGCTCGGGCCGGCTGGATCCCGAAGCTAGGTCGCGGGCGCGCGAGACGCAGCGTCGACTCGGCCGCGCGAGCCGCGCGGCGCGGGCGCAGATCGGCGCCACGGTGGCGCTCGGGCTGGTGGCGACGGTGCTGATCGTCGCCCAGGCGACGCTGCTCGCCCACGTCGTCGTCGACGCCTTCCTCGGCGGCGCCTCGCTCGCCGATCTGGTGCCGCAGCTGGCGGCAGTCCTCGGCGTGTCGCTGGCCCGCGGGGCGGTCGACTTCGGCTTCGAGGCCTCAGGGCGGGCGGGGGCGGCGCGGGTGATGGCCGACCTGCGCTCGCGCCTCGTCCGCCACCTGCTGCTGGAGCGGCCGGGAGCGCTGTCGGGGGAGCGCTCGGGGGAGCTCGCGGCGGCCTCGGTGCACGGCGTCGACGCACTCGAGGCCTACTACGCGCGCTACCTGCCGCAGGCGGTGCTGGCGGCGCTTGCCCCGATCGCGATCCTCGCCTGGACGATCCCACGCGACTGGGAGGCGGCCGCGATCCTCGCCGTCACCGCCCCCTTGGTGCCGATCTTCATGGTCCTGATCGGCCGTCTGGCGGAGGCGGCGACGCGGCGGCGCTACCGCCGGCTGGCCCGCCTCAGCTCGCGCTTCCTCGACCTCGTCGGCGGGTTGGAGACCCTGCGCGCGAACGGTCGCGCGGCGGCCCAGGCCGAGTCGATCGCGGCGGCGGGGGAGAGCTACCGCCGCGAGACGATGGCCACCCTCCGCATCGGCTTCCTCTCGGCGCTGGTGCTGGAGCTGCTGGCGATGATCGGCGTCGCCCTGGTCGCCGCCACCGTCGGCATCCAGCTCGCCGAAGGCAGTCTGGGACTGACCGCGGGCCTGACCGTCCTGATCCTCGCCCCCGAGGTGTACATGCCCCTCCGCCGCCTCGGCTCCGAGTTCCACGCCGCGAGCGACGCGATGGCGGCGGCCGAAGCGATCTTCGAGGTCCTCGACCGGCCGGGGGCGGTGGCGGTGCCGGGTTCGGCGGACGCGGCGACCCGGCCAGGGGAGGCCGAGGATCCCGTCGGGTCGACCCCCGCCCGGCCCCGCCCGGCTCCCGACCCGGCCCTCGCGCCGATCGTGCTGAGCGGGGTCACCTTCACCCACGCGGGCCGGGAGAGCGTGCTCGACGGGGTCGACCTCGAGCTGCGGCCGAGGGAGACGGTGGCGCTGGTCGGGCCGAGCGGCGGCGGCAAGTCGACGCTCCTCTCGCTGCTCCTGCGGCTGGCCGATCCCGACGCCGGGACGATCTCCTGCGGCGGCGTCGACCTGCGCGAGGTCGACCCGGCGGCCTGGCACCGGCGCCTCGCCTGGGTCCCGCAACGCCCGACGATCTTCGCCGGCACCGTCGCCGAGAACATCGCCCTGGGACGGCCCGAGGCGAGCCGCGCCGAGATCGAGCGCGCCGCCCACGAGGCGATGCTGGCGCCGGTCCTCGAGCTGCTCCCCGACGGCCTCGACACGAGGGTCGGCGAGGACGCGCGGCGGCTTTCGGCGGGCCAGGCCCAACGCGTGGGACTCGCCCGCGCCTTCCTCCTCGATGCCCCGTTGGTCCTGCTCGACGAGCCCACCGCCCACCTCGACGCCGCCACCGAGCGGGAGGTGGTGGCCGCGATCGACCGCCTCTGCGCCGAGCGCACCGCCCTGATCGTCGCCCACCGCGAGGCCGCGATCCGCGGCGCCGACCGCGTTCTCGTGCTCCGCCACGGCCGCATCGCCCCCGCCCCGATGTCGATGGGCCGAAAACCCGCCTATATGTCCGGTTTTCGGCCCATCGACGCGGAGGTGCGGGTGTGAGCGCGCTGCGGGGGGTTCTGGCGGCGGCGCCGGTGCCGCGGCGGCGGCTGGCGCTCAGCGTGGCGCTCGGGGCCGGGGCAGTCCTTGCCGCCGTCGGGCTGCTGACGACCTCCGGCTACCTGATCAGCCGCGCCGCGCAGCGGCCGGAGATCCTCGCGCTCGGGGTGGCAATCGTCGGGGTCCGCTTCTTCGGCATCGCGCGGGCGCTGCTCCGCTACGCGGAGCGGCTGGTCTCCCATGACCTCGCCTTCCGCAGCCTCACCGACCTGCGCTCCCACCTCTTCCACCGCCTGATCCCGCTGGTCCCGGCCGGGCTGCCCGGCCTCGGCCGCGGTGAGTTGCTCGGGCGCTTCGTCGGCGACGTCGACTCGCTCCAGGACCTCTACCTGCGCGGGCTGGCCCCGCCGTTGGTGGCGGTCCTCGCCGGGCTCGGCGCGGTCGTCGTCGCCTTCCTGATCCTGCCCGTCGCCGCCCTGGTCCTGGCGCTCGGCCTGTTGGCGGCCGGCGTCCTCGTCCCGTTGGTCACCCGTCGCGCGAGCCGCAGCGCGGGCCGCCGCCAGGCCGCCGCCCGGGCCGTCCTCGGCACCGAGATCGTCGAGATCGCCACCGGCTCGGCGGAGATCGCGGTCGCCGGGCGGGCGGAGGACTGGACCCGGCGCGCCGAGCGCTCCGGCGCCCAGCTCGCCTCGCTGCAGCGCCGCGACGCGCTCTCCGGCGGCCTCGCCGCCGGGCTCCTGACCGCGGTCGCGGGCGCCACCGTGGTCGCGATCCTCGCCGTCGCCATCCCTGCGGTCGGCTCGGGCGCCCTGCCCGGGGTGATGCTCGCGGCCCTCGCCCTGCTGGCGATGGCGTCCTTCGAGGCCGTCGCCCCACTCGGCGCCGCCGCGGCGAGGATCGAAAACTGCGCCGCCGCCGCGGGGCGGATCGAGGCGGTGCTCGACCGCGAGCCCCCGGTCAGCGAGCCCGAGCACCCTCGTCACGTGGAGCTTTCCTCTCGCTATGCGAGAGCAAGTCTCCACGCGCCCGAGCTGGCGCCCGCGCTCGGCTTCGACGCGGTCCGCTTCCGCTACGAAGACGACGCGCCCTGGGTGCTCGACGGGGCCGACCTCGAGCTGCGGCCCGGCCGCGCGGTCGCGCTCCTCGGCCCGAGCGGGGCGGGGAAGAGCACGCTGGCGGAGCTGGCGGTGCGCTTCCGCGACCCGCAGGGCGGCCGGATCGAGCTCGGCGGCGTGCCGCTCCCCGAGCTCGCCGGGGACGACATCCGTACCGCGGTCCGCCTCGCTCCCCAGGACGCCTACCTCTTCACCACGACCCTGCGCGACAACGTCGCCCTCGGTCGGGCCGACGCCGGCGACGGGGAGATCTGCGCGGCGCTGGCGGCGGTCGGCCTCGGTCCCTGGCTCGACTCCCTCCCCGAGGGCCTCGACACCGAGGTCGGCGAGGCGGGCGCCAAGGTCTCCGGCGGCCAGCGTCAGCGGATCGCCGCCGCACGCCTCTTCCTCGCCGAGGCCCGCTTCCTCGTCTTCGACGAGCCGACCGCCCACCTCGACCCCGAGGGCGCCGCCGACCTGCAGCGCCGGATCGCGGCGATGGCGCGCCCCGCAGGCCCCGGCGTCCTCGTGATCACCCACGAGCGCGCCGCCCTCGACGCCTTCGACGAGGTCCACGAGCTGCGCGCCGGGAAGATCGTCGCCGCCGACCTGAGCGGCGGCTCGGTCGACATCGCGGTCGAGGCATGAAGCGCTCGGTCCTGATCGCCGGCGGCGGCGTCGCCGCGCTGGAGGCGGCGCTCGCCCTCCGTCACCTGACCGGCGACCGGGTCGAGACGACGATCTGCTCGCCGCGCCGGGACTTCGTCTACCGCCCCTACGCGGTCGGGGTGCCGTTCGGCGCCGCTCGCGTCGCCAGCTTCGACCTCGCCGCCTTGGCCGCGCGCGCCGGCGCCCGTTACCGCCCCGACAGCATCGCCTCGGTCGACCGCGACGCCCGCCTCGCGGTTACCCACGACGGCGAGGGGATCGCCTACGACGACCTGATCGTCTGCCCCGGCGCGAAGCTCCTCTGGCCCGTCCCCGGCGCGATCACCTTCTGGGGCATCGCCGACGAGCGCGACGTCGCCAAGGTGATGGCGAGCGTCCGCGGCGGCGCCTCCCACCGGGTCGCCTTCACGATGCCGACGGTGAAGGGTTGGGCGTTGCCGATCTACGAGCTGGCGCTGCTCGCCCGGGCCGAGCTCGACCGCGCCGGCGCCGCCGCCGAGCTGACCGTCGTCACCCCCGAGGACGCGCCGCTCCAGGTCTTCGGCCGCGCCGCCTCCGAGGGGGTGGCCGAGTTGCTCGCCGAGCGCCGCATCGAGGTCATCGCCGGCACCCATCCGGTCCGCTTCATCGACGGTGCCCTGGAGACCGTCCCCGCCGGCCGCCACGAGTTCGACGCCGTCGTCAGCCTGCCGAAGCTCGAGGGCCGGCGGATCCGCGGCGTCGCCCACGACCTCGAAGGCTTCGTCCGCGTCGACGGCCACTGCCGCGTTCTTGGCTGCGAGCACCTCTACGCTGCCGGCGACGTCACCAGCTTCCCGGTCAAGCAGGGCGGCCTCGCCACCCAGCAGGCCGACCTCGTCGCCGAGTCGATCGCCGCCGAGCTCGCCGGCGCCCCCGCCCCGCGTGAGTTCGACCCGGTCCTCCGCGGCGTCCTCTGGACCGGCGACGGCCCCCGCTACCTCGAGGCCCGGCCGGCCGGCGGCCATGGGGAATCGTCGACCTTCGCCACCGCGGCGCCCTGGGGCACCGACGAGGGCAAGATCGTCGGCCGCCACCTGACCGCGTTCCTCGCGGAGGCGTAGTGGTCGGGGGACGGGGGCCGGTGCGGCGGGGGACGGCGTGGTTCGCGGCCCCGTGGCCCAGGACGCGAGGCTTCCGGGGGGAAGTGCGCAGGGTCCGTGCGCTTGCGGGGGGGAGACGTCAGGCTTCCGTGATGGGCGGCGGGGCCCCCGGCGCTCGACCGTGCACTTGGCCACACCCTGGTGTGCCTAAGTGCACGGTCGGCCGGGGCGGTGGTGGTGCGGCCGGGGAATGACCAGGACGGGGCAGGGAGCGGAGTGGATCAGGGACGAGGAGACGGAGCCGAGGAGGGTGCGGGCGATCGGGCCGTAGCTGCGGGAGCCGACGACGAGGAGGTCCTCGGGGTCGCTCCACTCGGCCAGCTCGCGGGCCGGATCGCCGTGGAGGGCGTGGCCGTGGACGGCGACCTCGTCGCCGAGCCGCTTGACGCCCTTGGTGACGACCTCGCCCGCGTCGGGCAGGCTGGGCGGGACGGTGCCGGCGAAGGCGCCGGGCGCCGCCGTCGCCGGGGTCGAGACGGTGAGCAGGTGCAGCTCGCGACCGTCGCGGATCGCCAGCGACTCGGCACGGCCCAGCGCGACGGCCGCTTCCTCACCCCCGTCATAGCCGGCCAAGATGCGGGCGAAGCCGTCGTGGGGGTGCGAGGCATAGCCGCGCGGGGCGACGACGACGGCGACCGAGGCGCCGTGCAGGAGGGCCTCGGCGACGCTGCCGAGCACCACCCGGCCGAGCGCCCCACGGTGCGGCGAGCCGACCACGACGAGGTCGAGCTCCTCGGTTTCGGCGAGGTCGTTCAGCACTTCGGCGGGCGAGCCGCCGAGGTAGGTGCGATGGGCGACCTCGAGCCCTGCAAGCGCGTCCTCGGCCTCGCGGAAGAACCCCTTCCAGGCGGGCGCCTCCTCATAGCCGAGTAACCGGTAGGCGACCGGCAGCGGCCCGGCGGGGAGGACGTTGACGAGCAGGACGCTCGCGTCGCCGCGGGCGCAGAGCACCTTCGCCAGTGCCACCGCGTCCTTCGCCCCGTCGCTGCCGTCGTAGCCCACCAACACGCGTCGCGGCGCCCAGCCCGTGTCCTCGTCGCCCATCGTCTGCCTCCTCTCGGATCGCTTGTCGCGCCCAGCATCGCCGGCCCGGGCCCGCCCTCCATCCGTGCAAAGCCACACGGCGGGAAGGGCGCGGGACCGGTCGGAGACCTACCCCCGCGCCGTCCCAACCTCCTCGTGCCCGAAGCGGACGTCCGGCAGGAAGCGGTCAAGCCAAGGCGGCAGCCACCAGGCGGCGCGGCCGCTCAGCCGCAGGAACACGGGCAGCAGCAGGAGGCGGACCAGGAAGGCGTCGAGGAGGACGGCGATGCCGAGGATCATCCCCATCTCCTTCGGCGGCAAGGGGCCGGAGAGGGCGAAGGTGAAGAACACCGCGACCATCACCGCGCCGGCGGCCAGGATCACGCGGCCGGAGTGGGCGAGCCCGCCGACCATCGCCTCCTTCGGATCGCCCGACGCCTCCCAGTGCTCGCGCGCGGAGGAGAGCAGGAAGACCGTGTAGTCCATCGCGATCGCGAAGATCATCGCGAAGAAGAAGACCGGTCCCCAGGCGTCGAGGAAGCCCTGCGGTTCGAAGCCCAGCAGTCCCGACAAGTGGCCGTCCTGGAAGATCAGCTTGGCGACGCCGAACGCGGCGCCGGTCGACAGCAGGTTGGCGAGCACGCCGATCGCCGCCACCAAGGGAGCCTGGAAGGCGATCAGCAGGAGCAGGAAGCCGAGGCCGAGGACGACGCCGATCACCAGCGGCGTCTTCGTCGCCAAGGCGGCTTCGAGGTCGTGGTTTTCGGCCGAGGGCCCGCCGACCAGGGCACCGGGCGGCAGATCGGCCCGCAGGCGGTCGATCGTCGCGCCCCCGGTTTCGGTGGAGGGGCCGGTGGTCGGCACGGCCGCGATCAGGACGAGGCCTTCGCGCCCGGGAAGCGGTCTGCCCACGGCGGCGATGCCCGCGTCGGCACGCAGGGCGGCGACGGTCGCGGCCGCTTCGCCTCGCGGCACGATCACCTGGAGCGTGCCCGGCGCGCCGGGACCGAAGCCGGCGCTCACCTGTCGGTAGCCGACCCGGGAGGGATCGTTCTTCGGCACGACCTTGATCGAGGGCATGCCCGTCTTCAGGCTCAGCACCGGCAGCGCCAGCGCGATCAGCACCACCAGCGCGACGCCGCCGAAGGCGATCGGATGGCGCCAGAGGAGTTCGCCCCAGCGCGCGAAGCGGGGCGAGCGGTGCTCCCCCGCGTGGGCCCAAGGGAGCGCCAGCTTGTCGATCCGCGGGCCGAGCTTCGACAGCACCGCAGGCAGCAGGGTGAGCGTCGCCGCGAGGACGAAGATCACCGAGATCATGATCCCGAGCGCCATCGAGCGGAAGGCCGGGCTCGGCACCAGCATCACCGCCGAGAGCGAGATCAGCACGGTGATGCCGGAGAAGAGGACCGCCTTGCCGGCCGTGTCCATCGTCTCGCCGACCGCGCGAGGCACGTCCTCGTGCTGCCCGAACAGCGCGCCCCGGAAGCGCATCACGACGAAGAGCGCGTAGTCGATGCCGAGTGCGAGGGCGAACATCAGGGCGAAGTTCATCGCCCAGATCGAGATCGGCGAGATCAGCGAGCCGAGGTAGAGGACCCCGGCGGAGGCGACCAGGCCGACGATCGTCAGCAGCAGCGGCAGTCCGGCGGCGACCAGAGAGCCGAACGCGAGCACCAGGATCGCCAGCGTCACCGGCCAGGAGAAGAGCTCCGACTGCATCATCGCTTCGCGGTTGGCTTCGTTGAAGTCCGACCACATGCCGGCGGCGCCGGTGAGGTTGGCCTCGACGCCGGGGGCGGCGACGGCGGCGACTTCGCCCTTCAGGTCGTTCGCCGCGGCGACCATCTCGTTGGGACTCGCGCCGGCGGTGCCGAGGACGATCGCGGTGTGGGCATCGGCGGAGATCTGGCCGCTCGCGGCCGGTGGGATCACGCGGCCGACCTTCGGGTTCGCGGCAAGCACGGCGCCGACGCGGGCGACGGTGCGGCGGAAGGCGGGATCGGTGGCGGTGAGCCGGGGGGAATGCACGGCGATCTGGATCGCGTAGGAGCCCGCGCCGGCGAAGGCCCGGTCCGCGGCTTCGCGGACCTTCACCGACTCGGAGCCGTTGGCCTGCCAACCCGCACCGGAGAGCGCCGTCTCGACCCGCGGGGCGAAGACGCCGAGGGCCACGGCGACCACGGCCCAGGTGACGAAGACGGCGCGTCGGTGGAGGGCGGCGAAGCGGCCGAGGCGACCGACCGGGCCGAGCGCCCTCATCGGGGGCACCCCCGCTGGAAGCCGAGGTAACGCTGCAGGAGCCAGGAGCTCGGGCAGTTGCCGAAGGTGACGAAGGCCAGCTGGTTGGCGCCGACGAACGCCGTCAGGAGCAGGAACCAGGGGCTCACGACGGCCGCCAGCAGAGCGCTGAGAACGGTCATCGTGCCCGCCAGCAGGAAGAGCACGCGCTCGAGCGGCCAGCTCCGTCGGGACGCCCTGACACCTTTTGACACTTCGACCCTCTCCATCTCGCTATCCTTTCGATAAAGGACCAATTAACAACTTAACAGTTGTGAAAGAGAAGATAGCATTGTCATGAAAAGTCCGCTGACCCAAGACGCCGCCGAGCTCATCGCGCGCCGCTTCCTCGCCCTCTCCGATGCGACCCGCCTGCGGCTGGTCGATGTCCTACGCGAACGAGGCGAAGCTTCGGTGGGGGACTTGGCCGAGGCGCTCGGCGCTTCGCAGCAGAACGTCTCCAAGCATCTCGCCACGTTGCATGCCGAGGGGTTCGTCTCCCGTCGCAAGCAGGGGACCAGCTCGATCTACGCGATCTCCGACCCGGCGGTCTTCGAGCTCTGCGAGCGGGTTTGCGGTGGGATCGAAGCGCAGCTCGGCCAACTCGAAAGGGCGCTCGGATCCTGAGGGTCGCCGGCCCTCAGGCGTCGCGCTGAACTTGCGGTGCGGTGGGGCTTTCCCACCAGCGCTCGAGCCAGCGGAGGGCGAGGAGGGCGGCGGCGGGGATGACCAGCAGGCCGGAGGCGGCCAGGAACCAGACCTCGGTGGCGTCGGAGCCGGCGCCGATCGTGTGGACGATCGCCAGGAGCCAGAAGAGGGCGGTGAGGCGGTGGAGCTTGCGCCAGCGGGCGGCGCCGATGCGGTCGCGCAGGTAGTAGCTGAGGCCGAGGGCGGCGAGGCCGTAGCCGGCGATGATGCCGAGGCCGGTCCAGAGCGGGCGGTAGAAGCTGACGAAGGGGATCGCGATGCCCGCCGGGCCGGGGTTCAGGTAGGAGTCGCCGAGCAGGGCCAGGCCGTGGAGGGCGACCATCGCCAACGTCGTCAACGAGAGCGCCTCGTGGATCGCCCGCAGGTCCCGCTTGTTCGCGTCCTGGCGGCGGGCGCCGATCATCAGCCCGGCCGCGACCGCGGCGCTCGCCAGGATCAGCGCCGCCCCGCCGGCCGCGCGGCTGGTGATCCAGAAGATGTGTTCGCCGGCGATCATCGCGCCAGGACCTGCGGGAGCGGCGGCGCGCCGAGGGCGTCGACGAGGAGGACGGCGCCGTCCTCGGTGACGAGCACGCCGCCGAACGGCAGGTGCTCCTCGGCATGCGCGGGGCCGGAGAGGAGCGCCGCCTTCGCCAGCGTCTCGGCGAGCAGCCCGGACGGCGCCACCGCGGTCGCCTGGACGATCCCGGTGAAGGCGGGCTCGCCGGTCGCCGGATCGAGGATCTGGTGGGCGGGCCGACCGTCCTCGCCGGTCCAGCTGCGGCGGGTGATGCCGCTGGTGGCGACGGCGCCGTCGGCGATCCGCAACTGGTACAAGGCCGGCCCGCCTGTCGGGTCGTCGACCAGGATCGCCCGCGGCCGTGCCGCGGTGCCGCCGACCCGCAGGTCACCGCAGCAGTCGACGGCGAAGGTCGGGAAGTCGGCCAGCGCCTCGCCGACCAGATCGGCCATCAGGCCCTTGGCGATGCCGCCGGGGTCGAGCCGCACCCCCGGCGGCCGGTTGACGGTCCCGGCGCTCTCGTTCACGCTGAACCCGCACCATCCCGCCCGCGGGCTCGGCGCGGCGGGGTGGGGAAGGGGTGCGCCGTCGGCGGCCCGCCCGCCATCGAAGTCCCGCGACTCCGCGTAGCCGGCCGCTTCGATCTCCTCGACCAGCGACGCATCGACGAGCCCGCCGCTGCGCAGGCCGGCGGTCAGGGCCGCGGCGACCGTGCGGCGGAGGAGGAGCGAGGCGGGGACCTCGGGGCGGGGGTCGCGATTCAGGCGGGAGAGCTCGCTCTCGGGATCGAAGCGGGAGAGGGTCGCGTGGGCGTCGAGCAGGGTGCGGCGCGCCCATCGGGCGGCCCGCTGTGCGGCCTCCTGGTCGGGATCGCCGACCCGGACCGCACACCAGCCGCCGAAGCACTCGAATCGCTCGATCGCCTCGCCGCTCATGACTGGCTCGTCACCAGCGGTTCGGATTCGACCGCTTCTTCTTCGGCGATTTCCGGTTCGGCTTCTTCGAATTCAGCTTCGCTTTCGACCGCTTCGACTTCTTCTTCGACCGGTTCCGCTTCGGTTTCGGCAGCTTCCTCTTCGCGCGCCTGCGCTTGTGCCGCCGCGCGTTCGGTTTCCAATTCGCGCGGGTCGGTCGTTTCGACTTCGCTCTTCGCGGTCGCCATCGTCCGCGTCGTCGTGGCCTTTTCCTTGGCCGAGAGCACCGGGTCGTTGCCGGTCGCCATCTGAGCGAAGACGACGGCCCAGAGCAGGGCGAAGCAGACCAGGGAGATCGCGACCACGCGACCCCGCAGCCGCCCCGCCCGCCGGCGCTGCGCGGCGAGCCGCATCCACGCCTGCCGTTTCAGTTCTCGTTTCTCGATCGGGTCCATGACTCAGGTTTGCTCGCTTGGCGAAAGCTCCGGTTAGCGCTCCCTGTGGATCTTCTTAGAGCCACGCCTGGCCCAGCGAGAGGGCGAGGAAGCCGAGCGCGACGCCGAGGGCGATCACCCCGGCCAGGAGGCCGGCCCGCACCCCGGCCCCGGCGAGGCGCGCCTCGCGCGGCCCGCCACGCCGCCAGTCGGCGCTCGCCAGGCGCGGCAGCTCCAGCAGGTGGCCGAGGACGTGCAGGGTCATCAGCGCGACCCAGGCGATGAAGCTCAGCTTGTGGGCGAAGATCAGGGTGTTGCTCGGCGGCCCGGCGAAGAGCAGCGCGATCCCGGTCCCGAACACCGCCAGCGTCGTCAGCACCACCCCCGGTGCCGGCAGCCGCAGGGCGATCGGCGGCGGCCCCTTGCGCACGTATGCCTCGTCGTGGGAGTAGTAGCGGGCGAAGCGGTAGCCGGTGCTGGCCATCTTCAGCGCCACCGGCGGCACCAGCAGCAGGCCGATGAAGATGTGCGGGCCGAGCAGCTGCCCGATGAACGGGATCGTCACCCCCTCCGCCGCCAGCAGGACGAGCAGGGCGACGGCCACCGCGCCGGTCAGCCGGGCGTTGCCGGCGACGCCGCCGGTGCGGGGAGCGACGGGGCGCGCGGCACCGCCAAGGGAAGCTGCCTGGGATTCGAGCATGGCGACGATGGTGCGGCCGCCGCCTGGGTTCTCCCTAATGCGCCCGTGAGAGAACTCTCATCCGCCCGCGGCAGGACTATTCCGCCGCGCGCAGACCCGGCAGCTCGAAGCTGACCCGGGCACCGCCGGCTGGGGAGCGCTCGGCCCGGATCGCGCCGCCGTGGGCAGTGACGATCGCCCGGGCGATCGCCAGCCCCAGCCCGGAGCCGCCGCTGCCCCGGTCGCGCGCCGCGTCGCTGCGGTGGAAGCGGTCGAAGACGCGTCCGCGCTCGCCCACCGGGATCCCCGGCCCGTCGTCGTCGACCCAGACCCTTAGCCGACCGCCGGCTGCGCTCGAGCTCACCGTCACCTCGCCCTCCGCCCCCGCGTGGCGGCGCGCGTTCTCGATCAGGTTGCGCAGCACCCGGCCGACCATCTCGGGATCGAGGGCGATCCGCCCGCCCGCCGTCGCGCCGAGCGCCGCCCCGCCCGGCGCCGCCGCGACCGCCTCGCGCAGGAAGGCCGCGACATCGACCGGGCGCCGCCGCGGCCCCACCCCCTCGTCGAGGCGGGCCAGCGCCAGCAGCTCCTCGACCAGCCGTTCGACCCGTCCCAGCTCGGCCAGCGTCACCGCCTCCACCCGGCGCACCGCGGCGACGCCGGGATCCGGCTCGCGGGCGAGCACTTCGATCTGGCCGCGGATCGCGGTCAGCGGGCTGCGCAGCTCGTGCGAGGCGTCGGAGACGAAGCCGCGCTGGCGGGCGAAGGCGTCCTCGAGCCGGTCGAGCATGTGGTTGAAGGCGTCGGCGAGCGTGCGCAGCTCGGCCGCCGAGGAGGGTCCGACCTCCGCCCGCGGGCTCAGGTCACCGGCGTCGACGGCCGCGGCGGTACTCGCGAAGCGCCGCAGGGGCGCCGCCGTCCGCGCCGCCAACAGGTAGCCGGCCAGGAGCGCCGCGACGAGCGCCGCCGCGCCGACCACCAGGAAGGTCTTCTCGACGTCGGACTGGGCATCTTCGATCGGCGACTCCGACTCGCGGCGCTCGCTCCGCGTCGCGTCGCTTTCGTGCGTCTCGCGCTGCTCCTCCTGGTGGATCACTTCGGCCTCGTGGGACATCTGCGCGCGCACCGTGACGAAGACGACCCCGAACGCCACGATCACTATCGCCCCGAAGGAGAGCGCCAGCCGGCCGCGCAGCCCGAGCCGCTCCCAGCGCCGCCTCATCGCGGTGCCCGCAGCCGGTAGCCGACCGAGCGCAGCGTCTCGATCGGCGCCGGCGAGCCTGGCCGCACCAGCTTGCGGCGCAGGTAGCCGACGTAGACCTGGACGATGTTGGTGCCCGGATCGTGCTCGTACCCCCAGACCGCGGAGAGCAGCTGCGCGCGCGTGCAGACCCGGCCCTCGTTCCGCATCAGGTAGGCGAGCAGGTCCGCCTCGCGCTCCGGCAGCCGCGTCGCCACGCCCTCGCGACGGGCCTCGCGCCCGATCAGGTCGAGCCGGATCCCCGCCGCCTCGAGCAGCCGTTCGGAGGCGGCGCCCTCGCGCAGGCGCGCGCGGATCCGCGCCAGTAGCTCGGCGAAGGCGAACGGCTTGGTGACGTAGTCGGTGGCGCCGCCGTCGAGGCCTTCGACCCGGTCGGCGATCTCGCCCCGCGCGGTCAGCATGATCACCGGCAGCAGTGGCCGCGCGACGCGCACCCGCGCCAGCACCTCGAGCCCGTCGACCCCGGGCAGCATCCGGTCGAGCACGACCAGGTCGACCTCCGGGTCGAGCGCCAGGCGGGCGCCCTCCTCGCCGTCGCCCGCCACCCGGACGCCGTAGCCCTCGGCGTGCAAGCCGCGGTCGAGGAAGTCGGCGATCCCCGCCTCGTCCTCGACGACAAGGATCTCCATCGCCGCGACCGCGTCGCTCAGCGGCGCCGCCGCCGCGCCTCGCGCACGCCGCCTTCGAGCAGGTACCAGGGCAGCAGCACCAGCGCGCAGATCAGGGCGAAGAAGGCGACCACGCCGACCCCGGCGGCGAGGACGATCGCGCAGATCCCGAGCGCCACCCCGATCAGACCGTCGAAGAGGAGGGAGCGGCGGCGGGCGGCGGCAGGCGAGACGTGGCGGGGCAGCAGCCCGCGGCGTCGCCGGGGGCGCGGATTGCCTCGGGCGGACATCGCCGCCCACCCTTGCGCGCCGAGCTAAAGCGACGGTGAGACTTGCGCCGTCCCCGACGGGGGTTCTGGGTGGTGAAGGCGCTGACCACGGCGATGGGCGAGTCGACCTCGGACTGGCTGGTCCACGCGCTGGTCCCCAGATCGCCGTCGTCCTGACCGGGCGGCCTCACCAGGGCTGCCCCGGCTTCAGGTAGACGGCGAAGAAGTCTCGTTCGTCAGGGGACAGATAGCGTTCCGGCGAGCGGTACATTTCCGGCAGCAGGTTGCTCGGTTCGCGGGCGCCGGGACGGCGGTAGCTGATGAAGCTGGTCCAGTCTTCGTTGATGTCGAGCTCGATCGCCCGCACCGCGCCCGCCCGCTGCAGCACCTCGGCCAGCGATTCCACCGTCTGGTAGTCCGCCGCCGCGTACATCAGGTTGCCGCGGGCGTCGATGCCGAGCCCCGAGCGCCACACCCGCGTCGCGTTGTCCACGGTTTCGCCCCATGCGGGGCCGTCGGAGAGGTTCGGGTTCAGCTTGCCTTCGTAGATGATCGGCGGCAGGTTCTGCTTCGCGAACCGGACGTTCCTGGGCACGGTGTCGCCGTGGCTCCAGCGGACGATGTCGAAGCCGCCGCCGCGATATCCGACGACGGTGGCGATCCCGTCGACCATCGTTTCCCTGACCTTGCCGCGGTAGATCAGCCCGGCGTCGGAGGTTTCCAGCGGGAAGCCGCCGTTGAAGGCGGCGACCAGGCGGTGGCGCAGGTTCGGCGGGACTTCGCCCGCGCCGCGGTCTTCGAGCGGTCCGGGCGGCTCGGCGAGGCCGGGGACGTAGGCGAGTTCCGCTCGTTCCTTGTCGATCCAGGCGACGCCGGCGACGAACCGGGGGTATTCGGGATCGCTGCGGAAGGCGGTGAGGAGGACCGGCGGCCGGGGCCCGACCCCGGCTCCGGCCTTCTGCCACACCCCCTCGCCATGCAGGACGGGGTGGATCAGCGGGTTCACGTCGGGGGGCCGGTAGGCGGCCTGCGAGGAGCTGCCCCCTTCGCCTTCGCCGCCGTCCGCCGCGACGCCGACCTGGGGCAGCGAGGTCAGCGCCGGGCCGCCCTTTCCCGGTTCGTCCAGCGTGTAGTACCAGTTCTCGATCTGGGTCGCTATCGGGTTGCCGCCGTGGCTGCGCAGCCACTCGACGCTGGCGATGCCGATGCTCAGGTTGCGGCTGCCGCTCACCGCAGGGAGCCACGACACCGCCGCCACGGCAAGGCAGAAGAGGCAGGCGAGGAGCAGCACGCGGCGCGCGCGTCGAGGCCAGGGGGTCCTCTCGAGGCTGGTGCGCCGCCGTGACCTACGGGGCGGCTCGACGGTGACCGTGGCCATCGTCGAGACCCTGGCGTGCCGAGATGAAGGCAAGATTGAAGTGCCGTGAGACTTCTCTCATAGGCAAATAATTTGCATAATGCCTATATGAGCTATGCCGATCTGGGTTCGCCGACGCTGGCGGTGGTGATCGCCAGCACCCGACCGGGGCGGGTCGGGGAGCCAGTTGCAGACTGGGTGCTGGAGGGGGTCGGGCCCGACGGTCGCTTCGAGCCCGAGCTGATCGATCTGGCCGCGCCGATGCTGCCGTTGATGGACGAGCCGAACCACCCGCGGCTGCGCCGCTATACCCAGCCGCACACCCTGGCCTGGAGCGCCACCGTCGAGCGCGCCGACGCCTTCGTCTTCGTCATGCCGGAGTACAACTACGGCTTCAACGCGCCGCTCAAGAACGCGATCGACTACCTGCACCACGAGTGGGCCTACAAGCCGGTCGGCCTGGTCAGCTACGGCGGCGTCTCGGCCGGCACCCGCGCCGCCCAGATGATCAAGCAGGTGGTGACCACCCTGCGGATGTACCCGGTCGCCGCCGCCGTCTCGATCCCCTTCGTCGCCCAGTTCCTCGACGACGACGGCGCTCTGCGCCCGAACGAGACGATGGAGGAGGCCCTGACGGCGATGCTCGAGGAGCTCGAGCGGGTCGAGCAGGCCCTTCGTCCCCTCCGCACTTGACCTGAGATATATATTTTGCACAGCCGATATCTGCGGATCAGGAGGAGAAGCGATGACTGGTGAGAGCCTGACGGGCGTGGGTGACGCCCGGGTCGAGGGGGATGTGAAGACGCTGCTCGAACGCGCCGACGCGATGCGTCCGCTGATCGAGAGCCACGCCGCCGAGCAGGAGACGCTCGGCCGCCTGCACGACGAGGTGATCGAGGCCTTCCACGAGGCGGGCTTCTTCGGCATCTCGACCCCGCGCGAGCTCGGCGGCTTCGAGCTGACCCCCTGCGAGTCGCTCGAACTGCTGGCCCGGGTCAGCTACGCCGACGCCTCGACCGGGTGGGTCCTCTTCGCCACCAGCGGCTGCACCGGGCTCGCCGGTGCCTTCCTCGGCGACGACGCCGTGGCCGAGCTCTTCGCCGGCGACCGCCTGCCGATCATCGCCGGCCAGGGCACCCGCCCGGGCACCGCGGTGACCGAGGGCGACGGCTACAGCCTCTCCGGCGACTGGAGCTTCGGCTCCGGGATCAAACATGCCGGCTGGACCCACAACGGCGGCATCGTCAAGGAGACCGGCGAGATGAAGATCCTCGTCGCGCCGCGGCCGGAGGCCGAGCTGACCGAGAACTGGGACGTGATGGGGCTGCGCGCCACCGGCTCGATCGACTACTCGATGCGCGACGTCCACGTGCCCGCCTCGTTCACCCAGTCGGCGACCACGGTCGAGCCGCTGCGCGGCGGCGCCTACTACACGATCGGGCTGGTGCCGTTGGCCTCGCTCGGCCACACCGGCTGGGCGCTCGGGGTGGGCCGGCGTCTCCTCGACGAGCTGCAGGCGCTGGTCGCCGAGAAGACCGGCCGCCCCGGCAGCGTCGCCGAGAGCGACGCCTTCCAAAGCGCCTACGCCGACGCCGAGGCGCGGCTGCGGGCCGCCCAGGCGCTGGTCTACGAGGTCTGGGGAAGGATCGAAGAGAAGACGACCCGCGGCGAGGCGCTCGACGTGCGCGACAACACCCTGCTGCGCTTGGCGCTCGTCAACACCACCTGGAGCACCCAGGCGGTCGCCGAGTTCGTCTACCAGTGGTCCGGCACCACCGGCCTGCGCAGCGGCATCGTCCAGCGCTTCTTCCGCGACACCCACGCCGGCACCCAGCACATCACCTCTGGGCCGATGGTCCGCGCCGCCTGCGGCCGCGAGTTGGTCGGCGCCGCGCCGAACCACGAGTGGCAGTTCCTGGCGCTGCGAGAGAAGTGAGCCGGACGATCACCGCCGCCATCGTCCGCGAGGCCGGCGGCGGCTTCGGGCTCGAGCAGCTCGAGCTCGACGATCCGCGCCCGGGCGAGCTCCTCGTCCGCCTGGTCGCGGCGGGCATCTGCCACGCCGACCTGATCGCCCGCGACCAGCTCTACCCGGTGCCGCTGCCGGCGGTGCTCGGCCACGAGGGCGCGGGCGTGGTCGAGGCGGTGGGGGCGGGGGTCGACGACTTCCGCGCCGGCGACCGGGTGGTCCTCGGCCCGGCCTCCTGCCACCGCTGCGCGAAGTGCGGGCAGGGGCGGCCCGCCCACTGCGACGACGGCTTCCGCCTCAACTTCGGCGCCCAGCGCGCCGACGGGTCGAGCGGCTACGTGGCCGTCGGGGCTCGGGTCAACGGCCATTTCTTCGGCCAGTCGAGCTTCGCCACCCACACGCTGGTGGCGGCCGCCGACGCGGTGCAGGTAGGCGGCGACGCGCCGCTCGAGACGCTGGCACCGCTCGCCTGCGGTGTGCAGACCGGCGTGGGGGCGATCGTCAACAGCCTCCGCGTCCCGGCCGGGTCCTCGGTCGCGGTCTTCGGCGCCGGCGCGGTCGGGCTGAGCGCGGTGCTCGGCGCCCGCCTGGTCGGCGCCGCGCGGATCGTCGCCGTCGACACGGTCCCCGCCCGGCTCGAGCTCGCCGCGCGCCTCGGCGCCACCGCCACCGTCGAGGCCGGCGGCGGCGCCGATGTGATCGCCGCGGTGCGCGAGGCCTGCGGCGGGGCGGCCGAGTTCGCGATCGAGGCCAGCGGTCACCCGGGGGCGGCGCGCCAGGCGGTCGACTCGCTCGGGATCGGCGGCGTCGCCGGGATGATCGGCGTGACCTCGATCGAGTCCGAGGTCACCTTCCACCAGCAGTCGCTGGTCCACGGGTTGACCGTGAAGGGGATCCTCGCCGGCGACGCGGTGCCGCGCGACTTCCTGCCGCGGCTGGTCGAGCTGCACGCCCGCGGCCTGCTGCCGCTCGAGGAGATGATCGAGACCTTCCCGCTTGCCGCGATCGAGGAAGCGGTCGCCGCCTCGGAGCGCGGCGAGGTGGTCAAGGCCGTGCTGACGATGCCTTGAGCTCGGCCGGGAGCCTGCCCGCCTGGTAGGGCGGGACGCTCGCGGGCACCAGGCCTTCGGCGTCCCAGCGGTCGTAGACCTCTTCCTCGCGGTCGAGCACGCGGGCGACGCTGGGCCGCGCCTCGCAACGCTCGGCGTGGGCGGCGCAGCGCCGGAACGGGGCCGCGCCCATGCCCGACCCGACGGCCCGGAACCAGAGCCAGGACATGTAGGCGTCGACCACCGACCACTCGCCGAAGAGCCACTCGCGGTCGGCGAGCCGCCCCTCGAGGATCGCGAAGGCCGCCTCCAGGTCGCCCCGCGCCTTCAGTCGGATCCCCTCCCAGGCGGCCTCCTCGGCGGAGCCGGAGGCGGGGAAGCGCTGGCGCGCCGCGGCCGGGTGGAGGCTGCTGGCGAACCAGGCCATGGTCGAGTCGACCTCGATCGCCAGTCGCTCGTCGCCGCGCGGCAGCAAGCCGGTGTCGGGGAAGCGACGGTCGAGGGTCCGCAGGATCACCGGGTTCTCGGTCACCACCCAGTCGCCGAGCGCCAGGGCCGGCACTTTCAGCTTCGGGTTGACGGCCCTGAACTCCGCCGATTCGGTCTCGCCGCGATAGCGGTTCAGCACCTTCAGCTCGAATGGGACGCCGGCCTCCTCGAGCGCGACGAAGGGGACCCGCGCGCAGGTCCCCGGCACCCAATAGAGAGCGAGGGAGTCGCCCGCGATCCTGGTTTCTTCAATAGGCTCCAACATAAATATGCATTCTACATTTAACATAGGCGCGATGAGTTCCCAAGGAACCGAGGCCGCGGTCGAGCTCCACGAGGACCTGATCTTCGCCGCCCCCGACGGCGCGGAGCTGGCGCTCGACCTCTACCTGCCAGCCGAGCGCCGTGGGCCGGTCCCGGCGGTCGTCCACCTGCACGGCGGCGGCTGGGTGGTCGGCTCGCGCAAGGACTTCACCGCGAGGCTGTCCGCGCTGGCCGCGGCGGGGGTCGCCGTCGCCAGTGCCGACTACCGGCTGAGCCGGGTCGCCACCTATCCGGCCCCGCTCGAAGACGCCCGCGCCGCCGTTGCCTGGGTACGCGCGAACGGGACCCGCTTCGGCCTCGCCACCGAGCGGATCGGGATCTGGGGCGCCTCGGCGGGCGGTCACCTGGCGATGATGGTCGCGCTGGCCCCGGGCTCCACCCCCGCCGACGAGGTGCAGGCCGTCGCCTCCTGGTTCGCGGGCACCGACCTGACCCCCGCCGGGACCGCGATCCGGCCCGCCGCGGGCCTGCCGCTGCCCGCCTTCCTCGCCGAGATGCCGTTGCCCGAGGACGTCGGCAACCCGCCCGATCCGCCGGTCGAGGCGCGCCTGCTCGGCCTCCCCGACGTCGCCGAGGACGCCGGGGCGGCCGGGGCGGCGAGCCCGATCGCCCACGGCCGGGCCGACGCGCCGCCGCTGCTGCTGGTCCACGGGGACAGCGACGGCCTCGCCGCGATCGAGCACAGCACCCGCATGCGCGAGGCGGTCCTGGCCGCCGGCGGGAGGTGCTCGCTGCTTGTCGTTGCCGGAGCCAACCACGAGGACGAGCTCTTCGACGGCCCCGAGGTGACCGGGGCCGGGGCGGGCTTCTTCCGCCGCCACCTCGCCCCATACACTGCATTACGTGATGTGGAAAATGTCTAAAGCATCGTGGGGGCGGGCGTGAACTACATGCCGAGCCTCGGCACCACCCGGGCCTCCGCGGTCGAGCAGGAGCTGCGGCGGATGATCCTCTCCGGCGAGCTGGCCCCGGGTGAACGCCTGCGTCAGGTCGAGCTCGCCCAGCGCTTCGCGGTCAGCACGACCCCGGTGCGCGAGGCGCTTGGCGCGCTCTCGCGCCAGGGCCTGGTCCGCCACGACCCGCAGCGCGGCGCCGTCGTCTTCATGCCGACCTTCGACGACGTGCACGAAAACTACGAACTGCGGATCGTGCTCGAGCCGATGGCCACCGAGCTGGCGGCGAAGGCGATCGACGACAAGGAGCTGGAGCGGCTCGACTCG
>ERZ778021.1693-NODE-1693-length-23741-cov-4.816347_pt1 | contig 23741 bp, 19 predicted proteins | sample MGYA00375751_ERZ778021 | MGnify/ENA primary metagenome ERZ778021 (study PRJEB29350, sample SAMN05389814) | bioreactor metagenome | isolation source: Thiocyanate stock bioreactor | place: South Africa: University of Cape Town | collected 2013-08-29 ... | reverse complement strand
GCCCAAAAGCCTCGGCGAGATCCTGTCGCACTACAAATAGCCGGGCGGGCTCCGCGCCGCTCAGATGTGCAGCGGGTGGCCGAGCGCCTTGAGCGCGGCTTCCTGGAAGGCTTCGCCCTGGGTCGGGTGGGCGTGGATGGTGCCGGCGACGTCTTCCAGCCGCGCGCCCATCTCGACCGCCAGCCCGAAGGCGGCGGACAGTTCCGAGACGCCGTTGCCGACGGCCTGGATGCCGAGGACGAGGTGGTTGTCGGCGCGCGCCACGATGCGGACGAAGCCGTCTTCCGCCAGCTTCGTCATGGCGCGGCCGTTGGCACCGAACGGGAACTGGCCGACCTTGATCTCCCGCCCCGTCGCCCGCGCCTCCTCCGGCGACAGGCCGACCGAGACGATCTCGGGATCGGTGAAGCAGATGGCGGGGATGGCGCGCTTGTCCCAGCTGCGGCGGTGGCCGGCGACGATCTCGGCCACCATCTCGCCCTGCGCCATGGCGCGATGGGCCAGCATCGGCTCGCCGGTGACGTCGCCGATCGCGAAGACGCCGCGCATCGAGGTGCGGCACTGGTCGTCCACGCGGACGGCGCGGCCGGCCATGTCGAGGTCGATCTCCTCCAGCCCCCAGCCCTCCGTCGCCGGTCGGCGGCCGACGGTGACCAGCACGTGATCGGCGGCCACGCGCTTGTCGCCGGCGCCCGTCTCGACCAGCAGCGCGTCCTTCTTCGGCGACAGGCCCTTCGCCTTCGCTCCGGTCATCACCGTGACGCCCAATTCCTTCAGCCGCTTGCCGACGGGCTTCGTCAGCTCGGCGTCGTAGAGCGGCAGGATGCGGTCGGTCGCCTCGACCACGGTCACCTTCGTTCCCATCTTGGCGAAGGCGGTGCCGAGCTCCAGCCCGATATAGCCGCCGCCGACGACGGCCAGCGTCTCCGGCAGCTTCGCCAGCGCTAGCGCCCCGGTGGAGGAAATCACCTTGCCGTTTCCGGAGGGGCCGCCGAAGGGCAGCGACGGCAGCTCGACCGGCACGGAGCCGGTGGCGATGACGATCTGGCCGGCGCGGATGAGCAGCGGGCCGGTCTCTGTCTCCACCTCGACCGTCTTGCCGTCGCGGAAGCGGGCGCGCCCGGCGACCGACTTGACGCCCGCCTTCTTCAGCAGGCCGGCGACGCCGTTGTTCAGGCGGCCGACGATGTGGTCCTTCCAGCGGATCGTGCGGGCGAGGTCGAGCTTCGGCGCCGAGACCGAGATGCCGAGCGGGGAGGGGCCGGCCGCCCACAGCCTCGCCTTCTCGAACTCATCCGCGGCGTGGATCAGCGCCTTGGACGGGATGCAGCCGACATTGAGGCAGGTGCCGCCCGGCCGGTCCTTCTCGACGATGACGGTGTCGACACCCAACTGGCCGGCGCGGATCGCGCAGACATAGCCGCCCGGGCCGGCGCCGACGACGAGGAGCGCGCAGGAGATCTCGTTCATGGGGTGCCCTCGGAGCAAAGGTAGCGCTCCATGTTGCCCCCCTCTGTCCTGCCGGACATCTCCCCCACACGGGGGGAGATCGGCCGGCCGCTTGCTTGCCGCTCATCCTTCGGCGCTCGCGATTGGCCAAGGCCGAGATGATAGCCAATCTCCCCCCTCGTGGGGGAGATGTCCGGCAGGACAGAGGGGGGCGCGAAGGAACTCGGCATTTCGGAAGTCATCACCCCTCCACGAAGATCAGCGCCGGGGTCTCGAGCAGCGCCTTGAGGCGCTGGACGAAGACCGCCGCGTCCCAGCCGTCGACGATGCGGTGGTCGAAGGAGGAGGACAGGTTCATCACCTTGCGCGGCCTGAACTCGCGGCCGTCCCAGAGCGGGCGCACCGCCATCCTGTTGACGCCGACGATGGCGACCTCGGGATGATTGATGACGGGCGTCGTGACGATGCCGCCGAGCGCGCCGAGCGAAGTGATGGTGATGGTCGAGCCGGTCAGCTCCTCGCGGGTGGCGGTGCCGCTGCGGGCGGCCTCCGACAGTCGCGTCAGCTCGGCCGCGCAGTCCCACAAATCGCGCGCCTCGACATGGCGCACGACGGGCACCATCAGGCCGGCGTCGGTCTGGGTGGCGATGCCGACATGGACGCCGCCGAAGCGGCGCAGCACGCCGGCCTCGTCGTCGTAATGGGCGTTGATGTGGGGCTGCTCGCGCAGCGCCGTCACCATCGCGCGCATCAGGAAGGGCAGCAGGGTGAGCTTCGGGCGGTCGGCCTTCCTGTCGGCATTGAGCTTGCCGCGCAGCTCCTCCAGCTCGGTGACGTCGATCTCCTCGACATAGGTGATCGGCACGATGCGGGCATGCGCCAGCTCCATGCGCTCGGCGATGCGGCGGCGCAGGCCGACGATCTTCGTCTCCTCGATCGCGGTGTCGGCAGCGCGGGCGGGGCCGGCGGGCGCAGCAGGGCCGTGGGCCGCGAAGGCGTCGAGATCGTTAATCGCGGTTTGGGGCCGGTGACCGCGCGATGGAGCCGCGCTTGGCCCACGCGCGGCGAAGGCGTCGAGATCGTCGTGGGTGATGCGGCCGGCCGGCCCGGTGCCGGGCACCTGGCGCAGGTCGATGCCGGCCTCTTTCGCGCGCAGGCGCACGGCGGGCGAGGCGAGGGGCTTTTTGCCGGCCGGGCGGGGTGCGCCGCGCGGGCTACCCCCACCCCTTACCCCTCCCCACAAGGGGGAGGGGGATTCTGAGACGTTGCGCGGCTGTTGCTCATTTCTGCTCTTTGCCGTCTGCTCCGGCACCGGCGCCTGCTTCTTTTTGCTCGCGGCGCTGACCGTTTCCCCTCCCCCTTGTGGGGAGGGGTCAGGGGTGGGGGTTGCTTCGCTCGATGTTTCGCGGTTTGCAGCGCCGGCGGTCTCCAGCCGCACCAGCGGGGCGCCGACGGCGATGCGGTCGCCGATCTCGCCGCCCAGCCAGGCGACGGTGCCGTCGACGGGCGAGGGGATCTCGACCGTCGCCTTGTCGGTCATCACGGCCGCCAGCACCATGTCCTCGCGCACCGGGTCGCCGACCTTGACGTGCCACTCGACCAGCTCGGCCTCGGCCACGCCCTCGCCGACATCGGGCATCTTGATGGTGTGCTCAGCCATGCCGGCGGCCTCGCGGGCGTCGGAGCGCGCAGCGACCCCCACCCCTCACCCCTCCCCACAGGGGGGAGGGGGATTCTGCCGGGCCAGCGCCTCGCGGTTTCGTCTGGTTGCGACGCCGGCCGCTCCCCTCCCCCTTGTGGGGAGGGGTCAGCGGTGGGGGTGCGACGGCCGTGCCGTATGCGAGAAGGTTCGTCATCTCACCCCTCCATCGTCCGCGTGAGCGCCTCGCCCACCCGCGCGGGGCCGGGAAAGTAGTCCCATTCCTGCGCGTGCGGGTAGGGCGTGTCCCAGCCGGCGACGCGGGCGACCGGGGCTTCGAGGTGGAAGAAGCAATGTTCCTGCACCAGCGCGGCGAGCTCGGCGCCGAAGCCGGACGTCAGCGTCGCCTCGTGGACGACGACGCAGCGGCCGGTCTTTTCCACCGACGCGACGATCGTCTCGAGGTCGAGCGGCAGCAGGGTCCGAAGATCGATGATCTCGGCGTCGATGCCGGTATCGGCGGCAGCGGCTTCCGCGACATGGACCATCGTGCTGTAGGCGAGCACGGTGACGTCCGCGCCCTCGCGCCGGATGGCCGCCCGGCCTAGCGGAACGGAAAACTGGCCGTCCTCGACCTCGCCGAGCGGGTGCTTCGACCAGGGCGTGACCGGCTTCTCGTGATGGCCGTCGAAGGGGCCGTTGTAGAGCCGCTTCGGCTCCAGGAAGATCACCGGGTCGGGGTCCTCGATCGCCGCGATCAGCAGGCCCTTGGCGTCGCGCGGATTGGACGGCACGACGACCTTGAGGCCGCTGACATGGGTGAACAGCGCCTCGGGGCTCTGGCTGTGGGTCTGGCCGCCGAAGATGCCGCCGCCGGTCGGCATGCGGATGACGATCGGGCAGGTGAACTGGCCGGCCGAGCGGTAGCGCAGCCGCGCGGCCTCCGAGACGATCTGGTCGTAGGCCGGGTAGACGTAGTCGGCGAACTGCACCTCGACGCAGGGGCGCAGGCCGTAGGCGGCCATGCCGATCGCCGTGCCGACGATGCCGAGCTCGGAGATCGGCGTGTCGAAGCAGCGGTTGCGGCCGTATTTCTGCTGCAGGCCGGCGGTGGCGCGGAAGACGCCGCCGAAATAGCCGACGTCCTCGCCGAACACGCCCACGCTGCCGTCGCGGCCCATGGAGACGTCCATCGCCGAGCGGATCGCCTCGATCATCGTCATGCGGGGCATCGTCTACACCCCCGCCTGCTGGCGCTGGCGGCGCAGGTGCGGCGGCATCTCGGCGTAGACGCCCTCGAACATGTCGCGCACGGAGGGCTTGCCGCCCGAATGCAGCGTGCCGTGGCTCTCGGCCTCCTTCTGCGCGGCGATGACGCCGTCCATCACCTCGGCCTCGGCCTGCCTGTGCCGTTCCTCGCTCCACACGCCCTTGCCGATCAGGTGGTTCTTCAGGCGGATCACCGGGTCGCCGAGCGGCCAGGCTTCCGACTCCTCCTTGGGCCGGTAGGCGGACGGGTCGTCGGAGGTGGAATGGGCGCCGACGCGGTAGGTGACGTATTCGATCAGCGTCGAGCCGAGGTTCTTCCGCGCCCGCTCGGCCGCCCATTTGGCCACCGCGTGGACGGCGAGGTAGTCGTTGCCGTCGACGCGCAGGGCGGGGATGCCGAAGCCGAGACCACGCGCGGCGAACGTGCCGGATCCGCCCCGCGCGATGCCCTGGAAGGTCGAGATCGCCCACTGGTTGTTGACGATGTTGAGGATCACCGGCGCGCGGTAGGTCGAGGCGAAAACGAGGGCTGCGTGGAAATCGCTCTCGGCGGTCGAGCCGTCGCCGATCCAGCCGGCGGCGATCTTCGTGTCGTTGCTGATGGCCGAGGCCATCGCCCAGCCGACCGCCTGCACGAACTGGGTGCCGAGATTGCCGGAGATCGAGAAGAAGCCGTGCTCCTTGGAGGAGTACATGATGGGAAGCTGGCGGCCCTTCAGCGGGTCGGCGGCGTTGGAGAAGATCTGGTTCATCATCTCGACCATCGGATAGCCGCCGGCGATCAGCAGGCCGGCCTGCCGGTAGGTCGGGAAGTTCATGTCGCCGGGCTCCAGCGCCCGGCGGAACGCGCAGGAGACGGCCTCCTCGCCCATGTGCTGCATGTAGAAGGAGGTCTTGCCCTGGCGCTGGGCGATCTGCATGCGCGCGTCGAAGGCGCGCAGCGTCATCATGTGGCGCAGGCCCTCCAGCAGCTCATCGTCGGTCAGGCTGCCGGCCCACGGGCCGACGGCGTTGCCCTCACGGTCGAGCACGCGGATGATCGAATAGGCGAGGTCGCGGATGTCGCGCGGGTCGACGTCGACCGGCGGACGGGCGACGGAGCCGGCCCTGGGGATCGGCACCTTCGAGAAGTCGGGCGTGCCGCCCGGCCGCACCTCGGGCTCGGGGACGTGAAGGCTGAGACGCGGACCTTCGGCCATGATCTTCCCACCGCTTCTGCCGCATTTCCGGACGCAAAACCGCTGCGCACTCTTGCTGGAAATGCTCCGGCGCCCGCCGGGGTTCTCCTCCGCAGGCCCGGCAAGAATGGCGCAAACGTCGCGAAATTTCCTGTCCATTTCATGGTGGAACGGACAGGAAGAGGAAAGGCGGCGGCCGGTTTCGCGCCAGATCGAGCCGGCGACGGCGCATGTGCTGCCGCTGGTGCACAGCGCGGCCGGCTCATGCCGCACACCCTGCCGCGGATGCGTTGTGCCGGTCAGCCGCCGGCGAGCTCCGAGACCAGGCGGATCAGCCCGCCCTGACCCGTGACCCCGCACTTGCGGTAGACCCGGTTGAGTTGGGTCTTGACCGTCGCCCGCGAAATCCCGAGCGCGGCGGCGATGTCGTCGAGGCGTAGATGCACGAAATGACGGCCGAGAGCAGCTCGGTATCGAAACCGATCACGACACGCCCTCAGTTGCCGCTCAGGTGCGGTCACCGTCATTTTCCGCCGGCGCCGTGTCAACGGTCCGGAAGGCGCTTTTTGCTGTCCTGCCGAAGGTCGATTGCGGCAATCGTGCAACACCGAGGACCGATTGTCGCGGGCGTCAACCTCGGGGCTGACGCGACTCATCTTCCCCGCGGTGCAATCTGCCCTGTGACATCCGGAGATGCGTCGTCCGGCGCTTGTCATGTGACGGGACAATTGCGGGAGCAGGGCGAAATATGGGGCGGGGCGTCGACGGTTTTGATGTGAGGCATGGCGCTGGCCGCCGCGGCGGCGCGCGGGCGCTGACGCTCGGCGCGCTGGCGGTGGGCCTCGCCACGGCTGCGATGCTGGCCGCAGGCACGCCGCAGGCGTTGGCGGCATGCGCCGATTGCGTGCCGGGCGATGCGTCGGGCTCGAACGCCAGTGCCTGGGGCACGGGCTCGGTGGCGAGCGACACGAATTCCACGGCTATCGGCGTCAACGCGCAGGCGACCGGCTTTGAATCCACCGCCACCGGCGAGGGTGCGCATGCGACCGGCGATTCATCCACAGCCACCGGCGTCCAGGCGTGGGCGACCAACCTCAATTCCACCGCCACCGGCCATGAGGCGCAGGCGCTGGGCATCTATTCCACCGCCACCGGCGGCGCAGCGTGGGCGACGGGCGATTTTTCTACCGCCACCGGCGTCGGCGCGCATGCGACCGGCGTGCAATCCACCGCCACCGGCGAAGGTGCGCAAGCGACCGGCGGTTTCTCCACCGCCACCGGTCAGGGCGCGCAGGCGACCGGCGCGCAGTCCACCGCCACCGGCGAGAGTGCGCAGGCGACCGGCGATTTCTCCACCGCCACCGGTGAGGGGGCGCAGGCGACCGACAATTTCGCCACCGCCTCCGGCGTCAATGCACTCGCGACCGGCGTACAATCCACCGCCACCGGCGCGAGTTCGCATGCGACCGGCGCGCAATCCACCGCCACCGGCGAGAGTGCGCATGCGACCGGCACCACGTCTACTGCCACGGGCATCGCAGCGCAGGCGACCGGCGTTTCATCCACCGCCACCGGCGGCGCAGCGTGGGCGACCGGCGACTTTTCCACCGCCACCGGCGTCGGCGCGCATGCGACCGGCACCGGTTCCACTGCCACCGGCGTCGGCGCGCAGGCGACGGCCGACAACGCCACCGCGCTCGGGCGGGGTGCGACGGCCGGCTTCGCCAATTCGATGGCCCTCGGCCAAGGCGTCGCCACCACGCGCGCCGATCAGGTGATGGTCGGCACGGCGAGCAACACCTACACGCTGGCCGGCATCGCCTCGGCGCAGAGCCGCGCCGCGCAGACCGGGCCGACCTATTTCACCACTTCCGACGCGGCCGGCAACCTCGCCGTCTCGAATTACGGGCCGACCGACATCGCCGGGCTCGACAGCCGCGTCACGACGCTGGAGAACAGCGCCGCCAACATTGGCGCGAACATGGCCCGCAACCTCGCCGAGGCGCGCAGCGGCACGGCGCTGGCGCTGGCGGCCGCCAGCATGCGCTTCGACGACACGCCGGGCAAGCTCTCCGTCGCCGGCGGCTTGGGCTACTTCAAGGGCATGACCGGGCTCTCCTTCGGCGTCGGCTATGCGGCGAGCAACTCGTTCCGCTTCAACGCCTCCGTCAGCGGCGTCCCGCAGACCGGCGACATGGGGGTTGGCGCCGGCTTCTCGTGGACCCTGAATTGAGAAGCTTCCCGCGGGCGGCCGGTTTCGCGCAGCGTTCCGGCGACCGCATACCGGTCAGCCGCCGGCGAGCTCCGAGACCAGGCGGATCAGCCCGCCCTGACCCGTGACCCCGCACTTGCGGTAGACCCGGTTGAGATGGGTCTTGACCGTCGCCCGCGAAATTCCGAGCGCGGCCGCGATGTCGTCGAGGCGGTCGGTTCGCAGCACCGCGGCGACGACGCGGATCTCGCCCGCCGTCAGGCGGTAGAGCTGCATCAGGGTCTCGAGCGGGGTCTTGTCCGCGAGCGACGAGCCGCGCACGAAGACGGCGGCGACCGCCTCGTAGGCGCTGCCGGCCTTGCGGCGGTTGCCATCGGTCAGCGGCAGCACGCTTGCGGTCCAGTTCCGTTCCGGATCGTCCGAGAGCTGGATCGCCACGCGGCGCGCGGCGCCGCGCGCGTCGCGGTCCTGCAGCGCCCGCAAGCTGTCGAGGAGGGCGCGGTCGGCCTCCGCGGCGACAGCCCGCAGCGCGCCGCCGCGTTCCGCGACGAGCGTGGCGTCCGCCAGCATCTCCTGCCCGCGCGCATTGGCGAGCACGATGCGGCCGCCGCCGCCGACGAGAAACACGCCGGCCTCGACGTGGTCGAGCGTATCGGTGAGCGCGGCCTCCCTCGACTGCTGCCTCAGGAAAAGCCGTCCGATCGCGACCGCCTTCAGGAGATGCGGGACGAGCAGGCCGAGCCGCTCCCGCGCCTCGCCGTCGATCTCGCGGCCGTGCCACTGGATCGTGAGGAAGACGGCGCGCGTCGCCTCCCGCTCGAGAGCGACGCCAAGCGCGTCCGTCAGGCCCTGGGGGGCGAGCCATTCCCTGTAGAAGCGCGTCTCGCGCATCTCTGCGGCCGGCACGTAATCGGTCCCCGCCATCACGGACCCGACCCGCTGGAAGGTCGCGGCGGGGAAGATGGGGTTCAGCGGCGCGTAGGTCTCGTTGTAGAGCCGCGTCCAGTGCGGGTCGCTGTTGTAGGCGTGCACGGCGTCGCTGCCGGAATCCGCGATGTCGTGCCAGAACATGACCGCCGAGGCGCCGCCCGCGAATTCGCAGACGCGCCGCATGGCCTCGGGCCAGAGGCGCGGGTCCAGGGCCGCATCGTAGATGCACGAAATGATGGCCGAGAGTAACTCGGCATCGAAACCGATCACGACACGCCTCTAGTTGGTCAGGCGCGCTCACTGTCTTTTTCCGCCGGCGATGTGTCAACGGCTCGGAAGGCGCTTTTCACTGTCCTGCCGAAGTCTATCCCAAGTCCTGCCGAAGGCCGATTGCGGCAACTGTGCAACACCGAAGACCGATTGCAGCGGACGTCAACCTCAAGGCTGACGCGACTCATCTTTCCCTCGGTGCAGTCTGTCCCGTGACATCCGGAGATGCGTCGTCCGGCGCTTGCCATGCGACGGGACAATTGCGGGAGTGGGACGAAAAATGGGGCGGTGCGTCGACGGCTTCGATTTGAGAGATGGTGCGGGCCGCAGCGGCGGCGCGCGGGCGCTGACGCTCGGCGCGCTGGCGGTGGTCCTCGCCACGGTTGCGATGCTGGCAGGCGCGTCGCAGGCGCTGGCGCAATGCGCCAATTGTGTGGCGGGCACGGCCACGGGTACGAGCTCCATCGCCTGGGGCGCGCTCTCGACGGCGAGCGGCATGTATTCCACCGCCGTCGGCGTGAACGCGGAGGCGTCGGGGCCCTATTCCACCGCCACCGGTCACGATGCGAAGGCGACGGACTTTTTCACCACCGCCACCGGCGAGTCCTCGGAGGCGACCGGCGTCAGTTCCACAGCGACCGGCAAGAGCGCGCGTGCGACCGGCGCTAATTCCACCGCCACCGGCGAGGGTGCGCAGGCGACGGGCGATTCATCCACCGCGACCGGCCAGAATGCTCAGGCGACCGGTCTCAATTCCACCGCCACCGGCCAGGACGCGCAGGCGACCGGCATTTATTCCACCGCGACCGGCCAGAACGCGCATGCGACGGGCGATTTTTCCACCGCCGCCGGTGTGAGCGCGGAGGCGACCGGCTCGGCCTCCACCGCCACGGGTTCCTATGCGAAAGCGTTGAACGATTTTTCCACCGCCACCGGCGAGTTGGCGATCGCTGCGGGGGCGCTCTCCACCGCCACAGGTTCCAATTCGCAAGCGGTGGGTGCGAACGCCACCGCCACCGGCGTCCTGGCGTCGGCGGCGGGCGATAATTCCACCGCCACCGGCGAGGCGTCGCAAGCGACGGGCGATAGTTCCACCGCCCTCGGCGCAAGCGCGTATGCGAGCGGCGCGCGATCCACCGCCAGCGGCTTTAGCACGCTGGCGACGGGCGCCAACGCCTCGGCCTTCGGCGCCGGCGCGGTCGCCTCGGGCGCGAATTCCCTCGCGCTCGGCGACAGGGCCGGCGCGACCTTCAACAACTCCGTCGCCATCGGCCAGAACGTCAAGACGACGCGCGCCGATCAGGTCAGCATCGGTTCCGCGACGAACACCTACACGCTGGCCGGCGTCGCCTCGGCGCAGAGCCGCGCGGCGCAGACCGGTCCGACCAGCTTCGTCACCTCCGATCAGGCCGGCAACCTCGCCGTCTCGAACTACGGTCCGGCCGACATCGCCAGCCTCGACAGCCGCGTCGGCGCGCTGGAGAGCTCGGTGCTGGGCGGCATGGACAAGGCCTATGAGGGCACCGCGATGGCGCTGGCCATGGCGGGGGCGGGGCTGCCGGGCGACGCCAACTACGCCGTCTCGATCAACTGGGGCACGTTCCAGGGCCAGAACGCCTTCGCCGGGACGGCCGCCATCCGCCTGTCCGACCATTTCCAGCTCAATGGCGGCATCGGCGTCGGCGCCGGCCAGGGCACGGTGGGCGGCCGCGCCGGCCTGATGCTGACCTGGTAGGCGCGCCGCATGACCCTGCCATGAGCGGTGTTCGCACCCTGCGCCGGCTCGGCCTCGCCGCCGTCCTGCTCGCGGCCGTCGCCGGCGTGTTGTCGGCCCCGCCCGCGCTGGCGCAGGCGAAGAAGGAGCCGCGGGCGGCGACGAAGCCGGCCGGCCCTGTGGCCGCCAACATCGACCGCAACGGCGTGCTGATCCTCGTGCGCTCGGCGCTGCTGGCGCTCGACCAGGCCAACAGGACCGGCAACTACACCGTGGTGCGCGACCTCGGCGCGCCGGGCTTCCAGGTCAACACCGACGCGCGGCTGGCCGAGATCTTCGCCGCCCAGCGCAAGCAGGGCCTCGACCTCTCCGGCGTCGCCGTGCTGGAGCCGCAGCTCACCCTGTTGCCGCAGATCGAGACCAACGGCCTGCTGCACATGGCGGGCTTCTTCCCGTCGGTGCCCAAGCAGCTCAATTTCGAGCTGCTGTTCGCACCGGCCGACCACCAGTGGAAGATCTTCGGCATCTCCATCAATCTCGGCGACAGCACGCCGCAGGCGCCGGACGGCCCGACGCCGCCGGCCCCGGCCGTGTCGACCGAAACCCCCGAGCCGCCCGCGGCCGCCATCACCGTGAAGCCGGCGGACAAGCCCTGAACGGAGGGGCGTCCGGCCGCCGGCGCCTCAGGGGATGATCTCCTGCAGGGAGTCGCGGACGCGGTACATCAGGTCGAGGTGCAGCTCGATCATGCGCTCCATCGACTTGATGTAGGCCTGCGCGCCGATGTTGAGCGCGGCGATGACCCTGCCGCGCGGGTCGCGCACCGGCACGGCGAGCGCGCACAGGCCGATCTCGAACTCCTGGTCCACCGCGCCGTAGCCGCGCTCGCGCGTCAGCCGCACCTGATCCATGAGCTGGCCGACGTCGGTCAGGGTGATCTCGGTCAGCTTGCGGCGGTCCATCTCGGTGATCAGCGCCTCCGCCCGCTCGTCGGGCATGGCCGACAGCAGCACCCGCCCCATCGCCGAGCAGTAGGCGGGGATGCGGCTGCCGGGGCTGAGGTTGGCGGTCATGACGCGGCGCTGCGAGGCGCGGGCGACATGCACCACGTGATGGCCGTCCAGCACGCCGGACGAGGCCGGCTGGTCGGTCTCCGTCATCAGGCGGTCGAGGAAGGGCTGCACCAGCGTCGGCAGGCGGGCCGAGGCGAGGTAGGAATAGCCGAGCCGCAGGATCTTCGGCGTCAGCGTGAAGAACTTGCCGTCGAAGCTGGCATAGCCGCCGTCGACGAGGGTGAGCAGGCAGCGCCGGGCCGTCGCCCGGTCGAGGCCGGTGACCCGCGCGACGTCGGTGATCGACAGCCGGTCGGTGACGTCGGTGAAGGCCTCGATCGTCGCCAGACCCTTGGAGAATCCGCCCAGCACATCGGTTCGTTTCATGTGGCTCCACCCATCAAACGCGAATCTGTGCGTATATTGAACAAACATCACATAGCGCACAAACACGTTGACGATGAATAGGCCACCTCCTAGCCTTCATCAACCCACGACAGCCCGGCCGGCTGTTGCAGGTCGGCGCCGCCCCGGCTCGCGCCGGGAGGAGGCGGCCAGGATTTCGGTGCTGATGAAACCGACGTCGACTGCACGTGAAGCGGTGTCCGAGATCCCCGACGGGGCGACGGTCCTCGTCAGCGGGTTCGGCGGGGCGGGAACGCCGGTCGAGCTGCTGCATGCGCTGATCGACCACGGCGCGCGCGACCTCACCGTCGTCAACAACAATGTCGGAAACGGCTATGTCGGGCTCGCCGCGCTGATTGCGACCGGCCGCGTGCGCAAGATGATCTGCAGCTTTCCGCGCTCGGTCGACCCGCGCGCCTTCCGGGCGCAGTACACGGCCGGCCGCATCGAGCTCGAGCTGGTGCCGCAGGGCACGCTGGCCGAGCGGCTGAGGGCCGGCGGCTCGGGCATCCCCGCCTTCTACACGCGCGCCGGCGTCGGCACCGAGCTTTCCGCAGGCAAGGAAAGCCGCGAGTTCGACGGACGCACCTACATCCTCGAAAAGGCGCTGCGCGGCGACTTCGCGCTGGTCAAGGCGCTGCGTGCCGACACGGCCGGCAACCTGATCTTCAACAAGGCGGCGCGCAATTTCGGCCCGGTCATGTGCATGGCCGCCGCCCGCACGATCGTGCAGGTGTCCGAAGTTGTCGAGGCGGGCGCGCTCGACCCCGAGCACATCGTCACTCCCGGCATCTTCGTCGACCACCTGGTCGAGGTCGGCCAGCCGATCCAGGAGGAGGAGCTGGTGGCGCAGGGGGTGGTCTACCCATGAGCAGGGGCAAGCACCCGGCCGCGCTGACGCGGGCGCAGATGGCGTGGCGGGCCGCGCAGGACATCGCCGACGGTGCCTACGTCAATCTCGGCATCGGCATTCCCGAGCTGGTCGCCCAGTTCGTGCCGGCCGGGCGGCACGTCGTCTACCACAGCGAGAACGGCATACTCGGCTTCGGTGCGGCGCCGGAGAAGGGGCATGAGGACTACGACCTGGTGAACGCCGGCAAGAAGCCGGTGACGCTGCAGCCGGGCGCGGCCTTCTTCCATCACGCCGACAGCTTCGCGATGATCCGCGGCGGACATATCGACCTCGCCATCATGGGCGCCTTCCAGGTGTCGCAGACCGGCGACCTCGCCAACTGGATCGCCGGCACGGACGCGATTCCCGCAGTCGGCGGCGCGATGGATCTGGCGACCGGCGCCAAGGCCGTCCAGATCATGACCGAGCACGTGACGCGCGACGGCGAGCCGAAGCTGCTGGAGCGCTGCACCTATCCGCTGACCGGCGTCGGGGTGGTGTCGCGCATCGTCACCGACCTCGCCGTCATCCGCGTCGCGGACGGCGGCTTCCTGCTGGAGGAGCTGGTCGACGGTGTGGGCTTCGACGAATTGCAGGCCATGACCGGGGCGCCGCTGCGGACCGGCGCGGAGACGCGCAGGCTGCGCGTGCCTGTCCTGGCCTGAGCGGCTGCCGCGGGGCGGGCCGAAGGTCTCGGAATTTTGCTTTGCGTCCGATCGCATGGCGACGGACCACATACGGAGGTTGATAATGGCCGGCGAAGGGTTCGAGCATCTGCTCTCTCCGCTCAGAATCGGAAACATCACGGTCCGCAACCGCGCGCTGTCAACGGCGCACGGCACGGGCTTCTCGCAGGGCGGCAAGATCGGCCCGCGGCTGATCGAATACCACCGCGCCCGCGCGCAGGGCGGCATCGGCCTGATCATCTTCGGCACCACCTCGATCGACGGCTCGCCGATCGGCATCCGCGGCCAGGGCGGCGGGCTGGTCAGCGGCGACGAGGTCATCGATCAGTACAAGCCGCTGGTCGAGGCCATCCACGCCGAGGGCACCAAGATCTTCTGCCTGCTGTCGCATTCCGGCAGCGTCACCAACATGGGTCCGCAGGGCGAGCCGCCGCTGGCGCCGTCGCCGATTCCGATGGACCGCTCGCGCGACATCCCGCACGAGTTGGAGGTCGACGAGATCCAGACGCTGGTGAAGCAGTGGGGCATCGCGGCGGCCCGCTGCAAGGCGGGCGGCTTCGACGGCGTCGAGCTGTCGTTCACGCACGGCAACCTCGTCCAGCAGTTCGTGTCGCCGCGGTCCAACAAGCGCACCGACGAGTATGGCGGCAGCGAGGAGAAGCGGCTGCGCTTCGCCAAGGAAGTGCTGGAGGAGACGCGCAGGGCGGTCGGCCCGGACTACATCCTCGGCATCCGCTTCAGCGCGACCGAGGTGGTCCCCGACGGCTACCAGCTCGACGACGGCGTGCGCTACGCCAAGCTGATGCAGGAGTGGGGCAAGCTCGACTTCATCGACGTCAGCGCCGGCACCAACAACAGCATGAAGAGCCGGTCGTTCCACTACCCGGTGATCTCGTCGCCGCCGCGGCCGCTGGTCGGCTATGCGCGCGCCATCAAGGACGCCGTCGACGTGCCGGTGTTCTGCGTCGGCAAGATCTCCGACCCGGCCGAGGCCGAGGCGATCGTCGCCGCCGGCGATGCCGACCTGGTCGGCATGACCCGCGCGCACATCGCCGAGCCGTCGATCATCCGCAAGGTGATGGAAGGGCGGCTGCAGGACATCCGCACCTGCATCCATGGCAACGAGGGCTGCTTCAGCCGCCAGCAGCGCGTCGGCGACATGTCGTGCGTCTACAACCCGCGCACCGGCCGCGAATACCAGTGGGAGCGGCTGGAGCCGACCGAGAACTACCGGTCGGTGATGATCATCGGCGGCGGCCCGGCCGGGCTGGAGGCCGCGCGCGTCGCGGCCAAGCGCGGCCACGACGTGGTGCTGCACGAGCGCTCCGACAGGCTCGGCGGACAGGTCAGGACGCTGGTCAAGGCGCCCTACCGGCAGGACTATGCGCGCATCGTCGACTGGCTCGAGGGCCAGGCCCGTCGCGCCGGCGTGCTGGTGCGGCTGGAGAGCGAGATGACGGCGGACAAGGTCCGCGAGGCCAATCCCGACGTCGTCATCGTGGCGACCGGCTCGCGCGACACCAAGCCGGACGTGCCGGGCGCCGACGGCGCCAACGTGTTCACCGCGCGGCAGGTGCTGCAGGGCGCGCAGCCGGGCAAGCGGGTGGTGATCGGCGACTTCGACGGGCGCCACATGGGCCTCTCGACCGCCGAGCTGCTGGCGCAGCGCGGCCACGAGGTCGAGATCGTGACGAGCGCCTTCTATGTCGGCATCGACGTCGACCACCTGACGTGGCGGGAGAGCTACGACCGGCTGCTGGCGCTGGGCGTCAAGATGTCGGCCCTGCAGGAGGTCGTGGGCGTCGGCCCCGGCGTGGCGCGGGTGCGCCTGACCGACGGCAGCGAGCGCGAGATCGAGACCGACAGCGTGGTGTTCTGCTCCAAGGGCACGGCCGATCGCGGCGTCTACAAGGGGCTGAAGGGCAAGGTCGGCGAGCTGCACGCCATCGGCGACTGCTGGGCGCCGCGCCAGCTCGAACAGGCCATCTACGAAGGATCGAAGACCGGACGCGCCATCTGAGCCTGCGGGGCGGATGGACGACAAGCCGAGGGACATGATGACGACATTCGAACTATCCATCGATGCGCTGCGGGCGCGGCGCAACTCGAAGTGGAACCGCTACGGCAGCGACGTGATCCCGGCCTGGGTGGCGGAGATGGACTTTTCCGTCGCCGCGCCGATCCAGGCGGCCGTGCAGCAGACCGTCGACCAGATGGATTACGGCTATCCGCTGCGCAACGGCAACCGCGCCGACATCGCGGTTAACAACGCATTCGCCGCGCGCATGAAGGAGCGCTTCGACTGGGAGGTCGATCCCGACAACGTGCTGGCGCTTGCCGACCTGGTGCAGGGCACGTTCGCGCCGATCCGCGTCTTCTCCGAGCCGGGCGACGGGGTGGTGCTGCAGGTGCCGGCCTACCCGCCGTTCCGCGAGGCCATCATCGACAACGGCCGCCGGCTGATCGAATTCCCGATGGTCGACGACGGCACGCGCTACCAGCTCGACATTGCCGCACTGGAGCGGCTGATCGACCCGACGACGCGCATCCTGGTGCTGTGCAACCCGCAGAACCCGACCGGCCGCGTGTTCGAGCGCGACGAACTGCTGGAGTTCGGCCGCGTCGCCATCGAGCGCGACCTGATCATCATCTCCGACGAGATCCATTCCGACCTCGTCTTCGACGGGCGCAAGCACATCCCGATCGCCAGCCTGTCGCCGGAGATCGCCGCGCGCACGGTGACGATCACCTCGCCGACCAAGAGCTTCAACATTCCGGGCCTGCGCTGTGCGGTCGTGTATTTCGGTACGGCGGCGCTTCGCGACCGCTTCTTCAAGAGCTTCCCGCGCCGCATGGTCGGGGCGCCCAACATCATCGGCATCGACGCCACGGTGGCGGCGTGGACGCAGGGCCAGCCCTGGCTCGACGAGGTGCTGGCGCATCTCGGCAAGGTGCGCGACCGCGTCGCCAGCCGCCTGCGCAAGGAGCTGCCGGAAATAAATTTCCATATTCCGGAAGCGACGTACATGGCTTGGCTCGACTGCTCCAAGCTGGGGTTTAATGTCACCGCCGCCGACTTCTTCCTGCAGAATGCGAAGCTCGCCTTCAGCCCGGGGGAAACCTTCGATCCGGCGTCCCGGCAGTTCATCCGGTTCAACTTCGCAACGTCGACGGCAATCGCCGACGAGATCCTCGACCGGATGGTCGAGGCCGTGAAACGCGCGCGCTCCTGAGGCCAAGGCAGATGAGGAAGATCGAAGCAGACGTGGCAATCATCGGGGGCGGCATCGTCGGCCTCTCGATCGCCCGCGAGATGCGCAAGCGCAACCGCAAGGTGGTGGTGCTGGAGCGCGGCGGCATGGGCGAGGAGGCCTCGGGCCTCAACGGCGGCGGCGTGCGCCAGCAGGGCCGGCTGCTGCCGGAGATCCCGCTTGCGCTGGCGGCCGTCGAGATGTGGAAGACGCTCGACACCGAGCTCGGCCGGCCGACCGGCTACCGCCGCAACGGCCATCTCTATCTCGGCGAGAGCGACGCCGACATGGACAAGTTGGCGAAGATGCGGGAGGCCGAGATGAAGCTCGGCCTGGAGAGCGAGATCGTCGAGGGCAAGGCGCTGAAGGAGCTGGCGCCGGCGCTGGTCGACGGCCTGCCGGGCGCCAAATACTGCGCCACCGACGGCTCGGCCATCCCGCTGCAGGCCAGCAAGGCGATCGGCGCGGCGGCCGTCGAGGCCGGCGCGATCGTGCTGGAGAACGAGGAGGTGGTCGCCGTCCCGCTCTCCAACCACAAGGTCTGCGGCATCATGAGCCGCAACACCTTCGTCGAGGCGCCGGTCGTCGTCAACGCGGCCGGCCCGTGGGCGCCCTTCGTCGGCGAGAAGGTCGGCGTCTACATCCCGATCTATCCGAGCCGCTCGATCATGATGATGAGCGCGCCGTTCCCGATCAAGGTCGCCGACCCGTTCGTGCAGACGGCCTCGATGGCGATGGCGGTGTGCCAGCTCCCCGACGGCTCGGTGCGCATGGGCGCGGGCGCTGCCGCCAACGACATCGGCCGCTTCACCTACAGCAAGGAAGTGCGCAACCCGCCCTTCGAGCAGGCCAAGCCGCGCGGCAAGGCGCTGGAGATGTTCCCGGTGCTGAAGGATGTCAAGATCGTGCGGCGCTGGGCCGGCATCCGCGAATGCACGCCCGACATGATGCCGATCATCGGCTGGGCCTCGGAGAAGGTGGAGTCGCCGGAAGGCTTCTTCATCGCCGCCGGCTTCAGCGGCCACGGCTTCTGCCTCGGCCCGGTCGCCGGCAGGCTGATCACCGAATGGCTGGTCGACGGCAAGCCCTCGATCGACCTCTCGGCCTTCTCGCACGACCGCTTCCTGCGCCCGCAGGGACCGCTGACGGTCGTCGAGGTGCGGCCGGAGCAGACCGGCTGACGGCCGAGAAAAAGGAGACGGACATGGCAGGCGAACTCAAGCAATCACGGGCGATGGCCGAGACGCTGGGCGTGCCCGGCCGGGTGACCGCCGGGGCGCGCGGGCGCCTCATGCTGGTCGATTCCTCGGGCGGCCGCTCCGGCGTCGAGCCCGAGGCGCTGACGGCGGGCGAGCTGTTCCTGTCGGCGCTGATCGGCTGCGGCGCCGTCATCGTGGAATCGGCGGCGCGCAAGAACGGCGTGAAGATCGAGAAGGCGGTCTTTGCCGCCACCAGCTCGCGCTACTCCGACAATCTCGCGAAATACACCGCGATCGACATCGAGGTGGAGGTCATCGGCGCGACCCAGGCCGAGGCCGAAAGCCTCGTGAAGGTATATCAGGACGAGTGCCCGATATACGGCCTTGCTGCGACCGCCAGCAAGGTAAGCGTGAAGATAAAGGGAACCAAGAACTGAAGTCCGGGGCAATTTATCGGACGGTTGGGTGAAGGAGGTATTCCAATGACCAAGAACAGATTTGACACAGGCAAATTCGCCGCCACGCGCAGGCAGTTCCTGGGCGGCTCTCTCGGGCTCGGCGCCGCCAGCATCGTCGGCTTCGGCGCCGCCACCATGCCGGCAGCGCGCGCGCAGGCCCGCCGCGGCGGCACGCTGCGCATGGCCTATCCGAACCCGGTCGACAAGATCGATCCGCATGCGACGCTGTCGGTGGCCGGCCAGCAGCTCGCCAACTCGATCTTCGACAACCTCACCGACCTGGACGCCAAGGGCACCTTGACGCCGCGGCTGGCGACCGAGTGGACGCCCGAGAAGGGCGGCGAGGAGTGGGTCTTCAAGCTGCGCGAGGGCGTCAAGTTCCACCACGGCAAGGAGTTCACCTCCGAAGACGTGGTGGCGACCGTCGAGCACACGATGGACAAGGCCGTCGCCGGCCCGTCGCTCGGCACCTTCGGCCCGATCAAGGAAGTGAAGGCGGAAGGCCCGCACCAGGTGCGCTTCATCCTCACCCAGCGCTTCGGCCAGCTCCCGACGGCGTTCGCCTCGCGCTGGGCGCGCATCGTGCCGGCCGACCGCGTCGGCAAGATGGCGGACGGCCCGGTCGGCACCGGCCCGTTCCTGTTCAAGGACCACCAGCCCGGCGCCACCACCACGGTGGTGCGCAACGAGAACTACTGGATGAAGGACAAGCCGTATCTGGACGGCATCCAGTACATGCAGCTCGCCGAGTCCGTCGCCCAGCAGGCGGCGCTGCGCGGCGGCTCGGTCGACGTGGTCAACCAGATCAGCTCGGAGGCCTATTTCAGCCTGCGCAACATCGACGGGATCGTCGCCTATTCGGAGCCGACGGCGCGCTACCAGATCCTGTTCCTGCAGGCCAACATGGCGCCGTTCGACAACGTCAAGCTGCGCCAGGCCTTCCGCTTCATCATCGACCGCAAGGCGCTGCTGCAGTCGGCCCTGCTCGGGCAGGGCGTGATCGGCAACGACACCCCGCTGCTGCCGACCGACCCGATGTATCCGGCGGACCTGCCGCAGAACGACCAGGACCTCGCAAAGGCGCAGGCGATGCTCAAGGAGGCCGGCGTCGAGAACCTGGCGCTGACGGCATGGACTACCAGCGAGCGGCCGCCCGCACCGAAGATGCTGCTGGCGCTGCAGGAGCCGGCCGCACGGCTGGGCATCAAGATCGACATCCGCGACGTGCCGTTCACCGAATACTCGGCGAACGTCGCCCGCAAGCAGGCGATGTATACGACCCAGTGGACCGGCTACTACACCGACTACGAGCGCCTCTATAAGTCCTTCCACTCGAAGGGCGGCTCGAACTACAGCGCGGTGGAGACCGCTCCGGGTCTCGACGCGCTGTTGGAAGACATCATCGCCGAGGTCGACGACGCCAAGCGCAAGGAGCTGATGGCCAAGGCGCTGCCGCTGATCCACAGCAGCAGCGACCGCATCATCCCCTACTTCCAGAACTTCTTCGGCGCCACCGTCAGCAAGCTCAAGGGCTACACGCCCCCGCAGAGCGACCTGATCGACGTGCGCGAACTGTGGTTCGAGGCATAAGAGCCGACCGCGACGCAACCCGGGGAGCATAGAACGTGCAGGCGATAGAACTCATCCTGCGGCGCGTGGTGCTGATGATCGTGATCCTCTTCGCGGTCTCCTTCCTCACGTTTCTCATCGTTCACGTGCTCCCCGGCGACGTCGCCAACGCGATCCTGGGCGACCTGGCCACGCCGGATCAGGTCGAGCTGGTGCGCCAGAGGATGGGCCTCAACGAGCCCGTCCTCCTGCGATACTGGCACTGGGTGACGGCCTTCGCCTCCGGCGATTTCGGCATGTCGCTCGCCTACAACACGCCGATCGCGCCGCTGGTGTTCGAGCGCCTGGCGAACTCGGTGATCCTGGCGCTGATCTCGCTCGCCGTGGCCGTGCCGATCTCGGTCGCGCTCGGCGTGCTGGCGGCCATGTATCAGGGCTCGATCATCGACCGGATCATCACCGGCACGGTCGTGCTGTTCTTCGCGCTGCCGGAATATGTGGTGGCGCTGATGCTGATCCTGATCTTCAGCATCTGGCTCGGCTGGCTGCCGGGCTCGAGCCTGATCCCGCCGGGCGGGAGCGTGCTCGCCAACTTCCCGGCCATCGTGCTGCCGGTCACGGTCGTAACCGTCGGCATGCTCGCCTATCTCAGCCAGGTGACGCGCGCCAGCATGGTGGCGGCGCTGCGGGCCAACTACGTGCGCACCGCGGACCTCAAGGGCCTGCCGGGCTACATCGTCGTGGTCAAGCACGCGCTGCGCAACGCCATGCTGCCGGCCCTCGTCGAGATCGGCCTCAACTTCGGCTACACGCTGGGCGGCCTGGTGATCGTGGAGACGGTGTTCTCCTATGCCGGCATCGGCCAGCTCCTGATGATGGCCGTGCAGAGCCGCGACATCCCGACCATCCAGGCGGTCGTCATCGTGATCGCCGCCGCCTACGGCATCGGCAACCTGATCGCCGACGTCATCTCGATCGCCCTCAACCCGAAGCTCAGGACGTAGGAGAGGCCCATGAAACGCGATGCCGGCTTCGTCCTGTCCGCGATCTTCCTGATCGTCATCTTCGTGCTGGTGGCATTCGGCTCGCTCATCGCGCCGTATTCGGCGACCGAGTTCTCGCCTTCAAGCTCGCTGCTGCCGCCGCAGTTCCCGTTCATCTTCGGCACCGACGAGTTCGGACGCGACGTGTTCAGCCGCATCCTGTCGGGCGCGTCCTTCACGCTGCTGCCGGCGCTGGCGGCGGCCGCGCTGGGCGTCTCGCTCGGCACCATCACGGGGCTCGTCGCCGGCTATCTCGGCGGCCGCGGCGACGAGATCATCATGCGGCTGATGGACGTGCTGCTGTCCTTCCCGGCGCTGATCCTGGCCATGCTGATCGTGGTCATGTTGGGCGGCAACGTGGTCAACGTCGTGCTGGCGATCGGCGTCGTGTTCTGGCCGCGCTCGGCCCGGCTGGTGCGCAGCGCGGCGATGGACATCGCGCTGTCGGAGTTCATCGACGCGGCGCGCGCCCGCGGTGAATCCACCCTCTACATCCTCATCCGCGAGTTGCTGCCCAACCTTTGGGCCTTCATCATCGTCGACTTCGCGCTGCGCTGCTCCTACGGCATCCTGCTCACCGCCTCGCTCAGCTATCTCGGCATCGGCGTGCATCCTCCCACGCCCGCCTGGGGCCTGATGGTCAAGGACGCGCAGCAATACATCCAGTTCGCGCCGTGGCTGGTGTTCTTCCCCTGCCTGGCGATCGCGCTGATCTCCATCTGCACGGTGCTGTTCGGCGAATATATACGCAGGCAGCTTGCGACGCCCACCCGCATTGCGCGCGCCTGACGGAGCCAGCCGATGAGCCAGCAAGCCACCCTGACCGTCGAACACCTCTCCGTCAGCTACGACGCCGGCGACACGCCGCTGCGCGCGGTGCGCGACGTCAGCTTCTCGATCGCGCCGGGCGAGGCCTACGGGCTGATCGGCGAATCCGGCTCGGGCAAGACGACCGTCGCCTTCGCGATGATGAACTACCTGCGCGGCGGCCGCATCGAGGGCGGCCGCATCCTGCTGCAGGGCCAGCCGATCCAGGACCTGCCGAAGAGCGAGCTCAGGCAGATCCGCGGCAACAAGGTGGCGATGGTCTACCAGGACCCGATGAGCTCACTGAACCCCGGCATCAGGGTCGGCGAGCAGATCGCCGAGGCGCTGCGCTACCACGGCATCGCCGACCGCGCCGGGGCGCGGGCGCGGGCCGTCAGGCTGCTCGCCGACGTGAACCTGCCGGACCCCGAGGCGATGGTGGACCGCTATCCCCACCAGCTCTCCGGCGGCCAGCAGCAGCGCATCGTCATCGCGATGGCGCTCGCCTGCGAGCCGGACCTCGTTATCATGGACGAGCCGACCACCGGCCTCGACGTCACGACCGAGGCGGTGATCCTCGACCTGATCCGCGAGCTGCGGCACAAGATCAACGCCTCGATCCTGTTCATCAGCCACAACATCGCCGTGGTGGCCAAGGTGTGCGACCGCGTCGGCGTGCTCTATGCCGGCGAGCTGGTGGAGGAGGGGCGCGTCGCGGAAGTCATCCGCCGGCCGAAGCATCCCTACACGGTCGGCCTCGTCGCCTCGATGCCGTCCGGCACCGACCGCAGCCAGCGGCTCGCCTCGATCAAGGGCAGCCTGCCCGACCTGACCAAGGTGCCGCAGGGCTGCATCTTCGCCGACCGCTGCCTGATCAGCCGCGACGTCTGCCTCGCCGAGCGCCCGCCGGCGATCGAGGTCGGCCCGGCGCATATCAGCCGCTGCCTGTTCCCGGACGAGGCGCAGGACGTCATCCAGAAGGCGGAGGCGCGGGTCGTGGCGCCGGCGCGCGCGGCCGGACCGGCCGAGACGGTCATGCACATCGACGACCTGAAGCTGTGGTACACGCGCCGGCGCGGGCTGCGCGTCTGGCACAAGCCGCAGCCGGTGCGCGCCGTCAACGGCGTGACGCTCGAAATCGAGGCCGGCCGCACGCTCGCGGTGGTGGGCGAGAGCGGCTCCGGCAAGTCGACGCTGGCGCGCTGCGTGGTGGGCCTGGTGCCGCCGACGGGCGGCGCCATCGAGTTCCACGGCGAGCGGCTGGGCGGCCGCGCCCGGCAGCGCGGCGTCAAGACGCGCCAGCGCATCCAGATCATCTTCCAGAACCCGGAAAGCGCGCTCAACCCGCAGCGCACGGTAGGCGAGATCATCGCGCGGCCGCTGAAGCTCTACAACTGCGTCGAGCCCTCGCGCATCGACGAGCGGGTGGCCGAGCTGATGAAGGCGGTGAACCTGCCGGCGCGCTACGCCTCGCGCTACCCGCATCAGCTCTCGGGCGGCGAGAAGCAGCGCGTCTCGATCGCCCGCGTGCTCGGCACCGAGCCGGACCTGATCATCTGCGACGAGCCGACCTCGGCGCTCGACATCTCGGTGCAGGCGGCCGTGCTCAACGCGCTGTCGGACCTGCAGGCCAGGCACGGCCTGTCCTACATGTTCATCAGCCACGACCTCGGCGTCGTCCGCTACATCTCCGACCGCGTGGCGGTGATGTATCTCGG
>ERZ778021.1692-NODE-1692-length-23749-cov-6.551574_pt1 | contig 23749 bp, 21 predicted proteins | sample MGYA00375751_ERZ778021 | MGnify/ENA primary metagenome ERZ778021 (study PRJEB29350, sample SAMN05389814) | bioreactor metagenome | isolation source: Thiocyanate stock bioreactor | place: South Africa: University of Cape Town | collected 2013-08-29 ... | reverse complement strand
CGGATAACTACTTCCCAGGTGCTTTCTTCTTCATCAGCGCCCGATCCGAATTCCTCCAGTTCGTTATGCCCGTACGTCTCTATATCGGATGATTCTTTTCCAATAAGGAAATTTATAAGATAATCGGCTTTTTGTTTTTCTTTGAGAGCGGTAATCGCTTCCAATACAGTAATAAGTAACTCTTTTGCTTCCACTTTCTTCTTGGGATTTAAACAGTTGTCACAATGTTCACAATTCGGTTCGTTATACTCTTCGCCAAAGTAGTGCAACAGCACTTTCCTCCGGCATACGGATGTCTCAGCATAAGCGGCTGTTTCCAGCAGCAGTTGTTTTCCGATCTCCTGTTCCGAGACCGGTTTCCCCTGCATGAACCGTTCCAGTTTCTGCAGGTCTTTTTCTGAATAGAATGCGATACATTTGCCCTCCCCGCCATCGCGTCCTGCACGGCCGGTTTCCTGGTAATAGCCTTCAAGGCTTTTGGGGATGTCGTAATGAATCACATAGCGGACGTCGGGTTTATCGATCCCCATGCCAAAGGCGATAGTAGCTACGATCACATCTACTTTCTCCATGAGAAAAGCATCCTGGTTATAGCTGCGTGTGGCCGCATCCATTCCGGCGTGGTAAGGCAATGCCCTTATGTCGTTTGCTTGCAGTATCTCTGCAAAATCGTCTACTTTCTTTCTGCTCAGGCAATAGACAATACCTGATTTCTTCCCCTGGGAAAGAATATACTTGATAATCTCCCTGTCTATTTGTTCGGTCTTGTTACGGACCTCATAATAGAGATTAGGACGGTTGAAGGATGATTTGAATACAGCCGCATCGGTCATCCCGAGATTCTTCTGTATGTCGTGCTGTACCTTTGGTGTGGCTGTAGCAGTTAAAGTGATGATGGGGCGCACGCTGATCTCACTGATGATAGGCCTTATGCGCCGGTATTCCGGCCGGAAATCATGGCCCCATTCAGAAATACAGTGTGCTTCATCCACAGCATAAAATGAAATAGGAATGTTCCGGAGAAATTCCACATTTTCGGCTTTGGTAAGCGATTCAGGCGCCACATACAGCATTTTGGTCTTGCCGGAAAGCACATCCCTTTTTACTTCCTCAATCTCCTGCTTATTCAGTGACGAATTCAGGAAATGGGCAATACCGTTCTCTTCACTGTAGTTACGCATGGCGTCCACCTGATTCTTCATCAGTGCGATAAGCGGTGAAATGACAATCGCCGTCCCTTCCATCAGCAACGCAGGGAGTTGGTAGCAGAGCGATTTTCCACCACCGGTAGGCATCAATACAAAAGTGTCTTTCCCGGACAAGATACTCCCGATTATAGCCTCCTGGTTACCTTTAAAAGTATCGAACCCAAAATATTCTTTTAAACCTTTGTATAATAAATCTTGTTTTTCCATTGAGCAAATCACTCTGTAATCAAATCGGCCTTCTTTGAAAGGCAAGCACAAATTTAGGAAAGTATTTTATATTTCCAAATAAGATTATTGTAATACAAAATGAATATCCGTGATTGTATTGTAAATCCGCGCAAATCCGGTGAAGGGCGAAAGGGCACACATGAAAAAAACGCAAGCTTGACATGCGTTTTTTTAATTCACACGCAGCCGGCTTTCACCGGCCGGGATTCCTGTAATTGTAAATGGAATATGTTTCAGGCCACTCTTAGATGGTGGAGATCTGAATTCTCCAACTGATGAGCGGCATATTCGCGGGTAACGTGCATTTTTTTCTTCTCACCTGAAGAGGGGAGGGTGAACATAGCTTCGATCATGATTGCTTCTACGATAGAACGCAGTCCGCGTGCTCCCAGTTTAAATTCAATCGCCTTATCGACGATGTATTCGTAAGCGCCCTGGTCGAAAGTGAGTGTTACATTATCCATCTCAAACAATTTCTGATATTGTTTGATGATCGAGTTTTTGGGTTCTACCAATATCCGGAGCAATGCATCCCTGTCAAGCGGTTCCAGGTAGGTGAGGATGGGAAGTCGCCCGATGATCTCCGGTATCAGTCCGAATGACTTCAGGTCGAGCGGAGTGATATACTTCATCAGGTTGTTCCGGTCTATTACTGAAGTCTGACTGCTGGCAGCATAACCTACCACACGTGTATTAAGGCGCTGGGCAATCTTTTTCTCTATACCGTCGAAAGCACCCCCACAAATAAACAATATGTTTTTTGTATTTACGGCGATCATCCTTTGCTCCGGATGTTTTCTGCCCCCCTGGGGCGGTACATTTACCACCGAACCCTCAAGGAGTTTCAGCAATCCCTGTTGTACTCCTTCACCACTCACATCGCGGGTAATGGAAGGATTGTCACTTTTGCGGGCGATCTTATCGATCTCATCAATAAAAACGATCCCTCTTTCCGCGGCATTCACATTGTAATCGGCCACCTGAAGCAGGCGGGTGAGAATACTTTCTATATCCTCTCCCACATATCCGGCTTCGGTAAGCACAGTAGCATCCACAATAGTAAAGGGAACCTGCAGCAACTTTGCAATAGTTCTGGCCAGCAATGTTTTTCCTGTACCGGTTGCCCCCACCATGATGATGTTCGATTTTTCAATCTCCACATCGTCCTTGGTATTCTTCTGCAAGATGCGTTTATAATGGTTATAGACCGATACCGACAGAAAACGTTTGGCACTATCCTGTTTAATCACATACTGGTCTAAAAACTCCTTGATCTGTGCAGGTTTGGGGAGTGAGGAAAGTGTTAGTCCGATGTCCGACTTCTTATTGCTTTGGAACGAGTCGTTCACAATTTCGTGTGCCTGTTCGGCGCACATGTCGCAGATAAAGCCGGTCATACCCGAAATGAGCAGATTTACTTCCTGCTCACTTCTTCCGCAAAAACTACAATGATTGCTACTATTCGCCTTTTTTGCCATTATTTATTTTTTTTTGTCAGGACGTCATCTACCATACCGTATTCTTTGGCTTCGGCTGCCGTCATCCAAAAATCACGATCGGAATCCCTGGCCACATCCTCAATGGGTTTACCCGAATGGGTGGATATGATGGCATAGAGTTCCTGTTTGATTTTTGCAATTTCACGGGCGGTAATTTCGATGTCAGAGGCCTGTCCTTGTACGCCTCCCAGCGGTTGATGGATCATCACACGGGAATGGTTGAGGGCAAACCGTTTTTTCTCGGCACCGGCTACCAATAGTATGGCAGCCATGGAAGCGGCAATACCGGTACAAATGGTAGATACATCGCTTGAGATAAACTGCATGGTGTCATAAATACCCAATCCTGCATATACCGACCCGCCGGGTGAGTTTATGTAGATGGAGATATCCTTTCCCGGATCGGATGAATCGAGATAGAGCAACTGAGCCTGGATCACATTGGCCGTATAATCGTCAACGGCGGTGCCGAGGAAGATGATACGATCCATCATCAATCGTGAAAAAACATCCATTTGTGCTACGTTGAGCTGGCGTTCCTCGATGATGGTGGGAGAGATATATCCCCCCTGACTGGTGATATTCATGTAACTGTCCAATCTGGCGCCATTCATGCCCAGATGTTTCACCGCATATTTTCTAAAATCGTTATCCATAATTTTTTTATTGATGTGTATAATTCTAATCATTATCAATAAGGGCACTGCAAACAAAGTGCCAAATTTTACATCCGGGTATACTTTCCCGCTTTAGAATTATATAACAAATTTATAACGAATTATCGAAATACAAAATAAAATCCTGATAAACAATTAATAGTTATTCAGAGGAAAGTTATTTTTGTGTCGAAGTTTTTCTTTTTCTTGTCGGTTTTTCGGTTGGATCTGCTTCTTCTTCCGTGTCAGTAATATTGTCAGAAACAACCTCTTCATCGTGAGTATGCTCTTCCGCATGTTCACCCTCACCGTGTTCGTGCATATGTCCGCTCATCAGTTCACTGAAATCCTTTGAAGTGATCTCTTTTTCGATCATGGTCACGTTTTCTTTCAGCCAGTCGATGAGCTTGTTTTCTGTAGCCCTGTCGAACAGACTACGCACCGTCTCTTCTTTTTCAAGCAGGCTTTTGGTATAATTCTGCAATACGTCCGCCGGCAGGTTCGTCATTCCATATTGGGCAAACTGAGCTCTTGCTACTTCTGTGGCGAGTGCTTCGATATCAGTAAATTCGACTTTGATCTCATTCTCTTCCACGATCTTCTGTTTGGCAATCTGGAATTTCAGATCTTCCAGAATTTTCGGAAAATCTTCCTCTATCTCTTCGGCCGTACGTTTTTCGTCTGCCGCGAGCAACCACCGTTTCAACAATTCATCGGGGAATGTTACCTCTTCCATCATCTTTACAATGATGTCACGTGCTTCGTGAATGAAAAGGTGATCGACGTCCGGGTTGAATTGTTTCACCAACTCGGCTTCTACTTTGGTCCGGAATTCTTCCTCGGTTGTAGCTGTACCTTCTCCCAATACTTTGTCGAATAATTCCTGGTTCATCTCCGCTTCTTTATACCGGGTCACTTCATTAATGTCGAAACGGAAATCTGAATGAATGTCCGCTACGTTCTCTTTAGTGGTTTGCAGTAAAGAGGCTATTTCGGCTTCGTTATTGTCGTACGCTTTCCTGGGATTAAATACCACACTGTCGCCTACTTTGGCGCCGATAAAACTGTTTTTTGTTTCCTCGTCCTTAATATAGGAAGGCATCAGGATGGCGTTTTCAATTACCTGGCCATTTTCTTTTTCGTTGTCACCATCCATTTCTACGAGTGTACCTTTGAGCAGGTCGGTATCTTTGGCCTCCTCCTCTACAGAAACGTAGGTACCGTAATTCTGCTTGTAGGCATCCATCTGCCGCTCGAACAGTTCCGGTTCCAGTTGTATCTTATAAGAAGTCAATTCAACGTTTTTGTCGAGATTCAGATCAAATTCGGGAGTAAGCGCCACATCGAATGAAAATTTGAGTACCTCTTCTTTTTCCAGATCAATTTCTTCGTCCAGGTTATCTGCCGGCAGGGGTTCCCCGAGTACTTTTAATTTATTGTCACGAATAAAATTGCCTATTTCGTCGGAGACAATTTTATTGATTTCGTCAACCAATACTGCTTTTCCATATAATTTCTGGATCAGGCTTTTGGGTACTTTTCCCTGACGAAAACCGGGAATATTGGCTCTTTGACGATATTGATTCAATGACTTATCTACCTTCTCCTGGTAATCTGCTTTTTCGAGTTCAATGACGATGGTTCCATTTACATCGTTCGTTTTGTTCAGTGTTGACTTCATTATAATATGTGAAAATGATTGTTTTTTGTTGAAAGTCCGTAAAATTCAACTGATTGTAACATTTTGAAAAATAAGATTGCAAAATTAGTGTTATTCTTTTAATCTGCAAAAAATATTTTATAGAACCCGCTGTAATTCCTTTACCGGATTATTGTACTACCTTTGTACTTTAAATGACTGTGGCAATGAGACCTGTTCTTTCATCTTTTACACCGGGCTACAAGATAGCCTATCTTTTTTTGTTTCTGTTGATTGGTGTGATAACGGCCGGTATCCTGACAAATCTCATTCTGATGATACCGGCAGTGGGCAGCGGGAACGAAGTGAATGCCATTTATGTGGGTTCAGTAATGCAATCGCTAGTGGGCACCGCTTTGCCGGCATTTCTTATTGCCGCATTGACTCACCCTTCTCCGGCAGGCTATCTGAAGATGACAGGCAGTAGCCGGATGGGGAGAAAAATGGTATTCGCTGTGCTTGCTTTCCTATTTTCATATTGTTTAGCTTCGTTTCTGTCCCAATGGAATAAAGGGTTTGTACTTCCGGCGCCGATGCGAGGGGTGGAACAGGTATTACGTTCCATGGAAGACGCCGCACTCGCAACTACCGATTTGTTGCTGTCGGGGAAGACCATCGGCAGCCTTATCCTGAACCTGGTCGTAGTCGCAGGGTTTGCAGCGGTGTCGGAGGAGATGTTTTTCCGTGGAGCGCTACAGCAATTCATACAAGAGAAGTTCCCTGATGGACACGCTGCTGTATGGATCACAGCACTGGTATTCAGCCTGGTCCATTTTCAGTTCTATGGTTTTTTGCCGCGACTCCTGCTGGGCGCCCTGTTGGGATATCTGTTCCTTTACACTCAGAATCTCTGGATCCCCATCCTGTTTCACTTTATCAATAATGCTTTTATCATTGTGATGCATTATTTCTGGGGAAACACTTCGTGGATGCGGGAAATAGAGGAGATGCCGGTGAATGGATGGTTTGCCCTCGCCGCTGCTGCCAGCGCCTTGTGTACAGTCCTACTGTTCTGGGGATATTCTAAGAAGTGGAAAGGTGCCTAAGTGGAAAAGTGGAAAGGTGCCTAAGTGGGAGAGTGGGAGAGAAGGGTAATTAATAAATTGAATAATTAGGGGGATAAAACTTCTTAACTTCTCAACTTCTTAATTTTTAGTTCTAACATCTAACATTTAATAAACAACAATGATACAAATTCAACATACGCTCCTGTCGGACGAAATATTTGAAGAACAATTTATTTGCGACCTTTGTAAATGCAAGGGGGAATGTTGCGTGGAAGGAGAATCAGGAGCGCCCATCACGAAAGAGGAATTCCAGGATATAGAAAGCATCCTCCCCAAAATCTGGAATGACCTTTCCCCAAAAGCACAAGAGGTAATCAATAAACAGGGGATCGCCTATACAGATTACGATGGGGAATTGGTTACCTCGCTCGTAAATGGAAATGAGTGCGTATTCACCTATTTCGATGCCGATGGGGTATGTAAATGTGCCATCGACAATGCATACCGGGAAGGGCGGATATCTGTCCGTAAACCGGTCTCGTGCCATCTTTACCCCATAAGACTGACAGAATATAACGATTTCACTGCTGTCAATTATCACCGTTGGTCAATATGCAAACCGGCCGTGAAGCTTGGAAGGAAAGAAGGGGTACCCCTCTACCGCTTCCTGAGAGAATCTCTGATCCGGAAATTCGGAGAAGAATGGTATCACGAAGTGTGCGAAGCTGCCGAATTATTGAAGAAGGAGGAATAGTTATTAATCGTTTTTAAAGGAGTATATATGCCTATTTCGTGTTTTTTTATGCTATTTACTTTTTCAATTTAGAATCTTGTGCTATTTTTGCACAGACATAAGTAAAATGTGCAGAATGTTATGGTTTCAGCAATTTCCAAGACAAAGAAAAATCTAATCGATGTAGCCCAACAGCTTTTCGCTAAGAAAGGTGTTGAGAATACAACGATGAATGATATTGCCGAAGCATCACAACGTGGCCGGCGTACTCTCTACACCTATTTCAACAGCAAATACGATATTTATAAGGCGGTCATTGAGTCGGAACTCAATGTGCTGTATAGCAGACTTGAAGAAGTAATCAAGCGCGATATCCCTGCTGACGAAAAACTGATTTTATTGGCTTTTACCCGCCTGAGTGCTGTCAAGGAGGTGGTTACGCGCAATGGAACGCTGCGTGCCAATTTCTTCAGGGATATCTGGCAGGTGGAGAATGTCCGCAAGGAGTTCGACAGGAAAGAAATCAGCTATCTTGAAGAAATCATTCAGGATGGTTGTAATAAAGGTCTCTTCGGATTGAAGAATGTGAAACAGACCGCAGTGATATTGCATTATGCATTCAAAGGACTGGAAGTGCCGGTCATACGAGGTACGTTGAAACTCGACTATAATAAGAAAGAGGATAGGGATACTATTGCTGATATCCTTATCAAGGGATTGTATGGGAGGAGTGGATAAGTGCCTGAGTGGATAAGTGCCCAGGTGGTTAGGTGCCTAGGTGGTTAGGTGGAAAAGTGAAAAACTAATAGTGAAAAGTGAAAATTTAGTTCTTAATTTTTAGTTCTTAGTTCTTAGTTTTTAATTTTTAGTTTTTATTTTTTTTGTTTTTAGTTCTGAAATTGATAATTAGTAATTAAATAAGTATGAAGTTATTAGAAGGAAAGACCGCATTAGTGACAGGAGCTGCCCGTGGTATCGGGAAAGCGATAGCCTTGAAGTTTGCCTCGGAAGGTGCGAATATCGCATTTACGGATTTAACCATAGATGAGATCGGTACGGCTACCGAGCACGAAATTGCCTCTTTGGGTGTAAAGTGTAAAGGTTACGCCTCCAATGCCGCCAATTTCGAGGAAACGCACAAGGTGGTTGAACAGATTATGCAGGACTTTGGTCGCATAGATATCCTGATTAACAACGCCGGTATTACCAAGGACGGTTTGATGATGCGGATGAGTGAACAGCAATGGGATGCAGTGATCAATGTAAACCTGAAATCGGCATTCAACTTTATCCATGCGGTAACCCCCGTGATGATGCGCCAGAAATCGGGCAGCATCGTGAATATGAGTTCCGTGGTAGGCGTATCCGGAAATGCCGGTCAGGCTAATTATTCCGCTTCCAAGGCGGGCATGATCGGCCTGGCGAAATCGATGGCAAAGGAGTTGGGTTCACGCGGTATACGTGTAAATGCCATTGCCCCTGGTTTTATCATTACCGAAATGACCGGACAATTGTCGGAAGAGGTACGTAATGAATGGGCAAAACAAATACCATTACGTCGCGGAGGCACACCGGAAGATGTGGCGAATACGGCCGTTTTCCTGGCTTCCGATCTCTCTTCGTATGTAAGCGGACAGGTGATCAATGTCTGCGGTGGCATGAATACATGATTAAATGACAGTTCTTTACGAAGATAATCACCTCATCATTGTCAATAAGGCACCCGGTGAGATCGTGCAAGGCGACAAGACGGGAGACCAGCCGCTGTCGGAGATGGTGAAGGAATATCTGAAAGAGAAGTACAATAAGCCCGGCAACGTTTTTTGTGGTGTGACGCATCGCCTCGACCGTCCGACGAGCGGGGTGGTGGTGTTTGCAAAGACCAGCAAGGCGTTGTCGCGGCTCAATGATATGTTCCGCGATGGTGAAATGGATAAAACCTATTGGGCCATTGTGAAGGATCGTCCCCCGAAAGAGGAGGATCAGTTGACCCATTATCTGGTCAAGAACGAAAAGACCAATAAATCTACTGCTTATCCCGTTGAAAAGCCACACACAAAAAAGGCGGTACTCCATTACAAGCTGATTGCCGCATCACAGAATTATTATTTGCTGGAGGTCGACCTGGAAACCGGTCGGCACCACCAGATTCGCGTGCAGTTAGCCAAAATTGGATGCCCTATCAAAGGCGACCTCAAATACGGTGCATCCCGTTCCAATCCGGACGGCAGCATCAGCTTGCATGCACGGACTATCTCCTTTATTCATCCCGTTTCCAAAGAAAAAATAATGGTCACCGCGCCCGTGCCGGAAGATAATCTCTGGAAGACATTTGAAGTATGATTTTTTGTGATCTGTTTTATCTACTTCTGGTATTTTGCCATCGACCGTTTTTTTATTCTCTATAAGTGAACTTTAAATCAATTTCTCCTCATATACCATCTTTCTCAATACCTCTTGTATTACGTATCTGGCGATAACTATTAATGAACTGTTTAAGCTTGGTTGAAGAATAGTTTTTTAATTAAATATGTATGAAAAAAGAGGCTTGTGAATGAGATTTAAGATAAAAACCGTACATTTGCATATCGGTGTGTAACCCCGATTTCGTATATAATAGAGAAATAAAATCTACAAATTAATAAATCAATCTGAATGAGATGAGTACTGAATAATAAGACAAAGGCTGTTAATTGGAGAAAGTAATTAAATTCTTTTAGTTTTTAGTTTTAGCTTACATCGCTTTTGCTCTTTATTCCTTGCTCTTTGTTCTAATTAAAAATCGTATGAAACCAACTTTATTTGTATTGGCAGCGGGAATGGGAAGCCGTTATGGAGGACTGAAACAATTGGACGGATTAGGTCCGAGCGGCGAGACCATTATGGATTATTCTATTTACGACGCGGTGAATGCCGGCTTTGGAAAACTGGTATTCGTGATCCGCCAATCGTTTGAAAATGACTTCAGGGAGAAGATCGTCAGTAAATATGAGAAAAAAATACCGGTGGAACTGGTATTCCAGGAACTGGATAAATTACCGGAAGGCTTCACACCCCACCCCGACCGGGTGAAACCGTGGGGTACCAACCATGCTGTGATGATGGGAAAAGAAGTTATTCATGAGCCTTTTGCAGTAATCAATGCCGATGATTTCTATGGCCGCGAGAGCTACAAGGTGCTGGCCGATTATCTTTCTACTTTGGGAGAAAGTGAAAACAAATATTGTATGGTGGGTTACCGTGTGGGAAATACCCTGTCGGAAAGCGGAACCGTAGCCCGTGGCGTTTGTGAAACCGACGAAGACCGTAATCTAACCGGGGTGGTGGAACGTACACAAGTGATGCGCGTAGACGGAAAAGTGAGCTATAAGGATGAAAACGACCGGTGGATTGCCATTGACGATAATACGCCTGTCTCCATGAATATGTGGGGTTTCACTCCCGATTATTTCAAATATTCCGACGATTATTTCATACAATTCCTGAAAGAAAATGCCGAAAATCTGAAAGCGGAATATTTCATACCGTTGTTGGTCAATCATCTGATCGTAAATGGAAAAGCGACAGTGAAAGTGCTCGATACTCCTTCTTCCTGGTTCGGGGTCACTTATGCAGAAGACCGGCCCGGCGTTGTGGCGAAGTTGAAAAGTATTGTGGATGAGGGTGCTTATCCCTCTCCATTGTGGTAAAATTATCACCCTTTTATTATACAGAACAAGCCTGCTATGTGGATTGATATTATCATCATTCTTATACTGATCCTTTTGAACGGTTTTTTTGCCTTGTCGGAGATCGCTATCGTATCTACGAAAAAGAACATACTGGAGGCAGAACGGAAGAAAGGTAAGTCGGGCGCCCGGCGGGCATTGAAATTACGTTCCGACCCCGGTAATTTCCTGTCGTCCGTACAGGTAGGAATTACTTTGATCGGAATCGTCAACGGAGCTTATGGGGGACAGGCTTTTACGGTATATTTAGTGCCTTTCTTCCAGCAGTTTCCGGCTATTGCTCCTTTTGCTGAAGGTGTTTCCATGGTAATTGTGGTATTCCTGATCACTTATGTTTCCATCGTGATCGGTGAACTGGTACCCAAAACCATTGCGCTGAACAATCCGGAGAAAATGGCGATGGCCGTGGCTCCTACTATCCATGTGGTGAGTATTATTTTCTATCCTTTTGTAAAACTGCTGTCGGTATCGACTGGTTTTGTCAGCCGGCTGATAGGCTTGCAGCCGAAAGTGGAAGTGGTGTCGGAAATGGAATTGAGAGCCATGCTGAAGACCGCTTCCCACGAGGGTGTGATCGATGTGGAAGAAAATATAATCCACGAGCAGGTTTTTTATTTTTCCGATAAGCGTGCCATCCACCTTATGACACACCGTACCGATGTGGAATGGGTGGATATCAGCAAGAGCAGGGAAGAGATCATAGAGGACCTGTTGCAGACCAAACACAGCAAGATTCTTGCCTGCAGAAAAGAAATCGATGATTTTGCAGGTACCATCTCCATGCGGGATTTCCTGTTAAGGCTCAATAAGAGGGATCTCTTTTCAATAGAAGACCTGATCATGGAGCCTATCATCGTCCCCAATAATCAACTGGCACAAAAAGTGCTTGAAAATTTCAAGAATAACCACAAGTTTGTCGCCGTGGTGGTGGACGAATATGGAAGCCTCGATGGAATTATCACTATTCATGATATCTTTGAGAATCTGGTAGGCGCTATTCCGGAGGAGACAGAAGATGAACTGTCTGATCCGCTTATATTCATGCGCGATGATCATTCTGCTTTGGTGAGTGGGGAAGCTCCTATCGAGATATTGTCGCAGATGGATGAAGACTTTATTGTGGATTTCGATAAGATCGATTATTCGACGGTAGCCGGTCTTGTATTTGAATGTATTAATAAAATTCCGGCGGTGGGAGATCAGTTTGACTATGACAATCTCCATTTTGAGATTGTGGATGTAGATGGAAATAAGATAGATAAAGTTTTAGTAACAAAAAAATTAAAAGAGGTCGATGAAGTGGTTATGTAATAATTAAAAAGTTTTATGTTATATAACACAAAATTTTTTCATGTTACGTCGAAAATAGGTGCTAATTTTACAGCAGATTTAAGAAAGAATCAATCTTCATCGATATCTTAATTTTAAACCCAGAAAATTACATGAACAAATTGTATGGCAAATCCGGTTTGCTTGTCGATGCTTTTAAGAAAACGGTAGACGGCAGGCAAACCGGGTTGTACACTCTGACAAATGAGAACGGATGCGAACTGGCGGTCACCAATTATGGTGCTAAGATAGTTTCGCTGATGGTGCCCGATAAGAACGGAACATTGGTTGACGTTGTATTGGGACATAATACGATAGATGAATATTTGACTTCGGAAGAGGCCTATTTTGGCGCTATATGCGGCAGAACGGCTAACCGTATTGCGAATGGCCGCTTCACCCTTGAAGGGAAAGAATACCAATTGGCAATCAATAACGGCCCGAACTCACTCCACGGAGGAATAAAGGGATTTAATGCGGTGGTGTGGGAGGTGAAAAAACTGACCGACCGGAGTATTGAGTTATTTTATCTTTCTCCGGATGGTGAAGAAGGGTTTCCCGGTAATCTTGCCGTTACCCTGACTTATACTCTGACGGATGATAATGCGTTGGATATCCACTATAAGGCGACTACCGACAAGTCGACTATCCTGAATCTCACCAATCACTCCTATTTTAATCTCTCGGGACAGGGGGATCCCTCTGTCGGCGATCATCTGCTGGTGATCAACGCAGACAGTTACCTGCCCACCGACAATACGGCCATACCTTACGGCGATGCGGAACCTGTAAAAGGAACGCCGTTCGACTTTACCGAGCCCCATACCATCGGAGAGCGGATTAATGACGATTTCGAACAACTGCATTTTGGTAAAGGATACGATCATAATTACGTTTTGAATAAAAATGCAGCGGATGAATATATTTATGCAGGTTATTGTTTCTCCCCGAAGACAGGTATCAAAATGGAGATCTACACTACCGAGCCGGGCATGCAAGTCTATACGGGGAATTGGATGACCGGTAATTTTGAAGGTAAGCAGGGAAAACGTTACCCGGCCAGGTCGGCTGTGTGCTTTGAAACGCAACATTTTCCCGACAGCATCAATAAGCCGGAATATCCGTCGGTAGTCTTGCAGCCGGATGATACTTTCGAGTCCAGGACAACCTATCGGTTTTCAACTGAAGCATAAATTGATATTCGACTATTCACAATTAATAAATTAACAAAATAATTAATCAAAAGTATGAACACGACTACTGATCAGAACAAAAATCGGATTGTGCCAATTATCATGATGATTGCGCTTTTCGGAATGATCTCATTTGTTACCAATCTGGCTGCGCCGATGGGACAAGTATTAAAAGAACAATTCGGTGTTTCCAATTTTATGGGATTGCTGGGAAATGCGGCTAATTTTATCGCTTATGCCGTAATGGGAATACCCGGCGGTATCTTGCTGCAACGTGTAGGATACAAAAAAACCGCCCTGATCGCTATCGCTATAGGGTTTGTAGGAGTATTTGTACAGTTCCTCTCGGGACATTCTCCTGAATCAGCAGCATTTGGCGTTTACCTGCTTGGTGCGTTTATTGCCGGCTTCTCCATGTGTCTGTTGAATACTGTGGTCAACCCCATGCTGAATACATTAGGCGGCGGGGGAAACAAAGGTAATCAGTTAATCCAGGTCGGCGGTTCCTTCAATTCTATTATGGCCACCTTTACCCCTATGTTCGTAGGTATTTTAATCGGTGAGGCAACTAAAGCAAATATTAAAGACGTATTTCCGGTGATGTACATTGCCATGGGCGTTTTTGCTGTTGTGTTCTTTGTAATGATGGCAGTAAAAATTCCTGAACCACATGCCACCAATACAAAAGAACCTATGGGTAAGCTGATGTCAGGCGCATTGAAGTTCAGGCATTTTGTGCTGGGTGCCATTGCTATCTTTGTATATGTAGGTGTGGAAGTAGGTACTCCCGGAATCATGATCTACTGGTTGTCCGATAATCCGGAAGTAGGAAAAACCATTGCCGGTTTTGTGGCAGGTACTTATTGGTTCCTCATGTTGGTAGGCCGGTTGCTCGGAGCTTCCTTAGGTAGTAAAATTTCCAGTAAAACAATGCTTTCCACACTCTCTGCCGTAGGATTGATCTTAATCCTTTCCGCAATCTTATCGCCCACCACCAACCTGATTTCATTACCGGTATTACAGACATCTGCTACGGGTGCACTCTCGTTTGGTATGGCACAAGTGCCCATTAACGCTTTGTTTATTGTATTAGTGGGTCTTTGTACATCCATCATGTGGGGAAGTATCTTTAACCTGGCAGTGGAAGGTTTGGGTAAGTTCACACCCGCCGCTTCGGGTATATTCATGACCCTGGTATGTGGTGGAGGTATCCTTCCTGCCATTCAGGGTGGTGTGGCTGACGCAGCCGGTTATATCGCCAGTTATTGGGTGATTGTGATCGCATTGGCTTACCTGTTGTTCTACGGCTTGGTCGGATCGAAAAACGTAACTAAAGGTGTTTCTGTAACCGATGATGAAGTTCCGGTAGATACGGCTTCTCAAAGTGTGCCGGTAGAAGAATAATGAGTGGATATGACAACAAAATAATTACTATGACGAAAGAAGAAATAATTATAATATTCTCAGAGAAATTCGGGAATGAAACGCCGGTGGTATATACTTCACCGGGACGTATTAACCTGATTGGCGAACATACTGATTATAACGGGAGTTTTGTATTTCCCGGTGCGATCGATAAAGGCATGATAGCCGCAATGCGCTTCAATGGGACCGATAAGGTGAGGGCCTATGCAATTGATCTCGATGAGAGTGCTGAATTCGGATTGACCGAAGAAGACCTACCCAAAGAGGGTTGGGCAAAATACATTTTCGGCGTATGCCGTGAGATCATCAAAAGAGGTGGTACAGTGAAGGGTTTTGACACCGTATTTTCGGGCGATGTGCCCCTGGGTGCCGGTATGTCATCGTCGGCCGCCTTGGAAAGCACCTATGCTTTTGCATTGAACGATATGCTGAACCTTGGTATCGACCAATTCGAACTGGCACGTATCGGACAATCCACGGAGCACAATTATGTGGGTGTGAAATGTGGCATTATGGACCAGTTTGCCTCCATCTTCGGAAAGAAAGGAAACCTGATCCGCCTCGATACCAAATCGATGGAATATGCCTACTTCCCGTTCGATCCCAAAGGATACAAGCTGGTGTTGCTCGACACGGTGGTAAAACATGAACTGGCTTCGTCGGCTTATAACAAACGGCGGGAATCGTGCGAACATGCCGCCAGAACCATTGCCAAACGTCACCCCGAAGTGGAATTCATGCGTGATGCATCCATGGAAATGCTCGACGAAGTGAAGAACGAGATTTCTGAAGAAGATTACATGCGTGCCAAATACGTGATCGAGGAAACCCAACGGGTACTCGATGTGTGCGATGCATTGGAGAAAGGCGATTATGAGACCGTCGGCCAGAAGATGTTTGAAACACATCATGGCATGAGTAAGCTTTATGAAGTGAGCTGCGAAGAACTCGATTTCCTGAACGACGTAGCCCGTGAACATGGTGTGACCGGTTCGCGTGTGATGGGCGGCGGCTTTGGAGGTTGTACCATCAATCTGGTAAAGGATGAGTTGTATGATTCTTTTATCAGTGATGCCAAAGCGCAGTTCAAGGCCAAATACGGCCACGAACCGAAAGTCTATGATGTGCTAATCAGCGACGGAGCGCGCAAGTTGTAGTACTCTTTTCAAGTAATATTATAAGGTTGGGAGCCGGGGTGATGTTAAACTCCGCTTCTGACCTTTTTATTTTTTGGAAAGTCGTTAGTGCCATGATTTCTCTTTTTAATCGATAAATACCGGACCTTTGTCGAAATGTTTTTCGCCGCTTGTCGGGTGAACCTATTTTTGTCAGAAAAAAGGATCATTTATGAAATACATTTCTTATCCATTCATTCCGAAAAGGACAAATATTACTTCTGTTTGCATCACGGTAGTAATATTCCTTTTATCCGGAATACCGGATGCATATTCACAAGAAAAAAACTTACCCTTACAATGGGATTTACAGACTTGTATAGATTATGCACTGGAAAATAATATCCAGATAAAACAAAGCGAAGCCAATAAAGAAACAGGCCTGGTCGATACCAAACTGGCCAAAGCGGCAATGCTCCCTTCACTCTCGGCGTCTGTAGGTCAGAATCTGACCAACTATCCGTTTTCAAAAGAAGATGATTCTTCGGGCACATCTTCATTTTCGGCATCAGGAAGTTACAGCCTGAACGCATCGTGGACCATTTTCGACGGCGGCGCACGCACCACCGGTATCAAACAGGCTGAATTAAACAACCGGATTGCCGACCTGGAGATTGAAGAGAGTAAAAACAATATCAAGTTGGCTATCATACAGAATTATATGCAAATTCTGTATGCCAGTGAGGCGCTGAAAGCTTATGAGGATGCCGTAGAACTGAGTAAAGCCCAGTTAGAGAGCAATAAGATAAAATTATCCGTTGGATCGGTAGCCAAAAGCGATGTATCGCAATGGGAATCACAGTATGCATCGGATAATTACAATCTGGTGAATGCCCACACAACTCTCGAAAATTATAAATTGCAATTAAAGCAATTACTGGAACTGGATAGGCTTGACAGTATGGAATTAGTGCTCACACCACCCGACGAAGATGATGTACTATCCATGATCCCCGATAAACGAACCATTTACCAGACGGCTTTACATGTGATGCCGCAGGTAAGCAACAGCCGGCTTAATACCGAATATGCACACCTGAGTATTGAAAAGGCAAGAGCCGGTTTTTATCCTACCATCAGTTTACAGGCGAATACAGGTACGGGCAACCTGTATAATAATTCCGGATATTCATTCGGATCACAACTGAAAAATAACTGGAACAATATGGTCGGATTGTCGGTCAGCATCCCTATCTTTTCCAACAGAAGTGTCAAAAGTGCCGTGGAAAAAGCAAATATTAATGTCTATTCTTCACAGTTGAACGAGTTAAGTATCCGAAAGGAACTTTATGCGGATATCGAAACGACTTATTTAAATACCCTGACCTCCCAATCGCAGTATGTCGCAGCCGAAGAGAAAGTGAAATATAGCCGTGAGAGTTATGATGTGATGAATGAACAGTTTACATTGGGTCTCAAGAACACCATTGAGATGTTGACGGAAAAAAACAGGCTGGTCACCGCTCAACAGGAATTGCTACAGGCTAAATATACCGCGCTGATGAATATTAAAGTACTGGAATATTATCAGGGATTGATCTGAAAAACAGAAAATAAAATAATCATATGAAGACAAAGAACAACAATTCAAAAAGGGATATCCGGTTATCTTTTATGGCTTTTTTCCTGTTTGCAGGGAGCCTGACAGCCTCATTTTATTCCTGCAAGGATAATAAGAATAATAAAACAGAATGGCTTGCAGCCACAGTCGAAAGGCAGGACATATCCAATATGGTGACATGCACTGGTACACTGGAACCGATAACGAAAATAGATGTGGGCACGCAGGTCAGCGGTAGAGTCGATAATATTTATGTTGATTTTAATAGCGTAGTCACACAAGGCGAATTACTTGCCGAACTCGACCAAACGGTGTTGCAGGCAGCATTGTCGTCGGCGAAGAGTTCGATGGCAACCGCCAGGAGCGAACTGGAATACAAGGAGAAGAATTATGAGCGTTTCAAGGTGTTGTTTGAAAAGCAACTGATCAGCAGTTCGGATTATGAAGAAGCGCTATACTCTTACCAAAAGGCACAGAACGACTATAATGTAAGTGCCAATAACTATCAAACAGCTCAAACAAATCTGGGGTATGCAAAAATATATTCTCCCATTGATGGTGTTGTCCTGAGCCGTGAAGTGGAAGAAGGACAGACGGTTGCCGCCAGTTTCGAAACGCCGACGCTTTTCACCATTGCAAAGGATCTCACCAAAATGCGTGTAATAGCCGAAGTTGATGAAGCGGATATGGGTGATATTGCTGTAGGACAGAGGGTAAAGTTTACCGTGGATGCCTTTCCCTATGAAGAATTTGCCGGCACAATCACACAAGTGAGGCTATCGCCTACGACCACCAATAATGTGGTTACTTATGAAGTAGTAGTGGAAGCACCTAACGACGAATTGAAACTGAAACCGGGTATGACGGCGACCTGTACGATCTACACCCTGGATAAACCGGATGTGCTTGCCGTCCCATCCCAGGCGGTGAATTTTAATCCGGGGGACGAGTCAATGAACGGCAGAGACACCGTGGTGTGGGTGCTCGATCAGGCCGGTTTGCCGGTGCGGCGTCCGATAAAAACGGGCAACAGTAATAATATGTATACCGAAATATTGTCGGGTGTAAACGAAGGCGAAAAAGTGATTATAGGAAAGAATAATCAGGCAGCCCAACTGGCAACCTCGACGGGCAACGGAAACGAATCCAGTCCTTTCATGGCACAGCCACCACGTCGCGGAGGTGGAGGAGGTAGATAATCCGGAAAATGCAATGATCCCAAAAGTTGAAAATAATGAATAACCAACCTGTTATTATCGATATAGCGAATATCTGTCGCGACTTCATTGTCGGTGTTGAAACCGTGCATGCTTTACGTGGCGTGACATTCAGTATCAAAGAGGGTGAATTCGTGACCATCATGGGAAAATCGGGAAGTGGAAAAAGTACACTGCTGAATATTCTGGGTTGTCTGGATACCCCTACCGAGGGTTCTTACCTGCTGGACGGCATCTCAGTACAGAAAATGAACAAGGATCAACGTGCCAGGATCCGGAATACCAAGATCGGCTTTGTTTTCCAGAGTTATAACCTGTTGGCCAACACCACGGCTGTGGAAAATGTAGAACTTCCGCTGATGTATAATCCCGGCATTTCCTCATCCCTGCGCCGGCAGAAAGCTATTGATGCGCTGGAGAGGGTAGAGCTTGCCGACCGGCTGTTACACAAAAGCAACCAGATGAGCGGCGGTCAGATGCAACGTGTGGCCATAGCCCGGGCATTGGTCAATGATCCGGCGGTAATCCTTGCCGACGAAGCGACCGGCAACCTGGATACCCGCACATCGTTCAGTATCCTGAAATTATTCCAGCAACTGAACAGTGAGGGGAGAACGATCATTTTTGTTACTCATAATGAGGATATAGCGCAGTACGGCACCCGCAATATCATATTGAAAGACGGGAGGATTATCGAGGATAAGTATAACCCCCATATCCTGTCGGCTGCAGAAGCTTATGAGAAATTGCCCAAAGAAGAGTAAATTAATTTGATGATCCCGATAAATCGGGACAGGTAGTGATGATTTGTTGATTTGATGATTGATAGGTCTTGGGTATAATAAAGAAAACAAATAAAATGAATACGGATAATTTATTCAAAATAGCCATGGTGGCATTGTCCCGAAATAAGGTCAGGGCTTTACTCACCATGTTAGGTATTATAATCGGCGTAGCCTCCGTAATTACTATGCTGGCGATAGGAGAGGGCTCCAAGCGGAGTATCCGGAATCAGATTTCGGAGATGGGCTCGAATATGATCATGATACACCCTTATTCAGAACGCGGGGAAGGAGGAGCCCGCCTGAGCATGTCAAATATGGAAACATTGAAAAATAAGGACTATTTCGACATCAGGGATAAAGCGGAGTATATATCGGCGGTATCACCCAATGTAAGCAGCAGCGGGCAGTTCATTTATCAGAATAAGAACTATCCGAGCAGCATCAACGGTGTAAGTCCTGAGTACCTGGCTATACGTCAGTTGAAGATCCAGTCCGGAATCATGTTCACCCAACAGGATGTGGAGACCAACAATAAAGTCTGTATAATCGGTAAAACGATCGTCGATAATCTCTTCACCGCAGGTGAAGACCCCATCGGCAAAGTGATCCGGTTCAATACCATCCCGTTTGAGGTGGTGGGAGTACTGGAGAGTAAAGGGTACAACACCATGGGGATGGACCAGGATGATATCGTGCTGGCGCCATATACAGCCGTACAGAAAAGAATTTTAGCGATCAACTATTTACAGGGGATCTATTGCTCTGCCGTATCGGAAGAGGCAACTCCCGACGCTGTGGAGAGTATCACAACCATCCTTGCGGAAAATCACGGCATGGCTGATCCTTACGACTATGATTTTGAGATACGTTCACAGGAAGAATTGAGTTCGATGCTCACCACTACTTCCGACCTGATGACGATCCTGTTGGCCTGTGTGGCCGGCATCAGTCTTGTTGTGGGGGGTATCGGGATTATGAATATCATGTACGTCTCGGTTACCGAACGTACCCGTGAAATAGGATTAAGGATGAGTGTAGGTGCCCGGGGAAAGGATGTGTTGATGCAATTCCTGATAGAAGCTATCCTTATTAGTGTGATTGGAGGAATTATTGGTATTTTTGTGGGCGTGGGTGTTACCTTTGTAGTAAGATGGGCGGCTTCGTGGCCGGTATTCATTCAGTCGTGGAGCGTATTGCTCTCATTTGCTGTATGTTCTATCACCGGTATTTTCTTCGGATGGTATCCGGCAAAGAAAGCTGCAAAGCTCGATCCGATAGAAGCAATACGATATGAATAGAGAATGGATAAAAATCAAAGCGGATAATATATTTATCCATATTGCCGCATGGTGCATTATTTTTGGATTTCCCCTGTTTTTCATGAGCCAGGGAAACTTCTCATGGATCAACTTCCTCTTGTTCATCCCTGTGCCTGTCTGTTTTATGATCGTGTTTTACAGTAATTACTTCTACTTTGTCGATCATTTCTTATTTGAGAACAGAAAGAATGAATTCTTTATTATCAATATCCTGTTGATTCTGGGAACAGCCTTGATCCTCCATCTCTGGCATGAGTTCTCATTTACGTTGAAGGTGCATGGTGATATGCCACCTTTCGGAGGAGGAAATCCACCCGAAGGAGCTTTCCGTCCGGAACAGGGCAGAATCATACCAATCATGCTTTTTATCCTTCGCGATGTAATGTCATTGGCTCTGGTTGTCATATTGAGTACGGCCATCAAAATGAGTAGTCGATGGGGCAAAATAGAAGCCGAACAGAAAGAGATGAAGCAAATGATGGCAGAGGCAGAGTTGAAAAATTTAAAGAACCAGATAAATCCGCATTTCCTGCTGAATACACTCAACAACATTTATGCATTGGCACAGCTTAATTCGCCGAAAGTAAAACCGGCCATCATGGATCTGAGCCGCCTATTGCAATACGTGTTATATGAAAACAATAAAATGTATGTGCCACTGAAAGAAGAAGTGAATTTTGTCGGTAACTATATCGACCTGATGCGTTTGCGACTGCCTGATAATACCCGTCTTAGCGTGAACTTCACCATCAGGGAAAACAGTCAGGCAATGATTGCTCCCCTTATCTTTATATCTCTCATAGAGAATGCGTTTAAGCACGGGGTGAGTAGCGATGAAGTTTCGTTTATCGATATTTCATTGACCGAAAGGGAAGACAACAAGATTGAATTTTTGTGTAAAAACAGTTATTTCCCAAAGGATGAAACGGACAAGAGTGGTAGCGGTATCGGCTTGCAGCAGGTGAAAAAGAGACTGGAACTGATCTATCCCTACCGCCATATATGGCATACAGAAATAGAAGGTAATATCTATTCTACCGTATTGATTATTGAGCCCTGATATAAAAACATGAATAAAAAACTTACTTGTTGGATCATTGACGATGAACCACTGGCATTAATCCTTTTGGAATCGTACATACAGGAAACACCCTTTCTTTGCTTAACCGGAAAGTATAATAATCCTGCTTTGGCAATGCAAAACCTCCTGAACCAGAAGGTTGATTTGATATTCCTCGATATCCAGATGCCGCATATCAACGGTATGGAACTGGCTTATCAGGTACCCCCGGAGACAAAGATTGTTTTTATCTCGGCTTTCAAAGAATATGCCCTGGATGGATACCGGGTAAATGCTTTTGATTATTTGTTGAAACCGGTGTCTTTCGACGAATTCCTGATAACCTGCAAAAAAGTGCTGGACTGGTTCGATGCTGTGTCTGAAAATTCCTCAGGACCAACAACCGCTTCCGGATCGGAGGCGATATTTGTAAAGTCGGGACAACAACTTGTCTCAGTCCTTTTTAAGGATATTCTTTATATCGAAGGACTGAAGGATTATATAAAGGTATATACGACCAACAGTAGTCGACCTTTTATTACCTTGGAAACGATGAAAAATATGGAAAATATCCTTCCCTCCAATTTATTCATCAGGGTGCATCGTTCTTTCATCGTGCAGAAAAATAAAATCGAATCGGTCAACAGGAACCGGTTAACAGTGGCCAGCCGGGAAATACCCATAGGGAGAACATACAAACAAAAAATGTTGAACTTTATCAGCCATAAATAGTAAAAAATGAAAGTAGATTAGTAAAATGTGTTGCATTATTTCCGAAATTTTTCTAACTTTGTATCCTAATATCATATAATTATCAACTTTACAAAATAATGTAACGCACTATGCACAGATACAAACCGGTGCGATTGATCCTTGAAAACGGGATGGTTTTTCATGGACAATCTTTTGGAGCTGAAAAGGCAACATCGGGAGAGGTCGTTTTCAATACGGCAATGGTCGGTTACCCCGAAAGCCTGACAGACCCCTCTTACGAAGGACAGATTTTAACACTCACATATCCTATTATCGGAAATTACGGAGTTCCTGCTTATAGCAAAACAGACGGAATTTCCGATTTTTTTGAGTCCGGACATATCCATGCCTGTGGTTTAATCCTGCAGGATTACTCCGAAGAATATTCCCACTGGAACGCTGTGAAGAGCCTGGGCGACTGGCTGAAAGAGGAGGGTGTACCCGGTATCAGCGGAATAGATACGCGGATGCTCACAAAAGTGCTTCGTGAGAAAGGATCCATGCTGGGAAAAATAGTATATGGGGAAGATGATGAAGTAGAGTTTTATGATCCCGAAACCGAAAACCTTGTAGCCAAAGTCAGCTGTAGTGAAGTGATCGAATATGGACAAGGAGAGAAAAAAGTCGTGCTGGTCGATTGCGGAGCCAAGCTGAACATCTTGCGGGAATTACTGAAACAGGGCGTTCATCTGATCCGCGTTCCCTGGGACTATGATTTCAGCAGGATCGACTATGACGGTGTGATGATTTCCAACGGACCTGGGAGCCCCGATCATTGCGGAGCCACTGTCGATCATATCCGTCAGGCGATGAAGAAAGAGAAACCCATCTTTGGAATCTGCATGGGGAATCAACTCCTGTCGAAAGCAGCCGGTGCCAATATCTACAAACTGAAATATGGACACCGCAGCCATAACCAACCGGTACAAATGGTAGGGAGTAGTCGTTGTTACATTACTTCCCAAAACCATGGTTATGCCGTAGATGAATCGCAATTAGGTGCAGAGTGGAAACCTTGGTTCGTGAATATGAATGATGGTACGAATGAGGGAATCCGCCACAAAACAAAACCGTTCTATTCGGTGCAGTTCCACCCTGAAGCGACAGGCGGACCGACCGATACCCGCTTCTTTTTTGAGGAGTTTGTAAAAATGCTTTGAGAGTTAAAAACTAA